>Ga0123519_10016791_pt1 | contig 10128 bp, 6 predicted proteins | sample YelNatPaOPRAMG02_FD_87396 | JGI IMG/M metagenome (GOLD analysis project Ga0123519, IMG submission 87396) | Hot spring microbial communities from Yellowstone National Park - Yellowstone National Park OP-RAMG-02 (version 2) | ecosystem: Environmental > Aquatic > Thermal springs > Hot (42-90C) ...
ATCCCGCGGCAGGTAGGGCGAGGCACAGGAGCCCGCAGATGGCGATGACGGCGATCGTCCTGGAGCGCACCCTACCTCCCCTTCTCCCCCGTTTTCTTCCTTCCCTTCCTGGTGTCGTTCTTCCTCTTCCTGCCGGAGGAGCGCCTTTCGCGCCTTCCCACCTTCATGCTGCCGGGTCTCTTGGCGAAACCCGCTACCCGGGAGCGGGCCGCCTTCTTCCGCCTCCAGAAGGGACGCCGCCTCTCGCCCTTTTCCGCGCCCTCGCTCTTCCTTCTCCGGAGTAAAAAGACCGCCACCCCGGCCGCCAGCAGGCACAGGACCGGTATCCCTATGGCCAGGAGGGGCGAAAAGCCCTTTCCTTCCCCGGCGACCGGTTCCCCGGTTATCTCCGCCTCCACTTCCTCCGGGGTTATCCCCAGGACTTCGAAGGCGTCCAGCGGTGGAGCCCCGCTCTCCTCCGCCGCCACGGTGGCCTTGACGTTCTGGATGTGCGATACCTCCCGGATGGTCATGAACAGTTGGGCGAGAGCCCTGACCGCCGCCTCGCGGTCCCCCGCCAGCTCCAGTATCTCCCGGGAGAGGTTGACCGAGTACTCGGTGCGGTCCTGCTTGATGGAGCTGTAGAGCATCTTGACGCCCTCGGGGATGTAGGTGACGTAGCCGGCGGCCTTTTCCTCCTCGCTGGGGCCCTTCAGGACCTCGAGGACGGCGAACTCTATCGTCTGCCCGCCCGCGGCGATCTCCCGGGAGACGGGCGCCAGCACCCCGTCCAGGTAAAAATAGACGTTGCCCGTGGTCTGCGCCAACTCGCCGCTGGGGGGTTGCTCTTCCTGGGCGTGGGCCGCGCTCGCGTAGAGGAAAAGGAGACAGGACGCCACTACCAGGGCGAGCGTGACTCGGAACAGGGTTCGGACCGGGAGCCTTGCTGTCACCTCTCATCACCTCCGTTCCGCTCCATTTTATTGATGCCTTCCCAGCGGGGGCAAGCGCGCGCATGGGCCACTCCGCATCGCGCCCGCTGGCCGGGGTGGGCGGTTTATGGGGCTGTTCAAGGCTTGCAGGGGAAATCCCGCCTGGTCGAGGAGGACCGTGCCCTCGTGTTCCCGTCCTCTTTCCTGCCGGGCGAAAAGACGATGTCGCCCCGGCGGGTAGCGGCGCGCGGTAAGCGTGGCTTCACGGGCATTCTTGCCCGGCCGGATGCCCAAGAGGCGCGGGGTTCCGGGGAAGCCGCACGAAAGGTGCCGCGGGGAGACCGCGGGGTAGGTTATGCATTATCATAAGTGATACTCGAGGAGTGTCCACTACGGGGAGAGACATGACCGGTGAAACGCCCTACGGAAGGGAGCACTACCAGCGTTACAAGGCCCTGGAGATAAAGCCTTTCTCCATGCACTGGTGGTCGAACCGCTATTTCCTCAAGCTGGTACGCAGGCACGTGCCCCATGGGCGCCTGCTGGAAATAGGCTGCGGCACGGGGTTCTTCCTCGCCCGGCTTGGCAGGCATTACGAGGTCTGCGGAATCGATATCTCTCCCTTCGCCCTGGAGCTCGCCCGCAAAAACTGCCCGGGGGCGGACATCCGCTGCATGAAGGCGGAGGAGGTGGACGGGTTCCCCCCGCAGTATTTCGACGTCATCGTGGCCAGGCACGTGCTGGAGCATATCCGCGAGCCGGGAGAGGTGCTGAGGAAGTGCGGGCGGGCGCTCCGCCCGGGAGGGCTGCTCCTCATCGTGGTGCCTCATACCGACTCGTTTTCCAGAAGATGGAAGGGCGAGCGATGGTATGGCTACCGCGATGACACCCACGTATCCTTGCTTACCAGCGGGGAATGGTTGCAGTTGATCAGGCAGGCGGGGTTCGAGGTGCGCAAGGCTTTCGCGGACGGGCTTTGGGACGCTCCTTACGTACCGTTCCTGCCCGAATGGCTGCAGAAGTGCATCTTCGGTTCCCTGGGCGGTATCCAGGCCCTGTTGACCCTGGCCGTGGTGCCTGTCCCTCTGGGCGAGGCGCTGGTCGTGCTGGCCGAGAGGCGGGCAGACAGGGGACGCGACGGGGTGCTCGTACGGCGTGAAAAAGGGCAGGAAGCGGAAAGGGACGGGTGAGGTATGGGCAGGTTGAGCGTGGCCCTCATAGCCAATTCCATACCCGACTCCGAGACCATGGCCGGCGGCTACCGCATCGCCATCGAGTGCGCCAGGCGCTGGTTGGAGTGGGGCCACAAGGTGGTTTTCTTCACCAACCCCCTGGGCGAGGGAATGATCTCCCGCTACATACCGCGGGATGAGCTCGATATGGTCATCTCGCCACTTCCCGGAAGTACCGGAAACCGCGCCTCGCGTTCCCTGGCCGCCGCCGTGCCCTTCCATGCGCTCATGTCCTGGCGCGGGCTTTCCGCGGCTGGAAAAGTGAGGCTTCCCGAGGGCACCGTCGTCTATTCGGTGACGCCCTTCTGGCCGGACGTTTTCCCGGGGTTTTTCCTGCGCAAGGGCGTACGGGATTCCCGCTGGCTGGTGGCCATGAGCATGTACGCTCCTCCTCCCCTGAGGGGATGGAGGGTATACGGAGGGAGCGGGTATCTCCCCGAGATGAGGGCTCTGGCGCTGTTTCTCAACCAGGTGGTGGCCTATCCCCTGGTGAAGAGAAGGGCCGACGGCATATACGTGAACAACGAGCTGGACCGCGAGCGGGCCGTCCGGGACGGGTTTGTCCCGGAACGGGTGGAAGTGATCGGCATGGGGGTGGACAGTTCCCTGACCAGATCGGTCCCCGAGCCTTCGGAAAAGACTTACGACGCCGTTTTCATAGGAAGGCTGCACCCCCAGAAGGGCGTCCTGGAGCTGGTGGACATCTGGAAGGCTTACTGCGAACTCCGCCCGGGGGCGAAGCTGGCGGTCATAGGAAACGGACCCCTGGAGGAAAAAGTGCGGGAGAAGGTCCGTAAATACGGACTGGAAAGGGAGATCGAGCTCAAGGGCTTCATGGATGGCGTGGAGAAGGCGACCGTTCTCAAGTCCAGCCGGGTCGCCGTACACCCTTCCCTTTACGACAGTGGCGGCATGGCCGCCCTGGAGGCCATGAGCTGCGGATTGCCGGGCGTCAGTTTCGACCTGCCCGACCTGGCCGTTTACTACCCGCAGGGGATGATCAAGACGCCTTGTTACGACACGCGGGCCTTTGCCCGCAACATCGAGAGGCTGGTGAGGGACGAAGACCTCTATCGCCGCTTGCAGGTCGAGGCCCTGGAGTGGGCAAGCCGCTGGGACTGGGACGGCGTGGCGAGACGGTTGCTCCACTTGATGGAAAACCTGTGCCGGGTTTGATCCCTTCCCCTTGGCCACGATGATGCGAAAGGGCACGGCCGGGATACCTCGAGCGAGGCGCCTTCTTCCCGCAGCACCCAAGTCGATGGCGGGGTCATGGCCGGCCAAGGAAGGTCGGGCAAGGGATGCCGCACGCCGGTAGGTCCCCACATCTCGGCCCCTTTTTGTTTTCCGTTCCCGGTTGATAACATGTTGGTCGAGCCAGGCCTTGACGAACGGAGTGATCCGCTGATGGGGAAGATGAACCTGGGGCGATGCAAAGGTCTTATACGCGGCACCCGCGTGGACGCGGCGGTCATCTTGCTGGCAGGCCTTCTACCCCTGTTCTGGTTCAGGGGATCTCTCATCGCCGGCATGGATCTTCCCTGGCCATTGTCGTCTCCTTCGTACCTCGTCAGGTCCGCGGCATCCACCTGGAATCCCGCCTTGTGCCTGGGGACGGCCGACGTCTCCTTCCGCTCCGCCCTGTATTTCGTGATCTCCCTGGGACTGCACAAGCTGGGCTTTTCCTTGCTGGCAACGGAGAAGTTCTGGTTCGTCTTCTGGTTTGCGGGCGCCGGCCTTTCCATGTATTTCCTGATACGCGCGTTGGTGCCGGGGAACCGCCTGGCGGCGCTGGGCGGGGCGCTCTTTTACATGTTCAATCCGTACGTGATGGTCGTGCGGCTGTACGAGCTGAACCTCTGGTTGTTCTTCTATGCCCTGGCGCCGGCCGTCCTGGCCCTGTTCGCCACCTCCATACGTACCGGCCGCAAGCTGCATGTGGCCGGTTTCCTGCTGGCCTCGCTGCTCGTGACCATGAGCTACGCCAACCTGGGCTCGGTGATCATGCTGGCCATGTTGCTGGGCGGGTACCTCGTGGTTTACCTGGTGCAGAACAGGCGGTCCCGCGAGAGGATGAAGAGGGCGTTAGGGTGCGCGTCAGTCCTGGCCGTGTTGTGGCTGGGCATCAACGCCTGGTGGATCCTGCCCTCCATCTCCTCCCTGCGCCAGGAGGCTTCCTTCCGCCAGAAGAACGAATCCACCATGGAACTCCTGGAGATGACCTCCCGCGAGAGCGCCTGGCATCGCGTGTTGCGCCTGCAGGGATACTGGGCGTTCGACCAGGAGGAGGCGGACGAGCCGCTGTTCCCGTACGCCCGCCGATACGAGCGGTCGCACGTGGATGCATTGGGGTGGTTGATCCCGGCACTTGGCTTCGCCGGGCTGTGGCGGGTTAGACGGGAGCGGGAGCTTCTCTGGCCAGGGATCTTGTGGCTGGCGAGCGCTTTCTTCATGAAAGGGACCCGGCCTCCCCTGGGAAGTCTAACCCGGTGGATATTCGCCTCCCTGCCCGGGATGAGCGTCTTCAGGCATCCCTTCGACAAGTTCGGCATGCTGGCACTGGTGGGTCTCGCGCCCCTGGTTGGCGTGGGGATGGAAGGTTTTTTCGGGTGGGTGCGCAGGCGGGTGACAGGAAAGAGGGCGGGGATGACCTTGGGGGCCTGCGCCTACGCGGTGACGGCCCTGCTCCTGTTGGTCCTCCTGGTATGGCCCATGTGGACGGGAGAAGCGATATACGCCGGCGGGTCAAAGCTGGCCTCTTTTCGCATCAGGGAGGTTCCCGATCCTTACCGTGAGGCGGCCTCCTGGCTCAAGGAGCAGGGCGATGTTTTCCGGATCCTCCCCCTTCCCTATAACCGCGGTTTCTGGTCCCTGGCCATGTTCGACTGGTACCAGGGGCACGACCCTACGCGGTTGGTTTTGGAAAGTGACGTGGCCGTGCCCTCCGTAGGTTACGCGGGAGGAGAGCTGGCCGAGCAGGCGGCGTATGACCTTCTCTTGGGCCGCGAATGTGCCCGCCTCCTGTGCAACCTGCTGGGAGTGAAATACATATTGTTGCGAGCCGACGCCAACTGGGAGATCCTTTCCGGAGACATCAGGGCTGATACGAGAAGGGTTGATGAAGAATGCCTTTTTATGCCGCTACCCGAGATGCGCCGTTCCCTCGATGGCCTTGACTGGTTGCAGCCGGTAGGAAGCTTCGGACCCCTGACCTTTTACCTCAACCGGGACTGGAAGCCGACGCTGCTCTACGCGCAGAGCGACTATGCGGTAGTGGATACCGGTGGGGAGAATCTGCTGGAGGCGGGAAACGGGGAGGAATCGGGCAACTGGGAGCCTCTGGGGGATGTGGAATGGGAAGTCGAAGAACCGGGAAGTTTGACCTTAGAGAGCCACGCGGGAGCGCATCAGGAAGTGGTGGGCGCGAGAAAAAACATGAGGAGCATCAAGGCGCCGCTTACCTATCGCTTTCGCTTGAGAGCGAGCGCGAATACGCGGGCCAACCTTTTCATCAAGTGGTATGACGCCGCCGGTGCCCCCCTTTCCAACTACTTATTGATGGAGATAGGCGGTGGAACCGCCGACTGGACGGAGCGTTCCGGCTTCCTCCTCAAGCCGCCGGAGGCCGCCGGTGCCGAACTGGTCATCCTCATGGAGCCCTCGGAGGGGGCCCGCGTGGAGGTGAAGGACCTCTTCGTGGGGGAGCAGAGCTGGATAAAGGCCCTGTGCAGCGGGGAGGGGTATTCCCCGGACACCGTGTACATATCGAGGGAGGACGCGGAGAGGCTCCCCCTCTCCCCGGAGACCTCCGGGGAGACGAGCCCCCCGACCTGCACCATTGAGAGCTCCCGCCCCTGGTCGGCGAAGCTGAGGCTCAAGACGGACGGCCCCTGCTTCCTGGTCCTCAACCAGGCCTACGACGCGGGCTGGCAGGCCTACCTGGGCTCCCCCGGCTGGCTCAAGGTGCTCACCTCCTCCGGGGACCTCCCCGCCGCCCACCTCATGGTCAACGGCTACGCCAACGCCTGGTTCGTGGAAGAGGCGGGGGAGTACGAGGTCACCCTCTACTACCGCCCCCAGACCCTGCTCTACCTGGGGGTGGCCCTGTCCGCCCTCACCTGGGTGCTCTTCGCGGCGTGGTGTATATTTATTACCGCCGCAAGCCGCGGCAGGCAAAAGGGGAGCAGCGAAGGACGGGTCATGGGATCATCAACGGCAGGTGAGGAATGAAGGTGCTGGAGACGGTGCGGCGAGCGGCAAGATCCTTCAGCGCCACCACCTGGTTCGACGTCGCGCTCATATCCGCCGTGGGCTTGCTCCCTCTGACCTGGTTCAGGGGCTCGGTGATCGCGGGTTGGGATCTTCCGTGGCCCGTTCTCGACCCGGGCTACGTCACCAAAACCGCGGTATCCACCTGGAACCCCGCCTTATGCCTGGGCGCACCGGACATTTATGTCCGTGCCTTGCCGTACTTTTTGGGGAGCGCGGTCCTGAGAAAGGTCGGTTTCTCTCCCCTGGCGACGGAGATGCTGTGGTTCTTCTTCTGGTTCGCAGGGGCGGGTCTCTCCATGTACCTCCTCATAAGGGTGCTGCTTCCCGGGCGCCGCCTGGCGGCGGTCACCGGCGCCCTGTTCTACATGCTGAACCCCTTCGCCATGATGGTGCGCTGGCACGAGCTGAACCTCTGGCTTTTCTTCTACACCCTGGCCCCCCTGATGCTGGCCCTTTTCATCCTGTGCATCCGGAGCGGGCGCAGGGGTTACTTCGCCGCCTTCCTCCTGGCCGCCTTTCTCCTCAGCCCTGGGCACGTCAACCTGGGTTCGGTGATCATGTTGGCGCTGGTGCTGGGTGGATACCTGGTCACCTACCTGGTGCAGAACAGGCGGGCCCGCGACATGGTCAAAGCGGCCCTGCGCCGCACGGCGATCCTTGCCGTGCTGTGGCTGGGCATCAGCGCTTGGTGGATATTGCCCTCCATCGCCTCGTTGAGGCAGGAGGCCAAGATCACCAAGGAGCCGGGGAACACCACCGACATCCTGAAGTGGACCTCCGAGGACAGCAGTTGGCACAAGGTGCTGCGCCTCCAGGGTTACTGGGCTTTCGACGAGGACAACTCGGGGACGGAAGACCCCCTGCTCACTTACGCTCGGGATTACGGATCTGCGCCCATAGACGTCTTGAGTTGGCTGATACCGGCCCTGGGAATAGCGGGCCTGAGCCGTGTGAGGCGCAACAAGGGCCTGGTATGGCCGGCGGCGCTCTGGGTGACGAGCGTCTTTTTCATGAAAGGCGTACAGCCTCCCCTTGGAGGGTTCACCAGGGCCCTGTTCTCGGCCCTGACCGTCATGAGCGTCTTCCGAAATCCTTTCGACAAGTTCGGCATGCTGGCGCTGATCGGCCTGTCCCCGCTGATCGGCATGGGACTGGAGGCGTTTTACGGGTTGATCCGGTCCAGGGCACCGAAAAGCAGGTCTCTCGCTGCCGGGGGGATGGGAGTGTGGGCAGCGGCGGTCTTCGTCCTCCTGTTCGTCCTGGTGTGGCCCATGTGGACCGGTGAGGTCATCTACGGGGGCGGCGAGATCATGCCTTCGGTCCGCGTCGGCGAAGTCCCCGGGTATTGCCGGGAGGCCGCCTCCTGGCTCGAAGAGCAGGGAAACGGGTTCCGCATCCTGCCCCTTCCCTATAACCGGGGCTTCTGGTCCCTGGCCCTTTTCGACTGGTACCAGGGGCACGACCTCTCGCGGTGGATGCTGAAGGCCAACACGTCCACGCCGTCCTTCGGTTTCAACGGCGGCGAGATCATGGAGTACACGGCCTACGAGGTGGCCAACGGGAGGGCTTACGGGCGTACCCTCTGCAGGATGTTGAACGTGAAGTACGTGATGCTGCGCGAGGACGCCAACTGGGAGGTGCTGCCTGAATACGATTACTCCATGTCCATCGGCTACATCGCCAGGTCCGCCGAGGAGATGCGGGAGGCGTTGGACCGCCAGGACTGGCTGGAACCCGTGGCCCGCTTCGGGAAGCTGGTCTTCTACCTGAACCGGGATTGGCAGCCGCTGTCCGCTCAGGTGACGGGGAATCACAGGGTCGTCGATCTCCATATGGAGAACGTCTTGGAGAGGGAGGATACGGAGAAGGACGCGGTGCCGGAAACCGAGGCAGGTCCCTGGGGACCGCTGGGCAACGTGGATTGGGGCGTGGACCAGGAAGGGGTCCTCTCCGTGACCAGCCTCTCCGACCAGGACCAGGCCTGGGTGGGGGTGGAAAGGAAGATCTCCCTTGGCAAGGGACCTTTCACCTGTTCCTACTGGTTCAAGACGGAGAACGCATCTCAAGCCCATCTAAAGGTGGAATGGTTCGGCGAGAACGGCCGCCTGCTGGATTCGCAGAAGATCCAGGAAGGGTTGGACGGCGACAATGACTGGGCCTGGAACTCGGGGTCGCTGGTGAGGCCCAGAGGCGCGGTCGAGGCCAGGCTCCTCTTACTCATGCGGCCGAAGCGGGGCTCCACCGTTTATCTGCGCGATTTCTCCGTCGAGGAGAAGCCTTTCATCACCGCCTTCGGGAAGGTGACTTGTCGCAACGAGGAAGGCGTGGTGTCCGTGACCAGCCTCTCCGACCAGGACCAGGAATGGGTGGGCGCGAGGTGGCCCCTGAGGCTGGGGGAAGGACCCTTCGCCTATTCCTTCCAGGTGAGGACGGATAACGCCGTCCACGCCCACCTCAAGGTGGAATGGTACGACGGCGAAGGAAAGGCCATCCGGCAGCAGCCCCTCATGGAGGGTTTCTACGGCACGACCGAATGGTTGCCGCACTCGGGGACCTTCGAGCGGCCGCCCGGCGCGGAAAGCGCCGACATGGTCATGTTGATGAAACCCGCTCGCGACGCGACCATGGAGGTCCGTGACCTGGTCATCGAGGAGAAATATCTCATTACCACCTTCGGGAAGGTGAGCTGGAGCGAAAACGAGGAAGGCGTTCTCTCCGTGACCAGCCTCTCAGACCAGGACCTGGAATGGGTGGGCGTAAGGTACTCCGTCTCCCTGGGAGAGGGCCCCTTCGTCTATTCCTACCAGTCGAGGACGGAGAATACCGTTAGCGCGCACCTCAAGGTGGAATGGCTGGACGAGAAGGGGAGGGTGATCGAGTTCAGGCACCTTCAGCCCAGCGTGCAAGGCTCCACCGACTGGACGGAGCGCTCGGGCTTCCTCCTCAAGCCGCCGGAGGCCGCCGGCGCCGAACTGGTCATCCTCATGGAGCCGGCGGAGGGGGCCCGCATGGAGGTGAGGGACCTCTTCGTGGGGGAGCAGAGCTGGATAAGGGCCCTGTGCAGCGGGGAGGGGTATTCCCCGGACACCGTGTACATATCGAGGGAGGACGCGGAGAGGCTCCCCCTCTCCCCGGAGACCTCCGGGGAGACGAGACCCCCGACCTGCACCCTGGAGAGTTCCCGCCCCTGGTCGGCGAAGCTGAGGCTCAAGGCGGACGGCCCCTGCTTCCTGGTCCTCAACCAGGCCTACGACGCGGGCTGGCAGGCCTACCTGGGCTCCCCCGGCTGGCTCAAGGTGCTCACCTCCTCCGGGGACCTCCCCGCCACCCACCTCATGGTCAACGGCTACGCCAACGCCTGGTTCGTGGAAGAGGCGGGGGAGTACCAGATAACCCTCTACTACCGCCCCCAGACCCTGCTCTACCTGGGAGTGACCCTTTCCGCCCTCACCTGGGCCCTTTTCGCGGCTTGGTGCATATCGGTCGCCGTGAGGCGGAGGGTAGGACGCGAGAGTGCTTACCCCGCTGAAGAGCAATAAATGTCTTCAAAATGTCGATCTTGACGGTTAATATGAGGCTATGTTGCTCACGACTTACAAGTTCGCGGTCTTCTTCCTGGTCGTAGTGGCGGCTTACTACGCGGCCCCGTTCAGATACCGCTGGATCCCCCTGCGTGCCGGAAGCTACTATTTCTTCGCCGTGGGGGGCAAACC
>Ga0123519_10016796_pt1 | contig 10127 bp, 9 predicted proteins | sample YelNatPaOPRAMG02_FD_87396 | JGI IMG/M metagenome (GOLD analysis project Ga0123519, IMG submission 87396) | Hot spring microbial communities from Yellowstone National Park - Yellowstone National Park OP-RAMG-02 (version 2) | ecosystem: Environmental > Aquatic > Thermal springs > Hot (42-90C) ...
AATAACTCGGTTCCAAATTTAAATTTTATGGATGATGAGGCTTTGGTTCTGGAGCTAAAGCAAATTTTAGAAAAGCTGGGGATTGAGCTTAGGGAACAGGTGCTGGAATTAGAACTGGGAAAAGCCAAAAGCGGGTCGGTCAGAATCAAGGATAGAAAAATTTTCTTGCTGGAAAAGGAGCTTTCACAAAAAGAAAAGATAAGGCTTTTGATTGAATTTTTAAAAGCACAGGATTTGGAGGCTATTTATATTTCTCCTTATTTAAGAGAAAGAATTAAAGCGGGCAAATGACAAAAGAGCTTAAGATAGATTATAAAAGGTTAGTAAATAAACTCAACCGCTTTGAGACTGCACGGATTTTAGTGATTGGGGACCTGATGCGGGATATTTTTATCTGGGGGAGGGTGAAGAGAATCAGTCCTGAAGCGCCGGTGCCAGTGGTGGAGGTGGAGCGAGAGACCGAGATGTTAGGAGGCGCAGCCAATGTGGTTAATAATTTGGTAGTGCTTGGCGCCAAGGTTTATTTAGCTGGCGTGGTTGGAGATGACCAGGTAGGAAAAGGCTTGATTGGGGAATTAAGAGCTAAAGGAGTGAAGCTGGAAGCGGTTATCTCTGAGCCTAATCGCGCCACCACGATAAAAACCCGGATTATTGCCCATAGCCAGCAGGTAGTGAGATTTGACCGGGAGAACCGACAGCGGATTTCTATTCAGAGCCAGAATAAGATAATAAAATCAATAGAGAAAATTATGCCTAAGGTGGATTTAGTGGTGATTTCTGACTATGCCAAAGGGGTCATCAGTGAGCAATTTACTTCTTTGCTTTTTCCTTTGGTGCATAACTATAAAAAGAAAATTTTAGTTGACCCAAAGCCAGTTAATTTAGCTTTTTATCGGGGCGCAGATGTTATTACTCCCAATCATATTGAGGCGGGCAATGCGGTGGGGATAGAGGCAGAAACTGACCAAGGGGTGGAGAAAGCAGGAAGGATATTACTGGAGAGATTATCTGCAAGTGCGATTTTGATTACCAGAGGGGAGCAGGGTATCAGCTTGATTGAGCGGAATCATCCTGCTCGGCATATTCCAACTGTTGCCCGAGAGGTGTATGATGTCACTGGCGCAGGCGACACAGTTATAAGCACGCTGGGAGTCGCATTGGCTTCGGGCTTAGACCTTTATTCTGCTACCATACTCGCTAATTTAGCCGCAGGGATAGGAGTGGGTAAGCTGGGCACCTCTGTGGTGAGCAGAGAAGAATTGAGGCAAGCGCTTATAAATGGTGGACTTTGATGGCTTTAGAGGAGGAATTAACTCGGTTTTTACGAGGTGTGGGGATAGAACTTTTTTCTGCCGGGACTATAAAAGAAATTAAGAAAGAGTTTCCTATCGCCAAAGAAGTTAATCTGGAGGGGATTGATTATGCTATATCTATTGCTTATCCTCTTTTGGACCAGGTGCTGGAGGGAATAGTTGACCAGCCCACGCTTTTATATAAGCATCTTTACCGGCAGGTGAATAATTTATTAGACCGGGGGGCATTGCTTTGTGCTCGGTTTTTAGAAGACAAGGGGGCTAAAGCGATTCCAATACCCGCCAGTCAGATATTGGACTGGAGGACTAATTTGGCGCATTTATCACATCGCCAGGTCGCAGTGGAGTTAGGAATGGGTTTTTATGGTCGGAACAATCTCTTGGTAATGCCGGACTATGGCTCAAGGGTCCGCTTGGTGACGATTTTAACAGATTTGCCAATTGAGGTGCCAGGACCGCTTAAAGCTCAGCCTGAGCTATATTCTAAGGATTGTGGTGCTTGCTATAATTGCGTTTCGGTTTGTCCGGCTCAAGCGATTCATAAAAGCGTTTTAGATTTTGACCGAAAGGCTTGTTTTTCCAAGGTAAAGGAGTTTGAGAAGATGCCCGGAATCGGGGTGGGCATCTGTGGGGTATGTGTTCGGGCTTGCCGAGGACCAAAATGAGCCAGCCCGAGCCTGCTAAGTTGGTGAAATTATTTTTAAGCGCGATTTATTCTAAACCGGAAAGCCTTAACCGGGTTCTTGGAAAATTGGAGGAGCGCTTGGGGGTGATAGATTATTCTACCAAGGAGATGAGCTTTGAACACACTAACTATTATGAACCAGAGATGGGCGCACCGCTTTTTCGGCAATTTTTCAGCTTTGGGAATTTGATTCAGCCAGAGAGTTTGGTAGAAATAAAACTATTCACCAATCAGTTAGAGCAGGAAGAGAGCGAAGAGGGAAGAAGGAGGATAAATCTTGACCCGGGCTATGTGGGGATGAATCAGATGGTTTTAGCCACAGGAAAAGCTTCTGCGCATCGGATTTATTTAAGAGAAGGCATCTGGGCCGACCTTCATCTGATTTTTCAAGCTGGGAGTTTTCAGGCTTTGCCATGGACTTATCCGGATTATCGGAGTGAGCCTTTGATACAGCTTTTTAATCGGTTGAGAGAATTTTTAAAGTTAAGGCTTAGGGCCGGAGAGGAATAAAGATGTTAATTAGTATGACTGGTTTCGGTTCAGCGATTGGAGAGGTGAGAGGCTATCGGTTTCGGGTAGAGGCTTATTCTTTGAACCACAGATTTTTAGAGGTTAAGGCTAAGCTTCCTTTAATTTTGAACGGATTGGAGAATGAGATTGCTGGCTTGGCTAAGCGCTATTTTGAGCGGGGTAAAATTGAGCTTTCGGTGCGGGTTGAACAGGAGCCAGAGAAAATTGAGTTTAGCTGGAGCCGGGCACGGGCTAAGGCTTATTTAGAGATAATTGAGCAGATGAAAAAGGAGTTAGGAATTAAAGAGCAGAGTGCTTTGGAATTGATTATAAATCAAAGAGATGTTATTATGTTTGAGCCTGAGAGATGGGGAAGAGAGGCGTGGAAAGAGCTAAAATTTCTTTTTGAGACCTGTTTTGAGGACTTAGCTAAGTCTCGGGCAGAGGAAGGGGAGCGAATAGAACAGGAGATTAGAGAGAGGCTGAATCGGCTTAGCGGATTTTGGCAAAGGTTAAAGGAAAAATCAGATAAGATATTGGATGAAGCCAGAGTCAGGATTAAGAAGCGGATTGAGCAATTGGTTGGAAGAGAATGGGAGTTGGAGCCGGGTCGGCTGGAACAGGAGGTTGTGATTTTAGTGAGCAAATCAGATATTAGCGAGGAGCTGGAAAGGATAGAGAGCCATCTTAAGCAGTTTGATTTAGAGATAGAAAAAGCTGGCGCCAAAGGTAAGAAGTTAGAATTTTTGGTTCAGGAATTGGTTCGGGAGTTTAACACGATTAGCGCTAAGAGCCAGGAGGCAAACACTTCCCAAATAACCATAGAGGCGAAAAGCGAACTGGAGAGGATTCGGCAACAATTACAAAATCTGGAATAAGGAGGTGTAGAGTGAGGTTATTAAATTTGGGGTTTGGGAATGCAGTAGTTGCTAATCGCGTGGTCGCAATCGTTAGTCCCAGTTCTGCGCCGATGAAACGGCTCAAGGAGACCGCCAAGAAAGAAGGCAAGCTGGTAGATGCCACTCAGGGAAGGAAGACTCGTTCTATCGTGGTGATGGATTCAGACCATATTGTGCTTTCTGCAATTCAAGCTGAGACCATTGCTCAGCGGTTAGAAGAAGAATTGATGAAAGGATAATGTCGGGAAAGGGATTACTTTTTATTGTTTCTGCGCCCAGTGGCGCGGGAAAGACCAGTCTATGCAAAGCGGTGTTGGAAAGAATAAACCATAATTCTGCTCGGGAGTTAAAATGGTCTTGCTCCTATACTACTCGGAAGCCGAGGGAGGGAGAGAAAAATGGACTGGACTATTTTTTTGTTAGTGATGAAGAGTTTGAGAGGATGGTGAACAATGGGGAATTCGCGGAATGGGCTATGGTTCATGGTCATCGCTATGGCACCTCTAAACGATATTTAGCAGAGGCAGAGGAGAGGGGCATAGACCTTTTATTGGAGATTGATTGCCAGGGAGCACGCCAGCTTCGGCAGAAATATAAACAGGGATATTTTATTTTTATTCTGCCTCCGGGCTTATCAGAACTGGAGCAGAGGCTTAGAAAGCGAAGGACCGAGTCAGAGGAGATAATTAAGCGGAGATTGGAGCGGGCAAAGGAGGAGGTTGAAGAATATCAATTTTATGATTATATTATTATCAATGACGATTTTGAAACCGCAGTAAGAGAGCTGGAGAGTATTATTATTTCGGAGCGAGCTCGGCGCGCAGTTAAAGAAAAAGAGATAGAGGCAATCATAAAACAATTTCGGAGGTAAGATAAATGGCGAGAATCACGGTTGAGGATTGTCTTCAGCAGGTCAATAACCGCTTTGCCTTAATCAAGATGGCGGTTAAACGGACCAAACAATTATTGGAGGGAGCGCCTCCATTAGTTAAAGCGGATAATAAAGAAATCATCCTTGCGCTTCGGGAGGTGGCAGATGCTAAAATTAAAATAGTTGCTCCGCCCACTAAAAAAACTACCAAAAAAGCTCCTCGCTATGTCCAGGTGAAGATAGAAGAGGAACGCTTTTTATAAATAAAATGGGCTTTTAGCCTTGATTCGGATTAACGAAATCATAGACCGGCTTTTAGAATATAATCCCAAAGCCAAAATTGAACTGATTCAAAAAGCCTATGTCCAAAGCGCCCAGCTTCACAAAGACCAGCGACGGCTTTCTGGATTGCCTTACCTTTCTCATCCCTTAGAGGTCGCGGGGATTCTCACCCAACTCAAATCCAATGAGCCAACTATTGCCGCAGGAATATTGCACGATACCATTGAGGATTGTGGGGTCAGTAAGGAGCAACTGGCAAAAGAATTCGGTGAAGAGATAGCTAATTTAGTGGATGGCGTGACCCGAGTAGGAAAAATCTCCAAAGCCTCTAAACCAGAAATCCAGGCAGAATATCTGGGCAAGATGATTCTGGCTATGTCCCGAGATATTCGGGTGATTTTAATTAAACTTGCTGACCGACTCCATAATATGCGAACCTTGGATTTTCTTGCTCAAGAAAAACAGGTGGAAATTGCGGAAGAAACCCTGAACATCTATGCACCCATTGCTCATCGCTTAGGAATTTACTGGATTAAGACCGAGCTGGAGGATTTGAGCTTTCGCTATCTTAAGCCAGAAATTTTCTTCCGTTTGATTGAGGAAGTTACTAAAATTGCCCAGAAGCGACAGGATTATGTCAACCGGGTTCAGAGGATTCTTAAGGAGAAATTGGCTGAGGCTAATTTAGAATGCGAGGTCCAGGGTCGCCTCAAGCATTATTATAGTATTTATCAAAAGATGGAACAGCAGAAATTAAGTCTGGAAGAAATTACAGATATTTATGGATTCAGAATCCTGACCAAGACCATCAGGGAATGTTATGAAGCGCTCTATGTGATTCATTCCTTCTGGGCACCAGTCCCCGGAAAAATCAAGGATTACATAGCACTTCCTAAGCCCAATCTTTATCAATCCCTTCATACTACTGTCATTGGCCCAGAAGGAGAGCGAATTGAAATCCAGATCCGAAGTTATGAAATGCATAAAGTCGCAGAACTGGGCATCGCAGCTCACTGGCGCTACAAGGAGAGCGGAAGCTTTTTAGAAGGAGGGGAGGAGGCGCATTTTGCCTGGCTCAAACGCTTAGTGGAATTCAAGGAAGAACTAAGCGAGCCCCATCAATTCTTGGAGACCGTGAAAAGTGACCTTTTCCCTGACGAGGTCTATGTCTTTACCCCAAAAGGTGAGTTAAAGGTCTTTCCCCAAGGAGCCACCCCCATTGATTTTGCCTATGCCATTCACACTGATTTAGGAAATCATTGCGCCGGCGCAAAGGTCAATAACCGAATTGTGCCTCTTTCTTATAAACTGGAGACCGGGGATGTGGTGGAGATTGTTACCAGCCAGGAGGCGCATCCGATAAAAGCCTGGCTGGACCTGGCGGTCAGCGCTCGGGCTAAAACTAAAATCAACCATTGTCTTAATACCCAACAGATTAAAAAAACTTTACAATTAGGACGCCAGACCCTGGAGACCGAACTCTTAAAATTTGACCTCTCATTAAACTCTTTGATCAAAACCGGAAAAATGGATGATATCGCAAAAAAATTTAAATTCAGCGATTCCAGAAAACTCTTAGAAGAAATCGGCTCAGGAAAATTCCCTTACCGCAAGGTCTTGGCTCTACTGCTTCCCAAAGACCAGCTCAGAAGATTAGCCCCAGCTCCACTCTCCGGACCTCAACCTAAAAAAGCTAAAATTAAAACTGGTCAGGAAACTTTGCCCAAAAAACCTAAAGGAGTAATGATTAAAAGCTCCAATGAGCCTCTAACAGAATTTGCTCCTTGCTGTCAGCCTTTACCCGGAGAAAATATCGTGGCTTACCTCACCGCGGATTCAGAATTCATTATCCATCGGGATGACTGCCTGAGAATTCTGGAACTGGATTCTGGAAAGATTATCCCTGCTCGCTGGGCAAATAAGGTAAAGGGAAAATTTTTAGCAACCATTGAGGTCCTGAGCACAGACCAAAAAGGATTACTCAGTAAAATGAGCGGAGCCATCAGCGACTTGGGCGTCAATATCACCAAAGCCCTGGTCCGAACCACTGAAGGGCATAAAGCTATCGCCACCTTTGAACTGGAGATAACCGGAATTCAGGAATTAAACCGGGTAGTCAACCGTCTGGAAAGAATTAAAAATGTTATCAGTGTCCAGAGAACCGCACTCCTTACCTAACCTGCCTTTTCCACTTTTTGACTTCTCAAACAGCGACTGCAGACCAAAATCCGCTTATTCCCCTTCTTGGTCTTTACCTTCACCAATTGCAAATTGGGATAAAATCGCCTCTTGGTCCTACGATGAGAATGACTTACATTATGACCCACCATTAAACCCTTACCGCAAATCGCACATTTATAACTCACAATCCTTCCTCCTCTTTAGCTCCAATGGTAGGAACGGTGGGATTTGAACCCACGACCCCTGCCGCGTCAAGGCAGTGCTCTCCCGCTGAGCTACGTTCCTATCCTCCCCAGATTGTAATTAAATCCCATTAAAAGTCAAGCTAACTACTTAGAAAAACAACACCATTCCCCTTAAAACCAAAGCTGAATAAGGGGAAAAATTGAAAATCTGAAATCTGGAATTTGAAATTTGAGATTTTAAGTCTCAAATCTCAGTTCTCAAATCATAAGTCCAAATTTTCAATTTTTTCCTTGATTCAGCATTGGGGTTTAAGAGGATTGGTGTATTTATAAGATTTGGTTCTTGACAAGGTTTTATAGATGATATAGATTTTTATAAGGGAAGGAATATGGCAAAACCGAGTGATGAGCGTGAGGTAAAGATTTATCGGGTGGAGCGTAGTTTTCAGGGGTATCTGGACCGAGCATTAGGTGAGGAGAAGGTTCGGGAGCCTCTGGTTGATATTTATGAGACCAAGGAGCGAGTAAGGATAGAGGTGGAATTGCCTGGGGTGAAGAGAGATGAGATAGAGGCGTATGTGATTAAAGATAAAGTTTTTGTTCGGGGGTATAAGCGGGAGGAGTTTTATTTAGAGGTTGGAGAGGAGAAGCGTAAGTTTATTTGTTTAGAGCGGGAGTTTGGGGAGTATTATCGGGAGATAGAGATGCCGGTTCCCTGTAATACCGCGCAGGGGAGAGCGAGATTGGAAGATGGGGTTTTAGTTATAGAATTCCCCAAGGTAGAGGATAGGCGGGGTCAGCGGAGGGATATAAAAATAGAATAGGATGGGGTGTTGAATGGTGGAAGAGGATAATAAGCCTAAATCTGGAGAGGTGAATTCTGGGGTGGAACAAGCGCCGATAGGGAAGGAGTCTTCTGGGGAGCCTGGTGCGGGTGGAGAGAGTAGTTATAAGATACCAGAAGAATTGCCGTTGCTAACGATACGGGATGTAGTGATATTTCCGTTTATGATTATTCCGTTGTTTGTAGGCAGGGAGCATTCTATTTCTGCGGTTAATGAGAGTTTAGGCAAGGATAGAATGATTATGTTAGTGACCCAGAAGAATCCCACGGAGGAGTCCCCGAGTCCGGAGGGGATATTTGAGGTGGGGACTGCGGGGATGATTATGCGGATGCTGAGGTTGCCTGATAATCGGATAAAAATTTTGGTTCAGGGTTTATCCAGGGCGAGGATAAAGGATTATATTCAGAAGGAGCCTTTTTATAAGGTGAGGGTTGAGCTATTAGAGGAGCCAGGGGTAAAGGAGTTAAGCGTTGAGGCGCAGGCTTTGATGCGGAACATAAAAGAAGCTTTAGAAAAGATGATTCAGATGGGGAGGATGATTTCCCCGGATTTGTTAATGGTTCTGGAGGGTCTTCAGGACCCGGGGCGGTTTTGTGATTTAGTTAGCGCTAATATCAGTTTAGGGATTGAGAATGGTCAGAGGTTGTTAGAATTGGTTGACCCGGAAGAGCGTTTGAGGAAGCTGAACGAGGTTTTAGCAAAGGAGATAGAGCTATTAGAGGTTCAGGCCCGGATTCAAAATCAAGCGAAAGAAGAGATGACCAAGACCCAGCGGGAGTATTTTTTACGGGAACAGTTGAGGGCGATTCAGAAGGAGTTGGGAGAGGTTGATGAGAAGACCGCGGAGGTTGGTGAATTTCGGGAGAAGATTGCGGAAGCTAAGATGCCCAAGGAGGTGGAGGAGGAGGCGCTGAAGCAGTTAAAGAGATTAGAGAGTATGCATCCGGATGCAATAGAATCCAGCTGGGTGAGGGGGTATTTGGAATGGCTGGTGGAATTGCCTTGGAGTAAGAGCACTAAGGATAATTTGGATATTAAGCGGGCGAAGAAGATTCTGGATGAGGACCATTATGATTTGGACAAGGTTAAGGAGAGAATTCTGGAATATTTAAGTGTTAGAAAGCTTCATCCCAAGATGAAGGGACCGATTTTATGTTTTTTGGGTCCGCCGGGAGTAGGAAAGACCAGCTTGGGGCAGTCCATAGCTCGGGCAATGGGTCGGAGGTTTATCCGGATGAGTTTAGGTGGGATTCGGGATGAGGCGGAGATTCGGGGTCATAGAAGGACTTATGTGGGTGCAATGCCGGGTCGGATTGTTCAGGGGATAAAGACTGCGGGTTCTAATAATCCGGTGTTTATGTTAGATGAGATAGATAAATTAGGTTTGGATTTTCGGGGGGACCCTTCAGCTGCGCTTTTAGAGGTTTTGGACCCGGAGCAGAATTTTAGTTTTAGGGACCATTACCTTAATCTTCCTTTTGATTTGTCCAAGGTGATGTTTATTTGCACTGCTAATTTAATGGATCCGGTTCCACCTGCGCTTAAGGATAGGATGGAGGTGCTGGAGCTTCCGGGCTATACTTTGGAGGAGAAACTGGCAATCGCCAAGCAGTATTTGATACCCAAGCAGATGAAGGAAAACGGGGTGAATGAGAAGAATGTTGAATTTAGTGATGAGGCGCTCAGGACTATTATTGGACAATATACTCGGGAGGCTGGGGTTAGGAATTTAGAGCGGGCAATAGGGAATATCTGCAGAAAGGTGGCAAGACGAATCGCAGAGGGGAATAAGAAAAAGGTGTTGGTGAATAATAAGGTTGTCAATCAATTTTTGGGTCCGGCTCAATTTTTACCAGAGGAGGAGATGGAAAAGGACGAGGTCGGGGTGGCAACCGGATTAGCCTGGACCGGCACCGGCGGAGATATTCTTAGAATAGAGTGCAGCATAGTAAAGGGGAAGAAGAACCTGATATTGACTGGTCATTTAGGGGATGTGATGAAGGAGAGCGCGCAGGCTGGATTGAGTTATGCTAAACGGATTGCGGGAGAGCTGGGGCTTGACCCGGAGTTCTTTGAGGATAAAGAGATTCATATCCATGTTCCCGCAGGAGCGATTCCTAAGGATGGTCCGAGTGCGGGAGTGACTATGGCGACTGCTTTAATCAGTGCGGTGACCGGGATACCGGTTCGCAAGGATGTGGCAATGACCGGGGAGATAACCTTACGGGGAAGGGTGCTTCCCATTGGTGGGCTTAAGGAGAAGGCATTAGCGGCGCTCCGGAATGAGATTCAGGATATAATAATTCCGGAGCGGAATAAGAAGGATTTGGAGGATATTCCCAAGGAACAGCGGAAG
>Ga0123519_10016798_pt1 | contig 10126 bp, 6 predicted proteins | sample YelNatPaOPRAMG02_FD_87396 | JGI IMG/M metagenome (GOLD analysis project Ga0123519, IMG submission 87396) | Hot spring microbial communities from Yellowstone National Park - Yellowstone National Park OP-RAMG-02 (version 2) | ecosystem: Environmental > Aquatic > Thermal springs > Hot (42-90C) ...
AAGACGGCGCAGGCGCTGGCCAAGGCCGAGGCCTGCCTCCGCTGTCACGAGGAGAACCAGTGTACGGCGGGGGCCCGCTGGCGGACCTCGAAGCACGCGCAGTGCGGTGTGTCGTGCACCGATTGCCATCGGGCGCACTATAACGTGCCTCCGGGGACGCCGGCCACGACCGAGCCGGGCCAAACCGCCAGTTTCACCGGGCACCTGCCCGCGGCGTTGACTTCCTACGCCGAGGCGGCCAAGCCGTACGCCAAAGACTCGACGCGTGGGGGGACGTTGCCGTCGCTCCGCGGCACCTCGAATAACTTGGGAGCGGTGGCGCCCGGCATCTGCTATCAGTGCCATGCCGATTATCGCGAGTTCCAAGAGATTGCCGGGCCGCACCAGATTGGAGGCCCCAACGGGTTCAATTGCACCACGTGCCATGATCCGCACGGACAGGTGCGCGAGGACACCCGGCGCGATTTGTGCCTGGAGTGCCATGGGAACTCGGTCCCGGCAATGGCCTACCATTCCTCGACCCACGCCCGCAACAACGTGGCGTGCACCGATTGCCATAATCCGCACCCGCGGACGCAGGTGGCCCGCATCGTAGAGATCAGCCATACCGATATCCGCCGGCCCAAGCGCCTGCCCATGTCGGTTCAGGAGCCCGAGATGTGTTACAAATGTCACCAGAAAATCTTCGGGCTCACCGGTCTGCCGTCGCACCATCCGATCCGCGAGGGGAAGATGGTGTGCTCGGACTGCCACGATGCGCACGGGCAGCGCGAGAGGAACCTCAAGGCCGAGACTCTCAACCTGCTTTGCTGGCGGTGCCATGCCGAAAAGCAGGGGCCTTTCGTGTATGAGCATCCGCCCGTTACCGAAAACTGCGCCATCTGCCACGAACCGCACGGTACGGTGGCCAACAACTTGCTCCGCCAGCCGACCGTGTTTCTGTGTCTGCGGTGCCATGACGGGCACCGGGGCAGCCACGGGGCGGGCAACCGCACAGGCATCGACAACAAACCGTGGCTCCAGCGGGTGTTTTACACCGACTGCACGCAATGCCACGACAACATTCACGGCACGGACCTCCGCGGGTCCAGCGTGACCAACGATTTCAACCGATTCTAGGTCTTGACGCCCATTAGGAACGGGCCTGCTCCGCACGGGCCGCCCCCTGGGGGAGCGGCCCATTCGGAGGCGAGGACCAGGGGGGAATCATGAACCGCAAATCTTCGCTATTGCTGGCTGCCGCTCTCATGCTGCTGCCCGGGATGGGATTGGCACAAACGACTGCCCCTGGCGGCCCCGACAACCTCCCGGCGTACCCGGGCGTGTTTGGGCAGGGGAACCAGCCCGGGCCGGCGCCTGCCGATGCCCTGCGGGGACAGTCTCCCGAGTTCCAGCCGGCCATCGTCCTCCGCGGCGGCTACTGGGCCCTGGATAACCAAGGCAGCCCGGTTAAGACCGGCGAGTTCCAAAGCCTCAGCTCGTCGGCTTTCTGGGATGCCGATGGCCTGTTGAGCGACGGCCTCCGCACGCTGGACTTTTTTGCCACGGGCACCGACGAGGACGGCAACAGGGCCGGCTTGACCTATTACGGGCCGCGGCTGTCGGCCACCGTGGACTTCGATCGGTACCTGCGGCGGTTGGACCGCGATCAGTTCGGCGCCTTCGACCCCAACGTGCCGCCCCCGCCGGCCCCTGCCGCCCAGCGGGTGCTCAACCGCACGGTGCTCAATGCGGGCGAGGACTACGCCTTCCGGGTCGAGGAGTTCGATGCTCGCTTCAAGGGCGAGATCAACGATAACCTCCGTTGGCGGCTGAACGTGTGGGGCATCCGCCGCCACGGCGAGCGCCAAGCGCAGAAACTGGCCCACTGCTTCAACGAAAGCCTGCTGGTGCCCGGCGCCCCCACCGGCAACCGCTGCCACATCCTGGCCCAGCGGCAGCAGATCGACTGGACCACGGTGGAGATGGAGCCGGTGATCGAGGCCCGCTTGGACTTCCTCACCGTCGAGTACTCGCGCACCATGCGGGCCCTGGACCAGGACGATCAGGTCGTCACGCGGCAATACACCAATTCCACGCATACGGGCTGGCCTGTCGCCTTTTCCGACGTCCCGGATAACGCCACCACCGAGAATTACACGGAAATCGACCGGCTGAAGCTCGGGGCCGACCTGACCGACTACACCAAGTTTTATGGCCTGGCATTCATCGGCAACACCAAAAACGAGTTCCGCGGCACGCACCGGTACTTCAACGGCTTCGATCTCCGCGTAACCAACGATGCCCTCGACGGGGTAACCGTTACCGGCTACGGCAAGCGGACCAACGAACACAACCGCCTGCCCACCACCTTCCCCGAAAGCGGTCTGGTACAAGGGGGCGACAGCATCGCTGATTATCATCACCCGGTGAACTATGAACGGACCGCCGGCGGCGTGAAAGCCCGGTGGAAGCCTTGGGAGTCGGGATGGAACCTGCCCCGCGGCCTGTCGTTCAACGGCGGTTACGAATACAACCTCCTCGACCGTGCCTATGCAGAGTATGAGATCGAAAACAGCGGCAACCGCACGTTTTTCCAGCCCTCGACCATCTTCCACGAGATCCAGGCCACGACGGCCATGCGGTGGTCGGCCGCGTGGGATACCTTCCTCCGCTATCGAGTGCGGTTCATCGAGGACCCCATCTTCGGCGTGCGGGCTACCAACGGCGATGTGAACAGCAACCAGCCCGAACAGGAACATCGCATCGAGATCGGCGGCACCTGGATGCCCGAGGAGAACTTCCTGCTGAGCGCTACTTTCGGGATCGAAGACCGGACCCACGCTTCACTGCACGAGAACGTCAACAATGCCTACAGCGTGTTCGAGAGCGGCCCCCGTCTGACGGCATTCGACGAGACCAGCTACCCCATCGTGGTATCGGCTTGGTATGCGCCCACGCAAAAGCTTTCGCTGTCGGCCGGCTACGCCGTGTACACTAACTGGATCGACCAACTCATCACCCTGGGCGACCAGTACAACGATAACTTTACCGGCGGATTCAACTACGTGGAGCCTCAGCCCGCGCAAGGCTGGTGGAGCTATGGCGGCCGGGCTCAGGTCGTCAACCTGGGCGCCGTGTATGCCTGGACCCGCCGCACAAGCCTGCGGGGCGGCATCGAGTGGGGCCGCAGCAAGAATGCCTTTGCCCAGCCGCCCGCCCCGGCCACCGCGCTGGATGCCGCGGGCAATACGATCGTGCCCGATTGGTCGCTCCTGCCCTCGCTGTCCGACGTGATTGTGGAGACCACACGCATCAGCGCCGGCGTGGATTATGCCCTGCGGGAACGCATCGATCTGTATTTCCGCTATACATACTTCGATTACGAGGATAAAGCCGGCACGGGCCTGAGCGGCACCACGCACGGCTTCCTAGGCGGCTTGAGCGCGTTGTTCTAAAGCGGCGTGGCCCGCATGCCCTCGACCGCGCTGCCGAAATCGCAGGATGCTTTACCGCCCGGAGCCGGGCACGCCAAAGCCCGGTGCGGCTGAGCGTCGTATTGCTTTGCGGCAACTCGTCTGCGGCCGGGGCGGACGCTGCCCTCCAAACCCGGATTTCATTGCCAGCCCTTTGCTCCCTGCGCGGTGCGGAGGAATTCCTCGACCGCCTGGCGGCGGGGAATGCCAGCCTGCCCGCCAGGGTGTGTGGCTTTGATTGCTGCGGCGGCCGCAGCGTGGCGGAGACGTTCTTCCAGGGGCAATCCGCGAGCCAGAGCCGCCGCATACACCCCGTGGAACACGTCGCCGCAACCCGTGGTATCGATCACTTGCACAGCAAACGCCGGGTAGCGCTGGGGCGAAGCCGCGCGAGAGGCAGTGGGCAATTCGCGGCCGAGATACCATCCGCCCGCCGCCCCGCAGGTAACGACCACCGCTTGCCGGGCCGCCGTCCAGAGGGCCTCCACCGCGGCGGCTGGATCGGCCAGCCCCGTCAGCCGCGCGGCAAACGCCTGCGACACAATCAGGTGATCCACCTCTTCCAGCAATTCGCCAAACCGCGGATGCTGGTGGTTCTCCAGGTCGGCCACCACCGGAATGCCCGCCTGCCGGGCGATTCGCGCGGCCCGAATCATCCCCTCGATGCCGAAGTGATCCACGAACAGCACCCGGCAGGAGCGAATGACGCCTTCCTCCGGCCACTCGGGCTCGGCGCCGTACGCCCCTTGCAGGTTGTAAACAATCGTGCGCGTGTGGCGGGACTGGTCCACGAGGATAATCGAATGGATAGGCCGGGCATCGGACCGCTGGCGGACCAGCGATACATCGATCCCCTCCTCTTCGAAGCGCCGCCGGACGAATTGCGACAGCTCGTCGGTCCCCAGCACTCCGGCAAACGCACACCGGGCGCCCTGCCGGGCTGCCGCCACCAGCGCCGTAGCCGTCAATCCGCCGCACTGCCGGTCCGTTCGTTGCACCGGCACCTTGGAGTCGGGCGGGGGATACTCGGCCAGGAACAACAGATCGTCGATGGCCACGCATCCCAGCCCCAGGACATCATATTGCCAGCGTACCATGCGCCTAGGTTGCCAGCCGGCCGGGAGCATGTCAAGCCGCACGACCACACCGACCCCAGCCGCCGGAGGTGCATTGCCCGGCAACCGCTGGCCGGTAAAGTGAGCGGTTTGGCCGGCCCACGGCCGCGGCGTCGCAGCCCAGCCACCCTCCGCTGAAGCACCCTGGTGCGTGGCCGGTTTTTTTCCCGATTGGTTGCCGGTCAACAGTGCCCTAGGGTAGGCTTTGGGCAGGGCCCCCACCAGGCGCCTGCTTTTCCCGCACCAAAAGACCAACGCGGCTGGCGGCATTCCGATGAAACGGTACTGGGCATGGCTGGCCGGGCTGGCCGCCGTGGCTGCGGCACTCTTGGCGGCTGCTGCGGACCCCCGCGCGGCCTCACTGTTGCGCAACACCGGCATGTTAGTGCTCTGCACGCTGGCGATCTGTTTGCCGGCGGGGGCCTTCCTGGCGTGGCTCATCGCCCGCACCGATGTCGCCGGCCGCAATGCGGCGCTTCTGCTTTTGATTGCAGGCCTGTTTGTGCCCCTGTTCGTACAAGCCGGTGCCTGGCAGACCGGCTTTGGACTTTTGGGCTGGCACACCCAGCTCGGCCAAAGTCCCCCGTGGCTCCGGGGATTGGGCGGAGCGGCCTGGGTCCACGCCATGGCCTCGCTGCCCTGGGTGGTGCTGGCCATCGGCCTCGGATTCCGCCTGGTCGAGCCCGAGTTGGAAGAGCAAGCCCTGCTGGACGCTTCGCCCCCAAAGGTGTTCTTCCACATCACAGCCCGATCGGCCGCCGGCGCCGCACTATTGGTCGGGCTGTGGGTGGCGGTGTACACCGCCGGCGAGATCACCGCCACTGACCTTTTCCAGGTCCGCACGTATGCGGAAGAGGTGTACACGGCATTGACGGTCGGATCGCTGGAAGAATCGGCGGCCTCGCTGTGGCCCGGCATCGCACTGGTAGCCTGCCTTGCCTTGGGTGGACTGGTACTGGCCGTGCGCCTGGGCACGATTGATCGGCCCTCGAGCTTGCGGCCGTGCCGAGGGTTTCCACTGGGCCCGGCCCGCTGGCCGGCAACCGCGGTCCTGGCACTGATCCTGCTGGTGTGGGCGGGACTGCCGGTGGCAAACCTCGTGTATCAGGCCGGGGTGGAGGTGACGCTCACCCCTACCGGCCGCATCCGGAGTTGGTCGCTGGCCAAGGCAGCGGCTATGGTGCTGCAAAGTCCCTGGCGATTTCGCCGCGAATTCGGCTGGTCGCTGCTTTTGGGCGGCTTGGCTGCCACCACCACGGCGGCTCTTGCCGCCGGGTTGGCCTGGTGCGGCCGGCGCCACCTCGGCTGCCGAGCGTTGAGCCTGGTAATCGTGGTCCCGCCCCTGGTGCTCCCAGGTCCCCTGGTCGCCCTGGCCACCATGCAAGTTCTCAATCGGCCGGGCTGGCCGTGGCTTGACTGGCTGTACGATCAATCGGTATTGGCCCCGTGGCTGGTTTTGAGCTTTCGAGCGCTGGCTCCCGCGATGCTTGTGCTTTGGCACGCCCTGGCCACGGTACCTCAAGTTCTTTTGGACGCAGCGGCGGTGGACGGAGCCGGACCGTGGCGGCGATTCTTTTGCGTCGTTTTGCCGATCCGCTGGCCCGCCCTGCTGCTTGCATGGCTGGTGGCATTGGCAGTAGCGATGGCCGACCTGGCCGCCAGCATCCTGGTCGTTCCCCCTGGCGTTACCACCTTGTCCATCCGGGTGTTCGGCTTGCTTCATTACGGAGTGTACGATCAGGTGGCGGGCATCTGCCTGGCATTGGCCGGCTGGTTCGGGCTTTTGGGCGCGGCCGCCGCTTGGACCGCTACCCTGCTGGACCGCCGCTCAAAGGCGTTCAACACCTGACCGCTGCGATCCAGACGTGGTAGCAGGAGAAGGCGCAGAGCCTGTCCCCCCGGCACCCTATCACCGCGTTTCGGCTGTCACCTGCGGAGGCTGGGCGTAGCTGGCCCAGACGGCACCCAAGGTTTTGGCGTCGGCGATACCCGGGTGAATCCACAGCCGATGCCGCAGCACCAGCGTCTGGCCTTTGGGCAGCGGCACCTCGCGCTGCCCGGGAAAGGCGGGCATCACGTAATTCAACTGGGGGTATTGCAGCAATTGGCTGGGATACCCGGGATTGGAAGGATGTTCGAAGATGGCTAGGCCGCTTGTCCGACCGGCCCCAGCAAACCGGCCGCTGTAATCGATCCAACTGCGGCGAGGTTGAGTTCCGGCCGGGTCCCAGTGCAGCGTGATCTTTTGCTGCTCGGCTGGCGCCGCGCGCAGGCCGAATCCGCCATACCCCGCGTGGGGCCGTCCTCCAATGGCCACGCCCTCTTCCAAACCTTCCAGGTGCACCTCGATATCCACAAAGCGGCCGGTCGCCGTCTGTCGAAACGCCTGGATTACGACCATCTCGCGCACCAGCGGCACTTGGTCGCCCCACTTCCACACATTCTCGACGCAAAGCGAGGCCAGCACCGGCCCTTCGCGCTTGCTGCGGACCGCCACGGGTCGCGACCAGACGCCCACCACCGCCCAGATGTCGCGAACCTCGTTTTTCCACCGAGTTACCGGCCAGGACCAGCTCACCCCGCGATGGTGCGGATGGTCTTTGGGATAATCGTCGGTGAGCACCTCGCCTGCCAGCCCGTACAGGGGATGAATGTAATCGCCCCGGGCATACTTCGGGTCGATGCCCGGCGGCGGCGGTACCGTACCATGGTTGTAACGGAGCACCGGCGAGTCCCCCTGGCCGAAGAGGAACCAATCTGCCCGGCCGGCGGGCCCCACCCGCATCATGGCTTGGACCTGGGGGCCCGGGGAGGCTTGCCGCTCCGTTCCGGGGCGCCGCTCGACCGGCTCCTTTCCCGTCTTTGCCGGCAGAAGCCGGAATCGCCGCGTTTCGGCGGTGCCAGGTGGCAGAAGCCACCACAGCGCAAGGGCCCGGGCGTGCCGGCCTGTTTCGGCCGCTGGGGTATCAAGTTGCGCGTCGATGGGTTCACCTATGGGTTGGCCCGAGGCGCTCAGTTCAACCAACCGCACATGCCCGGCGGCCTGAACACCAGCGCTGCGGATCTATCCGCACACAGACCGGTGCCTCGACCGCTGCCGCCCGGCCGCCTGGGTCGTTGACGGTCAAGACCGTTTCTGCCCGGGCTGCCTGGCCCGTGGCCACGATGGATATCCAGACCAATAGCCTCTTGAGCATGGCCCGTGCTCCGTAGGGTTGCGAATTGCTGGTAAGAAATACGCCAGGCGCTTCCGCAGTCAAGGGATCAGTTCCACGAGGGCCCAAAGTTCAAGCCGCGGGACATGCAGCACGGTGAACTGGCCACGGCGAACCATTGTCAGGTCCAATGGCTCAGCCCGCGGAACATGGAGCCGCGCCCGGGTAAACCGCCGGCCGCCGAACAATGCATCGGCCAACTCCACGACCACCTGTTGTTGAGGCTGCATTGCATCTTTCTCGGCGTCGTACTGGCGATTGAGCAGATGGAGGACGGCTGGGGCGCCAGCCTCGTTCGGCTTGGCCCGAGGGACGACACCCACCGCTTTTTCTGGCTCGACGCGGACCAGGGGCGGCACCAGCCGGGCGAAGGCCTTTTCATCGGGCCAGGCGACCAGCCGGCCTGCGGCCTGCACGGCTTGTAGCGCTGCAGGCCTGGCGGGGTCCCCGGCCAGATCCCGCGGAATCACCACCGCCCGAAAACGCGCCAACTCCGAAGCGTCCAATCTCATCGCCAGCCACTCGTCGCCTGATACCACCACCGTAAATGGTACGTTTTGCTCGGCTAAGGCGGCACACACGGGCTCGATGTTTCCTTTGCCGCGCCGGCGGGCCGCGTTGTCCCACACCACCGCCACAGACGCAACCGCCTCGTAGCCATCCAGCAGCGTCGCCTTCTGCCGAACGAATTGATACAACCACGCGTATTCTTCCACCGGTCCCTGGTACCAGTGTGTCCCTTTCTTGTCGGTGTAGCACCATTGGCGGTGCGGGGCCATGAAGTTATGCCCATGGGCATACGCCAGGGCGATCCAGGTGCGGACCAACCCAGGCAGCTTGTGCTCGGCGATGTAAGCCCAGTCCCAGCCGCCGGCGGTCGAAGCCACCGGCCGATGCACCCCATCGGCCAACTTGTAGATGAACACCGGGTGCATGGGCACCCGCCGGGACGAGGCCTGATGCGACACCTCGCAGCAGAAATAATCCACCTGGAATGCGATGGCCAGCGCCTGCGCGTCGCCCACCCCCGAGTTGACACACAGCGCCAAGGGGGCGCCGCGCAGGCGCTCGGCCTGCTTGCGGTATTCTGCCACGAAAGCGGTGTTGGCCCGCACGTGAAAATCCAGAAACTCGGCCGAAAGTGGAAGGCTGGCCCGCTTCTTGCGGTATTCCTCCGGCGTCACCCCCCGGTCCATCAAGTACTGCCGATAGTCGAATCGTTCCACGTCCGTTATTCCCAAAGCCGCCAGCTTTTCGCGCGGGACGTGCTCGGCCAGATACTTGCGGAACGCGGCCATACAGTGCCGGCAGAATCCGCCCGATAGCCACGTGACCGCCCCGGAACTGCCCCGGTAATCGTCGATGTGCAGCCCGTCCAGTGGCGCCTGCATCAGCTTCTCCAAGCGCGCGGCAAGATACTTGCGATATAACGGGCTGTTGGTACACCACCACCACGCAGGCTGCCCCTTGTGTTTGTGATCCCAGAGCCAGGGGACTACAAACGGCTTTCCCTCGAAGTTCCGGCAGGCCGCATCGAGAAAATCAGGGCTGAAATCAATCACCCGGGAGAACTCGGTCAGAAACCCCACGCTCGACGAAAACAGCCGAATGCCCTGCTGGTGCGCCGCTATCACGCGCTGCGGATCGGACGACCCCGCCCACCCCACCACTGTGCAGCCATAGGCCCCATACATCTTGGGATCGTCGTACATGAACACGACGTCGGAGTGCCGCAGGGCCCGGCCGGTCGATGCTTCGCCGGCCACTCCCCGCCCGGCTGCCACCACCCATCCGCTACCCAAGACCAACAGGAGCACCAATTGCCGCATGGGGTGTACCTCCCTTCGGTTGGATCGCATGTCTGGGGCCTGTACCCGGCCAGCATCCAAGGACCGGCCGCATAGTAGCCCATGCGCTGGGGGCGCACAAGCGGGGCAAAAGCGCCGCTGGAACCCGGCCATTGAGCCCAGACGGCTCGGGCCTGCCGAGTTCGTTGGGAACGCGGCCAACGCAGTCCCGGATGCAGGACCGTGTTCGCACCGGCCGCTTTCGCCACAAAAAACCGGCACCCCTTGGCGGTTAACGCTTGAAGAGCCCGCGCGCGGCAGCACGCCTTCAGGCTCATGCTTCTTCCCTGTAAGAGACGCAATTCGGTGTGCCGCTGCTTGCCGCAAGGCCGGGTGTGCCACTGCTTGCCACAAGGCAAGCAGTGCGGTGCGGCCTTAACTAGGGCACGGCTTCTACGAAGCCGTGGCACACAACCGGGTGTGCCACGGCGTGCCGCAAGGCAAGCAGTGCAATGTGGCCTTAACTAGGGCACGGCTTCTACGAAGCCGTGGCA
>Ga0123519_10016800_pt1 | contig 10126 bp, 9 predicted proteins | sample YelNatPaOPRAMG02_FD_87396 | JGI IMG/M metagenome (GOLD analysis project Ga0123519, IMG submission 87396) | Hot spring microbial communities from Yellowstone National Park - Yellowstone National Park OP-RAMG-02 (version 2) | ecosystem: Environmental > Aquatic > Thermal springs > Hot (42-90C) ...
ACCTGGAGAATCCCGACCCCGAGTGCGACCTGGATTACGTGCCGCGGCAGGGCCGGCCGGCGGCCGTTCGCCGCGCCCTGGTCAACGCCTTCGGCTTCGGCGGGCAGAACGGCTGTCTTGCCCTGCAGGCCTGGGAGGATATCCCCACCGGACGCTAATGCCTGCGTGAGGGCTGGGGCCGGCCCCTCTGTAGCATGGCTACCACGCCCGGCATGCGGCGTGGACCTCTTCGTTGCCTCGAATTTCGCCGGCGATTGGACAGGCTCGCCGGCATATGTTACAATGCAGACGGCGAAGCGGCGTACACGCGCGCATGGAGGGCTATCCGCTCGGGAGGAAAGCGCATGCTCCGAGGTCATCCCCGCCTGGTGCTGGCACTCATCTGCCTGGCCATCGCAGTGGTCATCAGCGGCGGGTGCGCGCTGGGGCGCGGCCCCGTCCGGCCGGCCGTCACCATCCTGTCCCCCCAGAACGGCCAGCGTCTGACCGTCGGCCAGGAGGTCGAGGTCAAATCGGTGGCGCTCGACACGCGGGGGATCGACCACATCGAGCTGTGGGTGGATGGAGTGCGGGTGCAGAACATCTCGCCGGACTCCAGCCAGGAACCGACCGCCTGGGAGACGAGCTTCCGATGGACGCCCGGGGCCGCCGGCCGGCACCAACTGGCGGTGCAGGCGGTGAACCGCGCCGGCGTGACCAGCGCTCCCTTTGCCATTGTCGTGGACGTGGTGCCGGCCGAGGCCATCAGCATGCCGGCCACCCCCACACCGACCGCAACGTCCCCTCCCACCCAGGAACAGCCCTCCCCCACGCCTCCGCCGGCCGCCTGCCTGAACAACGCGACCTTTGTCGCCGACATCACCGTGCCGGATGAGACGCCTTTCCGCCCCGGGGACACCTTCGAGAAAGTCTGGCGCATGCGCAACAGCGGCACCTGCCCCTGGGACAGCCGCTATGCCTGGGTCTTCGAATCCGGCGAGGCCATGACCGCTCGGCGGGCGGTGGAGGTCCCACCGACGGTTCCAGGGGCGGATGCGGATATCGCCGTGCCCATGACCGCGCCGGCCCAACCCGGCCGCTATACCGGCCGCTGGCGCATGCAGGGCCCGGACGGACAGTTCTTCGGACAGCGGGCAACGGTGATCATCGTGGTTATCCCGGCCGGCCTCACACCGCCGGCCGCGCCGGCGCGCCTGGAGGCAGAGTTTGCCCCGCCCGACCTGGTGCTCCTCCGCTGGGTGGACCAGTCGGACAACGAGCAGGGCGTGCGCATATATACCGATGACGGCCGCACCATCCTGGCCGATATCCCCACCCCCGATGTCACCGAGGCCCGCATCCAGCACGTGCCCTGCGGGCAGGAAGTGCGCTTCATCGTGAGGACGTACAACCAGGCCGGCGAGTCGGAGCCGGGCGCCAGCGCGACCCTGCGAACGCCGGACTGCGCCGCCGGCCTGCCGGTCATCCACTACTTCACCGCGGAGCCGGCGGAGATCGCGGCCGGCCAGAAGGCGCTCCTGCGCTGGGACCTGGAAGGGGCGCGGGAAGCGCGCATCTTCCCCGGCGGTGAGGCCGGCGTCGTCGCGCCGGGCCAAATGGAGGTCTCTCCGACGCAGACCACCACCTATCGGCTGGTGGCAGTGAACGAGCTGGGAACGGTGGAAGCGCGCGTCACGGTGACGGTGCGGGAAGGGGCCGCCGGCGTGCCGGCCGTGCGCTTGACCATCTCCCCGGACACTGTCGGCCAGGGCGAGCCGTTCCGCATCACAGTGTCGGGCGAGGCCGAGGGCGGGCTGAACTCCATCTGGTGGTGGGGGGAAGGGACGGGCGATGCGGAGCTGGACGCGGTGCACGCCTATCCCTGTCAGGGCGCCGGCCAATGCTCGCAGGGCTGGGATGTGCGCACGGAGGTCAACGGCGAGCTGACTTTCCGCGCCAACGCCCGTTCCAACGCCGGCGTGCAGGCGGATCAGGGGGGCGCCCTGCCGGCGGCCCGCCTGCGGGTCATCCCGGTGCTCGTGCGGGCGCGCGACGTGCGGGTGAGCGGGGAACAATGCCTGGACCTGGAGACGGGGAGCGCCGGCGACTGCGGGCCGGCGATGGATGTCCGCTTCCTCTATGATGCGGTGGACGGCTGGAACCTGCAGGGCGTCAACGGCGGACAATTGGTGGGCCTGGGCGTCCAGCCGGCCATCGAGGCCATCAGCTACCGGGATGTGCGCGCTGCCACCGGCTGGCTTCCCCAAGTCGCCGTCGGGCCGCGCCCCGGCGCTTCGACGCCGACCCATACCCTGGTCGCTGTGCGCACGGGAGCCGGCCGCTTTGCCAAGCTGTTCCTCCGGGCGGATGCCGGCGCCCTGCTCGTGGAAGTCCTGACCTACGCGGAGTAGAAAGGAACCGGCCGATGAACCTGCGGGGATGGAGCTACATCGCCCAAATCGTGTTGAGCCTGGAAGCGCTGGTACTGCTGGCCCTGGCCTTGCTGATCGCCTATTTCCTGGTGCGGGGGATGAACGCGGTGTTGAAAGCCGTGCCGGCCTACCTGCGGCAGGCGCACCAGATACTGGAGCAAGCGCGCGGCTACGTCGAACTGGCCTGCCGGCTCCTCATCTCGCCCATCACCGCGGTCGAATCCTTTTTGGCAAAGGTGCGCGGCATGTGGCAGGGCCTGCGGAAATGGCTGGCCGGCGATCTGTTCTCCTGACTTCCAGCGGTATTATCCGCGATTCATACGATGGCATTGAGGAGGAAGAAGTGCGCACCCGAACGACTGGTGTCCTGATCGGCGGATTGGTAGGGGCCCTGCTGGGGGCACTGGCGGCCTGGATCATCCTGGAGGAGAAAGAAGGGGTGGAAACGGGGCCGGCCGGCAGAGGTCACGGCCGGCGCGACCTCTCCGCCAGCGATATCCTCAAAGTGCTGATGTCCGCGGTCGCCCTCGTCCAGCAGATCGCGAAACTGCGACAGCGTGTGTGAACAGGGATGCCGCGCCGGCGGCCCAGGGGTAGGACGCAGTGAATGCCTGGTCCCGTTCCCAGTGGGGAGTGCTCATCGGCATCCTGCTCCTGTTCAACGTCCTGGCGTTCGGCAGTCTGCTGGCCTTGTGGCGCGAGGAGACGGCAGTGCCGGCGCGCCGGCCCACCATCATAGCGGGGGAGGTACTGCCCTCCCCGACTTTCGCGCCGGCGGCCGGCACAACTCGTGCGGACACTCCGACGGCTGTACCGAGGGGGCCGGCCGCGACCGCAACCCCTTCACCAACCCTCATCCCTTCTCCCACCATTCGCGTCCCGATCTTGGCGGACAATCTCCGGGTGCGGCATGGGCCAGGCCCCGCTTTCCCCGTGTGCGCCCAGGTGGCGCGGGATACGCCCGTGGCCATCGTCGGCCGGTCAGAGGACAGCCAGTGGCTGGAGGTGATCCTGCCGAACCGGGAGCACGGTTGGATCGCGGCGGAATACGCGGCACTTCCTTTGCCGGCGGTGCTCCTCCCTGTGGCTACCGGCGTCATCCCCACCCTTACATATACTCCGACAGCCACGCGCACACCGACGCATTCCCCGACGCCCAGCCCATCCGCGACGCTCACGCGTACGCCCAGCCCATCCGCCACCTTCACGCGGACGCCGGCCAATACCCCCACGCTACCGCCCACCGCAACGCCAACCGCCGCGGAGCGGCCGGCGCGGCAAACCGCAACCCCAACACCCACTTCCCGGATGACCGCGACCGCGACGCCTGCATCCCAGCCGTCCCTCACCCCTCCTGCCGGCCAGTCGGTCGTGCTGGGGGTGGTGAGCACGCACTTCGGCCAGGATGGGTCGGGCGCGTACCTGGTGATCGGCGAGATTCGCAACGATGAAACCGTGCCGGTCCAGGACCCGCGGGTAGAAGTCACTTTCTATGATGAACGTTCTCGATTAGTGGACCGTGTAGTGGTCGCCCCCATGGTGCGGGCACTGCCGCCGGGAGGACGCGGCCCCTTCGCGCTGGTCTTCCCCTATGGGGGCACGCTGGGCGGCATCAGCGTGCGCGCTGCGGCGGTGCCGGCGCCGGCGCTGGAACTGCCGGCCCTGGAACTGCTGTATCGGCGCGGGTACCAGGACAGCAGTACCTACCGGGTCATAGGAAATGTCCGCAACGCCGGCCGGCGCTCCCTGACCAAAGTGCGGGCTATCGTGTCGCTGTACGGCCCCGACGGCGGGATCCAGGACGCCACCGTATGCTTCGTGCGGCCGGACACCCTGGAGGCAGGGGAAACCGGCGCGTTCGACTGTGCCTTCTCTCAGCACCAGCCGGCGGCCAGCTTCGCGGTCTATCTGGAAGCAGAGGCGCAGTAACTTTGGGCGGATGCCCTGAGGAGGCAGCGGAATGGAAAGGCCCTTGTCACCGGTGCGGGCCATGCCCAACGCCGGCCTGGTCACCGGCCATATTCATGCCCTGACCGCACACCCCCGGCGGGAGCAGGACGTGGTCCTGCGCCTGCATGTGGAGCGCGCCGATGATCTCCCCGACCTACCCAACTTTGTCGCTTCCGAAGTGGGAAAAGAGGTAGAAGTGGTGCTCCGGCGCGGCGGGGCGGCCGGCCTGCGCGCCGGCGACCGCATCCAGCTCACCGTGCGCTTCGAGGGGGATGAGTACGGCGGCGGCTTCTTTGCCAACGCCTGGGAATGCCGGGTCCTGGGGCCGGCAGGCGAGTCGTCCGCCTGTGCGGACACGTGACAGCGGGTGAAAACCAGACCCAGAGGAGGAACGCATGGAAACACGATGCACGGTTCATGATGCGATGCGGCCGGCGCCGGTGGCGCCCAGCCCCGAGGTCCTACAGGCCATGCGGGAGGAGTTCCAGGCCCTGATCGCCGGCGCGCCGCTCAGCCTGCGGCCGCACATCCGGCTGGGAGAGTTCGAACCGCGCGGGCCAGGATTTTCCGACGGGGTCATCTATCCGCCCGGGGAGGTGCCGGAGCGGGTGCTCCGCCTGGCGCCGGCGGCGCCGGCCGGCGCGCCCCTGGGGCCAGGGCCGGTGCGCGGCGTGGTCAACATCCTGGTGGCGCTGGTGCAGTTCCCGGACCTGTCCTTCTCCGTAGACCCAGCCTACTACCGCTCCCTGCTTTTCTCCAGCGGCACCTTCCCCACCGGCAGTCTGCGGGATTACTACACTCAGGCCTCGTACGGCAAGGTGCTCATTGACGGCACCATTATCGGCCCCTACACCCTGCCCCAGCCCTACCGCTTTTACACCGGCGAGCGCTCCGGCATGGGGGAGTATCCGAACAATGCACAGCGGATGACAGAGGATGCGCTGGAACTGATCGACCCGGATGTGGATTTCTCCCGCTTCGACCCCAACGGCGACGGCTATGTGGATGCGCTGGTCATCGTGCACGCCGGCCCGGGCGCAGAATCCATCCCCACCGCCGACCGCATCCATCACATCTGGTCCCACAAATGGGTGCTGAGCCAGAAGCAGTCGCGCGACGGCGTCAACCTGTACGCCTACCTGACCGTGCCGGAGGACGGCCGGCTGGGGGTCTGGGCGCACGAGCTGGGGCACCTGCTCTTCCAATGGCCCGATTTATACGACACCGATTATTCCTCCTCCGGGTTGGGCAATTGGTGCCTGATGGCCGGCGGGAGCTGGAACAACGGCGGACGCACGCCGGCGCTCCCCTGCGCCTGGTGCCGCATGTCCCAAGGGTGGACCGACACGGCCGTCATCACCGGCCAGGAACGCATCGCCATCCCGCGCGCCTCGGAGTATCAGCGCATCTACAAGCTGTGGACCGATGGACTGCCGCAGACCGAGTATTTCCTCCTGGAGAACCGCGCCCGACACGGCTTCGACGCCTACCTGCCCGGCGAGGGCCTGCTCATCTACCATGTGGACGAGACACAAAGCTCCAACGCCAAGGAGCCCCATTATAAGGTGGCACTCATGCAGGCGGATGGGCTGATGGAGCTGGAGACGAAGGCGGACAGCGGGGACGCCGGCGATCCCTTCCCTGGCTCCACCAACAACCGCATCTTTGACGATGCCTCCAACCCCTCCAGCCGCTCCCATGCGGGAGCCCCCACGTTCGTGGCGGTGCGGGAGATCAGCGATGCCGGCATTATCATGACGGCGCTGGTGGACGTGCGGTCGGCGGCTGTGCCGGCCGGGCCGCCGGCGCCGCAGGAGCCGGCCGCGGCGCGCTCCGTGACCGAGGTGCCGGGCATCGGAGCGGTGCGGGCGCGCCGGCTGGCTGAAGCCGGCATCGGGGACCTGGCGGCGCTGGCCGGCTCCGATGCCGGGCAGGTGGCGGGGATCCTGGGCGTCTCGCAGGAGACGGCGGCCGGCTTTATCGCCGCGGCGCGCTGGCTGATCTCCCAGTAAACCTCAGCCGAAGCGGCGGTTGTTGTCGGCGCGCCACTTCATAATGGCGAACAGCTCTGCCACCGACTGCACGTCAATACGGTCGATCTGGGCGGTGGGGTTCAGCTTACGCAGATAGGCCAGCACCTCTTCCGAGGGGTTGATGCAGGTGATGGTGTGGCCCAGGTCGCCGTGTACCTTGGCGGCATCGTCCGGGCTTTCGCCGCGGGTACAGCGGAAGCGCAGGAAATAGTGCCGGCAGGCGTCGTACCATGCCCACGGCGTGCCCTGTGGGAACAGGACATAGTGACTGCGGTAAGAGGCGGGCTTCACCGTGAGCGTCGCCAGCCGGTCAATGATGCCGCCTAGGGTCTCGAAGGAGTGCCAGGGGGCGACGGCGCCAACGACGAAGATGGCCGCGCCCAGCACATAATCGTCCTTGGCCAACTCATCATTGTACCATTTGAGGGATTCCCAGTACTGCTCCTCGCTGACGCCGGTGCGCCAGCCCACGTCCGGCCGGCCAGGATACACCCCTTGGGTCAGCCCGCATTCGGTGATGACGGCGATATGTTTCGGCCCCATGGCCTGCCGGATCGGTTCCATGATGCGGCGGTAGCGCAGGGCCAGCCACATGCCGCCGTTGCCGGCCTGCACCCCCTCCTGGTGCAGTCGCCACATGGTCGGCCAGTCATACTCGTGAAAGCCCAAATAGGTGTACAACTGCAGGGTGCGGGGGAAATAGCGCAGCCAGTCCTCGCCCAGATACTGGCCAGTGCCGAAGTTCATGGCGATGGGTTCCATGCCGGCGGCCTTGATGCGCTCCCCGAAGGCCACCTGAAACCGGTCGTAGGCGTCGTACTCCTCCGGCGAGCTGGAGTGGGCCAGGCATTCGTTGAAGGATTCCCAGGCGTTGAACAGCTTATAGCGGTTGACCTCGATGTTCAGAACGCGTTCAGCGAAGGCCCGGCCGCGCTCCTCCGGGTTCGGCATAAACACCTGGTTCGGCTCATACAGCCGGCCGATGATAAAGGCGTCCGGCAGGGCCTCCCGCACCCGCCGCCAGAAACCCACGTCGTGGTCCAGGGTCTTGATCACCGGCGGCCGCACCTTGAGGATGGCCTGGAAGACCTCCTCGCTGACGCGATTGACGTGGAACCCGAGCTTGAGCATTGTTCCCACCTCCCACAGATTCCCCTGCTGGCAAGGACTATAGCATATCCGCCGGCGGGCGTCAACAGCCTAAGGTGACAGTCACCTCAAAGGTGACTGTCACCTCCAAGGTGACTGTCAGCTTTACGCCTTGAAGATGACTGTCAGCTTGCGCCGTTTGACAAATCTCCGCCGGCAGGCATAATATATAACGTGGTCGTGCTAGACGGGGAGCTAGCGGTGCCCTGTACCCGCAATCCGCTATAGCGGGGTCGAATTCCCCTCCGAGGGCCAGATGCTTCTGAGACTGCCCTGGCATCTGGCGTTGAGGATTGGGTCCTACGCGGCGGAAGCCCGTGAACCCCGCCAGGTCCGAGAGGAAGCAACGGTAAGCGGTCACTTCCGGGTGCCGTAGGGGAGCCTGGTCTGAGCTGGGTGCCTGCGGCAAGTCAGGGGATATGGCTCGAAGAGGGGTGCACGACCACATTTTTATGCCGGCGGGCCGGCATCCTGCATGAGTGAATCCTGCGATGTCCCAACCAATATACGATGTGATTGTGGTGGGCGGGGGCGCCGCCGGCATGATGGCCGCCGGCCGCGCCGGCGAATGCGGCGCCCGAACCCTCCTGCTGGAAAAAATGCCCCGCCTGGGCACCAAGGTCCGCATCACCGGCAAAGGCCGCTGTAACCTCACCAATATCGCCAGCCGGGAGGTGTTCATCTCCCATTTCGGCCCCCAGGGACGCTTCCTGAACAACGCCTTCGGCCGCTTCTTCTCCGAGGACCTGCGCGCACTGCTGGAACGCTTCGGCGTGCCCACCAAGGTCGAACGCGGCGGGCGCGTCTTCCCCCTCTCCGACCAGGCGGTGGATGTGGTCATCGCCCTGGAGCGCTATATGAGGACGAACCGGGTGGAGATCCGTCTGAACACGCCGGCCCGCGGCCTCCTCCTGCGGGATAATGCCATCGCCGGCGTGCGGACCGACGCCGGCCCCATCGCCGGCCGCGCCGTGATCCTGGCCGCCGGCGGCATGTCCTATCCCGGCACCGGTTCCACCGGCGACGCCTACCCCTGGCTGGAAGCATTGGGGCATACCATCCATCCCCTGCGGCCGGCGCTGGTGCCGCTGGAAACGCAGGAACCCTGGTCCCACGCCCTGGCCGGCCTGACCCTGCGCAACGTGCGCGTGACCCTGCTGGTGAACGGTCAGAAGCGCCACAGCCAGTTCGGGGAAATGCTCTTCACCCATTTCGGCGTCTCCGGCCCCATCATCCTCTCCATGAGCACGCTGGCCGTGGATGCCCTGGCAGAGGGCCGCGTGCAGATATCCATTGACCTGAAGCCGGCCCTGCGCGATGAGGAGCTGGACGCGCGCCTCCAGCGGGAGCTGGACGCACACGGCCGGCAGGCCATAAAGACCATCGCCAAAAACCTCCTGCCCCAGCGGCTCATCCCGCCCGTGCTGGAGCTGGCCGGCATCCCGCCGGATAAGGTCGCCGGGCAGATCACCGCCGCGGAGCGCCGGCGGCTGGCCGGCGTCCTGCGCGACCTGCGCCTGACCATCACCGGCTCCCGCTCTTTCCGCGAGGCCATGGTCACCGCCGGCGGCGTGGACGTCAACGAGGTGGACCCGCGCACCATGGAGTCAAAGCTGGTGAAAGGCCTATACATCGTCGGGGAACTGCTGGACGTGCACGCGGACACCGGCGGCTACAATCTGCAGGCGGCCTTTTCCACTGGCTACGTCGCCGGCGGCGCGGCGGCGGAGCGCGCCCGGGCTACGGCAGAAGGGTGATTTCCCCCAGGTCCGCCGGCTCGGCCGGCCGCAGGCCCGTCTGCGGGTCGTAGAAACCCACCAGCAGGCGGTAGGTGCCCGGCAGAGCATCGGCCCGCACCGGGATGTGGTAATGATCGAGGATATATTCCCCATCCATCCAGGATAGTGTGGGCATTTTCCCATCGGCCGGCACCCCATCGGCCTGACCCCAAATGGTGCCGGCGGCATCCACCACGTGACAGAACACGTGATACTCCCCGGGGATAGGGCCGATGCGATGCCACACCAGGGTAAGCTCCAGCGTCTCGCCGGCCCGCGCCTGCCGGGATGAAAGGGTGAAGCCGGCAAGCTCAATGCCGGGCGCCGGTTGGGCGCCGGAGGGCTCCGCCGGAGTCATCGGCAGTGTCCGCTGGGGCCGGCGGGTCGTCACCATGACGCGTCCCAGTTCCACGTAATCCCGCGTGCCGGCCAGCCAGCCCGCCGGCCGCGCCGTGAGGCGCCGGCCGTCCGCCGCCCGGTACCAGCCCAGGATGAGCCGGTAGCGGCCGGCCGGCGTATCCGCCGGCACATGCAGGGAGCGCATATCCCGCACCGCCTGGCCGGCGCCCCAGCGCGATGTCGGGAAGCGGCCGGCATCCGGCGGCCCTTCCTGCGCGGCCACCAACTGCCCCCGGTCGTCCAGAAGCTGGACGAACAGCACCAGCTCCTCCGCTGGCGGCTGTAGGGCGCTCCACAAGGTGGTCAGGTGCACGTAGCGGCCGGCCTGGACCTGCCCTTCCGGCAAACTCATCTCCAGCAGGGCCAGCCTCCCATCGAAAACCGCCAGCGGCCGAAGGCCCTGCGG
>Ga0123519_10016802_pt1 | contig 10125 bp, 6 predicted proteins | sample YelNatPaOPRAMG02_FD_87396 | JGI IMG/M metagenome (GOLD analysis project Ga0123519, IMG submission 87396) | Hot spring microbial communities from Yellowstone National Park - Yellowstone National Park OP-RAMG-02 (version 2) | ecosystem: Environmental > Aquatic > Thermal springs > Hot (42-90C) ...
AAACTCTCAGGCGGAGTAGCGGTAATTAATGTAGGCGCAGCTACCGAAACCGAGATGAAAGAGAAGAAAGCGCGCGTTGAAGATGCTTTACATGCAACCAGAGCGGCGGTGGAAGAGGGAATTATTCCGGGTGGCGGAGTAGGTTTTATTCGCGCTTTAGCCGCCTTAGAGAAGTTAAAATTAGAAAATGATGAAAAAATCGGAGTAGAGATTATTAAACGTGCTTTAGAAGAGCCGATTCGCCAACTTGCAGAAAATGCCGGCTTAGAAGGTTCAGTGGTAGTTCAACGGGTAAAACAAGAAAAAACCAATGTCGGTTATGATGTTAATCAGGAGGCTTATGTAGATATGATTGAAGCCGGAGTAATTGATCCGACTAAAGTGACGCGCACTGCTTTGCAAAATGCTGCTAGCGTCGCAGGATTACTCTTAATGACCGAAGCAGTAGTTACGGAAAAACCAGAAAAAGAAGAAAAGACACCTCCTATGCCTCCGGGAGGATACGGGGCAGGGATGTATTAATTTAGTTTGAAATTTAAAACACCATATTAGAAAAGGAGTAAGCGAAATTTAAAAGGGCGAGGCAAAAACCTCGCCCTTATTTTTTAAAAAATAATCATTGACAAAAGAGAAATCTTAGGTTAAAATCAACAGCAATCATTCCTAAAATTATACTTACCAAAAGATTTTTGATTATAAATCATTGAAAAATAATAACTTATAGAGGAGGAGATTAGACGATGGCTGAGTGGATAGGGATAGGTAGAAGAGCTCGGCGTTGTTATGGTTTTGATGAAGTATCGCTGGTTCCTTCAGATAAAACCATAAATCCTAAGGAAGTAGATACTACTTTTACCATTGCGGAAAAAAAATTCAAAGTGCCCATTCTTGCCGCAGCGATGGATGGGGTGGTAGATGTAAAATTTGCCATTGAGATGTCACGTTTAGGAGGGATTGCGGTATTAAATTTAGATGGGGTGCAGACCCGTTATGAAAATCCGGATATTGTTTTAGAAAAGATTACCCGGGCAAGTCCTGAAAGAGCTACTGAGTTAATTCAGGATATCTACACAAAACCGATTAAGGAAAAACTTATTACCAAGCGGATAAAACAGATTAAAGAAAAGAAAGCCACTGCAGTCGTAAGTTGCATTCCTGCCCATGCGGAAAAATTCTTAAAAATTGCGGTTTCCGCAGGTGCGGATATTTTTGTCGTGCAATCTACCGTAACTACTCCCAAACATATTTCGCGCGAATATAAGAGTTTAGATTTATATAAATTCTGTAAAAGCGCAAAAATCCCTATAATTATCGGCAATTGTGTAACTTACGAGACAACTTTAGCTTTAATGGAGACAGGTTGCGCGGGTTTATTAATTGGAATTGGTCCGGGAGCTGCTTGTACCACGCGGGCAGTATTAGGTATTGGTGTGCCTCAGATTACTGCAACTGTAGATGCTGCGGCAGCCAGGGATTTTTATTATAAAAATACAGGTAAATATATTCCGATTATTACTGATGGAGGGATGTCCCGAGGCGGAGATATATGTAAGGCCTTTGCCGCCGGTGCAGATGCAGTAATGATTGGCTCAAGTTTTGCTCGCGCTAAAGAAGCACCGGGTCGAGGTTATCATTGGGGTATGGCTACTTCGCATGTAAATCTACCCCGTGGCACGCGGATTTATGTAGGAACCACTGGTTCACTAAAAGAAATCCTTTTTGGTCCGGCAAAAACCGATGATGGTTCGCAGAATTTAATGGGAGCATTAATGACTTCTATGGCTTCTTTGGGGGTGAAAAACATTAAAGAAATGCATAATGTCGAAATTATCATTGCTCCTTCTATCCAGACAGAAGGAAAGATTTTTCAAGTGAACCAGAAAGTGGGAATGGGTAAATGACGCGCCAGACCATATTAATACTAGATTTTGGTTCGCAATATACACAGCTTATTGCCCGAAGAATAAGGGAGAATCGGGTATTTTCTAAAATTATTCCTTACAATACATCCGCAAAAGAGATTGCCAGTCTTTTACCTAAAGGATTAATTCTTTCGGGTGGACCAAGTTCGGTAACCCAAAAGAAGAGTCCTTATCCGGATAAAAAAATTTTTAAATTAGGAGTCCCTATTTTAGGTATCTGTTATGGAATGCAGGTAATTGCGGAAATGTTAGGCGGAAAAGTTAAACATACTAAAGAGCGAGAATTTGGCAAGGTAGAATTATTTATTGATGATAACCGTGATTTATTTAGTCATTTACCGGGAAATTTTACTTGTTGGGCAAGTCATGGCGATTACGTTACTAAATTACCGAGCCGTTTTCATATTAGTGCGCATACCTTAAATACAGCTATTGCTGCTTTTTCCTGTCCGAGTCGAAAGATTTACGGTGTACAGTTTCATCCTGAAGTAGTCCATACTGAAAAAGGGAGCCAAATTTTCGCCAATTTCTTATTTAAAATCTGTGGTTGTGTTAGTCGTTGGACAATGCAGTCATTCATTAAGGAGAGCATTGAGAATATAAAAAGGATTGCAGCAGACAGCAAAGTAGTAATGGGAGTAAGCGGCGGCGTTGATTCTACGGTGACAGCAATTTTAATTCATAAGGCAATTGGAAAGAATTTGCACTGTATTTTTATTAATAATGGTCTTTTAAGAAAAGATGAACCAAGACAGGTAAAAAATATCTTACAAAATAATTTTCATCTTAACTTAAGTTATGTCGATGCCAGTAAAAGATTTCTTGCCCGTTTAAAAGGTATTACTGATCCGGAAGATAAAAGAAAGATTATCGGTGAAGAGTTTGTGAAGGTCTTTGAGGAACAGGCAAAAAAAATAAAGGGAGTTAAGTTTTTAGCCCAAGGCACATTATATCCAGATGTAATTGAATCAACCTCAGCTGGGGGTGCTCCCTCGGCACGGATTAAAAGCCATCATAATGTTGGAGGGCTTCCTGAGCAGATGAAATTAAGACTCCTTGAGCCGCTACGTGAATTATTTAAGGATGAGGTACGCCAAATTGCTAAAGATTTGGGGCTGCCTGATACGGTCATTTATCGTCAACCTTTTCCTGGACCAGGACTTGCCATCAGAATTATTGGCGAAGTTACTGAGCAGCGAATCAATCTTTTACGCGAGGTTGACCGCCGCGTAATTGAAGAGATAAAAAATGCCGGACTTTATGAGCAGATTTGGCAGTCATTTGCGATTCTGCTTCCGATAAAAAGCGTAGGGGTAATGGGTGATGAGCGTACTTATGAAAATGTGGTAGCAATTCGTTGTGTGAGCAGTTCTGATGGGATGACTGCAGATTGGGTTAAACTTCCTTATGAGGTTTTAGAAAAGATTTCTAATCGCATTATTAATGAGGTAAAAGGGGTAAACCGCGTAGTTTATGATATCTCCTCTAAACCTCCCGCAACTATTGAGTGGGAATAATTCAAGTGTAAAATGTAAGGCGAAAAACATAAAAACTAAAATTCAGAATGTTTTAAGTTTTACATTTTAACTTTACGCTTTAAACTTTGCGTTTTAAAGATGCCACATTCTGAGTTTACACATCTACATTTACATACTCAATATAGCCTCTTAGATGGAGCCTGCCGAATTCCTGAACTTTTAAAACTTGCCCGTCAATATAATATGGATTCCTTAGCAATTACTGACCACGGAAACTTATTTGGAGCATTAGATTTTTATTTAGAAGCACAAAAAGCAGGGATAAAGCCAATTATTGGTTGTGAGGTTTATATTGCGCCTACAAGTCGCTTAGAAAAGAATTCGACTGGAATAGATGAGGCATCTTATCATTTTATTCTTTTAGTTGAAGATGAAAAAGGATATCAAAATTTAATGAAGTTAGTCTCTATTGGTTACCTTGAAGGTTTTTATTATCGTCCGCGCATCGATAAAGAGGTACTTAGTCAATATCATGAGGGTTTAATTGGTTTAAGTGCTTGTTTAAAAGGAGAGATTCCGGTTTTATTGCAACAAGGTCGTTTTAATGAAGCCTTAAAAGTAGCAGATGATTTCTTAAATATTTTGGGTAAACAAAATTTTTATTTAGAATTACAGGAGAATTTTATTCCCGAGCAGAAAGTTGTAAATGAAGGATTAATTAAGATTTCCCGTCAATTAAACATTCCTTTAGTAGCAACCAATGATGTCCACTATTTGTTAAAAGAAGATGCACCCAGCCATGAGGCACTTCTTTGTATTCAAACTCAAACTACTTTAAATGACCCTGGCCGCCTACGTTTTCAAACGGATGAATTTTATTTTAAATCCCCGCAAGCAATGAAAGAACTTTTTAAAGATTTACCCAAAGCAATTACTAATACTCTTGAAGTAGCCAGTCGTTGTAATTTAGAGTTAGATTTTTCGCAACTTCATTTACCTAAATATGATCCTCCCGATAATAAGACAAAAGAGGAATTTTTAAGACAGTTATGTGAAGAGGGCTTAAAAAAAAGATTTAAAGAGATTACTCCTCAGCTTAGGCAACGTTTAGAACAGGAATTAGAAACTATCAATAAAATGCATTTTACCAGTTACTTTCTGATTGTTTGGGATTTTGTCCATTATGCTAAGAGTAAATCTATTCCCGTTGGTCCGGGGCGCGGTTCGGCGGCGGGAAGTTTAGTAAGTTATTGTTTAGGAATTACTGATATCAATCCTTTAGAATATAATTTATTATTTGAACGTTTTCTTAATCCAGAAAGACAAGGCTTACCGGATATTGATATTGATTTCTGTTATGAAAGAAGACAAGAGGTAATTGATTATGTAACTAAAAAATATGGTCAGGAGAATGTTGCGCAGGTAATTACTTTTGGTACCATGCAGGCACGCGCGGTGGTAAGAGATGTCGGGCGGGTCATGGGAATGAGCTATTCGGAAGTAGACCGGATTGCCAAAATGATTCCTTTAGATCCTGCAATTACCTTAAAGGATGCTTTAGAAAATGAGGTGGAATTAAAGAATCTTTATAAAAACGATCTAAAGATAAAGCAATTAATGGATACTGCTTTATCTTTAGAAGGGCTTAATCGGCATGCCTCTATTCACGCCGCGGGGGTAGTGATTGCCGATAGACCATTAAATAACTATATGCCTTTATTCAAAACGCAGGACGGTCAGATTACCACCGGTTACAGTATGAATATCCTTGAAAAAATCGGTTTATTAAAAGTAGATTTTTTGGGTTTAAGGACCCTTACCGTAATCGACCATACTTTAAAATTATTAGAGAAAAACCAAGGTAAAAAAATAAATATAGAAGAGATCCCATTAGATGACCCAAAGACCTATGCACTTTTAGCCTCGGCGCAGACTATCGGCGTATTCCAATTAGAAAGTTCGGGGATGCGCGACCTTTTAAAGAAACTTAAACCGGAAAGATTTGAGGATTTGATTGCTCTTCTGGCTTTATACCGTCCCGGACCCATTGGCTCAAAGATGTTAGATGATTTTATTCAGCGTCGGCACAAACACATTCCCATTAAATATATCCATAAGAAATTAGAAGGGATTTTAAAGGAGACTTACGGAATTATTCTTTATCAGGAACAGATTATGCAAATTGCCTCTTCTTTAGCTGGTTTTACCTTAACCCAGGCAGACCGCCTGCGTCGGGCAATGAGTAAAAAAATCCCCGAGGTAATGGAAGAGGAACGTAAAAACTTTATAGTTGGTTGTACAAAAAATGGAATTAGTGCTTCAGTTGCCAATGAAATCTTTGATTTAATCGAATATTTTTCAGGTTATGGTTTTAATAAATCCCACAGCGCTGCCTATGCGCTTATTTCCTATCGCACTGCCTATCTTAAGGCAAATTTTCCGGTTGAATTTATGACTGCACTTTTAACATCTGAGCGAGATAATATTGATAAAATTGTAGAATATGTAAATGAAGCGGCTCGCATGGGTATTAAGGTTTTAGCCCCAGATATAAATGAAAGTGATGCTTTATTTAAAATAGAAGACCAAAACACTATTCGTTTTGGGCTTTTGGCAGTTAAGAATGTGGGTTTAGGCGCAATTGAATCAATTATTCAGGCGCGCCAAAAAGGAAGATTTAGTAGTCTGGAAGACCTTTGCAGTCGCATTGATGGTCGTTTAGTTAATCGTAAAGTTCTGGAGAGTTTGATTAAATGTGGTGCTTTAGATTGTTTTCTTATGCCGCGGGCACAAATGATGGCAAATTTAGAGAGAATTTTAGAGTTATCTTCTAAAAGACAAAGAGAACAAGCAAAGGGACAATTATCTTTTTTTGACCAGGAATTAAAACAAGCAGGCTTTCAGAAAAATTTCACGGATAATTTAATCACTCCGATAAAGGAATGGCCTCTGCCTCAATTGCTTGCCTTTGAGAAAGAGATGTTAGGATTTTATATAAGCGGCCATCCACTTGCACGTTATGCCCAACAATTAAGGCGTTTTGCTTCTACTTCTATTGGCCGATTAAAGGAACATCAGGATGAGGAAGAAGTAAAAATTTTAGGGATGATTGCGAAAGTAAAGCAGACTTTAACCCGGGCAAAACAAGAAAAGATGGCAATTTTAAAATTGGAAGACTTAGAAGCAGTAGTTGAGGTTTTAGTTTTTCCAGCGGTCTTTCGCAAAGTCTATTCATATCTTCAACCTAATACTATCGTTTTAGTAAGCGGTAAACTTAATTTAAAAGAAGAATCCCCTAAAATAATAGCCAATGATTTAGTCCCTATTGAAGAAGTTTATAATTTAATTACTGCTTTAAATATTAATATTTCCGGCTTAAGAGAAAACATTTTTGAGAGTTTAAAAGAACTTTTAATTTCCTATCCGGGAAACATTCCCATATATTTACACTTAGATACACCCCTTAAATCCCGCGTTCAACTATTGGTGGGAGAAAATTTTTTCGTTAAACCCTCAGAAAAATTAATTCAGGAGATTGAGAATCTTTTGGGAGAAGAGCGCCTTTCTTTGGTAATTTAAGGGGATTTTTAAGTAATTTTACTTGACCCCAGATTTTTTTTATGTTATAAATATTTAACTTAGTTAAGCTTTTAAATTTTTGTGATTATTATACTTAAGAATTTTATTTAAATTTAAAATAAGGAGGTAAGGTGACAAAAAAAGATATTATTTTAAAGGTTTCTGATGAAACAAATTTAAAACAAGTGGACGTAAAGAAAGTAGTCCAAAAGACCTTTGACTGCATAGTTGATGCGCTTATCCGCGGAGAAAAAATAGAATTGCGTAATTTTGGAGTTTTTAAAATAAAACAAAGAAAGAATCGCACCGGCAGAAATCCACGTACGGGCGAAGTGGTTCCTGTTCCTGCCCGCAAAGTAGTAGTCTTTAAGCCAGGTCTTGAGATGAAAAATAAAGTTAAATAAAGCATCTTACCAACAAATTTTCTATTGACGTCAAGATATAGATTTAAATGCTAAAAAGAATCTCCGGCACAAAAGATATTCTTCCTGCGGATGTCTTCTGGTGGCAGGAAGTAGAAAGAATAAGTCGAGAAATTTTTTCCCTTTATAATTATCAAGAAATCCGCACTCCCTTAATTGAAGAGGCATATTTATTTAATCGTTCTTTAGGCAGTTCTACAGAGATAGTTCAGAAACAGATGTTTTTGATAAAAAGACCACCTGATACCTATGCCCTAAGACCAGAAGGGACTGCCTCCATTGTGCGGGCATATCTAGAAAATGGTCTACATAAAAAAAGGAGCTTTGTAAAATTTTATTATCTTGGTCCAATGTTTCGTGGAGAGCGACCTCAGAAAGGAAGATTAAGGCAATTTCATCATTTAGGAGTAGAAGCAATTGGCTCAGCCAATCCCGCGGTAGATTTGGAAATAATCATGCTGGCGGATAATTTGCTTAAAGCATTTTCTATCCAAGATTATAAAATTAAATTAAATAGTTTAGGTTGTCTAAAAGATAAAACAGTATTTAAAGAAAAATTGCAGCAGGCTTTAAAAGGAAAAGTTGGCGATCTTTGTTTAGATTGCCAAATAAGATTTAAACAGAATATCCTAAGAATCTTAGATTGTAAAAAACCAAGTTGCATTCAGATTGTAAAGACTCTAAAGATTGAAGGAGAATATCTTTGTCCTGAATGCAATAATCACTTCCAGGAAATAAAAAACGGACTTTCTCATTTAAAAATAAATTATGAAATTAGTCCTTATTTAGTCAGGGGCTTAGATTATTATACCCGTACCGTTTTTGAAATTGTGCATCCGGGCTTAGGCAGTCAGGATGCTTTGGGTGCGGGCGGAAGATATGACCACTTGATTAGGGAATTGGGTGGTCCGGATACGCCAGCAGTAGGTTTTGCTTTTGGGATAGAAAGATTACAGCTGGTAAGTAATCTGGCGGTAAATACAAATTCTAAGAATCTGGTTTATCTTATTTCTTTAGGCGAAGCAGCAAAAAAAGTATGTTTAGAAATTTTGGATAATTTACGTAAAGCCAAGATTCCTGCGGATATGAACTATCAAGATAAGAGTTTAAAAGGAGCATTGCGTTTAGCCAATGATTTAGGGGCAAGATATGTTTTGCTTATCGGAGAAGATGAAATTAATAAAGGTGTGGTGACATTAAAAGATATGCGTTCTGGTCAGCAAAAGGAAGTTAAACAAAAAGAGATAATTACTGAATTAATGTCAAATGTCAAAGCACAAAATTCAAAATAGTTTTGATATTTTGATTTTGTCATTAGTTATTTAGTTATGTTACGTACCCATACTTGTGGTGAATTAAATATTAATGATGTAGGAAAGGAAGTAATTCTTTGTGGTTGGGTGGCGGCACGGCGTGACCACGGGAAGTTGATTTTTATTGACTTGCGCGACCGTAGCGGCATTACCCAGATAGTTTTTGCGGCGATTAAATCTTCTTCTGTTTATCAGAAGGCAGAAGGATTAAGAAATGAATTTGTAATAAAAGTTTTAGGTAAAGTAGAAAAAAGACCGCAAGGTACGATAAATCCTAAATTAAGTACCGGAGAAATCGAGGTCGTGGCAGAAGATTTAGAGATTTTAAGTCCCAGTCTAACTCCTCCTTTTGAAATTGAAGATGAGTTAGGTGTCACTGAAGAGATGCGGCTTAAATACCGCTATTTGGATTTAAGAAGAAGAAAGATATTGAATAATTTTATTTTAAGGAGCCGGCTCTATAAAATCTTGCGCGATTTTTTATCCGCCGAAGGTTTTATTGAATGCGAAACCCCTATTTTGACTAAATCTACACCCGAAGGGGCGCGCGATTATCTAGTACCTTCTCGACTTAATCCCGGCCAATTCTACGCGCTTCCTCAATCTCCTCAATTATTTAAGCAGATTCTTATGGTTTCAGGCATTGAGAAATATTACCAGATTGCTAAATGCTTTCGCGATGAGGACTTAAGGGCAGACCGGCAACCTGAATTTACCCAACTAGACCTGGAGCTTTCTTTTGTAGAAGAAGAAGATATTTTTTCTCTTACTGAAAGGATGATGCAAAAAGTTTTTAAAGAAATAAAAAATATAGAATTAAAAATTCCTTTTTTACGCTTAAGTTATAAAGAGACAAAAGAAAAATATAATACTGATAAACCCGATTTAAGAAAAGAGACAAAAAGTGAATTTAGTTTTGTTTGGATTACTGATTTTCCCCTCTTTGAATATAATGAAGAAGAAAAACGTTGGCAGAGCCAGCATCATCCTTTTACTGCTCCTAAAGAAGAAGATTTAGCGATATTAGAAACGAATCCTCAAGAGGTAAAAGCGCGTTCCTATGATTTAGTTTTAAATGGCATGGAAATTGGTTCGGGTTCAATCAGGATTCATCGGTCAGATTTACAGGAGATAATTTTTAAAATTATTGGAATAAATAAAGAAGAGGCAAAGAAACGCTTTGGTTTCTTATTGGAAGCATTTCAGTTTGGTGCGCCGCCTCATGGCGGAATTGCTTTTGGATTAGATCGGCTTTTAGCGATTTTAGCTAATGAAGAAAGTATTCGGGAGGTAATCCTTTTTCCTAAAACCCAAAAGGCGTATTGCCCCTTAACTGAGGCACCTTCAGAAGTAGAAGAGAGACAATTAAAGGAATTAAATTTAACCCTAAAGAAACCCAAAATTTAAAAAG
>Ga0123519_10016805_pt1 | contig 10124 bp, 6 predicted proteins | sample YelNatPaOPRAMG02_FD_87396 | JGI IMG/M metagenome (GOLD analysis project Ga0123519, IMG submission 87396) | Hot spring microbial communities from Yellowstone National Park - Yellowstone National Park OP-RAMG-02 (version 2) | ecosystem: Environmental > Aquatic > Thermal springs > Hot (42-90C) ...
GCTTGCATTGAGGAACCCTACGTAGATGCAACAATCATGGTTCCGAGCTCATACGTGGGCGCTGTTATGGAATTGTGCCGAGAGAGACGAGGCGAGTTTGTACATATGGATTATCCGACTCCGGACAGAGTGGTGATCAAATACCAACTGCCGCTCGCTGAAATCATAATGGATTTCTTTGACTCGCTTAAGGGTCGAACAAAGGGGTATGCGTCGTTCGACTACGAATTTGCTGGCTACAAAGAATCACAACTCGCCAAGCTCAATATTCTACTAAACGGCGATCCGGTAGACGCATTATCCTTCATAACCCATAAGGACAGAGCTTACCCACGCGCAAAACTCCTAGTCGAACGCCTCAAGGACGTTATTCCAAGGCAACAGTTCGAAGTGCGCGTGCAGGCAGCACTGGGGAACAAAATCATCGCGGCTGCAAGTGTTAGACCGTATAGGAAAAATGTTACAGCAAAGTGTTATGGTGGGGACATAACGCGCAAAAGGAAGTTACTAGAAAGACAGAAGGAAGGCAAGAAGCGCATGAAATCCATCGGCAGCGTGCAAGTCCCTCAGGAAGCTTTTCTAAGCGTGCTTAAGATCGGAGACGACAAATGACCCCAAATGCTCGTCCACCTCATCGCCCGCCTTGGCTTATAGTTAAAGCACCTTCGGGAGCTAACTATGAAGAAATTCGAAACCTGGTTGAATCAGCTAGGCTACACACCGTTTGTCAAAGCGCAAACTGTCCAAATATCGGTGAGTGCTGGGGCGCGCGAACAGCAACTTTTATGATTCTTGGGGACATATGTACGCGTAACTGCCGCTTCTGCGCTGTCCAGCACGGAAGTCCCCTTGAGGTAGATAACGAGGAGCCGAGACGCGTAGCACAAGCTGTAGCATATCTGCAGCTGCGGCACGCGGTCATAACGAGCGTAACAAGAGATGATCTTGCTGACGGAGGTGCTAGCGTTTTTGCTGAAACCATAAAACTAATTCACGAAACCGTGCCTAATTGCACAGTAGAGGTACTGGTTCCAGACTTCCAGGGAAATTGGAGCGCTTTGGATAGTGTACTCGATGATAAGCCCGAAGTGTTGAACCACAACGTTGAGACAGTCCCGAGGCTCTACCCGCAAATCAGACCCGAGGCAATCTACGAGAGGTCTTTGGAGCTACTCGAAAGGGCAAAGAGCCGTACGCTCACAAAGTCGGGGCTTATGGTTGGCTTGGGAGAAACCTGGCAAGAGTTGCTTGAGACGATGCGGGATTTGAGGTCAGTCGGCTGCGAAGTGCTCACCATTGGACAGTATCTGGCACCCTCAAAGGACCATGCTCCCATATCCCGCTATTACACCCCCGAGGAATTCCAGGAACTCAAACAGCTCGGTACAGAGATGGGATTTTCACATGTGGAGTCTGGCCCCCTCGTGCGCAGTTCTTACCGCGCCGCGAAATGCTTTGTTTGACTAACAAAACGTAGATCCTACTCACACGGCAGGTCTCCAGTTTGGACCCAGCGAATTGTTAATAGTGATCAAGCAAGGGCTAGGCTTGTTGGTGTGACCGATAATAGTTTTATCTCAGGGAGGGAAGGAAGAGAAAGTGGTCAGCATAACTGTTCTGGATGGCGCTGGCTGCATTGGCGGAAACAAGATCTTACTCGAAGACTCCGGCAACAAACTACTTCTCGATTTTGGTACAAATTTCCTGCAAACAGGCTTATATTACGAAGAGTATCTGCAGCCGAAGAGTTGTCAAGGAATATATGAACACATACTGATGGGGTTACTGCCCCCATATCGCGATTTATATCGTCCCGACTTTATAACAAAGGTTTGCGAAGACTTCGGGCTTTGGGATCAAGTGGACACCAAAGAGATTGGCGAAGTTGACGGCGTACTGATATCCCATGCTCACGTAGACCACCTCGGCAGCTTACATTTTCTGCGCACCGACATCCCTATCTACTGCTCTCCTTTGACTGCCGCCATATCCCGCGCATTGCAGGACACAGGAAAAGGCTCCACAGCTGCTGAGTACTGCTATTACACCCCTCGTGAGTATTTACAGGGTGACTGCGAAGGACTCCAGACACCCAGAAATGCCGAAACATACACCAGGCAGTACCACCTTACGTCGAAACCTCCAGAAGAATTTGTCTCACAATGGCACTCGCTGCCGCAAGAAAAGAAGAATTTCAATTCGACTGATTTTAAAAGTGCGGATTCGTGCGCGGGATTGACACTAAAGAGCTATCCGGTGGATCACTCTGTTTATGGAGCCACAGCGTGGGCTGTTGAAACCAGCTCCGGTTGGGTCGTTTACACAGGCGACCTGAGGACGGCTGGCCACTACGGCGAGTTTACACGGCGGTTTGTCGAAGAAGCAGCCAGGCTAAAACCGGTTGCTCTCATTATAGAAGGCACTCGCGTCAACTCAGAACGCACGGCGACAGAAGATCAAGTACGAGAGTCGTGCTTAACCGCCGTGAAAAACCACTCCGGCTTGATAGTGGCTGATTTCGGTCCTAGAAATGTGGAAAGACTGCTGATTTTTTTGGAAGTCGCGCGCCAGACTGGGAGAAATCTATTAATACTACCAAAGGACGCCTACTTGCTAGAAATGATGCGAAAGGCTGCCGGGAATGACGTTCTTGTACCCCCACTAGAGGACTCCGGAATCAAGATTTACTGGGAGTACGAAAGTCGTCGGGATTCGTGGAAGAAGTCGTTGCGCGAATCTTGTGACAATTCTTTATTTGTAGGACCTGCCGACGTGCGAAAAAACCAAGGCGATTTCATTTGCTGTTTTAGCTTTTGGGATATCAATGAGCTAGCCTATATCAAACCAGTAGATGATTCTGCGTATATCTTCTCCTCGTGTGAGGCTTTTAATGAAGAAATGAAGATTGATGCTGATAGGCTGAAACACTGGATTGACCGTTTCAATCTGAGGCTATACGGCAAGCTGCTCGAATCAGATCAAGACTCTGATCCTTTTCACGTCTCGGGTCACGCATCAGGTCCTGAACTTTTCGAGATTGTCGAAGGCATTCGCCCGAAGAAAGTGATACCGGTTCATACGGAGCGCCCCTGTGACTATGAACAACCCTTGCGTGACGTGTGTGAGGTAATCATTCCCGAAAAGGGGACACCTGTACTGTTATAGTCAACTACCGACCAATACGCCATTACCTGGAAACTCCGTACGCATAATCGCACCACATAACAAGCGGACCCGCCAGGTGGCAGGTCCGCTTGTTGTTTATTTCATCTTTCCAACAATTAACTGACTGCTACTGCTCGTACACGCGGATTGCATCACTTGTGGTAATCGTGAGCTCGTCCGAAAGTAGCATCGGGACCAGTTTGCCATCTATTCTCTCGCAAGAAACTATACCGGTCACACTAACGTACGCTCCTTCCGGCGGATTTACATAGTATTGGTGGTAAACACGTAGCCCAACGTTGGGAACGCCGTTAGTTTGCGTGCCGTCGCTTAGGCCAGAACCGTCATCTATGTAGAAGTACGGTCGGTAGTCAAAGCCTAGATCTCCGGTCGATGCCCGCGTCACCTTGCCCCACACTCTTGCGAGCATTCCCATATTGTTCAGACCGATACCATCAGGTCTGCCAGGCTGAGAACCCGAACTACCACCAATGAAGCTACGGTTCGTAATGCCAATAGCCTTTGGAATATCGTAGACGTTAGAGTCCACGGTGATTGAGCTAGGCGACAAAGTGCGTTCGCCCGTTGCTTCATCCGTCGTTATGCGACCCGCGACCAAGACCTTATTGCCCGGATAGATGGGCTCAGTTGTGGGTCCTACGCGTAAGGCAGCCGATCTATCTTCCTCCTCGATCCAGAAATACGTCTCGAAAGTCACCTGCGAAGTGTAAGTTCTTGTCACGACCTTTGGCTGGGTAAAGTTCACTCTCTTGCCGTTGGGCTGCGAAATCGCTTCGCCTATGCGTTCAACATCCGTTGGCAGTCCCGAACCAACCGCAGACCTCCACGTATCCCTAGCAAGACCGAGCGGACCCATCCCCGCGGCGACATAAACATAGTTGCCGATTTGCGCAACAGCCATCCGCCCTCCGCGAGGATAAGGCAATGCGGTATCTCTCATCCAACGGTTGCTAAAGAGCGGGTCGCCAAACTCGTGATAAACAAAGACCTTGTTGAAGTAGCCTATCGGTCCAAAGTGACCTCCGAAAATCGCAGGCCACTGAGTACCCGTCGCATCCGTTATGGTGGTCAACGTCGCCCCAGAATTTCCACCTACTGGTAGATCAGCTATACGATACCATTGGTCGCTGTAAGGACCTCCAGTTACACCGTTCCATCGCGCGGCATACGAAAGCTGCGTGCCGCTCCACCATCCGTTTGCCATATACACCCATTGATAGTCGCCGCTCGCGACAACGGTTGCTGAGGAGTCCGCCAGAGGCCACGGTGTGCCCGGGGGATTCGCGGAGTACCACGCGTTAGTTTCCGGATCATACACCTCGTGCTCCCAAGCATTTACCAACTGTCCCGGGTTGGCAGGATTATCCTTCGAGCCGCCAATCACGTGGAACTTGCTTTCCACTGCGAATCCTGTCACCAAGTCGCGTGGCGTGGGCATAGGAGGTCCGATGGTCCAGCTATCAGTCGTCGTATCGTATATTTGAAGCACGTCACAATAGTCCGGCACGTCACGTTTGGTGCGAGACCCTCCCGCAACGTATATCTTTTTGCCGATCGCCGCACACGCTGCTCCTCGTACAGGCACGGGCATCGGAGCTTTTGTATACCAGTTATTAGTTGCGGGGTCATACATTTCGTTCACACCGACTGGAGGAGCACCATATCCATCATTGGTGTCCCATCCTCCTATTACGTATAACTTGCCATCTACAACTGCATGCACTGTATACCACCGCGGAGTCGGTATATCTGCGTTGACGTTTTCCCAACCCACCAGCAGTGGATTCTCAACTGGCGGAGGAGGCGGATAATTGTTGGTATTTATCGGCGCCCTGAAAACCTTGGTTGCAGGCACCACAGCGCCGTCAACAACAGTCGCACCGCCAACAACCCAGAGCTTACCTCCCGCTATACACACACCGGGTCTGTTGCCTCGAGGCTCCGGCAAGTTCGGTGCTACATCGGGTCCGGTTATCCAACCATTGTAAATCCCGGATTCGTATACCATAACTGCAGACGAAAAGTTGGTACCGGAACGGTCCGTATTTCCACCAATGACAAACGGGTACTGACCGGTGCCGCCATCAGGACTCGCCGCATCAACAGTGATTGCCGCTGCCTGAATGACTGCGCGAGGCATCTCTCCAACCTCAGAGTCCCATCTCGGACTAGCTTGACTTGGATCTATTCGCCAACAACTCGGAGAAACGCCCGCGCCACCGCTGTATCCGCCAAATAAGTATAGGTACACCTGGCCATCTTTCAGGTCTTTTGCGGCAGTTCCACAGGCTTCACATTGTGCCGAGGGCGCAGTCACAGGACCCGGCCGCCACTGGTCAGTTGCTATGTCGTAGATGTCGTATCTCACGTTATCTGGGAAAACTGCGCCGGGGTCGCTTCCATAAACGTGGATTTCCTTTGTTGTTCCTCTGGTATAGGGAACTGCCACAATAGCAGCTCTGGCAACCGGCATATCCGCCTTAGCCGTCCACGTGTTTGTTGCAGGGTCAAACATCTCTACGGTCTTGAGTGAGTTGCCATTAGCATCGGCACCGCCCAACACGTATATCTTCCCGTCGACGGCTACCGCAGCAGCATCACGCCGTGCGGTTGGCATCGGGGCTTTGGTGGTCCAAGCTCTGGTTAACACATACAGGCCTTCGACAGTGTTTACCACGCTACCATTTGCATCGACACCACCGATCACCCAAAGGTAATTATTCGCGAACGCCGAAGCCGCGTGTGACCTGGGAGTATACGTTCCCGACGTGGTCACCTCCTCCCAAGCACCCAGCAGAGGTCCCTGCGTCGCCGCTGTCCCCTCATCCGGCAGCAGGGTCAGTGCTAGGGCTATCATCAGCACAATGTAACAACAGCTCCTGAACACATTCATCGTTATTGCCCTCCTTTTTTGTTCCAGCTTGGTTGACTCAGGTTGATGCGCAAATCTTCTAACCACCCCGAGCTCGCACCAGCATCAGTCAACCGATTAGCTCTAATTGAGTTCCTAATTGCCTTAACTTAAAAAGGGAGGAAGCCGTTCCCTCATCTCGGGAACGGCTTCCAGCCTGCAGTCTGTTATTTAGTTCGTCGTCGCGCTAGAAGTCCGCCAATGCCGATCAACAGACCAGCCATCGTAGCGGGCTCCGGAACGACAACATCGATCTCCTTGATGATGCTGGCGCAGATGGCATTCGGTTCCGTGCGGGGAAGGAACCAGTCCTGTGTATTGTCTGGGCTCCAGTAGGTGAGTCTTACACCCTCAATGGGAAGCCCATCCAAAAGCATGCCACCGCTATCATCGTAAATCCGTATCAGCGATGCTTCCCAACGACCGCCGTTGTGCACATAATAGGGACCCGTTGTCGCTTCGTGGATGATTTCAAACCAGTCTCCGGCAACCTTTACTTCTACATCCACGTTTTGGAATACACGTCCGTTCTTGTCCGAGTTTCCGCCAAAGCTCAGGATCTCCCAAACTGGAGTTGGGTCGAATTCGTACCTGATCTTTAGGGAAGGGAATTTGTAATCGTGCAACACCGAGTGGACATTGGCGCCATAAATGCCGTCCGTTAGATACTTAGCGTCAGCCTGATCGGGAAATGCCCAGTGGAAGCCGCCATCTTCTATTACGGCGCCCCCATTAGACACATTCTTTCCCTGAATTATATCGTTGTCCGACGGTTGGCGCGATAGATCGGCATAAGAGGCAGCAAGCTCCCAACTATAAGTCGGGGCTGACCACGCTGACGCGCTCGCGATAAGGAGCAGCGCCACGCAAAGGGATGTGCAAAGCTTCATCTTCTTCCTCCTTTCCTCAGGTATTTGCGCTGGAACACGTCGGACGTCAGATGCACCAGTCCCCGCAAACCGGTTGCTCTGACAGTCCAACTGTCCAAATCGCAATATAACCCAACTCAAGCCTTTAGTCAACGGAACTATAGCCAGAAACCGTACGCAAAATTACCTGTTTTTTGGCTGATACAACCCGAAAATACTTACTCTTCCGAATGGTTCGATGAGCTGGGTGCGAAGGAATAGGTCTTTTTATAGAAAACACAAGCAGAATTTTGCTATTCGATAAGGGCAAATGGACTATTGACACGAAAAGTCATCATCAATAAAATGACCAGCGTGTGAGTTTTCCAATTTCTAAAACGCTCTGGAACAACAGCGCTAAAGTAACTTGTTTCTCTACCGATACACTAACGGGGAGGAAGTGATCAGTTGGTAGGCTCAAAGCTGGTGAGAATAGTTTTCAACCTGGCGTTCGTAATTATTTTTGCATATTCTTCCCCTACTGTATCTGCAGCGGTTCACAAGATCAATTTGGGTGATACCCTGTGGACCATCGCCAAGAAGTACCACACTACCCCTCAGGCGATAGCGAGAGCAAACCGTATAAGTGAGAACGCGATACTGGGCATCGGGAAAACCCTGTATATTCCCGTCAAAACTGCAGCATCTTGGAACAAGAAAAACCAGCATCAAAAGAGCGCAGTGATCCTTACAAGGTCCTCGAGATACGCAACGGTTTTAACCATAAAGGACAACGTTTGCGTGAGGTCAGGGCCGGCCACCGATCACAAGAAAATTGCCACTCTTCGACAGGGCACAGCCTTAAAAGCCCTATACCGAAGCGGCAATTGGCTCAAGGTAGCACTACAGGACGGTCGTTGTGGATATGTTTATCGTCCTCTTGTGGATATCGCGCGAACACCAGGAAAACCGACGGAGCAGCCAACATATTCGGAAGAAGAACAGTCACCTGATCGATCGAGCATAGTGCAAACCGCGCTTGCTTTTCGTGGGGCACGATACAGACGTGGGGGAACAAGTAGAGGTGGTTTCGACTGCTCAGGCTTTACCCGATACGTTTTTGCCAAATATGGAATAATACTTCCGCATTCGTCCGCGGCACAGGCAAGAATAGGAAAACCCGTAGGTAGACACGAGCTTCAACCTGGGGATTTGGTATTTTTCCAAACATATCGGCGTGGCATATCACATGTCGGCATATACATCGGTAACGGACAGTTTGTTCACGCGTCTACTCACCGCCGTGGTGTAACTGTAGACTCGCTAAATTCCCCCTACTACGCACCAAGGTACCGCGGCGCGCGGCGAGTCCGGTAAATAGGACGAGTGCTCTCTAGCAGCTATTGAAGAAGGCGCGTCACGTAACTAACTAGGTAACGGGATTACGGACAAGCTGGGAGACTCAGTCAAAATCCCTATGTCTCACTCCAGCAAGCAGCGCTGCGTAGGACAGAATAAGAAGCAGAGTAAAGTACCCGAGGTGGAATGACGCCTTCTCGTAATCGCGAAATACAACTGTGACGCAAAGCTGAGCGAAGTTCACCACACTTACTCCCAAAAAGACTACAGCGTAGATCCAGTACATCCATCGCCTGGGAGAAGCTATATCAAACGCTTCCCGCTTGTGTTGGTAAAAAGCGTGAATACCAAACCCAGCCGTCAGCAAAAAGGCTGTAAGGAGTCTCAGAACGTGAACCCAATCCGGTAAGTGTGCGACGTTAGGCAACCTGACCCTCGTCCCAGTAGAATTTGCTCTGCCAAAATGGTATCACACTTGGTCCGCGCAAGCAACGAAGATACGCCCATTCCTTGCATAATTGGAAACAAGTCAGCTTTGCTAAACCAATTCTCTTTACATGATTTACAGACTCACCTCTCGGAAGTACAATTTCGGTATGCTCAGCCGCGAGATATTTGCTAATCCGCCCTCTTGCTATCGGCCCATCCCGTTTTGGTTTTGGAATTCCAAGTTAAACGCTCGCGGCATAGAGTCACAGGTACAAGACTTCTACGAAAAGGGGCTGGGAGGGTTTTTTATACACGGCAGGTTTGGTCTGGAGACCGATTACCTGTCAAAAGAATGGTTAGACCTGGTCGAACATGCAGTAAAAGTTGCCGAAAAACTCGGCATGGAAGTCTGGCTATACGACGAGAACGGTTTCCCCAGCGGAATTGGCGATCTCAAGGTAAGTCGGGTAAAGGAGTTCAGGCCAAAGTTCCTGGAACTCGATGATGACGGTGAATACTCGCTGAGAACGCTTGAGGATCCTGACGATACAGTCTTTGGCATCGATTACTTGAACCCACACGCAGTTCAAGCTTTTTTTGATCTGACACTAAACACATACGAAGAACACCTTGGAAAATACTTCGGAAAAACAATCAAAGGGATATTCACCGACGAACCTACGCTCCTGCCTTGGCATCACGACATAAACTGGTACGGTCAGCGCAAGCATACTCGCGTCGTGATATGGAACCATCGCATTGAGGAGGAACTGGAACGTCGTACAGGAGCACCAGCAGCGAAGCTTGTGCGTCATCTGTTCTATGATATTGACAGCGAGTCTCCAGCAATTCGCCGAACGTTCTGGGAAGTCGTAGCGGAATTGTATGTAAGCACTTTCTTCCGACCCTACGCTGAGTGGTGCGAAAAGCGCGGACTAAAGCTAACCGGACACGTGTTGTTCGAGGAAGGATTGTATCTTAACACGCTTTTCCAGGCGGACTTCCCACAGGTGATCAACCATTTTCACATCCCAGGCACAGACCACTTGGGCAACATAACAGAATGCGCTTATGGAGGCTTCGAAAACACTCCTAGGCAACTAACCAACGTGCAGGGACAGAAACTGGTAGCGTCCATTGTGCACTTGACCAGTAAAGAATCCGTCCTAAGTGAAACTTATGGGTGCGCTGGTTGGGAGCTGTCATTTGCCAACATGAAGCGCATCCTGGACTGGCAATACACACTCGGAATCAACTTTCTGTGTCCACACGCGCTGTTCTACTCAGTCGAAGGGTTTCGCAAATGGGACGCGCCTCCGTCGCACAACCACATGACCGGTTGGAAGTCTTACCGCGGCTTCGCCGATTACGTTGCGAGGCTATCGTATATA
>Ga0123519_10016806_pt1 | contig 10124 bp, 9 predicted proteins | sample YelNatPaOPRAMG02_FD_87396 | JGI IMG/M metagenome (GOLD analysis project Ga0123519, IMG submission 87396) | Hot spring microbial communities from Yellowstone National Park - Yellowstone National Park OP-RAMG-02 (version 2) | ecosystem: Environmental > Aquatic > Thermal springs > Hot (42-90C) ...
ACCGGGATCGACTATCGGCACAACGACCTGAAGGCCAACTATGCCGGGGGGATCGACATCGCCAATAACGATCCGGATCCCATGGATTGGCACGGGCACGGGACCCATTGTGCCGGGATCATTGCCGCCGATGACGATGGGACGGGCATTGTCGGGGTGGCGCCGGACGCCCAGCTCTATGCCCTGAAGGTGTTTGCGGACGGCAGTACCTCCTGCTGGTGGTCGGATGTCATCCTGGCCCTGCAGTGGTGTGTGGACCACCAGATCCACATCGCTTCCATGAGCATTGGGGGGGATGTGGACAGCACCTTGGAGCAAGCCTGTAATGCCGCTTATCAGAAGGGGGTCCTGTTGGTGGCGGCCGCCGGCAACTCCGGCGGTGCGGTCATGGCACCAGCCTGTTACGATTCGGTGATCGCGGTCGGCGCAACGGACAGCAACAATGTCCGGGCCAGTTGGTCCTGTTACGGACCCAGCCTGGAACTGATGGCGCCGGGCCTGAGCATCAAATCGACCCTTCTGAACAACACCTACGGCACCAAGAGCGGGACCTCCATGGCCTGTCCCCATGTGACCGGCTCGGCCGCCCTGGTTTGGTCCGCGAACCCGACCTGGTCGGCCACTCAGGTACGGCAGCAGTTGGACTCCACGGCCCAGGACCTGGGAACGGCCGGCAAAGATGATTACTACGGCTATGGGTTGGTCCGGGCCGACCTGGCCGTTGGGGCCATTACTCCGCCGCCACCTCCGCCCCCTCCGCCACCGCCGCCGACGCTGTCCAAAGTGGAGGTGATTCCGATCAGCGCTTCCATTTTGGAGGGCCAGACCCAGCAGTTCACGGCCACGGCCGTCTACAGCGATGGCTCCACCCAGGATGTCACCGGCCAAGCCGCCTGGAGCAGCAGTAATACCCAGGTGGCGGTGATCAAGGAGCCCGGGGTGGCAGTGGGGGTCGGTGCCGGAACCGCTGGCATCACGGCCGTTTACCAACAGGTTCCCGGCAACGCTGAACTGACGGTGATCGAACCTGCACCGTCCCTGGTGGGGGTGGAAGTGGCTCCGGCGAGCGCGTCCATCGAGAAAGGCCAGACCCAACAGTTCACGGCCACGGCCGTCTACAGCGATGGTTCCAAACAGGATGTCACCGGCCAAGCCGCCTGGAGCAGCAGCGATCCCGCGGTCGCGACCGTTGCGGCCGGCCTGGCCACCGGCGTGGGCGCGGGCAGCGCCACCATTCAGGCTGCTTATGAGGGGAGTGTCGGCCAGGCCAGCCTGACCGTTACGGAACCGGTCAGCAGTAGGATCCAAATCTGGCGGGTGGAATATCTTACAGATCTTGGCCAGCTCCGGGTATTTGTCAACTATCCGGTCCCGAAGGCCGTCTTGCATGTGTATAGTGCAGATGAGTCCCGGAACTACGGGAAAATGGCCTGGGCCGGTGGGGAGTACTATGTCCTCAGCCGCATCAAGGTCCCGGACCCCAACGGCTGGATCAAGGTCGTCGCGGCCAAGACCGGAGAATGGTCCGTGGCGGAGGTCACGTACCGTTAAGGACGCTTTTTGGCGGGCCAGGATTTGGCTCGGCCGTGGCCGATGCGGGTCGATTTGTCTTGTCGAGGAGACGGCCATGAACTTGAGGAACCTTGTCCTGATGTGGGTCCGGCCACGGCCGAGCTCGGGCTCCGCCAAGTTGGGCCCGAGCGTGTCCGAGTCGGGCCAGTGGGTGGTCTGTTATAATCACGAGCCGCCGGAAGTGTTTTCAGTGGAGGCGAGCTTGGCCCGGGACCCGCGTGACGATTGCTGCCCGATCTGCGGTCGGGACGATAACTTGGAGTATCTTCTGACCGATCTGGACCCGGAGCCAGTCCGGGAGCCGTTGCAATTGGACGAGCCGGGTTCGGGTCCAGCTGAATGACGGGTGGCCGGTGGGTGGTCCTGGCCTGGTCCGCTGGTAGAATAAGAGTTAAGGTCTTTCACGCGAAGGGGAGCGAGATCCATGCCGTTCCGGAGCGTACGTCAACGTAACTTCTTGCGATGGAAACATCCTGACCTTTATCGGCGTTGGGCCCGCCGGTACGGGCTTCGGGTCCGACCCAGTCGGCATTCGGGCTCGGCCCGACCGGTTAGGGCTCGTCACCGGTAGTGAAGGTGAGATCCATGGGAGAGCTAGGACAGGTGGAACCCGACCGAACGGACGTGCCAGATTCGTCTGCTGGCAGTGTTGGGAATGGTTCAGGTGTGGCCAGTGCGACTGCGATCCCGCGGTCGGCCTGGCTAGAGGCCCAGTGCTGGGAACGGAACTGGTGGGGGAACTGTGCCAATACCTTTCTGGAAGAGCAATGGCAGGTGAAGCTATTGCCTTATATCGGGCTCCAGCTCCAGCAGGACTGGCAGTTCCAGTATATTGAGCTGGGGGGCCGATCAGTCGTGGACCTGGGTGGTGGCCCGGTCAGCTTATTATTGAAGGCCCGGAACGGGTCACGTTTGACGGTGGTGGACCCCTGTCCGTATCCGGACTGGGTCTATGGTCGGTACGTGTCGGCCGGGATCGAAGTGGTTCGGCAGCAAGCGGAGCTATTCCGGACGGACCGGGTCTATGACGAGGCCTGGCTCTATAACGTGCTGCAGCATACGGAAGACCCGGCGGCAGTCTGTCGTACGGCCCGGTCCGTGGCACGTCTCATACGGGTCGCAGAATGGATCGAGACGGACCCACCCAATGTGGGTCATCCCCATGTCCTGGACCGGGCCCGATTGGACGAATGGCTGGGTGGTACGGGCCAGGTCATTCGACCGGACCGGTCCGGGCTGAAGAACGTTTTGTATTACGGTATCTTCCTGGGCGAGTCCTACAGTGAGCCACTGCTGTGATTCGGGCAGTGTCCAGATGGGGCCGGATTGGGCTAGGGGAAAGGTTGCTAACAGGAGCATGAGGAAGATGGCTGCATTACGTTTGGACCAGCTAGGCATACTGGTTGAGGGCACGTTAAAGATCGAGGCGCGGGTATTGGGCCTGGTTCGGACATTGGACCAGGAGGTCCGGTTCTGGCTGCTGGGCTCTGCCAAATCGTTTATAGGGAGTGAGCCGATCTATGTGGCCAAGGTGCTGGGCCTGCCATGGATCCCGGAGCACGTCACAGTGGGTGGGGGTGTCACCAAGGCCACGATCTCCATCAAGCTGAACGGCCGTATTCGGGTCTTTGGCAGATCGGCCAGCCCGGCACAGATTGTGGACGACAAGACCGGCCCGTAGGTGAGCGGGCAAGGTGGGCCCAGGGCTCGGCCCGTTTTCGGTGAAGCGGGTTTCGGCCCTGGGTCCCTGGTAAGGCCGGTAAGAAATGGTAACCAGGTATGGGCCGAGCACCGAATCAGGACTTCACGTTACAGATCGGTCGGCACGATTGGCATGTGTACCTCTCCGATCTGGACGAACGTGGCTATCTCGATCGGGCCAGCTATGAGATCGGGGTCCGGGCACGGCTCTCGGCCCGTGAGAAGAACATCACGCTGTTCCATGAGCTGCTCCATCTGCTTCTGCCCGAGGCCTGGGGCCGGGACGAGGAGCAGGTGGAACGGCTCGCTCGACGGCTCTACCGGGTGCTGGCCCGGAACGGACTGTATCGCGATCCGTTCCGGGCGGAGCCATGATCGGGCCCGGGCCCGGGCCCGTATGAGCATGAAGGTTTCGACCGGTGCGAGAGCGGTCGGGCTGCGGGGCCAGCCAGTGACGAGACGGGGCTTAGGAAAAAATTGAAGACGCAGTTTCGGTTCCATCTTTTGGGCCTGACCCATCTACCCCAGGCCCGGCGGTACAGCAGCTGTGCCTATACCCAGAAGAACCTAAAGCTGGCGCGGATGTTGATCGAGCTGGGCCACCAAGTGTTCTTCTATGGGAGTGAGGGTTCCGAAGCGTTCGAGTATTGCCGGAACTCGGACCGACTGGTCTTTATTCAGACCCATACGTTAGCGGACATCCGGCGCGACTATGGGGATGGCGATAACCGGTTCGAGCTGGGCTATGATTGGCGGCTGGGGTTCCGGCACGATCTGGAATCGGGCGATAAGCCTTCGACCCAGAAGTTCCGGCAGGCTTGTATCGAGATCATCAAAGCGATCAGCCAGCCCGACGACTTTCTGTTATTGACCATGGGGCTCTGGCACCAACCGATTGCGGACGAGGTGGGGCTTGTGCTCCGGTGCGAGCCGGGGATCGGCTATACCGGTTCTAGCGCCAAGAATTTCCGCGCGTTCGAGTGTGATTGGCTCCGATACTTTGCCTATGGCTCGGAACATCCCTACCGGTGTCATGGGGCCAGCCCCTTGGATCGGGTCATCCCCAACTATTTCGATCCAGACGATTTCAGGTTCCAAGCGGAGAAGGAGCCGTTCCATCTGTTCCTGGGCCGTGTGATTCGGAACAAGGGGATCGAGATCGCGGCCCGGACCTGTTCGCAGCTAGGGATCCCCTTAAAGATCGCGGGCCAGCATGGTCAGGTCCAGCCAGACGGATCGTTACTGGGGCTGGGGGTCCAGGTCCCGCCGGGCAGCTGGGAGTATCTCGGCCCGGTCGGCCCGGACGAACGGCGTGAGCTACTGGCCCGGGCCCAAGCGTTATGGTGCCCCACCTTGTATATTGAGCCGTTTGGTGGGGTCCATATCGAGGCCTTACTGTCCGGGACGCCGGTTATTACGACCGATTGGGGCATCTTTCCAGTCACTGTACCGGACCATCTGGTGGGCCGGATCGGGTTCCGTTGCAATACGGGCCGGGACTATGTCCGAGCGGCCCAGGAGGTGGCCCATTGCGATCCGGTCCTGGCCCGACGTTGGGCCGAACAGTTTCTGATGGATCGGGTCGCCCTGAAGTTCCAGACCTGGTTCGAGGACCTGTACCGGGCGGTGATCCTACAGGAATCGGTCCCGTCCGGCTTTGGGGATTGAGCCGGTTGGGGCTTATTAGGCGGATTGTCCCGCTTTTAGAGGGTTAGGGGAGCGTTAGGGAAAGCGATGCGTCCACCTGGCCAAGAGCCGGTTCCAGAATGGATTCGGGAGGAGCCAGGCCAATCGTCGCCATTCGGGCGGCGCATGGCCGGGATAGGGACTCGGCTGGCCCAAGAGGTAGTGGCTGCGGGCTATTATGGTGCTCGTGGTCTGGCCATGGCCGGTCGGGCGGTCTGGCCGCATGCAGTTGGGTTTGGCCAGTACCTGGGCCAGATGACGGGCCGGGTGGTGGTCGGGCTAGGCCTGCGTGGGATTGGGCTGGGCAGCTGGCTCTGGAATTGGGGTCGGGGCTCGATCCTACAGGACCGGTTACGGGCCATGACAGGTTTATCCCCGTCGGTATGGGAGGGGCTGTCGGCCATCGATCACGAGATTGAGCGACTATCGCAGCGGGTCGGGTCCGAATCGGTGGACGAGCTCAGGAGAAGGCTCCATGACCGGATCCATGAGCAGTTGGACCAGGGCACGATACGCTTGGGCACACCACAGGCCAATGCGAGGTACCAGGAACTGAACGAGTTCATAGCCCGGGTTGAGCAGCGGCAGGCCGTACTGCAGGAGGCGATCGAGCGGCTGCAAGCGACCCGGGAGGTACTTAATGATGTGGCCAGGCACGGTGCGGCACAGGCTAGCGAGGCCTATTCCCATCCGGCGGCCCAGGAGCTAGCGGCCCAGTGGCATGAGCGTTGGTCCGCGTTACAAGGAGCCGCGGCAGCCCGGCCCGGAGGCAGGCTAGCCCGGCGGTTGCCCCTGTTACGGGCCGAGTCCGATTGGCTGGGTCGGGTCAAACGGGTACAGCTGGCGCCCTGGCTGCAGTGGGGGCTGGGTGCTGCAATTGTAGGTAGACAGGTCGGTGCAGCCTACTTGAATGCCCGGTATCCCGCTGCAGTCGCTATTCCGGAACGGACCCGGAACTTGTCGCGGTACATGGGTCGGACCGGTCGGTTCCAGGTCAATGCGAACGGGGCCTTGGAGGACGAGTATGGTGCGGGTGCCGACCTGGCCCTGGCCCACTATCGGGTGAACGTCGCGGCCCGGCGGGCCCGTTGACCTGGGGGTGCCATGAAGAGCAGGAGGGGAGGAGGCTTGCAGAGAGATGCGATTGCCTGGTCTGAGGCGGGTAGCTGAGGCTCGGACTGGCGCGTTAGGCCATTTCGCAGGTAGCCTAGCGGCGTTCGGTCTGATGGAGATGGGCGTACATAAGCTCCAGGGCGGGTCGGCCCTGGAGGTGTTCTCGCCCGGCTCGTTAGTACGGGTCGCAGGCCAAGCGGCCCTCTGGACGTTTGCACCGACCCTGGCCGGTCTTGCCCAGATCGGGTCGATGGCCGCAGTGGGCTATCAGGGGCTTGATCAGCTCCTGAAAGCCTATTCGCTGATGGCCCAGCAACGGTACATGCCAGCCTTTATTGACAACCCGGAAGCGTTACAGCAGCGGCAACGGATGATGGGCTATCTGGGCAACTCGCTTTTGGGCTCGGAGGCGGCGGCCCTGGCTCGACGGGGCTACTGACCGGAAGGCCGGAAAGATCATAAGGTGGGTTTGGACTGATGCAGGTACATCCTAAGGCTTCCCGGTCCGGTACGGACCTAACAGGCTCCGATTCGCAGTCAGGTCCCAGTTACGGACCCCAATATCAGACCGGGCTGGAGCAGCTACTGCAACGGGTCCGGGCTCGACCGGAGCTGTTCCAAGACCCGGTCGAGTTCTGTGAGACGTTCCTACACCATCCCACGCTCCCGAACCTACCGCTCCGTTTGAAATGGTGGCAGAAGCAGCTATTACGGACGGATCGGCAGTTCAATACCGTCCGAATCCGGAGACGGGCTGGCAAGACGACCGCGATGGTCTGCTGGGCACTCTGGAAAGTGCTCACGGTCCGCAACTATCGGGTCGTGATTGTGACCCCACGGGAGTCCCATTTAGACACGTTCTGGAACCAGATCGAGCACCAGTTGGAGTCGTCCGTGTTCCGGGATTCGGTCGTACGGCAATGGAAACGGCCGTTCCGGTTCAAACAGCTCTCAAACGGGTCAACCCTCAAAGGGTTCTGTACCGGCATGAGCGTGCGGTCACATGGGTGTGACGCGATGGTGGTGGACGAGGCGGACCGATTCAAAGAGGAGGACTGGTCCGCGTTCGTACCGCTCTGGGGCGAGACTGCGTTCTATGGCGAGCTCTCGGACGAGGAGCTGGCGGAACTGGGCTCGTTAGACCCGCTGGGCCATGAAGTGACGGTCTTCCTCACGACCACGATCCGGTCAGGCACCCGCAGCCGGTTCTACCATTTCTGTACGGACGAGACCTCGCCCTTCCGTGGTCCAAAGGGGCGTGACTGGAGCTTCCCAGCCGATCAGGACCCGGATGTGACGAGCGAGCAGCTGGCCGAGTGGCGGAATCGGATGACCCAGGAGGAGTTCGAGAACGAGATCCTGTGTATCTGGGGCAGCTCGTTAGAGGGGGTCTATCGCAGCAGCTATATCGACCGGTCCGTCTATCCGGGCAGCTACCATCATGGGCTGGTGCATCGGCACGCCTTCACGTTACGGGGCGAGTTCCTATTCGATCCGAGCCTGGGCCTGGCCGGTGTGCCCACCAACCAGATCGTGCAGCGTTGGGAGCTGGGGCCGGGTCCGACCGTGATCGGGGCGGATTGGGATAAGAACCCGCAACAGAATCTGGGTCCGAGCATCTATGCCGTCCAGTTCGATGAGGACCCACAGTCCCCAACCTATCAGAAGTTCCGTACGATCTTCTGCTATCAGTTTCCCTATACCCAGTACTGTGTGCTGGGTGCAGTCCATTTGATCTTCCAGCTAGCGCAACGGGTCCGGCCATTACATATCTATCTGGAGCACGGGTTCGGGGGTGACAGTCAGGCAGAGTTCCTATCGGACCTGGCCTATCAGGCGGGCTGGTCCCAGTTAGTGGACGTGGTCCGGGTCGTGGCCCTGAACGAGTCGTGGGAGATCGAGCATCCCGTCACGGGCGAACTGAGCCGGACCCAGGTCAAGCAGTACATGGTGTTCACCTGCTCCGTCCTGCCCTTCGAGCAGGGCCGGATCGTGCTATCGGAAGAGGACGATCGTGACCTGGTCCGGCAGTTACGGGACTATCGGAAAGTGGGCCAGACCAGCTATGGCTGGAAGTTCAACGATGAGGACGAGCATCTGGTCGATGCGTTCAACCTCTGTATGCTCGCGATGGTCCACGAGGTCCAGCCCCATTGGGACTATCCGGACCCGGGCCAAACGGTCGCAGCGGGCCCCCCGATCCTGCCAAGCCCAGACAGTTTGGGCCGGTTCGAGCCGGTGGGGGGCCGCTTGGACGACGCGGATTCGGACCAGGTCGCGTACCTGGGCTGGGTTGGGCCATGGTCTGGCATGGGCTCCGATGAGAGCTTAGACGAGCCGGCGGGCCTGTTAGGGGTCCTTCCCTTCCCGGCCGGCCTGGGCCCGCTTGGCCAGCTTCGGCCGAACTTCTGAGATTCGGGGTAAGGGTACGATGGCACCTCTTGAGTTTGGGCCGGACGAGCTTCAGGTCGAGCCGGTCCGGATCCCGAAAGTGGTCATGCCGGGCCATCCAGGCCCAATCGAGCCGGTGGTCCGCCCGATAGTTCAGCCGGGCCCAGCCCCGGAACCGACTGGGGTCGAGTGGCAGCCGTGGGGTGCAGCGGGGTGGGGCCAGCCCCTGCTCGACGCGGTCGAATCGGTCCTGGCCATGATCCGGCCGGGCTTGGATCGTTACCCGTTACGGCCCGACTGGGGCTCAGACACGGTCCTGACCTGGTTAGACTATGCGGGCAGTATCGCGCCCGTACGGGACCGGTACGGGGTATTAGGCAGCAGCTGGGGCAACTGGCCGGGCTGGACCTATTACCATATCGGCCAGAACCTGCTGGACGATCTGAGCTATTGGCTCCCCATGGTCCGGACCGAGCCGAGCGAACGTGTCCGGAACTATTGGCAGGTGAGCCTTTCGGAACGGACCGCGCAGCGGCTGGCCCGGATCCGTCAGCAGCTGGACCAGAAGATCGTCCCGGTCGCCGAGTGTGTGGTACGGGGCCTGCTTTTGGGCTATCCGGACGATCCGACTGCGGTCCGGACCTGGCTCCAGAACCGGGCCAGGCAGCTCCGGCGGCTGTATCGGGTACTCCAGGTGCTCTACCAGCTGCGTGTGGCTCGTTACGATCGGCTGTTTCGGGTCCGGCGTCAGCTGTGGCGGTCTGAGACCAAACGTCAAGCGGAACTGGAGCTGTACCAGCTTCAGGGCCAGCTGATCTCGAAGCTGCTGCGGCAGCTGAGGTCGAGCCTGGACTTCCTGCCCCGGGAGTTCGAATGCCTCCCGCTCCAGGAATGGGAACAGCAGTTACGTGAGACCCTGACCGAGCTGGTCCGACCCTATCTGCACCGGCAGCAGACGTTCGATCAGGTCCTTCAGTTCCAGGCTCTGATTGACGATCAGGCTCTGACCGAGCTGGACCGGGGCCGGACCCTATTGGTCTGGCTCCAGCGGGTCCGGCAGCTGGCGGAATACCTGGAGCAGCTGGTGCTATCTGGCATTCGGGTCCAGCTCCGTTGGCCGGACCAGGCCAAAGCGGCCTTAGAGTCTGGGTCCGATCCGCTGGAGGAGCCTCTGAGGCTGGACCCGAGCGGGATCGAGATTCATGGCTTTCTCCGGTTGGCTTAGTCGGGACGGGCCGATCCCAGGCCAGCTGGCCTGGGATCGGTGGCGGCAGCAGGTATTCGCACTGTTCGATCAGCTATTGCCGGACCCGCCGTTCGTGAGCTATGCGGAACTCAAGCCCAGCTGGCTACGTGGCCCGCAGGGCGAACGGCTGCAGCTGGACCTGTTCTATCCGGACCTGCCGTTGGTTGTGGACCTGGCTCGGCCCAGTACTATACTTGAGTATGGGCCGGACCGGTTCGTATGGGTAGTTGAGCCGAGCCAGGAATGGCAGAGGCACTGTCAGGTACGACAGGTGCTGGCACAGCTGCAGGTGCCCTATGTCCTGATCCGGCCGGACATGGTATTAGAGCCGCATCTGATCGGGAACCTGATCCGGAGTGCGGCCCTGCAGGTGCCGGACCGTGTCGAGCAGATCGAGGCTGCGTTGGCCCAGAGC
>Ga0123519_10016809_pt1 | contig 10124 bp, 7 predicted proteins | sample YelNatPaOPRAMG02_FD_87396 | JGI IMG/M metagenome (GOLD analysis project Ga0123519, IMG submission 87396) | Hot spring microbial communities from Yellowstone National Park - Yellowstone National Park OP-RAMG-02 (version 2) | ecosystem: Environmental > Aquatic > Thermal springs > Hot (42-90C) ...
AGGTCCGCTGGGCGGCTGTCACATCGCTGCGGCACAAAGTCTTTCTTACATTTCGCGAACAAACGGGGACACAGACCCGCGTGGCGTTGGACGTCCTGGCCTGCCAGCGGATGTCGCTGAAGCTGTCGGCCAACCGGTTGGACTTCGGCCAGGTCTCTGGCGCAAAGACCTACATGCAGACGGTCCGTTTGGAAGAAGTCCCCACGGACCGTTTCGAGGTGAAAGCGGTAGACGTCGGCTCGCTGCCGCTCGACTGGCAAATGGAGCGGTTGGCCACGCCCGAGGGGCTGCGGCAGTACCGGCTGCATTTGCGTTTGACTCCACGGGGATTGTCGGTGGGGCGCCATGTGGGGGACTTGCGCCTGACCACCACCAGCCGGCTTCGCCCCACGGTCACCATCCCCGTGCAGTTCCAGGTGCAGCCCCCGGTGCGGGCGATTCCCAGCATCGTGTCTGTGGGGATCGTGCCGGTGGGCCAACCACAACGGCACATGGTGGACCTTGTTTGCGACGAGGGACCGATTCAGGAGATATCGGTGGCACAAACGCCGCCGGCGTGCAGGGTCGAGCTCCCAAGCCAGGGAGGGGGGCACCGTGTAGCCCTTACCATTGTGCTCAGTGCGCCGGGAATCTGGCGGGAGGAGGTGGTGCTGGCGGTTCGGACCAGCGAGAAACAGCATCGTGTGGTGGTCCCCTGCGTGGGCTTCGGCGCCACGCCGTAAAGCGACGAAATCGCCCGCGTGTGCCGCTGGCGATTGCTCGACACAGCGCGGTGAAACAGTGTTCAACCCCAAACTCTTTCAGACTGAGAAAGGAGGTGTGCGATGTGGCGGAGAAAAGTGCTCGTGGTGGTGGCCGCTGGGGGAGCAGCCCTGGCTGCCTTCGGGCTCTGGCACGCGCGAGCGTCCGCCCAAAGCGAGTGCATTTGGGATTGTGTGGAGACCACCACGTGCCTGGGGAGCACAACAACCTATTGTTCCGGATGTGTAGCTGGAATGCCTGAGTATTGTACTAACCAGCAGGGCAGATGGACGTGCAGCGGTGTACGCATCCATGGGACTACGCCGGGCAACAAGGCAGTCACTTGGCAAATGGTTTACTGTGGGACACACCACCCGTGTATAGCCCAATCCTGGGGATTGAGGTACTGCGAGTGGTCCTTGGGGGCATGCTCGCCGACGGAACCCGACCCGATCACTTGCCTTCAGTGTACCACTTCAAGCGAGGGGATCGATTATTGGGCTTCGGACGCGGTGTGCTCTACCTGCCCCGGAGGCGGCACTTGATACCGCGCTGGAAAAGGCGGGTCACGGGGTGGGGGCGCCGCAAAAGGGGCATTGGCAGCCGGGAGCGCAAGCCGATAAGTGGGCGGCTGCCATGGCTTTGAGAGTGGAGGTCGGTGGCCGGGAATGGACCTTTCGCGCGAAGGGGTAAACTGACATGGACCGATCAAGAGGCAGGTTTAAGTGCTCGTTGGCTTTATTGCTTGTTGCCATGTTGGTCGGCGGCGCGAGTCGTGCGGCCAACTCGGAGACGCCGCCAATTGAGGAAAAGAAAGGACACCCCCGGCCGCTGATAGCCGTTCCACGGCCCGAGGAATGGACAGAGATCGCAGGCCTTGCCACGAGGACGGAGGTGCTTCGATATCTGGCAGCGCAGGGACGGAGCAACTACGAGAAAATCCGCACTTGGCGTGCTACCTACCGGCTCACGTACCGGGGGCCGGTTTCGCCCGACTTAGCCCGCCCGCCGCGCACACCGGGCCCAACGAGGTCAGCGCCCAGCGGTATCGTGTGCGAGCGCGAACTCCTCGTCGATTTCGTCATCGACCAAGGGCGCAATGCCATCTATCGAGACGCCCGGCCGCTTAACGTCGCCTTTCGGGATGCCGCAACAGGCGAACCGTTGGACATGCCGTGGCTTTCCGTATCCGCCGAGCGCACGGTTGTAACACCGACAGAACATCTCGAGTTCCGCTTTTGGCCCGAGGTGTCGCTGGCCGGCACACAACCTCAAGAAAAACGGAAGAAAACACCTTCGAAGCTCACCGCTTACCGGAATCCGCGTGAAATGGTGCCCGTCTGGTATGGAGGGAGTTCCGACCCGCGAAAACTGTTCGGTTATTCGGGATTTCCGATTTGGGAAGACCTGGAAATGGACATCGCCGTGTTAAGCGGGGAGCACGGCGCGAGAATGAAATCCCATTGGGAGAGGAACTGTCGGCTTTGCCAGGCGCAACGCCCGGAAGGGACATGGTTTCAACGCGAGTCGGTAAGCCGGACTGGGGCAGGGGAAGTACTAATCCAGCGTGCGACCTTTTCTCCCTCACAGAACCATCTTCCAGTAGAGTGGGTAATTCTCAGAGGGGCGCGTCCTGGGGACTTTGAAAAGAAGGTCCAGCACTACATGTGTTGGACCTACAAGCAAACGGCTGGGGTCTATGTACCGTCGCGCGTTGAGGAGATGAATTGTGTGGGGCTTGTGGGGAACAGGCACGAGTGGAAATACGAACTCGTTTCTTGCCAGCTTAACGACCTGGTAGAGCCGGGCCAATTCACGTGGGCTGGGATGGACTTGCCGGAGGGGACCGTGGTGATGGACCGCGTGGACAACGTGGCCTACGTGTGGCAGGGCGGCAAGCTCAACAAGCTATCGAGCCTGGCGGAAGGGGCGAACGGGCGGGGCTGGACAAGGTGGCTGCGGTGGGTGTTGGCTGGGCTGACCCTGGCGGCATTGGCCGCGATTGGCCTGGTGGCCTGGCGCCGCCGGCCTCCTAGGGGCGAAACGCCAGGGAGGTGAATTGCGATGGGCGTGGCCAAGGCGATGGGGGTCTGGTTTGTGAGTAGCGCCATAGTCTTCATTGGGGCATGGCTGGGGAGCCGATTTCTCCCGCCTCCTCGGGGCGGCCGAGGGGCTGACATGTTGCTCCGCTTCGACGGGCTGCGCTATCGGCAGATCGTATGCGAGGGGTATGAGTACGATCCGCGACGGCGGTCGAGCGTGGCACATTTCCCGGGCTACCCGGCGGTCGCGTGGCTGGTGCGGCGGGGGACTGGGCTGGACCCGGGCCTCGCCTTGCTGCTGACCTCGAACGCTTTTTTGGCGGGGGCGATGGTAGGCTTGGGTGCCTACGTGCGGTCGCGGTCGCTCGGCGGCGACGGCCCCCTGTCAGTGGCGAGGCCCGCCAACGGCTCCCCGCGCGAAGCCATGGTGAACTGGACTTTGTTAGCGTTCGGGCTTTGGCCGATGGGATTCTTTTTCAGGACGGCACACTCGGAGTCGACCTTTTTGTTCTTTGGCATTCTTTCGCTTTTAGGAATCCAGCGGAACTGGCCCAGGCCGTGGGTGGCGCTGTTGGTCGGCGCGACGACGGCGACGCGGCCGGTGGGCATAGCCCTGTGGCCTCCCTATATGGCCTGGGTGTGGCAATCGGAACAGCGGTGGCGGGATCGCGTGGGTGCTATGGTGGTTTTCGGGGGCTTGGCCTTTTGGGGGCTGGCAGCGTACATGATCTTTCAGCAGACCACGTTCGGCGACGCGCTGGCATTCGTCAAGACGCAAAAACACTGGGCAATTGCCCGAGGTGCCTCGCTGGGCGAAAAGGCGCTCGGTTTGTTGTCGCTAGAGCCGTTTTGGGCCACTTATGATTGGCGGAACTCCGTATTCTACTGGAAGGACGCGGAGCCTGCATGGGCCATATTGAACTGCCGATTCCTCAACCCTATTTATTTTGGTTTGGCAATCGGGCTAGTGGCGCTTGGAGCCTGGCGGCGTTGGCTAAATCGTTACGAGACCTTGTCGGCAGCGGGTCTGCTGCTCATTCCATACGTAACTAAGGGTTACGACAACGCGATGCTCAGCCATGGGCGATTTGCGGCGGTGGTGTTTCCCGCCTACCTGGTCGCCGGCCAGTTGCTGCAACAACTGCCGCGAGCAATTGCCTGGACAATCCTTGGGACCAGCGGGTTTTTCATGGCAGCCTACGCGGCGCTGTTTGCGGCGGGATACCCGTTTTTCTGATGCTTTGTACAATTCGAGGCGTATTGTGGTTGCAACGCACGCAAGTAGTGGCGCTGCGGCGGCGTGCCAGTTTTGCTGTGTGGGATGCGGTGGCCGGGAGTGCCGGCCGGTGTACGCGGCCCTGCCGTGGCTGCGGCAGTGCACGGGATGCGGCCTCCGCTGCACTTGGCCCCAGCCTGCCGAAGAGGAATTGGCTGCGCTTTATGATGCGGAGTATTACCGGGCCTTGGGGTACGACTTGCTGACGGTGAGCGGCTGGCCACCCGCCCAGCAGGCGCGGGCGGATCGGCTGTTGGGATTGGCCGAGCGGCACGTCGGGCCCGGCCGGCTTTTGGACGTGGGGAGCGGGCTGGGGGATGTTCTGGCCGCAGGTGTACGGCGGGGCTGGCGGGTGACGGGCATCGAGCCTAATGGGCTGGCCGCGGGGTGGGCGGCCCGGCGGGTGCCGCAGGCCGAGGTGGTTTGCCAATCGCTGGAAGAATTCGCCGGCCGAAAAGGGACGTTCGACGTGGTGACGTGCCTGGAAGTGATCGAGCACTTCCGGGACCCGGGCGCGTGCCTGGAGCGGATCCGCCGGCTGTTGCGACCAGGCGGAATCCTGGTAGCCACCACGCCAGATGCCGGTAGTTTGCACGCCCGGGTTTGCGGGCGGCGATGGGTCCACTACCATCGCGATCACCTGTGGTATTTCGATCGGCGGATTCTGGCGCGGCTGGCCAGGCGGGCCGGGCTGGAAGTGCTGCGGTGCGCAACGGCGTGGAAAGTGTTCACGCCGGGGTATATGATGCATGTGCTGGCCCGTTTTTCGGGCAACCGGGCAGTCCGAGGGGCTGCCCGCGCCGGGCTGCGGTGGTTGCCGCGCTGGGTATTAGTGCGGCGGCTGCCGCCTTTGCCCGAGGGGCTTTTGCTTTTGGCGCGGCGTCCGGCGGGCGAGGAGGTTTGGCCATGAGGAGCGAGACGAGCGGCAGCGGGCGACCCGGCTTCACCTTGGTGGAGCTTTTGGTCGTGCTTTCGATTATTGCGGCGCTGATGGCCCTTTTGCTTCCCGCAGTACAAGCCAGCCGGGAGGCAGCGCGGCGGAATCACTGCCAGAACAACCTGAAGCAACTGGGGCTGGCCGCCTTGCAGCACGAAAGCATGCAGCGGCAGTTACCGATCAGCGTCAGTCCGTTTAACGAGGGGCCGCGGCCGTGGCCTAAGCGTGACGGCCGGGGGTGGATTCTCACTGTGCTGCCTCACCTGGGCCAGCAGGCTTTGTACGACCAGTTCGCCCAGGTGTTTGGCACCGATTTTCTTTCCGGCGGTGGGCTGCGCGATCCCTCGGTAGCCCAGGCCATGCAGACGCGGCTGTCGGTGCTGCAGTGTCCCTCAGACGATTCGGCCCGCAGCCTCTCCACCACCCAGTGGAACTGGGAAGGGACGCCGGTGGCCCTGACCAACTACAAAGGCTCGATCGGCGACAACCGGATGGGCGGTTCGCAGAGCATGCACTCGGGCAGCGAGCCGGATTGCATTTCGACGGGCAAATGCCCAGGGCTGTTCTACCGGCTGACCTATTTGGTACCGGTACAGATTGCTCAGATTCGCGATGGCACCAGCAATACGCTGATGATTGGCGAAGATGTGCCGGAGCACAACGCGCACAGTACGGCGTTTTACGCTAACGGAGATTACGCCAGCACCTACGCCCCGCTGAACTTCTTCCCGGACCCGCCGCGGCCGCGAGACTGGTGGGACGTGATGTCGTTTCGCAGCCGGCATCCGGGCGGGGCTTCGTTCTGCTTTGCGGACGGGGCGGTGCGATTCCTGAGCCAGGGCATCGACCATGCGCTTTACCGGGCGTTGAGTACCAAGGCGGGGCGCGAGCCGGTGTCGCTGCCGTAACGTGCCGGGCCTGGCGCGGCGGCACCGCGGGTGGGTGCTGCCGGCGGGAATCGGCGATTCTGGGTCGGGCTGAGGCTCTCCCTCGCGGGACAAAGGCATTGGGGCGCGGCAGGCAAAAGTGCCTCGGCCAGTGGTCTGGGGCTTGCGGGCTGCCCGCTGGTCGGTTATGCCATACGGAAGCGTGAGAGTCGTGCCGGGGCCACCCATGGTCTGTATCTTCTGAGGAGGAGCCCATGCCCAGCACCCGAAAGGTAACGCGGCGGGAGTTGGTTCGCGGTGCGGTAGCCGCTGCGGCGGCTGCGCCTGTGGTAAGCCGTGATCTGTTGGCTCAACCGCCTTCCAGCAAGCTTCGTGTGGCGCTGATTGGTTGTGGGGGCCGGGGCAGCCATGTGGCGCTGGAAGTGCTGCGCCTGGGGCACCAGGTGGTGGCGTTATGCGACGTGGACGAGAACCAGATTACGGCGGCCCGGCGGTTTTTGGCGGACAAATTCGAGCCCGGCAAAGCCACCCTCGAAAAGGCGGCTGCATACGGCGACTATCGGCGGCTTTTGGAGCAGGCTAAAACCTTCGATGCGGCGGTGGTGGCCACGGGCAGCCGCTGGCATGCCCCCATCAGCGTGGCGTTGATGAAGGCGGGCAAACACGTCTATTGCGAAAAACCGCTGGTCTACAGGCTGGCCGAAGCCAGGGAACTCGGTCAACTGGCTAGCCAATGCAAGGTCGCCACACAGACGGGAACCCAGGGGGGCAGCAGCAAGGCGTTTCGCCGGGCAGTGGAGATCATCCAGGCCGGCTTGCTGGGTTCCATCGACCGGGTGTATCTGTGGTGCGATGGGTATGGCCCCAATCCTCCCAGCCATGACCGGCCGCCGGGCGAAGACCCGGTGCCGGCCGGCTTGAACTGGGACTTCTGGCTGGGGCCGGCGCCGTGGCGCCCCTTCAAAAAGGGCGTCTATCACCCCGGCTGCCTCCGCTTCCAGAACTGGCTGGACCTGTGCAATGGAATGCTGGCCGGACAGGGGGCGCATACTTTTTACTTGCCGGTTCGGGCGCTGGATTTGGGGCCTCCGGTGCGTGTCGAAGCGCAACTGCCCGAGCCGCTCCGCGAGACCTACGTTTCCAAGGGGCGATTCCGGTTTGAATACCCGGCGCGGGGCCAACGGCCTTCGCTTTCGCTATGGTGGTACGACGGCGGGGCGTATCCACCGGAGGAGATCACCGCCAGCCTCAAAACGATAAGCGGCAAGGTACCCAATATGGGGTGCCTGTTCTTGGGCGAGCGGGGAGAACTGTACACGGGGGGCTGGGGCGGAGAGGGACTGCTGCGTTTGAAGGGCGACAAGCAGTGGCGTGGCGTGCTGGACCACGAGGCCGCAAAAAAGGTTCCGGTAACGCTGCCTCGCGTGGCCGGCGACAACCACGTGCTGGAATGGATCGAGGCCTGCCGCGGCGGACCCGCTACGTGGTCGGACTTCACTGTGGGGGCACGGGTGTCGGAGGCCTATCTGCCGGGTATTCTTGCCCTCCGCCTTGGCCGACCCATCGAGTATGACGGCGCGGCCCAACGCGTGCCAGATGCTCCCGAAGCCGACCGGTGGATCCGAAAGACCTATCGCACCAAATGGCTGCTGTAGGCCGAGGGTGTTTTTCCGGCCGGGGAGTACCGCCGGGAGACGGGATCCGCAGAGCTGTGAGGCCGGGACGGCTGACAGGCGCAGTTTCGAGGCCGCAGAGGCGGCCGGCCTCATCCGTCGCGGGTCGCGGCCACGATGCCTCGTTCTACCGCCCCGGCGATGCGATCGAGTTCCTCCAGCGTGATGGCCAGGGGGGGCATGATGACAATCACGTTGCCCAGGGGGCGCAAGAGCACGCCTTCGGCGCGAGCGTGGTCGCAGACGCGCCACCCCCGCCGTTCGGCCCAGGGGTAAGGCTCTTTGGTCGTGCGGTCGCGGACCAGCTCGATCCCCGCCAGAAAGCCGCATTGCCGCACGTCGCCGACGTGCTCCAGTTGGGCAATGCGCCTGAGATGTTCGGCCAGCCGGGCCATCTTAGGCCCCAGGCGCTGGAGCGTGCGTTCTTCCTCGAAGACTTCCAAGGTGGCCAGGGCCGCGGCCGCGCCCAAGGGATTGCCCGCGTAGGTATGTCCGTGAAAAAACGTTTTCGACTCGGCATACGTCCCCAGAAAGGCCTGCCAGACCTCGTCGGTAGTGAGCGTAGCGGCCAGGGGCAAATAGCCTCCGGTGAGGCCCTTGGCCAGACACAGGAAATCGGGCGAAACCTCCTCGTGCTGGCAGGCGAACATCTTGCCGGTCCGCCCCATGCCCACCGCCACTTCGTCGGCGATCAGCAATACGCCCCAGCGCCGCGTCAGTTCTCGCACGCCCCGGAGATAGCCCGGCGGATGGACGATCATTCCGGCAGCGGCTTGGACCAAAGGCTCGATCACCATGGCGGCGATGCGGTGATGATGTTCGGCCAAAACGGCCTCTAGCTGCTGGAGGCTGTGCCGGGCCAGGTCCGCAGCATCGACCCCCGGCGGCGGCCGATACGGATTGGGGGCCGGCAGCCGGATAGTCTCGAACAACAGCGGGCGGAACATGGCGTGGAACCGCTCCACCCCTCCCACGCTCACGCTGCCCAATGTATCGCCGTGATAAGCGTCGCCCAGGGCCACATAGAGTTTCTTGCCGGGTTGGGGGGGCGTGCGTTGGCGCCAGTATTGGAACGCCATTTTCAGCGCGGCCTCCACCGCCGTGGCCCCATCGTCCGAAAAAAACACGTGGTTCAACCCCGGCGGGGCCAACTCCACCAGCCGGCGTGCCAGGCGAATGGTCGTGGGATTAGAGACTCCCAGGAGCGTCACGTGCGCTACCTGTTGCAACTGACGGCGGATCGCCTCGTCGATCCGCGGGTGCCGATGCCCGTGCACGTTGCACCACAGGCTGCTCACCCCGTCCAGATAGCGGCGCCCATGGATATCGATCAGCGTGCAGCCTTCGGCCCGCTCGATGATGAGCGGTTCGTACTCGGCCATCTGGGTGAAAGGGTGCCAGACCAGGGTGCGGTCCCATGCGGCGAGCTGGCGGGCAAGAGTTTCGTCCATGCAATGCATCCGGGAAAAAGTCCTCGACCTCAAAAAGCGGAAACCCGTCCCCGCCCGTCGAAAACCCTATACGTGCAGCTCGACAATATCCTGATCGTGCAGCACGTAATCCCACTTGACGACGGTCCCATCGTGAACGGCGGAGCCCCAGACCCGGGCGAACTTCAGTTTCTGCACGAAATCCTTGTGGATCAGGCCTGCCAGATCCAGCAGCGTGCTGCCGCGGCGGAGGGTGAAAGGCCGATCGCGATCGGGCTCCTTGGCCGAGGGAAGTTTCGAATACACCCGCACCACGTCCATGGCCCGATAAATGGCCTCACGGAGGTCTTCCAGCCCGGTACCATGTTCGGCCGAAATGACATACTCCGGAAAACCGAAAGGGCACAGTTCGCGGAGCAATTGGAGACGTTCGGGAGCCTCGGGCAGATCGATCTTATTGGGTACCAGGAAGGTCTGGGTGTACGACAGACCGATATCCTCCTCATCCAGATACGATCGCGTGCCCAGGCGGGTCTTGGTCTTCTGGAACCGCTCGTACACGTCCTGGCACTGTTCGATACCACTGTCGCTTCCCAGATCGACCAGCAAGAGCACCAGCTCGGCCCCGCGGACCAGCCCTTGCATGTACGATTCCATGAAGTCTGCGGTAACAGGGGGCGTATCGATGAGCTGCACGAACACGTCCTGCCAGGGCATCATGCCGGGCATGGGAGCAGTGGTCGTGAACGGATAAGGAGCCACTTCGGGGGTGGCCCGGGTGTAGGCCCGCAGCAACCGGCTCTTGCCTGCATTGGGACCACCGATGATGACCGCCGTCCCCGCCCCCTGGCGTGGAATGCGGAACCCGCGGCTCCGCTTGGTGCCCGATTTCTTCTCGGCCTGAAGCTCCCGCCGCACCTTGGCAATCTTGGCCTTGATATCGGCCTGGAGCTTGTCGGTGCCCTTGTGCTTGGGGATCTCCTGCAGCATAACCTGGAGGCATTTCAGCTCCTCCTCCAGGGTTGTGGCCCGACGGTATTCCTCCTCGGCTTTGAGGTAAGAAGGCGTCAGATTTGCCGGCATAGTGCCAAACGGACGAGTCCCCAGGGTTCGTCTGGTCCATGCCTGGTCGCTGCTG
>Ga0123519_10016810_pt1 | contig 10124 bp, 11 predicted proteins | sample YelNatPaOPRAMG02_FD_87396 | JGI IMG/M metagenome (GOLD analysis project Ga0123519, IMG submission 87396) | Hot spring microbial communities from Yellowstone National Park - Yellowstone National Park OP-RAMG-02 (version 2) | ecosystem: Environmental > Aquatic > Thermal springs > Hot (42-90C) ...
AGTTGAGCTCATAATCTGTCTCTGGGAGCCTTTTCTAATTCTATGCTTCATGTCAATAAGAATCTGACTTCGCCACCTGCTACTCTATTATCATTATCGCAAATTAATTAACATCGAAATTCAAACTTTTTCGGGGGTACCGACTTTTCGAGGCCGTACCTGAAATGAACTCTGAGTATTTGATGACAATAATGATAATTAACATAATTAGTTGTTCCTCCAACTTCCGTTTGATAATAATTCATAGTGATTAATGGCAAAGTTAAAATAAGAAATTTAAAGGCTAAACATGAATAATAAACAGGCCGGCGTTGCGGAGCTCGGTTTAACGCACCAGCCTCGAGAGCTGGAGCCCGTAAGGGCACGCAGGTTCAAATGCTTGAAATTCCTGCCGCCGGCGCCATAGCGACCCATCAAGTTTATAAAGATTAAAATACAAAATGAAAAAGTTAAAAATATTGAAATAGGATGATAAATATGCCAATACCAACAGGACCAACAAACGAGGAACTTCGAGGATTGATCGAGGAGATAAGAAAGAAAGGGTTTGAACAGAAATCAGGATTTTTGCTTGATATAGCAAGACATCTTTCGAAGCCAAGAAGACAACGCGTAGAAGTAAATGTCGGTAAACTTCAAAGGTTTGCTGAAGATGGTAAATGGCTTGTTGTTCCTGGAAAAATTTTGTCATCGGGCGAAGTAAAAACTAAAATTAATGTTGTCGCGTTGTCATGGTCAGCTGCTGCCGAAAAGAAAATAAAAGATGCTGGAGGGCAACTGCGAACCATCGAAGAGTTTGTAAAAAATGAAAATAAGTTTTCAAATTCAAAAATAATAATATAGGTGTTCACATGAAAGTCATAGATGCGAGCGAATGTGTTTTAGGGAGGCTTGCTTCAAGAGTAGCGAAAGAACTTTTAAATAACGAAGACAGAGTTGTTGTCGTGAACGCGGATAATATCGTGGTTTCTGGAAGTAAAGACTTTCTTTTGGAATATTATTATCATAAAAGAGAACGCGGAGACCCGATAAAGGGTCCATTTTATCCACGAGAACCTCACATGATATTCAAAAGAGCTGTTCGAGGCATGCTCCCGAAAAACAAGCGTGGCAGGGATGCTTTAAAAAGACTGACTGTTTATAGAAATACACCAAAAATGTTCGAAGGCAAGGTTGAAAAGTTAAAAATTAAGACATCAGAAGATTTAAGATGCAAATACCTTTATTTAAAAGATATATCAAATAAGTTAGGCGTAAAGTGATTTTATGGCTGATGCACAAGCAACGGAAAATGTTCAGGCAAAAGAAGAGAAAAAGAAGCAGAAGAAAGCAAAAATAGTTTTAACGAAAGGTAAAAGAAAGACATCTGTCGCGCGTGCTGTCATAAAAGAAGGGCATGGCAAGATAATGATAAACAGCAAATCACTCTCGACATATGAGCCAGAGGATATACGTCTTTTCATTTTAGAGCCACTTTTGATAGCTGATAAAATGAATAAATACGATATAGCGATAAATGTCCAGGGCGGAGGGGTTTGGTCTCAGGCTGAGGCTTGCAGGCAGGCTATAGCAAAAGGTCTTGTCGCATTTGATGCTTCTCTAAAACCGAAATTCCTTAGCTATGACAGGTCGTTGCTTGTTGCGGACCCACGTAGGAATGAACCGCACAAACCATCGCGCAGCAAACAAGGTCCTAGGAGACACAAGCAGCGCAGCAAGAGGTGAAATTAATGATAATACCAGTTCGTTGCATGTCTTGCGGGAAGCCTGTTGGGCATCTTTGGGAAAAGTTCAAGAAGCGCGTTGAAGCAGGCGAGGATCCAAAGGTTGTTCTTGATGAGCTCGGCCTCAAAGACATGTGCTGCCGCTCGCTGTTCTTGACGCACGTCGATGTCGCGAAACAGGTAATGAAGTATAAGAAGTAAACAAAATTTTTTGGAACGTTGAGAAAGAATTTTGTTATTAACATTGACCTCGTCACCGCCGCTTCTCATAATCCAAATCAATTTGATGTTTTGGATTTTATTATCACAAACAAAAATTTTCCTCCTTTTCATACAAATTTGCACAAAACTATTGCAAGTTTCGCGCCGCGGCGGCTTTCAGGCCTGAAAGTGTGCCATAGATTATTCGATATTGACATTTAACGGATAGTGGCGAAGTTAGGATTAACTTATTTTTAATATCAATTGATGTGCATGGAGTCCATCAGGTTAACGCTTCCGGAGGTAAAATCTAAAAATCTCGTTGTACCGAATGCAATATTTCTATGCCTCAGCGGCGCCGAGATCGAAAACTTTGCCTTCAACTATTCTTCCCTTTTCTAGAGCTTCCAGAAAAGGATTTGGCGCATTTATAGGTAGTTCAAGTGAAATCCAATTTTCTTTTCTATCAATGCTTTCATAAAACTCTCGCGGCGCATTGTTAGGGGCATTTGCTGAAACAACAACCTTCTTAAAGCCAGCGGCTTTAGCATAATCTTTAATTGCCTGGAGAGCAGCCTTTGCAACTCCCTTTCGTTCAAAGATATGCTTGCCACTCTCGAAAGAGTCAAGCAACAGCACATCTTCACCATTTTTGTCCTTTGTCGCAGCAACGATAGCCATAGCAGATTTATCTCCTATTTCAAATTTCAGGAGCTGAACTGCTGGGTTGAGGATATAATTAATCAACCCCTTATTAATCTTTCCGTCCCGATTAAAAACACAACAGTTAAACTCTTCGTAAGTTGGCATTTCTTTTGTGTCTAACGACTTCTCCCAAACATGTATCTTTGCGACGTTTGAACTCAATTCTCCTTCATTTACAACAAGAGAAGATGATATCGCCTTTGCTTGTTTTGCTGGCGCCGTGCCTTTTCCTAAAAAGTGTTGACTGAATTGGTTAAGATATTCTTTTATTTTTTCAATATCACAATTTTGTTTGAGAATTTCATATTCTGCTTTGAGCTTTTCCCTCAATCTCTCTCTCGCTTCATTTTCAACCCCCTTTTTCCTGCTTTCATAATCTTCTAACCATTTTTTTGCTTCTGTATCATTACCTTTATTTTCCTTCAACCTTTTCTTCATTTCTTTTGCAGTGTTTTCAGACACTTTGATCTTGGAGATATTTTTCGCTATTTCTTTTGCAGAATCGCCCAAGAATTGCTCTAAAACTTCTGGATGTTCCCAATCTAATCTGACTGCTATGTTACCATCGGCAATTCCTCGTATTATTTCAAGTCCTCTTTCATAGAGGTCTTTATTTGCTTTTTCATTTGCCTCTTTTGCTGCTCCAATATCGGAAATTACATACGATTTCTCGTATTTGAAGAAGTCGTCTTGAATGTCCGGCACAACTTTCTTTAACACTTCTTTCTGATATTTTCTATATGCTTCAGGACCTTCTGATATAGTTTTAAGCGCTCCAACTACATCTTTAAGTAGTTTTTTATCATCAACTGCAACCCATCCTACATATTCTGCCACAGTTCCAGCAGCCTTATTATTAACACATTTTTTGAGAACGTCAGCCATATCTCCAAGCAGTTCTTTGCCATTCCATGCGACCTCCCTTATACACCACGCCACAGATCCAGCAGCTTGACCTTCAAAACTCGTTATAACATCACTTATAACATCACTATATTCTGAAAATGTTTCAACTACATCTCCAAGACGTTCTTTGTCATGCGATGCAACGAAGCTTACATTTATCGCCACAGTTCCAGCAATCTTACTACTTTTATATTTCTTGAGAAGGTCAACTACATCTTCAAGGCAACCTCTATCATAATGTGCAACTTCTCCTATACACTCTGCTACACATCCAGCAGCTTGACCCTCAAAACTCATTATAAAATCATTATATTTGAGAAATGCTTCAATCGTATCTTCAAGTCGAGCTTTTTCATCTGCCGCAACCTCTCCTATACACCCTGCCACACTTTTAACAACTTCATAATTATTCTCATATTTTTCGAGGAGATCAATCACGTCTTCAAGACGTTCTCTAGTTGTTTCTCGTGCAGCAACGTTTCCTATACACTCCACCGCCTCATTACTAATGTGAGCAAATCTCTTTATAACATCACTGTATTTTGAAAATGCTTCAATCACGTTTCCAATATTTTCTCCTAAACTTGTTCTTAGATACTCTGCCACATCTGCAGCAACTCTATCGCTTTTTTCATATATTTTGAGAAGGTTAACCACATCTTCAAGTCGATCTTTTTTAAACTCTGCAAAATTTCCTATACACAACACCGCATTTGCAGCAGCCATATCTCTAAATCTATTTATCACATCGCTATATTTTGAAAACGCTTCAGTCACAACTCCAAAGCGCTCTTTATACATGATGACAAGAAAGTCCATATAATCTACTATATTTATAACAGCCACATTATTATTTTCATATTTTTCGAAAAGATTAATAACGTCTCCAAGACGTTCGTTTTGAAACTTTGCAACTTTTTCTATAAAATGTGCTATTTTTTCGACATCCCAAAAGGTATCTTTTGCATATTTTTCGAGAAGATTAATGACATCACCAAGATAATTCTTATTTTTCTGTATAACAGTTCTTACACACTCTACCGCGCTAGGAATATATACTTCATCTTTGAAAAGATGGATTACCCTATTTACATATTCTTCGGGACATTCTGAGAGTACTTCTTGAGCTTCATGCGAGAGTTCGGTATAAATTTCATCTGCACGACTCATGAGATTATCACCTGATGGAATTATTAAGATTTGCTCTATCTGACTTTTTCGCCAACTTATTTAACATTTTCTCAATATGTAAATATTACACGCTTAAACTATTTAAACTTTTCTTCACTGCCAAGAAGTAATTTTACCCCGATTGGTGGGCCCGTCGTGAGTTTCAGCGCGTTTTGAACACGAGTCGCCGGCACCCCAAGCCGGTATCCTAATCCAAGCTAGACTACGGGCCCAAAAACCTCTTGCAACCGCGCGGATTTTTTATCAAAACCACGCGTGAAGCGCTATTCTTATCCTCAATATCCCATTTTAATATTTTATTCAAATCCTCTGCGAATTTCATCACGTCCGCAAATGACGGCATATTCTCATATTTGAGACGCAGCGTTGAGTATCCAACAGCCATATAACTTTTAACTTCTACGAAATCAGTTGAACTCTTTTCAATTAATCTCGCAAACTCCTCAACATTTTTATCATTCACACCTTTTATTAACGTTAGCCTTATCACACGCCTCGTTTTCAAGTTCGAGAGGAGTTCGAGGCTGCGAAGCAGCGATGACCAGAGTCTTGTCTCAACTGGCTTCTGGAGCCTCTCGAACATTTCTTTGTTCGAGGATGTGAGCGAGACATAAAGCTGGTCTGGAAGGTTTGAAAGGCTTTCTATACGTTCAGGCAGCGTGCCGTTTGTGACTAAAAAGGTTGTGAAACCTCGCGCCTTATAACCGCGAATAAGGTCGTCGATGTATGGATACATCATTGGCTCTCCTTCAAGAGATATCGCGACCTGGTTTGGGTTCATCGCTTCTTTAAGATGCACCTCTGAGTGTGGCGTGCCACCGAGACCAGTGAGAAGTTCGCGCTGCGCTTTTATAGATGCTTCTATGATTTCCTCAGCAGGGTCTATTTCGCCTTTCCATTCCTTTGACGCGCTTGTCGTGTCGCGCCAGCAATGTGCGCATCTGAGGTTGCAGAACGGCAGCGCAGGTGTCATTTGAAGGCAGCGATGGCTCTTTATACCATAGAATTGTTGCTTGTAGCAGACTTCCTTCTCACCGCTCTTTATTGACTTCTTACACCACAGACAGAGCTTTACTGCGCTGTGTTGATTCTTCCCTATTATCTTGTAGTTCGCCTTTTGCAACCTCTTCCTATATTCTTCGGATATCATAATTTTATTCTCATTTTTAAAGTTTATAAATTCCAGTCCAAAATTAATTGTATGATAGGGGTATCAAGACTCGTGGTCGTAATCTTAATTTTACTCATATCGATCATATCCGCGGTTTCGGTTTTCATATGGTCAGTGAACACTGTCCAAAACATTTTTCCAGAGAATATAACAGAATCATCTATCGCCCCCCGCGGCTGTTTGAACATCCTCGATGCGAACACCACAGCAGTCACTGTTAAAAATTGTGGAACGACTATAGTCAAAAAAGGAGCTGTTTATGTTGATTATGTTAAAAAAACGGAGTTTCAGCAAGTCATAAATCCACAAGACGTTGTTGTCATTCCTGTTTCAATTCCTCAACAAGCTCAGGTTATAGTCGTTGTTGTTGCGGATACAGCAACAAGCCCAGTATATAAAGTAAGAACCGCTTTAACACCATGAGATGATTTTATGCGCGGGCTTAGTGCTATTATTGTTACGTTACTCATACTGCTCATAGGGGTCATGCTCATATTTTTCCTTTACAGCATCGTATATAACGTTAATACGAGTTTGCAAAGCGCCGCGGGTAATAAAACAGAAAACTATCAAAGACAGATTGGTTCAAAAATTGAAATTCTGAGTACCGATATTTGGGATGTTACGTGTGAATCTGGAGTAAAAACCATAAAAGCTGATTTCACAATTTTTAATTCAGGATCCTATGACCTTTCAAATTTCACCGTGTATGTAAACAATAAATTCCAGACAGACGTAAACGTGCCGAGCGTTCTAAAGCCGGGAGAAACGGGTTTGATTCGAGTTTTTGCAACGGTGCCCATAGTTGAAGACTTCGCTGACGTTACTATCTCTACGCAATATGTTTCGGTTTCAAGACATTTTGAAGGGCTTACTTGCCCGCCATGAAGCGCGCCGCGCGAATCACGCATCACAACCTTATTCTCATTCCATCGTATGCGGTTTTTGTGTTTTTGAAAAACTTTCGCGCAGTTGCCGCGATATACTTCACGTCCCTGTATCTTTTGCTGAAATGAGTTAAAACCAAGCATTTGACATCGTATTTTTTTGCCGCGGCTGCGACCTTTTCAACGCTAGAATGATACGTCTCTTTTGCCATCTCAGCGTCAACGAACGTCGCATCATGAATTAAGAGGTCTGCGCCCCTTGCAAACTTGAAAATATCTTTTGAAAATTTTGTGTCGCCCGAGTATATGATTTTTCTGCCTTGCTTCAGAACAGCAACATCTTTCAGATTAATTTTCTTTCCATCTCTTATTACAAAGCCGCGATTTTTTATAGATTGCAGCGCTCTTTTATATAGTTTGTACTTTTTTGCCTTCTCTGGTATTATGTGCCAACTGTCGCGTTCCTTGAAGCCGTACCCGACAGCAGGAACGGAATGCACGGCTCTAAGCGAGAATATTTGATATCTTTCATTCTCGTATATCAACTGCTGCGGTTTCTCATAATCAACATTTATGGTTTTAATTTCGAATCCTATGCCCCAATAACTTAAATCGAGCAGCCCCGAGACGAAACGTTCCGCGTCTGGAGCGTAAATTTCAAGTGGCCTTGTTCGTCCTTCCATGTGAAGCGTTTCGATGAGAGGCAAAAGTCCGCCAAAATGGTCAGCATGCCAGTGCGTTATAAAAATTTTATCTATTTTCAAAGGAGAAATTCCTGCTGCGATGAGCCGAGTTTGCATTCCTTCGCCGCAGTCGAAAAGCAAGTACTCGCCCGCGTACCTTAACAGGATGCCGGGATGCTGGCGTGTCGGGATTGGCACACCCGAGCCGCTGCCAAGTATTATCAAGTCTATAGGTTCTGGCATATAACTAATTCTGTCGAGCCATATTTAAATTAAACCCAACCTCGCTGCCTCTCAGCACCGCAGCCCACCAATTTGCGGCTTGATATTTTTATTATCGCAAACCAAACTTTATCCTCCTTTTCATAAAATTAGCGCAAATATGGGGCATCTTTGCATAAGCTCAATTACCGATAATTAACTATTGCACATTTCGGCGCGCGGCGGCGACGATTATTCGATAACGATAATTGGCGGATAGTGGCGAGGTCAAGTTTGAAAATCGAGAAAATTTGCTCTGTAGTGTTCATAATCGCAGATTGTTCTATAGCTTATCTTAACCGACTTTCAAGCAACAATATTCAAATCTTCTTCAAAGAGGCCGTGGAGGAAAGCTCTGAGATCATCCGAAGATGCCTCGAGGAAATTGAAAAATGCCGCATCATAGTAAAGTTCTGATTTCATGAAGGCGTCCAAGAGGCCGGGCGCTATGCCGAGTTCAGAAAGTTTTTCCTTGTCCCTCGAAATCAACCACTTTAACAAATCTTCCGCACTTTTGAACTCCCGTTCCTGATCAACAAACCACTTTTCATTTTCTATTCCAATCTTCCATTCTTTATATCTTGACAGAAATCCAGCAGCATGCCTATCATAAATGCTCGGACCATAATGTCTTCGTACTTTTGAAACATGCCAGTTTTCAAATTCAATAAATATAAAACATTCCTTCGTATTTACAAAGCTTTCACACATTACTGCCTTGAAGTCGTTTTCTTCAAGAATATCTTTTATTCTTCTTGCTGTCCTGCACATTTGTGGATAAATTACATCATCCACGATGCCCTCAGGCCGAGGAAATCGCAGGAGGAACATTCTCGAACCGCGCGCACGCGCTGTGCGGAGCATGGAAACCTTTGAGTATAAAAGTTTCTGCCTTGGAAGGAAGAAAGCAACCGAAGGTGAAACCAAAAAGTCGCGTGCAGCCCTGACAAATTTGAACAATGATTTTCCTGAGACAGCGGCAGCGACATTTCTTTTCTCATCTACGGGGTCTAAGACTATCAACGGTGCCTTCTGTCCAAACTTGCCTCGCGAAAGGTCAACAGGACAGCTTTTCCATTGGGTTGCAGCCTTTATAAGTTTCATGAAACTTCCGTAATTTATTATTAGCAACTCGCAGAGATATCCGGAAAAGCCTTGAGTTATAACATCAGCGCCATAGCAGCCTGCTGATTTTAAAAATGCTTTCAGAAGTCTAACATCATCATGACGTTTCAACCTTCGTATGACATACCTCACATGGTGCGGCGTCCTGTCTACTGATGTTATAATTTTATCAGAAGGCGTTTCAAAACATGGAACAATATCAACGCTGTAAAGAATTTTCTCGTAGAGAATTTTGCCACGAACATAAGGGTGTTCCGCGTATCCTATTTCAACTTTTCCGTTGAACTCCTCAACGATATCTTTTCCGATTTCGAGCCCAAACTCGCCAAGTTTATTCTTAGGAATGTTTGTTTTAAAGCAGAGGAAGAGGTCCATTTCATTCTTGCCTTTCAAGTTTGTGCCCTTGGCAACAGAGCCGCATATCATTGCCTTCGCGCCGAATTGTTTTAGTTTTTGATTCGCTACCTTGAGCAGAAGGTCAGAGAAGTTTTTATTCCTGAGATTCTCCTCTTTATCTGGTTTTAAGTATTTTAGGGCATCTTTGCAGATTTTCTCATAAACAGCGTTTTTTTGAGCCATTTCCATCGATATTTTTATAAATCTGAGGATAAATAAAGATTATGGTAGGTGATGCTATGTTAGTCTCAGATGTTATGGTTAAGGATGTCAAGACAATAGGACCCGAGGTGTCTGTTCAAGAGGCAGCAAAGATAATGACAGAGAATCATATAGGCTCTCTCGTTGTTGTTAAAGATGATGAGGCACTGGGAATAATAACAGAGAGGGATATTCTCATGAAGGTCGTTGCCATGGGTTTGCGATCTTCAGAAGTGCTCGTGGAGGATATTATGACAAAGAAATTGAAATACATTACTGAAGATAAGAGCATCGATGAAGCAGCAGACATGATGGTAAAATACAGAATAAAGAAGCTGCCAGTTGTAGACAAAAAAGGAAACCTCGTTGGAATAATTACCACAAGCGATTTGATAGCGTTTGAAAAGAAGTTCGTTGAAAAGTTCGCCTCGCTGATCGTTTCAAGAAAAGAGGGCGGATTCATAGGTGGTTAGATGGTCGAGGAATTGATAACCGCGCGAGGGAGCGAAGACATTGTTGCCATGGACCCACAGAAAATTATAATCACAACAACTAGCCTCGTTTTTGACGATTCTGTTATTGGAATAGATGCGGACAAATCCGCAAACGAGTTAAGCAAGGAGTTGCAGGATGCGTTGCACGAGAGGAAGAAGTTGCACATAAGGATAAAGGC
>Ga0123519_10016814_pt1 | contig 10123 bp, 6 predicted proteins | sample YelNatPaOPRAMG02_FD_87396 | JGI IMG/M metagenome (GOLD analysis project Ga0123519, IMG submission 87396) | Hot spring microbial communities from Yellowstone National Park - Yellowstone National Park OP-RAMG-02 (version 2) | ecosystem: Environmental > Aquatic > Thermal springs > Hot (42-90C) ...
CAATAGTTCCCAGGATGCCTGGTCACGGGGTGACATCGAAAATGCTCTTAACTTTTTAGATCAGGCTTACGCCATAATTTTGGACACCAATGGTGATGCAGAAATTGCCCGCCAAAAAGACGACTTACGCTTACTTATTTCGAAGCAAATTTTGTCTGTTTACACCTCACGCCGTACCGTGACCAGCGGCATGAGGGGTGAGATCCCCATGGTAATGAATGCCGAGGTGGAGCGGGAAATCCGGAGTTTTCAAACGATAGAGCGAGATTTTTTTATCTCCGCCTACCAGAGGGCGGCTTCTATCCGGCCCATTATCCTAAAGGCGCTAAAAAAAGCCGGTCTTCCCGAGGAACTCTCATGGCTTCCCTTAGTGGAGAGCGGTTTTAAAATACGGGCTTTATCGCGAGCCCGCGCCTTGGGATTGTGGCAATTTATTCCCTCGACGGGTTACAAGTACGGCCTCAACCGAGATGAGTGGGTTGACGAGAGAATGGATATTGAAAAGTCCACGGAAGCAGCCATCAGTTATTTGAAAGACCTCCATGAAATGTTTGGTGATTGGCTTACTGTCCTTGCTGCCTATAACTGCGGAGAAGGAAAGGTGATGCGCGTCATTGCCAATCAGCATATTAACTATCTCGACCGTTTTTGGGACCTCTACAACCAGTTACCAAACGAAACGGCACGATATGTACCGCGTTTTTTAGCTACTCTGGAGATAATTAAAAATCCCAAGAAGTACGGTATAGACTTAGAAACACTTCCCAATGACCATTCTCTTGATACTTACGATACCGTGATGACAAACAAGATCTTAAATCTTGACGAGATCGCCTCTCGGTTGGGGATTTCTGAGGATTTACTGGCAACGCTCAATGCCGAACTGAGATATAAAAAGACGCCCGATCGAGAGTACAGACTTAAGGTTCCCCTCGGTATGGGGGAGAGGCTTGCTTCCATAATGGACGAATTGCCGGAAGCCGATAGACCTTTCAGGGAGAAAGGTCGAGGTGTGGTAATTGTGCGGCATAAAGTGAGAAGCGGAGAGACAATGGCAAGCATTGCAAGGAAATACCGCATTTCTCCAGATTCGCTTAAAAAATATAACAAATCTTTACGTGCAACGGATACTGTAAAAGTCGGTCAGAGGATTGTCATTCCCGTTGCTACTGCGCAAACGGTGAAAACGAATAATAAACAGGGGATAAAGAAGGTTGCTCTCCAAGCCATCACTTATAAGGTTAAAAAGGGTGATACCCTCTATTCTGTAGCGGAGCGGTACGGTATGTCCATTCAGGAATTGAAAAAACTTAACAAAATAAAGGGAAATATACTAAAAACGGGTCAGATTATAACAGTTAAGCCTAAAGAAGTATCGGAGAATAGGGAAACGGGATCCCAACAGAAGAAGAAAATTTACGTAGTGAAGAAAGGTGATAACCTTCACATTATTGCCCGACGCACCGAAACCGATGTGGCCACCCTCAAGAAACTAAACAATCTGCCCGAGGATGGCAATGTGAGGCCGGGACAGGCGCTTTATATAAGGTAACTAAATGTTTATGTGGGGTTTCTTAAGATAATTAAGTATTTCCTTTGTTTTATCGAACATGCGTTTTTCTTCTGCGCTTGAGGAATCCTCATGGTTATACCCTATGAGATGCAATAGGCCGTGAACAAAGAGATAAGTAAGTTCATCATCTAAGGTAAGGCCTCCTAATTCTGCTTCGCGACTGGCTGTTTCAACGGAAATAATTATATCACCTAAAAGGAAGGGACTAATTTCCTTAAACTCTCCTTCCTGTTGAGCAAAGGATATTACATTGGTAGGTTGATTTTTATTTAGATAGAGACGGTTGATTTCCCTAATACCTTCATCGTCGGTCAAAAGGAGACTAACTTCCCTATCTTTAAGGCCTAAATAGGCCATAACCTTATTTACCGACCTTCTCAAGCGAGGCAAATTCAGTTTCACCTTTTTCTGTGGATTTCTTATGGATACCGCCATTGATTTCGTCCTTTTTACCATTACCATTTATTATAACCGGTTCAGGATAGCTGATACGGTGGTGGAAGACACCATTTAATATAATGGAGAAGCTTTCGGCGATTTTGTTCAAATCCTTGAGGGTGAGATCACATTCATCGAGTTGACCATCAAGGAAGATGTTTTCAATCCTTTCATGCACCAACGATTTTAAACGGGCAGGGGTTGGATTGGTCAAAGCCCGGGAAGAGGCTTCTAATACGTCGCCCAAAAGAACGAGACCAGCCTCCTTTGTCTGAGGTTTGGGTCCGGGATAGCGAAAGTCAGTCTCGGATAAAGAGCGGATTGAAGGGTCCTTGTCCTTTTTTGCCTTTTCATAAAAGAAACTAACGAGGCTCGTGCCGTGGTGTTCTCTGATGATGTTTATTATATCTTTCCCGAGATTTAGTTTTTGTGCTAATTCGCAACCCTCCTTCACATGAGAGATAATAATGAGGGAACTCATTTTCGGGGAAAGTTTATCATGCTTGTTCTCTCCAGGCTGTTGGTTTTCGATGAAGTATTGAGGTTTTTTTAATTTGCCGATGTCGTGATAATAGGCGCTTACTTTTGCGAGAAGGGCATTGGCAGAAATCGCTTCTGCAGCCGCTTCTACCATAGAGGCTACAATTACGCTATGATGGTACGTGCCCGGCGCTTCCAACATCATGCGTTGAAAGATGGGTTGATTGAGATTGGCAAGTTCGAGTAGTTTGATGTTCGTCGTGTAATGAAAAAGGCTTTCGAAGATGGGGGCCATCCCCGCAACCATGATGGCTGCAATCCCTCCACCCAGTAAGCCCATAAACAAAGAAATTAAGGAATTTAATGAAAAGAAATTTTCACTCGTGAGATTTAAAAGAAAGACGAGGATTATATTTACAAAGCCCACGATAATTCCACTCTTGAAAAAAGAAGATCGATCTAAACAGTGAACCATCTGGGTCGTGGCAACGATGCTACCGGCAAAGGAGTACAGGAAGAGGGAGATTTTTCCCTCAAAAAGAAAAGTGGTAAAAAGGGATAAAACGACCGAGGTAAAAATGGCTGTTTGGTACTTTCTGAGAAAGGCCACAAGCATCGCTCCCGTCGTAAAGGGGATGGCATAGGTAAGGCTCTCTTCCGACAAAAAATGGAAGGCATCGGCCACTGCACTAGCCACAAAGATGCCCGTGCGAACTATAAATAGTTGGAGGACAATAATAACGGCAAGAAAAAGTAGTTCCGAGATCTGATTTATTTTTAGCCAGGTTCTGACACAGTAATAAACAAGATAAGAGATAAGGCCGATGATGAGAAATAACCTTAGAAAAACAAGGTAATTAGAAAATTTCTTTTCCCCCTTTACGCGATAGTAAGCTTCCAGTTTTTCTAAAATAGGGGAGGTTATCTTTTCACCCTCCCGGACTAACATCTCGTTTTTTTTGACCTTATAGAAAACGGGTTTTACATCCTTAATAGCCTCCTGTTTTTTCATTTCGGTGTAGTCTTTGTTGAATATGAGGTTGGGTTGCAGCAGCTTTATCGTAAGAGAAACCACAACCTTATCTATGTCATTTTTTATTGTAACTTTCTTTTTTACGAAGGCCTCCACATCTTTAATATGCTTGATTTTAGATAAGTTGTGGAAGAAACTTTCTGACTGATTGTGAATGTTTCTTATAACAATGCCCTTTTCTTTTTCTTGTTCCAGGAAAGTGACATTGGTAATCAAGGATTCATCACTATAAATGATATTCAAGAGCCCATTTATCCTTTCGGCAATGGAGGGTGAAAAATTGTTTTTATAGAGGGTTTCGAATTCTTCCGAAGTTACACTGATACCTAAGCTGTCTTCAAATGCCTTTTTCCTCAATTTAAAGAAATTTTTATCTTTTTGAAGGGATATGCGATTGTTCCTTTCTCTAATGAAGGTCTGACTTAAATTTTGCATAATTCCTTTTATAAGTTCACTATCGTAGTCGTAGAATAAGGGTGTTTCCCGGGCGATTTCCAGCTTTTTCTGTTCCGTAGCTTCCCTCTTTTCTACCAGAAAGTCACGGTCCGCTTTTATGTTGGTAGTGGCAATATCACCTAATTTGAAAAGGGGGGTCTGGATATGGGAGAGAGGTGCAAGAAGCAGGGCAGAGGAGAAACTAAGCATGATAAGGATGATAATCTTGTGGAAACGCTCGTTACTTAATAGTCTAAAAAAATAGGGGAATTTTTCTTTTAGCTTTTTTGTAACAAGTGATAGGGAAGTTTTTAGAAAATCTTCTTTAGGAAAGAAGTAATTCATCTTTTTTTTGTTTTTTCCAAGTGATTGTACGCCTTAATGATTTCTTGAACAAGAGGGTGCCTTACGACATCTACTTCACTAAAATAGATAAAGCTGATGCCTGCCGTGTTTTTGAGTATATGTTGTGCTTCCACAAGTCCCGAGACCTTATCGGGAGGAAGGTCGATTTGGGTAATATCTCCTGTTATAACAGCTTTCGAGCCGTAACCAAGGCGGGTTAGGAACATTTTCATCTGTTCGGAAGTGGTATTTTGTGCTTCATCCAAAATGACATAGGCATCATTTAATGTTCTTCCTCTCATAAAGGCAAGCGGTGCTACCTCGATGATTCCTTTTTGGATAAGGCTCGTTGAGCGTTCAAAATCCATCATATCGAAAAGGGCATCGTACAACGGTCGCAAGTAAGGATTTACCTTTTCGGCCAAATCCCCCGGCAAAAAACCTAATCTTTCCCCTGCCTCCACGGCAGGCCGTGCCAGCACAATGCGACTAACCTTCTTTTCCAGAAGGGCGGAGATGGCCATAGCCATGGCTAAGTAGGTCTTTCCTGTACCGGCCGGTCCTATACCGAAAACCATGTCGTACTTTCTGATTGCATCGATGTAATTTTTTTGGGCAAGACTTTTGGGCGTAATAATGCGCTTCTTCGATGAAATATAGACCGTATCCAAAAATATCTTTTCCAGGTCCAATGTACTATTGGATGAGAGCATACGGTGAGCGTAGGCAATATCTTCTGGATAAATGGGATATCCCTTTTCTATGATTCTATAGAGTTGTGCAAGGAGATTTTTAATGAGATCTACGGAAAAGGGCTCACCAGTGATATTGATATTATTTCCCCTTACGGCAATCTTTACGTTTGATAATTTCTCCATGACCTTTAAATGACGGTCATGTTCACCGAAGAGATGTCGCAAGATTTCTATATCGTCGAAGCTTATATGCTCTGCCGCAAGGTCTAATTTTTTTTGTTTCAATGTCTTAATGGTTTTTAACCTCCTTTGCATATTTTAATCTAATGGGAAAAATTTACAAGTCTATCTTTAGCGATTTTTCTGGAGAAACAAATGGGCAAAGACCTTTGCGTTTCCTAACATATGGGTGGTTAAACAGTATTCATCAGGCTGATGGGCCGTTTGGGTAAATTTCGACCAGACGGCTACAGGGTAACCCCTGGCGCGTAAAAATGCGGCAACGGTACCGGCGCCCACGCCGACGGGCTTTGCTTTTACATGATAAACATCGTAAATGGCCTCCATCAGAGCCAGAACAATGGGTGCCGAAGGAGAGGTCGGGGGCGGCGCCTGGACCATTTGTATCGGGACTACCGAAATCTGGACAGCATATTCCTTTTCTATTCGTGTAGTAATTTCCTTTATCTTTTCGATAATATCGCCTAAAGGATAATCGGGCAAAATCCGACAGTCCATGTAGAATACGTCTTCGCCGGGTATGGTATTTACATTTCCCACGTTGGCCTCTTTTTTGGTAGCTTCAAAGGTGCTCTGTTGTGGGTCGTAGAGGGGATTAGTTTTACCAAAGATTTTGTAAAGTTCTCTCAAAGCTACAACTAAGTGGGAAGCGGCTAAAAAGGCGTTTTTCCCCTGGCCGGGTCTACTGGCATGACATTGCTTACCGTAGGTCGTTATTTTTAACCAAAGAAGGCTTTTTTCGGCAATCTCTATGGCTGTTCCATCTTCATTGCCGCAGTCGGGAACTAAGATGAGGTCAGACGGTCTAAAGGGATTACCCGGGGAATTTAGGATATACTTTAAGCCGTAATTACTTGCCGTTTCTTCATCGGATACAAAGATCAAACCCACGTTCCTCTCAGGTTCGATCTCTAAATCCAGAAGGGAACGCACAGCGAAAAGGGAAGCCACGAGGTCCTGTTGGTTGTCTTCCGTTCCCCGTCCATAAAGCCTGTCCTCTTTGAGATAGGCTTTGTAAGGATTTGCGCTCCATAACCTCTCTTCCCCCGGGGGGACCACATCCATATGGGTAAGTACCCAGATAGTTCGATCATCCTCATGGCCGGGAAGAGTGACTATAATATTGGGACGTACACCTGTGCTTACCCGTCCGTCAGGAGCGTTTAATTCTTTTGGTTCGGGAAAGCCTAAGTTCCGCAAATACTGCAGAATTAAGCGGGATTTTTCGTACTCACCGTCTCCGCCATTTTCCGGTGATAGAGCGGGAATGGCGGTGAGTTGACACTGTAATTCCACCATTTCTTCAAGGTAACTATCAATACGTTTACTTACTCTTTGGAAGATTTTTTGGTCAATCATTAGCTTTTAGGTTTTCCACTTTTCCAAAAGATGTGAGGGGTCGGTCGTAATCTTCTTCGTTGCCTAAGACAAGGATAGCGACTTCGGTGGAGGATAAATATTTTTTTACTATCCTATTCACCTCGTTTAGGGTTACAGCGCGAATTTTTTGTGGATATTGGGATAGGAATTCGTAGGGTAAATTATCGAAAGCCAGCGCAAGTTCCTGTCTTACTATTTGCTCTGGTGTATCGAAGTTATGGATAAAGCGATTAATTAAAGAATTTTTGGCCCAGAGAATTTCTTCTTCGGTAATGGGATGGTTTTTTACGTTTTTGGGAAGATCGATAAAGTATTGCAGCACCGTTCCTGTAGATCCTGCCTTCGTCATGGCATAAGTGCCGAATAAACCATGCTCAACCCTTGCCCGGTAGAAACTTCCTGCACTATAGGCGAGTCCTTGATTAGTCCTTATTTCCTGAAAGATGCGAGAACGGAACCCTCCACTACCCAAGATAAAATCCAAAACGACAAAGGGATAGTAATCGGGACTTTTCTTTGGCGGAGCGGGTCTACCTGTAATAATCACCGATTGGGGTGTTTTATGGGATAGAGAGAAAATACCCGTTGGCGGTAAAGGGGGTGGTGGTATCAACTCCTTTGTTTGCGACCCCTTCCACGCATTAAAGTCTCTTTGAAAGAGGTTGATAACGTCTTCTTTGGTTACGGCTCCTGTTATAGCAAAGAAAATATTGGTTGGCCGAAAATAGAGCCGATGGAACATTACCAGATCATTCCTGGTGATGTTTTCGAGGGATTTAAATGTGGGGATTCTTCCCCGCGGATCAGAGCGATAGATTACTTGATTGAATTTAAGGAAAGCGTATTGTTCTGGGTCGTCGGTTAAGCGTCTCAACCTTTCTTTCTTTTGAGAAAGGGCGATGGCTATTTTATCCTGGGGAAAAGCGGGGTTTTGTAAAAGATCGGCTATGATTTCCATTCCTTGTGCGAAATGATGAGATAAGGAGGAGAAACTGATGGATATTTCTTCCTGTTTTGTGGAAATTTCAAAGGTCATCCCCCATCTCTCCATCGAGGCGTCGATCTGCTCACCGGTTCTGGAAGATGTTCCGCCGATGCGCAGGACCATAGTTGTCAATTCAGCCAGACCTTCTTTGCCTATTGGATCGAAAAAGGAACCACCCTTGATCATCGCAAATAAATTAACTATGGGGAGCTCATGGTTTTCCAAGACAAAGACCACAATCCCATTGGGAAGGACAATTTTTTCTGCTCTTGGCGGTTGGAATCTCAGTGGTGGATAGGTTAGTTTCTCGGGAGGTGTGAAAGCACTAATCTCAGAAAAACCGAGTAGTATCAATAAGATGGCAAAGATAGGGTACTTTAACCGCAAGTTCCTTTCTGCTTTCTCCTCTATATTTTAAATTTGAAACAAAATATAACAATTGTCAGAAATTTACAACGGGGAATTTTCCTCTGGCTGTACTGTATGGATGTAATAATCCTTTGACGGAAGAAAAACAAACTGCTATGAGGATTGCGACTAAACAAAGAAGGTTTTGTCTTATGAGAAAAAAAAGAGATACCAAAAAGAATACCGCGCGGGATTTAAGGAGTTGGCTTGATCAAGTAGAGGCTTTGGGTGAGTTACAGACCGTCAGGGGAGCTCATTGGAACTTGGAGATTGGTGCCATTTCTCAAATCAATTACCGTCGTAGACCAAATTTGGCGCAACTATTTGATGAGATAAAAGACTATCCTCAAGGTTACCGTGTTTTAACGGCTTCCATGGGTAGCGCCCGACGCATGGCTATGACTTTTTGTTTACCTATAGAGCTGGATAGTCGTGCCCTTGTTCAGGAATTACAGGGCAAGCCCTTAAAATGGGAAAATAGTGCCCCTCAATTTCCTCCGCAGCCGGTAAAAGAAGGTCCTATTCTGGAAAATGTTTTTTGGGGTAATGACGTAGATGTCCTTAGGTTTCCGGCTCCCATATGGCATGAGAAAGATGGTGGGAGATATATCGGTACGGGTTGTGCGGTGATAACCCGGGATCCCGATTCCCAATGGGTAAACTTAGGTGCCTATCGGGTAATGGTATTGGACAACAAAAGGGTAACCATCAATATTGAGGCGGGCAAACACGGTAGATTCCATTTAGAAAAATGGTGGTCAAAGGAAGGTCGCTGTCCCGTAGCCGTTTGTTTGGGGATGGATCCACTATTGTTTGCGATGGCCGCCTTGGAAATTCCCACTGGTGTGGGAGAGTACGAGTATGCCGGGGCCATCATGGGAAGGCCTATAGACATCGTTTCTGCACCCGCAACGGGGCTACCCATACCGGCCGGTGCTGAAATTGTTGTTGAAGGATGGTTATATCCCGATAAACAGCATAAGGAAGGTCCGTTTGGCGAATGGACGGGCTATTACTCTGGCGGTCAGCGAACGGCCCCCGTACTTGAGATAGAATGCCTTTTGCATCGACATAACCCTATCCTCCTGGGTTCACCACCGGGCAAGCCACCCAGTGATTATTCCTACATGCGTACCGTATTGAAATCGGCTATGATTCACGATGCCCTTGTGAAGGCGGGTGTTGCCGATGTGCGTGGCGTTTGGGCTCATGAATGCGGGGGTGGTCGGATGCTGATTGTGGTCGCCATAAAGCAGCGTTTTTGTGGTCATTCACGTCAGGCAGCGGCCATTGCCGCCCAGTGTCAGGCAGCGAGTTATATGAACCGCTTTGTTATTGTCGTTGATGAGGACATTGATCCTACAAATTTAGAAGAAGTGATGTGGGCCCTCTGTACCCGTACTGACCCGGCAACGGATATCGAGATCATGAAAAAAGCCTGGGGAAGTAAGGTCGATCCCATGCGACGTGAGCCTGGTCCTACGTACAACTCACGAGCTATAATAGATGCCTGTCGTCCCTTTGATTGGATAGAGGAATTTCCTCAGGTAGCGGAGCTGAGTTGTGAACTAAAGGAGCAGATAATGAAAAAATGGGGACATCTTTTCAAATAGGTTGTTTTTTAGAAGAGTAGACTCACCCTTTATTTTTTTGTGAGGATTGCGACAGTACGGTTTTCTTTTGTTAGGTATTTTTTTGCCACGTTTTTGATGTCATCTATGGTGATCTTGTCTATGTTTTCCAAGTAATTGGCCAAATACCTAAAGTCACCCAAAATCGTTTCATAATAGGAGAGCTTACTTGCCAAGGCAGCATTAGTGGTAAGGGAACGTAAATAATCGACCTTTATTTGATTCTTACATTTTTCCAGCTCTTCGGGGGAGACCCCATCGTTTTTTATTAAATCGATTTGCTTGTATATTTCCTGTTCTACTTCGATGGCGCTAAAAGGTGTTTTGGGATTGGCAAAAATCATAAAAAGATTCGGATAGCGAACGCCGGGCATCCCGTTTGCCGTCTGTACACTTTCGGCCATTCCCTTATCAAGGACAAGGGACTTGTATAGGCGCGATGACCTTCCCTGGCTGAGAATGCTGTCTATGAGGTCAAAG
>Ga0123519_10016815_pt1 | contig 10122 bp, 7 predicted proteins | sample YelNatPaOPRAMG02_FD_87396 | JGI IMG/M metagenome (GOLD analysis project Ga0123519, IMG submission 87396) | Hot spring microbial communities from Yellowstone National Park - Yellowstone National Park OP-RAMG-02 (version 2) | ecosystem: Environmental > Aquatic > Thermal springs > Hot (42-90C) ...
AGAGGTTTTAATATTATTTCACGGTTATATTCAACAGGGAAATATTCAAAAAATGATTTTTCATTAACATTGATTTTCCCATTTCCAAGAGACATTCTCACTTGGGCAACTGCTGTTTTTCTTCTACCTGTTGCTTGAAATTCTTTCATCTATTCCTCATTAATTAAATTTATATTCGTAATTTTTGGGCATTTGTGCTTCGTGCGGATGTGCTGAACCACGATACACTTTCAATTTACGAAATATTTGTCTTCCAAGTCTGTTTTTGGGGATCATCCCTTTCACTGCATGCTCAATAATCAACTCTGGATGTTGATTTACCAAATCTTTAAACTTTCTCAACCGAGCGCCTGTTGGGTATCCAGAATGAGTAAAATATTCTTTCTGTTCTACTCTTTTCCCTTCTAATTGAACTTTCTCGGAATTGATTACTATTACAAAATCACCGTTATCAACATGTGAAGTAAAGTTCGGTTTATGTTTGCCTCGTAATAAGATTGCAACTTCTGTTGCTACTCTTCCCACAGTTTTACCTGCGGCATCCACAATCCACCAATCTCTTTGCACATCTTCTTTCCGCAATGACTTTGTGATTTTTGCAGAAATTTCCACTATTAACTCCTTTGCTCAAAATTCTAAAAATTATAGATTACAAAATTACGAATTTGAAATCAATTAATAATAAGATATTTATAAATATTTTTATTATATTTACAAATATTCTGATTTTTTGTTTTGTATCTTTTTTTACCTTTCATCTCAATTTACACTTTATTAAAATTTACTATCAATTACTATCAATTTTCTATCGATAGACCTATTATTTTTTTCAATTTCCATAAAAATTCCACTACTTCATTTTTTTCTTTAAAATCATAGTTCAATGTTAATTTTGATTTTGCTTGCCTAAATTTTAAATTATCTAATTCTAATGTATTAATATAATCCAAAAGCAATGGGAATATTTTTTCATAATAAACAGGATTTTCCGTTGGAAATTCTATCGTTAAATTATTGCCTTTAATTTGTGCTTTCTTAAATCCAGTATTTGTACATAAATATCTAAGTCTTACAACAAACATCAAGTTTTGAGCTTCGAGAGGTAGTTTTCCAAATCTATCAATTAATTCTTTTTCAATGTCTTTAATTTCATCAAATTGGTTTATTGCATATAATCTTTTATACATAGCATATCTTTCAGTATCACTCGGTATATAAGAATTCGGTAGAAAAGAACTTTGGTCAAAGTCAATTTCCAAATCAGGATTTTTAATAATTCTCATACTTGCATTTTTCTTAGAATCAAATAAATCAGAGAATTCTTCTTCTTTCAATTCTTGAACAGATTGTTCAAGAATTTTAGAATACATTTCATAGCCCATATCGTCAATAAATCCACTTTGTTCAGCACCTAATAAATTACCCGTACCACGAATTTCCATATCTCGCATCGCCAATTTCAAACCACTCCCTAATTCAGTAAATTCTTCTAATGCTTGCAATCTTCTTACACTTTTTTCAGGCAATTTAATATCATCCGGAATAATCAAATAACAATACGCTTGAATATTATTTCTACCAACACGACCACGAAGCTGATAAAGTTCAGCTAACCCAAAATTATGCGACCGATTTATAAAAATCGTGTTTGCATTTGGAATATCTAATCCACTTTCTATTATTTTAGTTGTAACAAGAACATCAAATTTCTTTTCAATAAAGTTCTCCATAATTTTTTCAAGTTCAGATGGTTTCATTTGCCCATGTGCAATTCCGAAACGTGCTTCAGGAACAATAGATTGCAATTCCGTAGTAATTGTATCTAAATCATAGACCTTATCAGAAACAAAAAAGATTTGTCCATTACGAGATAATTCTTTTAACACGTTTTCCCGAAAAAGTTGCTTGCTCCATTTAACAACTTCCGTATAAACAGGCAAACGGTTAGGTGGTGGTGTTTCTATAATGCTTATATCTCTTACGCCCAGCAAAGAAAAATTTAATGTTCGGGGTATTGGTGTTGCAGTCATAGTCAAAGTATCTATATGTGATTTTATTTGACGTAATTTTTCTTTTGCTGATACTCCAAAGCGATGCTCCTCATCTATTATCAATAATCCCAAATCTTTAAATTCTACGTCAGAACTTAACAGACGATGTGTCCCGATAGCTATATCAATTTTCCCCGCTTTTATTCTACTAATACTTTCTTTTAATTCGTTTTGCGTCCTAAATCTGCTTAACAAGGCTATATTCACAGGATATTTACTCATTCTATCTTTAAAAGACATAAAATGTTGTTGCGCTAAAATTGTAGTTGGGACTAACACTGCCACTTGTTTTCCTGCCGTTGCCGCTTTAAATGCGGCTCTAATAGCAATCTCGGTTTTCCCAAATCCAACATCACCGCAAATTAACCTATCCATTGGATAATCTTCGCCCATATCTTTTTTTACATCATCGGTTGCTTTGCTTTGGTCTATTGTGTCTTCATAGATAAATGAGGCTTCAAATTCTCTTTGCCACACTGTATCTCCGGGGTATCTTATCCCTGCTTCTGATTTCCTTTTAGCATAAAGTGTTATTAACTCCCGGGAAATATCTTTTAACTTTTTCTTTAATCTTGCTTTTTTCCTTTCCCAATCTACTGTCCCGAGCTTACTTAATTTAGGTTGCATCCCGTCGGCAGAAGAGTACTTATCTATTTTATTGATATAATTTAAATTTAAGTATAAAATATCATCGTCTTGGAACTTTATTCTTACACAATCTTGTAAAACTCCGCCAATCTTTAATGTCTGCAAACCATCAAATACTCCAATTCCTTTATCTTCATGAACGATATAATCACCTATTTGTAGTGTTTCAAGTTCTTTTAATGATAATGTCGTTTTGGAAGTCTTTTGTTTTGTTGAAATTTTTTTTGCTCTATCAAAAATCTGATGCTCAGTTATTACCGCATACCTTAAATCTTTTGTTATAAAGCCCGACGACAGTGGTTGGCTAATCCATTTAATTTTGTCGAGATAGTTGCCTATTGAATATTTTAAATTTGCCTCTTCGCTTTCTTCTATATATTTTTCAATTATTGATTTTAATCTTTCAATATAAACTTTGTTGTCTGATGTTAAGATGCAATATGAATTTATTTTGGATAGTTCTGTCAAAAACTGCACAAATTCTTTAATTGAACCATTAAAATTCGGCTGATTATCCGCTTTTAATGAAAAATCTGCTTTTTGCAATGGATTGAGTTCTACAAAATGAAATTTTGATAAATTACTTTTTATATCTTCTGAAATTTGGCTTAAATCAATATTATCCAAGACCAACAAAACATCTTTGGGCAAATAGTCAAATATTGTAGAATAAGTTTCAATTTGAGAAGTATTAAAAATACTTTTAAAGAACATAATTTCGGTATGGGACTTAATGCTACGTTGCGACAAAGGGTCAAATTCTCGTATTGATTCAATTTCATCTCCAAAGAAATCTACTCTGATTGGATTTTCCATCCCCAATGGGAAAAAGTCAATAATTCCGCCACGTATTGAAATATCTCCTTCAAATGCCACATAATCAGTTTTAGAAAATCCATTCAAAAGCATCTCTTGTATGAAATCGTTATAATTACAAGTCGTTCCTACTTTTAAAGTACTAACCTTATTATTAACATTTTCCATTGTTGGCAATTTTATTGCTAATTCATCAATAGGAGCAATTGCTATTGAATCTCCGGATTTCGCAAAATTTGTCAAATTGGAAATTATTGAACCAACTGATTCATTAACAGTGCTTATCTCTTTTTTCGTTTGAATTGATTCGGCTAATCCAAAAACATTTAAATTATCATTAAAAAATTTAAAATCGCCAATAAAATCTTGTTGTGTATAAAATGAATTTGTTATTAAAAAAATCTTTTTATGCGTTGATGCAAGCAATTTATCTAAGAAAAGAACTTTTAATGGTAAATGCGTAATAAAGGCGGACGCATTCTTGCCATCTTGAATTTTATCTAATATTTTAGTAAATTCTCTTTGGTTAAAAACAGAAAATAAATTATCCCGAATTTTAGTATTCATTATAAATGTAATAAAAACAATACAAAATTAAATAAGTTCCTTTGATGGATTTACTTTCGTAAAGAACAAAATTAAACCACCAATAAGGAAAAATATCAAAAGCGATAAAATCGCAAATCTGTAAGAAAAAGTAAGTTGATAAGTAAGTCCAAAAGCAAAAGGACCGAGCCAGCTTGTTCCTTTTTCGCTAATTTCATAAATTGAGAAATACTCCGATTCTTTGCTTTGCGGAATTAATTTAGAATATAAAGAGCGGGAAATTGATTGAATACCACCCATTACAATTGCAATACACATAGCAAGAATAAAAAAGTCAGTTTGACCTTTTAAAAATCCAAAAGCATAAATTATGATGAAAATCCAAATTGTTATTGCTATTAAGATTGATTTTTTTTCAGAGAACATTTTTGATAATTTTAAGAATAAAATTGCACCAAAAGCCGCAACAAATTGAACAACTAATATAACTATTGTTAAAAACAGCATATTTAGATGCAATTCTTCTTGACCAAATTGTGAAGAAAGCGATATAACCGACTGAACCCCATCATTATAAAATAGATAAGCCAATAAGAACATTAATGTAATTGGGTAATTTTTTGCATCTTTGAAAGTCCCGATTAATTGCTTAAAACTATTAGCAAAAATTTTCTTTGAAAAATTTCCTGTATTTCCTTTATTTGCTTTTTTTGAATTTGAAAATGCAAAAATCACAGGAAGAGAAAATAGACCCCACCAAATTCCTGCTAATGCAATATTTAATCTTACCGAAAAATCTTGCGATATACCTAAACTTTGATTATTTGTAAAAATTAAAAGATTAAAAATTAAAAGCAATCCCCCACCGATATATCCAACTGCCCAGCCTTTTGAAGAGACTTCTTCCCTCTCATTCACAGTAGAAATCTCATTTAAAAGCGAATTATATATTACAACGGAAGCACCAAAAGAAACATTTGAAATAATTAATAAAACTGCGCCGAACAAAAATATATTACCAGAAATAACAAAGAAAAGAATAGTTGAGACCGCTCCAATAAAAGTAAAAAGAGCAAGGAGCAAATTTTTATATTTAGTATAATCTGCAATAGCACCTACCAAAGGTAAGAAAAAAGCTTGCAATAAAACAGAAATAGAAATAGAATATGGAAAAATAGAACCCGCAGGGACAAGAACACCAAAAATTGACACTAAATTATTTTTTGAAACACTTTTTGCTAACTCTGTTAAAAATGGACCTAAAAACAAAGTAATAACAGTAGTTGAATACGCAGAATTTGCCCAATCGTATAAATACCAAGCCTGTCTTTTCCTTTTCAAGGATGAACGAAAGTAATTTGTGAAAACTTTTAGCATAGGAAGTAGTATATATAACAGAACTACTATAAATTTAAAATTGCAGAGCAATTTTCTTCGTATTCATCTTTAATTCTATCTATATTAGATGAAAAGAAATTGTTTGGCATAGATAAAGTTGTCCAGACATCAGGATTAGGTTTATGGATATATATAGAACCTGCCGAACCAAATTCAAACAAAGAAGCAGTTATATCAGCGATATGAACAATTGCAACATTTAAATTAACCTTATCTCCAATAAAACCAAAGAAATAATTTTTAATAACATCAGAGATTTGTATTGGAAGTTTCCATTTTAAAGCAAGCATTTCCCCAACGACCGCATTAGAAATGCCAAAGACTTTCCGTTCAGCATCAATCAAAGGAATTCTTTCTTCTCTATGCTTTTTTAAAGCCTCCACATATTCATCTGGATAAGAAATTAAAAGCAAGAGCCTCCCTAAATTGTGCAATACGCCACTAATAAACAATATCTCAGAAGATCTCATCCCAATATTCATACCGATAAAACGAGAAATAATCCCAGTAGCGATTGAATGCCTCCAAAAATCTTGTGGCGTAATTAATTTTAATGCTTCATCTTTGGTTCTAAATATCTCAATTATTTTTAAAGTTAATAATAAATTTTTTACTTCTTCAAAGCCAAGATAAAGAATAGCTTGATGTATGGACGTTATTCTGCTTCTAAATCCAAAAATAGAAGAGTTCGATAATTTTAAAAGTTTGGTTACAGAAGATTGGTCTTTTTCAATTATTGAGGCAACGTAGTCAATATTAGTATCCGGGTTTGACATAGCTTTTTGTAAAGCAGTGAAAATAGTCGGGAGTGTTGGGAACTCTTTAATAGAGTTGACGATATTTTCAATTGGTAGCATATTCATTCCCTTTTAAAATCAAAGAAAGTGCTTTTAATTTTATAGATGTTCTCATCAAATCTTCTTCAATATCGTTTTCGGGAGTCCATAACATTTTGTCTATAACATAATTTGTTGCTTGCAGTAAAATTTCTTCGGGAATCGTCGTTTCTACGGATTCATTCTCTACTTTTACTTGAATAAAACTGACATCCCACCTTGCTAAAATATTTTTATGGAAGCTTGTCAGGACAGTACCGGCAGGAATTAGAACTTGTGAAAATTGATTTAACACAGAATTTCCCAGAACCATACCATCTTCAATACTTTCCACAGGAATTGTTTTGTTCATAACTTACTCTTGTTCAAAACTATTAAAGAAATCAAATGCTGCTTTGTTTGTCAAGGAATATTTAATTGGGGTTATAGAAACAAATTTTTCTCGCACAGCAATATCATCATTTGCAATATCATTAACAGATTCGTAATATTCACCTGAAAACCAATAATATTCTCTGTTAAAAGGATCTCTTCTTTTATCATAAAAGTCTTTCCAATAACCATTTCCAACGTTTGTCAGTTTTATACCTTTAATTTCTGATTGCGGGATAGCAGGGATATTAACGTTTAAAAAAGTATCTCTTGGGAATTCCATAGACAAAGCTTTTTTTGTAATTAAAGCGGCATAATAAGCCGATGAACTCATATCCAAATCCCAATTATGACTGCAAACAGAGAATGCAATTGATTTTATTCCAAAGAGCATACCTTCTGTACTAGCAGAAACCGTGCCAGAATATAAAATATTTATTGCAGTGTTTTGTCCGTGATTTATCCCAGAAATTACAATATCAGGTGTTCTTTTTAATAAAGCAGTAAGTGCAATTTTCACACAATCGGCGGGTGTCCCATTTACGGCAAACCCAAAGACTTCTCCATTACGGCGAAAAGGTGTAACTCTTAAAGGTGTATTCATTGTAAGAGAATGACCGACAGCACTTTGCTCCCTATCAGGAGCAACAACAATTACTTCACCGATTGTCCTTAGCAACGAAGCAAGAGCAAATAATCCGGGAGAATTAATGCCATCATCGTTTGATATTAAAATTAATGGTCTTCTATGTTCTTCTTCCATTTTTAATCTTGTTCTTAATCAATTTAATACAATTTATCTTGTAATATCATTGTAAATTACAAAAACCATCAGGAACAACAAAATTATAAATCCAGTTTGCTGAATAGCAACTTTTACTTTTGGAGAAATCTCTTTTCTTGTTATAGCTTCAATTACAACAAAAACTAAATGTCCCCCATCTAATGCTGGCAACGGTAAAATATTTACCACAGCTAAAGTAACCGATAATAAAGCAATGAAATTCAAGAAACTACCTAATCCCATTTCTGCTTGTTGGGAAGCTTGCTGAGCAATCATCACAGGACCGCCGACCGATTCTTTAAATGAAAGTGTTCCGTTTATAATTTGAGCAATTGAACCAAAAAACAAGTTTACAGCATTTGCTGTTTCTCTAAATCCAATTCCAATTGATTGAAAAAAGCCATAAGAAACGTGCTGAATCTTCCCTACTAATGCGGTAGCAAGCATAACCCCAATTTTTCCATCATTATTTGGCGTAACAGAAACTTGGAATACAGAATCTTGTCTTTTTATTGTTATATTTGTTGGAATGTTCTTGTGTAATTGAATTAATGAAGAAAATTGTGAAGCCCCAACAATATCAACACTATCAAGAGAAAGGACTGTATCGCCTTTCATAAATCCTGCTTGACCAGCGGGTTTCAAAGTTTCAACCATCTCGAAAAATATACGAGTACCTTTTGGTTCTATCCCTAACGGCTTTTTGTCTGCAAGGGTTTTTATTATTTCACGACCATCTGCATTTAAAGTAATTGTATGTGAATGTCTTTGGACTTCAATAATTTTTAACTTTCCCATATTTTTAAAAGTTAAATTTTCAATTACATCATTCCAAGAATTCATTTCAAGATTATTTATTTTTGTAATTTTATCATTAATTTCAAGTCCAATTTTGTCAGCAATGGAACCTGGGACAACCCAACCAATCCTTGTTGTAGTTAATACATTTTGACCATTAAAAAAAGTTATAGCCGAAAAAATACATATCGCCAGTAAAAAGTTCATTAACACGCCAGCAGAAAGCACAAAAATCTTTGGCAAAGCCTTTTTAGAACGGAATTCCCAAGATTTTGGTTCGCTCTTCAAAAATTCTTTGTCCATACTCTCATCAATCATACCGGCAATTTTGACATAACCTCCAATCGGCAATATAGAAAGCCTGTATTCTGTATTATCATCATATTCAAAATCTTTCGGCAATGAACCAAAAGTAAATCCTAATCTTTTATGATAACCTAAAATCCTTGGTCCCATACCAATTGAAAAAACCTCTGCTCTCATTCCCATCATCTTTGCGGCAATGAAATGACCAAATTCGTGAACAAGCACTAAAATACCTAATACAAGTATAAAATAGAAAGTTGTGGTAAGTAATCCCATAATCAATATTGTTAATTGCTATAATTATTTAATAGACGTTAATACACTAATTTTAATTATTTTATTTTGAAATTAATATTAATTTTATTCAATAAAATTTTATAAAAATTCATTTGTAATATCTTTTTGTTGTCTTACAGAAAAGAAAGAAAACTTATCCAGACCTATTTTATGGCTTGTTCTTAAACTAATATGCAAGGAATATTTCATCATTAATTTTGTCAAATTTGAAATATCACCCGATGTAATGTAATCTGCCAAATATGGATTAACATTAAGGAGCAAATTAAATTCATTTGAATTAGATTTGAATTTTTTAACCCAATTTTCTATATTATTAAAAGTAATGAATCTTGATTGAATTGTGCCATTACCTAAGCAAGTAGGACATTTTTCATGAGTTCTTTCTTCCACATTATTATTGATTCTTTGGCGAGTAATTTGCATTAATCCTAATTGGGTAAGCGGATAAACTACAATTTTAGCTTTATCAATAGCAGTTTCTCGTTTCATCTCATAGAACAAACGTCTTTGATGGGCATGGCTTGACATATCAATAAAATCCACGAGAATAATTCCGCCAATATCTCTAAGCCTAATTTGCTTAGAGATTTCACGAGCGGCTTCACTATTGGTATTGTAAGCCACATTTTCTTGTTCTCTTTCTTTTGAACGCCCAGAATTCACATCAATCACGGTCATCGCTTCGGTCTTATCAAAAATAATATAGCCGCCTCCTTTCAAATACACGATATTTTGATGAATTCTCTCTATATCTTTTTGTATATTAAAAAATTCAAAAATTGGCAAAATCCCTTGATACAACTCAACTTTATCCAATAAATTGCTTGAATTCCGCTGTAAATATTGCCTAATTTCTTTGTATAATTTACTTGAATTTGTTATCAGTCTATCTACTTGTGTTGTAAAATGGTCTCTAACAACACTTTTTGCGATTTCTAAATCTTGATAAAGTAATTGCGGCTCATTTAAAGTTTTAAGTTTGCTTTCAATATCTTTCCAAATTTGGATGATTTCTTCTAAATCTATACGAATATCTTCTTCTGTTTTATTTTCAGAAACAGTTCGCATAATAAAACCATATTCCTTTGGAAAATTATTTTTAGCGATTTTTCTCAATCTTATTCTTTCTTTATCATTCAAAATCTTTTTAGAAATACCAATATTATCAGCAAAAGGAAAAAGGACGATATACCGTCCGGGAATACCAATTTTAGTGGTAACCCGGACACCTTTGTTTGAATAAGCTTCACGAATGATTTGCACTAAA
>Ga0123519_10016816_pt1 | contig 10121 bp, 6 predicted proteins | sample YelNatPaOPRAMG02_FD_87396 | JGI IMG/M metagenome (GOLD analysis project Ga0123519, IMG submission 87396) | Hot spring microbial communities from Yellowstone National Park - Yellowstone National Park OP-RAMG-02 (version 2) | ecosystem: Environmental > Aquatic > Thermal springs > Hot (42-90C) ...
GAAAATCACCTCCTGGCCCAGACCCTCCATGAGATGGGGACCAACGGCGCCCTGGACACCGGTATGCTTTCCGGCGACATCCCCATCCGCAACTGGAGCGTGGGGGAGTGGATGGAGGCCCTGGACACCCTGAACTCCTTCTACTACAACGACCACATCCTGGTGAGGACGGTGGGCTGTTACGCCTGCACGGTGCGCTGCAAGAGGGTGGTGAGGGTGGAGGAGGGGCCCTATTCCATGGAGGAACACGCTGGCCCGGAGTACGAGACGGTGTGCATGATGGGCACCAACCTCCTCAACCCCAGCCTGGAGGCGGTGGCCAAGGCCAACGACCTATGCAACCGCTTGGGGATGGATACCATAGCCATGGGCTCGGTCATCGCCCTGCTCATGGAGGCCCAGGAGAGGGGCCTCCTATCGCCCTCGGAAACGGGCCTGGATTTCTCCTGGGGAAATATGGAAACCGCCCTAGAGGCCATTCGCCTGACCGCCGCCCGGGAGGGTTTCGGAGATCGCATGGCCCAGGGGTCGCGCACCCTGGCCGGGGAGCTGGGGGCTCCCGAACTGGCGGTAACCGTGAGAGGACTGGACTTCCCGGCCCACGACCCCCGGGGGTTCCACGGCTACGGGCTGGGTTACGCCGTGGGGGCGAGGGGTGCATGCCACCTGAACACCACCAACCTCCTGGTGGAGGGCGGGATGGCCTCCTGGCCGGAGATCGGGCTCAAGGGCCCCTTCAAGGGGATGACCAGCAAGGGCAAGGCGGAGCTCACCTGGAAGTGCCTCTCCGTGGGCCAGCTTTTCAACTCGCTGTGCATGTGCGAGTTCATCGGCGCTTTCCTCTCCCTCAACGAACAGGTGGAGATGATGCGCGCCGCAACCGGCTTCGACTGGACCCTTGAGGAGCTCATGGAATGCGGCTGGAGGATATGGTACCTGAAGCGCCACATCCTCAACCTGCGCGGCTCGGGGCGCAAAGACGACGTCCTACCCCCCAAGGCCCTCACGCCCACACGCGAGGGGGCCAACGCGGGGTCGGTCCCGGACATGGAATTGATGCTCGGGGAGTTCTACCGCCTGGCCGGCCTGGACGAGGAGGGAAGGGTCCCCCCGGAAAAATTGGTCATCGACCCCTGAGCCCGGGACGACCGGGCTTTCCCGGCCACGCGGATCGTAGCCGTTGCGGCCTTGTCCCTCCTCCCGCATTTGGCAAGCCGCATGGGACAGGCCGCGTTACTTTTCGATATCCAGGATCACGCGCAGGGGGCCGGTGACGAAGTGCAGGTAGTGGCGTAGGGGTTCGCTCGTGGAAATGACGAAGGTGGTCTCCATGGAGCCACCGCCCATTACCCTTTTGATGGCCCTCACCTTGGGGTCCCCGAGGTGGACCTCTTCCCCGATTTCGTCAAACTGGGGGTCGGAGACCTCGGGCCCGAGGACGAAGATCAACAGATGGTTCTGCACCATGTCGTACCAGGTCTGGGTGAGCGGCAGGGTGCTCACGTCGGTGCCGTCGCTCTTGTGGAGCTCGAAGACGATCCGGTAATAATCCGCGTGGTCCGCCCACCGGACATCGGTTATCACCAGCCCGGGTACCCCGCCCGACCCGATGGTCTGTCCTTCCAGGCTGAAGGAGATGCTCTCGGTACCGGTTTCCGTTCCCGGCTCTCTTTCCTCGGCTTCCGCTCCCTCCCGCGCCCCTTCCCCTGGCCCGGCTGTCCTCTCCTCCTCGGTGCCCTTCTCCTCCACCTCGCTGGCCGTTTCCTTCTCCTCGCTCACCCCAGCCGGCTCCGACTTCCCGCAACCAAGAGGAAGGACCGCCGCCAGGCAGAGCAGCAGGACCGCCGAGCAAGCTATCCACCTGTTAGTCCGCCCCATTGCCTTACCCCCTTTCCGCTGGATCAGCGCTTTCCAGATGCGGATTCGAGTTGGTTCGCGATTTTCCCCTGCTCAAGGCGACCTTAACCCATGGAGGAAGCGCTTTGGGAGCTATTCGGTTTTGATAGCGGATCCCGTTCAAAATTATAACACCGGAAAGGCGGGCATAAAACGCGATACCTCGGGATGCCAAACGTGGTACCGTGGAATCCAGCGAGGGGATCTCCTCTTATTCCCGTATTACCTTGTTTTTCCAGGAAGATGCGGTGGTCCCTTTTCACCCTGAGGGCGCCTGCGGAATCGATCCGGCATCCGTTCGATGGTTGAACGAGCAGCGTCCAGTCGGTATCCATGCGGCGCGTGGATGCACAATGAAGTGCGTTCTTGAAAACCGCCTCGCCTTTCCCGGGTTCCTGGCGGTCGGCAGGACCGGTAACCCCACGCTCATCCCAGGAGGTTGGCCACGTAGAGGGCACTTCCCGCCGCCTGCTCCGTCCCCACGCCCCGCGCTCCGGCGTCGGCTCCCACCAGCCACAGGCCCTCGACCGGGGTCCGGGGCGCGGGCTTGTGGACCCCGGTCTGTCCCACGCACTGGGCCAGGCCGATGCACTCACCGGTGGGCTTGCCGGTGATGGAAGCGGTGTGGGCGATGTGGGTGCGCATCTTCCACTGGATGTGGGACGAAATTTTGGGAAATATTTCCATAAGCCTCTCTTCCGCCCGGTCCAGTATGCGCTCGCACCATTCCACGTTCTCCCGGTTGACCTCGATGGGCCCGGGCACCCCCATGATCACCAGTTGCTTGCCCGGAGGAGCGGCATAGGGATCCCACTCCGAGGGCAGGGGAGTGAAGAGGAAGGGGTCCTCCGGGACGCCGCCCCTCTCCAGGTAGTCGAACATGTGGTCGGGATCCAGGTTGGGGATGTTGAAGAAACTGGGGGCGGGAAGGTCGATCACCCGTCGGTCGAGGCCGAACTTTGCGGTGATGAAGGAATAAGAGTACTTCAGGCCCTTGACGTAGGCCACGTAATCCTCCGGGAAGTTCTCCTCCCCGGCCAGCTCCACCGTTCGCTTTATGCCGGCGTTGGAGATCACCAGGTCGGCGGGGATCTCCTCGCCGTCCGCGGTGACCACCCCGCGCGCCCTGCCTTCCCTAACCACGATGCTCTTCACCTCGCAGTTCAGGCGCAGCTCGCCCCCGTCGCGGAGGAAGGCGCGCAGGAAGGAGCCCGGGATCTCGCGGGAGCCGCCCCGGGGCACGCCGAGGGTCTTCTTTTGGAATATATTGGTAACACACCACAGGAACTCGCCCGCGCTGACCTGGTGGTAGGGGACCACGGTAAGGAGCATGGCAAGGGCGGCCATGCCCTGCAGGACAGTGCGGTCCTCGGTGATGCGGTGCAGGAACTCCTGCAGGCTGATCTCGTCCAGCTCCACGAGGTAGGATGGGTTCAGGCGGGCGATCTTCGCCGCCGCGAGAAGGGATTCCAGGAAGGTGTTCCTCTTGGAGGCGCGGTAAACCTCGTTCTGCAGGGCGGTCACGCCTGGGCTCACGTTTTCCCGGCGCAATAGCCTGTCCCGCAGCATCTTGATCTGCGAAGCGGCATTGCTCAAGGCCATGCGGGGGTCGAAGGGGCTCTGGTAGAGGTTGATGCGGTATTTACCGCCCACGAGGAGGTGCTCGCTGGGCTGGGCGGCCAGCCATTCCAGGTCTCCTCGCACCCGGCGGTTGATGTCCCCGTGCTGGCCGGAAGCCCCCATGGAGAACATGTGCACACCGGAGTCCACCAGGAATCCGTCCTTCTCGAAGGACCAGCACTTCCCGCCGTAGAAGCCGTTTTTTTCCAGCAAGGTCACCCGGTGCCCCCTGGCCTGCAGGAGGGCGGCCACGCCCGCTCCTCCCACTCCCGAGCCTATGACCAGTATCTTTTTCCCGCCCACAGCCATCCGGTCACCTCCCGTTGCTCTTGCGGCGCCTATCCGCTTACTCCACCTTTGCCCTGACCAAGGACCGGCTGGACCCGGTCATGGAAACAGGTTCCCGCATCCCGGCATGAGTTACCGGCCTGTCCCGGGCCGCTCGCGTCCACTTCTCCTCACCCACCCCCGATATTCACCGCCCCCTCCACCGCGCCGCAAAACCCTGGCCGCGCCGGCAGCGGGGAAAGGGCCTTGGTCATGGGAAAAGGTTCCGGAACCCCGGCACGTACTCAACCAGTACCCTTTGGGCCAGCTTTTTCCTGTCGAAACGATGGAAGAGGGCCCGGAACCCCATCACGTTCAAGGAAACCGGCACCAGCTCCTTCAGGCGCGCCGCGCAGTAAGCCGAGTAATACGGGCTAACGCACCTGCGGAATTCCCTCCAGGCCCTCTCCCGGTCCTCCACGGCCAGGGCGGCTATCTTTCCGGACACCAGGGCACCGTGCAGGCCGAAGAAGGCAAAGGGATCCATGGCCCCGGCAAGGGTGCCGGCCAGTATGGCCCTCCCGGCGAAGAGGCGCGGCGTGCGGATGGAGGCTGCTGGCACCGGGAAGGTAAAGTCGTTCCAACGCGGGATCTCCAACCCCTCGAAGCGGGCAACCTGTTCGGCGAAACGATCGCGGTCCCGGAGGGATATGGGCCGGCGACGGTTGAAGAGGTGCACGTAGAGTAGGCCCCGGAAAGCAGCTACGTACCCGTAATCGCTGGTGTAGGTGTCGTGGTACATGTGCACGAAGTTGAGCCCGGGGTCGCATGTGCCTCGGTAGGTGAAATGGTGGGATGTGAGGTAGGGCACCCCGAAGGCGTCGAATCCCTCGAAGTGGAGGCCGGTGGCCACGATGCAATGGGGGTAATACTCCCAGAGGTCTTCGGGGGAGAGTACCGGCGAGGAGAACCGGAATTCTACGCCCGCTTCCCGGGCCATCCGGTAGAGGTGGCTGTCCAAGCTGGTCTCCCGGGGTCCCCTTTCGAAGAACCAGGCCCGGATGAGTCGGGGATCGAAGGCGTAGGCCTTGCCCCCGGCGATCTCCAGCATCTCCTGGATGGGCTCCACTCCGGGCGAGATGTCCATGTCAAGGTAAGCGCACAATTCCTCCAGGTTGAGAGGGCTGCCCTGGCAGGAAGGGTGGTAAAGGGGAGAACCTCCCACTCGTTCCTCCCTCTCCATCACCAGCACCTGGTGGCCCCTTCGGGCCAGGGTGATGGCGGCCACCAACCCCGCAAGCCCGGCCCCCACTATCTTCACTTCGGCCATCGCTCCTCCCCCCTCAACCGTCAAGGTAATCGGCATCTCCAGGCTCAAGGCCACCGCCAGTCGCCGCCCGCCGCGGTGGCCGCGGTCGGGGGTAAAAGGCCCCAAACCCGTTTCTCCGGGTCCTACCATAGCGCAATATGGCCAGGTACCGCGTTCCCATCTCCAACCAGGAACAGCATGCAGGCCATCTTGCCGAAACCATGGTGGGGCTGTCTAATCCCTCGCCTTTCTCCTTCGCCTTGCCGGTTCAAGGGCCGCGAGCGATCGCCCCCGGGCCCCCGGAAGCCGTGAAACAAGGGCGTACCCTAATGAAAACAGAACAAGAACCGACTTGATATCGAATAATCTTTTAAAAAATCTCGCCTTTATTCCATCTCTTGTGATGCACATTTTCGGCGCTTTTCCGCTTGACAACCCTTTCCTTGTCTACCTATAATCCAAATATAGATGACTGACCAGTCGTTCATGAAATTATATAATATATGGCGTAAAAGTATGCAATAACCACCCGCACAATAAATTTGGGGGCGGCGGAAAAGGGGATCCACGGAAAGGGAAAGCTTTAGGGCGCCAGGTGGGGCAAGACGGACCTTCGTCACCCCGCTGCCCGCGGAAAACCTGGTCTGTATCGGGAGCCGTTAAGAGGCCTCGCGGATTCTTGAGGAGGGAGGGCCATGGCGGTGGGCACCGTTCTGGGGGAGATCGAGGATATAGTCGGTGCGGAAAACGTCAGTCGCGAGCCATCCGCGGTCAAAAGGTATTTTCAGGAACCGGTGGGCGAGGTGCGGCTGACCTTGGTGCGGCCGGGAGACGAGTACGAGCTAAGCGAGGTGATGGCCGTAGCCGGCCGGGCCGGGATGCCCGTCTATTCCGTGCGAAGGGAGAAGATGGAGGGACCTCCACCGCAGGGGCAAGGCCTGCTCATCGACCTCTCTCGCCTTGACGGAATAAAGGAGATAGACAGGCGCAATCTCATGGGGCATATATACGCGGGAGTGACCTACGAGCGCCTGCAGGAGGAATGCCTGAAAAAGGACTGCAAGTTGCTGTTGCCCGCCGCCGCCGAGTCGCGTTCCGTGTTGCGTTCCTACTTGGACCGGGATATCCTCAACGGTAACGCGGTGTATCGTTTTCCCAACCTTTCCATATTTCACGCCGCGCTCTCCGACGGCCGCATCTGGGTATCGGGATCACAGCAATTGACGGCCGAGGGGATAGCCGATTTCCGGGAGGACCAGGGGCCCCAGTTTTCCCTCTTTTTCGGGGCGAGCGAGGATATCTTCGGCATACCTTTCTACGGTATCGTTTACCTGTATCCCCTCCGGGAAGAGCGCCGCGTGCTCCTTTTCGGCTTCGATGCCCTGGAGCCTGCCCTGGAGCTGGCCTACAAGGTGAACCGGGAGGAGCACTGCTTCGAGTGCGTTACCGCCAATTCCCGCTACCTCTCCGTGCTTCTGTCCGGCGATGTCGACGGGGCTGAGGACCTGCGCTCCAAGCTACCGGCATGGGTTACCGCCCTCAGCCTGGAACACCACGTGGAGCTGGTGGACCTGTGGGAAAAGTACGTCAGGGCGGACGCGGAAGCCCTTGGGGCGCAGGAGCTGGACGGTGACCTGGCGGCGGCCATGGACGCGCAGTTCAAAAAGCCCTGGTACCTGTTCGACCGGGATTACCTGCGAGGCCGGACCGCTTTCATCAGGCATTACGACTTCAAGAGGCGTGCCCCCGCGCTGCTTTCCGGGCTCCGGGAACTGGCCTCCGGCAAGGGATACCCGGCCGAAGAGATCGGCCATGCCCTGATCCCCGTCTACTTCGGCGGCTCCTTCTATTGCGAGACCGACCTCTACTTCCGCCCCTTGGACGAGGGGGAGAAAGCCCGGGTGGAGGAGAGCGTTCGCGAGGGCTACCGTTACCTGCTGCAGGAGTCGAGCTTCATAGACCGTCCCCGGGGAGAGGTTGCGGAGATGGTCTTTGCCGGGGCCAACCCCGGTTACCTCAAGGTGATGAGGATCTTCAAGAACATCGTGGACCCGGCGGGTATCATGAACCCCGGGCAGCTCCTCAAGGGGGTGTGAGGGATGAAAAAGCGCATCACCGCTCCCCGGGAGGTCCTGCACGAGCTCCAGCAGGACTACTTCATCTGCACCAAGTGCAAGATCTGCCAGGCGGTTCATGTCCAGTTCTGCACCGATTCCCGATTCTGGCGCAACTGCCCTTCCGGGACCCGCTTCCGCTGGGACGCCTACTACGCCTCAGGGAAGATGGAGATCGCCCGTGGGCTGCACATCCACGAGATCGAGCCCTCCGATTCCCTCCGCCACATCCTCTACACCTGCATGCTATGTTCCTCCTGCCAGGAACAGTGCTGGGAGGTAAAGCAACTCCACCCGACGCGGGTCTTCGAGCTCATGCGGGAGAAGGCCGTGCGCGAGGGCTGGGGTCCCATGCCGGAGCACGAGCCGCTCCGCGAGAGCCTGGAGAAGAACGACAACCCCTGCGGAATGGAGGCCGACAAGAGGGGGGAATGGGCCAAAGGCCTGGACCTGAAGCGCCTTCCCGAGGAAAAGGCGGAGGTCCTCTTCTACGCCGGGGATGCCTATTCATCCGACCCGTCCCTCTTCCCCGCCGTGCGCGCCGCGGCCCGCATCCTGCAATTGGGAGGATTGGACCTCGGCATTCTAGGTGCCGAGGAGAAGAGCGACGGCGCGCTCATGCTCCTTCTCGGGGATCGCGATTTCTTCGAGACCTTCGCCTTCGACAACCTGGAGACCTTCAACTCCCTGGGGGTGAAGATGATCGTCACCCCCGACGCCCATGCGGCCTGGGTCTTCAAGGAGGAGTACTCCAGGGGGCTGGACCCGGAGATCAAGGTGAGGCATGTAAGCGAGGTCCTGGACCGCATGGTACGGAAGGGAAACCTGAAGCCGCGCGAGGAGGTGTCCCTGAAGGCCGTCTACCACGATCCCTGCAAGCTGGGAAGGCGATTCGACATCTACGATCCCCCGCGCCGCGTGCTGCAGGCCATTCCGGGCCTGGAACTCCTGGAGTTCCCGAGGGCCGCTTTCAACTCCCTGTGCTGCGGGGGAGGCGGCGGGGTGCCCTACGCCTTCCCGGACTACGCCCTGTGGACGGCCAAGGAAAGGCTCTACGAGGCCGAGTGGACGGGAGCGGAGGCCGTGGTGACCAGTTGCCCCTACTGCCTCCAGATGTTCCGCAAGGCGGTGGAGGCCACCGGCAGTTCCCTGAAGATCTACGACCTGGCCCAACCGCTGCTCATGTCGTTGGGAGAGGAGGTGTAGGGAGATGTGGGTACGGGATGTGGCCAAGGATATCAAGGAACGCCGCATATCCGGGATAATTTTCCAGCACGAGGCCGAGCCGTTGCACAACCGCCCCCAGGACCTGGCCCGGGCCAAGGAGATGCTGGCCGAGGCGTTGGGCGAGGAGTGGGTCACCGATGACCCGGTGATCCTCATCGGTTACTCCCGCGACCAGGCGCCGTTACCCGCTCAGTACCCCCACCTGGTGGTCATGCCCGAGACCACGGAGGAGGTGGCGGAGGTCTACCGCATCGCCAACCAGTGTCGGGTGGACGTGATCCCCATGGGCACCGGACTCACCACCATGGCCCTGCACATCCCCCTCTACGGTGGCGTCATCATGGACCTCCGGCGCATGGACAAGATCCTGGAGGTTGACGGGGAGAACATGTACATGGTCATCCAGCCGGGGGTGAACTACCTGGCGGCTCAGGTGGAGGCCCAGAAGGTGAAGTGCCGGGTGCTCAACCCCTCCACGGCGGCCACCGCGGGGGTGATCTCCAACCATGCCTTCTGCAATATCAATACCCTGGCCTCCAAGTACGGTTTCGGCATCGACAACATCATCGACATGACCATGGTCCTGCCCGACGGCACCATCTTGAAGACCGGGCCCGCCGCATACGGCGCGGTGAAGGCCCACGTGCCGGGACCGGGGCCGGACATGGCCTCCCTCTTCCGCTATGCCTTCGGCACCCTGGGAACGGTCACCGAGATGACCCTGCGGCTCTACCCGGAGCCGGAGCACATTTACCAGATATTCCCTGCCTACGAGAAGGACGACCTCAAGTGCGTCATCGACGTCCTCTACAAGGTGGCCAACGAGAACCTTACCCTGGAACTGGCCCACATGCAGAACTCCTTCTTCGGCATCTTCGTGGGGGCCACCAATGCCCAGGCCAGCGCCATCGCCGGGACCTTCCCCCGCAACAACCTCTTCACCATTTTCGCCGGTTCCACCCCGGAGGAGGCGCGGCTCAAGGCGGAGATAATCCAGCGTGAGATCCTGAAGATCGATCCGGAATGGGAATTCTTGCCCCCGGAGGCGGTGGAAGACCTCACCTCCGATCTGCGCAGCGTGAACCTGGACCGCTGGCAGAAGTACTTCAACGTCACCGTACGGGTGATGAGGGTGCGCGGTTCATTCCTCATCGGGGCCCTCATCGGTCACCTGGATAACTTCCTGGAGGCGGAGCGCAGCATGCGCGTCGCCACCAGCGACCAGGCCGGCCACACCGACGACAACCTGCCGCCGGACGATGCTTCCACCTATCTCCAGCCCTACCACATGGGGCGTTCCGCCTACATGGAGTACGACGTCTATTCCAACCAGGGGGATAAGGACGACAACATGCGCATGTTCATGACCTACATGCGCGCCATGTTCACGGGCATCTTGGGGCACGGGTTGGTCCTGGCCTGCGGGGCGATACCCTTGACCAAGGGGATGCCCGTGCCCTTGCCGGAAGGCATGCCCAAGCTGGATGATCTCATGCCACTGGTCATGCCCAATAGCACGACCTTCACGGACACCTTCACCGCTTTCAAGATGGCCGTGGACCCCAACAACATATCCGCCCGAAGATGGGATTACGAGACCGGCTTGTGCAAGAAACTGACCCTTTGACCGGCTTACGCATGTAAGTGCCGGAGGTCGGCAAGGAGGGAGGTGATAGAAGGAGGAAGGC
>Ga0123519_10016819_pt1 | contig 10120 bp, 8 predicted proteins | sample YelNatPaOPRAMG02_FD_87396 | JGI IMG/M metagenome (GOLD analysis project Ga0123519, IMG submission 87396) | Hot spring microbial communities from Yellowstone National Park - Yellowstone National Park OP-RAMG-02 (version 2) | ecosystem: Environmental > Aquatic > Thermal springs > Hot (42-90C) ...
AATACCTTTTATATAATAACCTGGCGATTCGCCAAAACCTCCTGTTGCATTACGCTTAACAACAAAGATAATTGTAGCGCCCATGTCGGCAGCTTTTTTCTGGAGTTGTACTTCGGCCGATTTTCGGGCTAAAGTAACAGAATTATATTCGCCTTCGGGGCTCGTGGCTTCAATTTCACCTTTGCTTTTAAGTCCTTGTATAAGTCTTTCATTTTCGGTAAGTATAACCTTTTTCCATGCATCAAATTCATTGGTTGAATAAACAGGTTTATTTGATATTTCTCTTTGTCCAGTATTATATTTTATTTGTTCAATTTGTGATCTGTCTAATTCCTCAGTTTTCGTATCATTTACGAGTCTGTATTTTACTTTTGTTGGTAATACTAAAAGATTTGTAACGAGTAACTTTCTACCGTCTTTTAAATATATAGTATCAACTTTTTCATATTTAGATGTTTGTGAATAATTACATACAGAAATGAAAAGAAAAATTATCAAACATAAAAAATATTTGATATAAGGTTTGTTTATATGATAAAATGATATTCTATTATTCATAACTGTATGCAGTACCTTCAATATAGTAGATAGGTATTTCACCATAACCACCTACCGCTTCACGTTTTTTAATTAAAACAATATTTGCTCCTAAGTTTGCCGCTTTCTTTTGTAAAACTATTTCAGCATCGCGTTTAGCTGATTTTTTGGTTTTACAGTTTTTTCTTGAATTTGCTTTAATATCACCTTTTTTAACCATTCCAATAACATCATCAGGATTTTCAGTAAGTACTATAGCCTTCCAATCGCCTTGCTGAACCATTTGATAAACTGGTTTATTAAATATTTCAACTTTTCCATTCGAATAAATTATTTTTTGTAATTTTTTACGTTCAGTAGTTTCGGTTACTCCTGTTTCTAATACTTTATATATAACCTTTGATGAGCTGACATTAATGATTTTGGCTGGTATTTTTTTGCCGGCGATTAGTATAACAGTATCAACAGCAGAAGTATTTGGGTTATTATTTTGAGCATAATTGAAAAGATTTATCGAATAAATAAAAATAATTGTCAGAAAAATAGTTTTCATAAAAAAATTTTAAGTAACAAATTTATATAATTCATTAATAAAAAATTAAAAAAGTCGTTTTTTTTAATACAAATAAATATTTATCAATTAATATACCAAAATAAATTTTTATTTAAAGATATGATAGAATAATGTATTAAATTTTTAAATTTGCAGCAACAGAGCCCGGATGGCGGAATTGGTAGACGCGCTAGTTTCAGGGACTAGTGTCTGAAAAGATGTGCAGGTTCGAGTCCTGTTCCGGGTACAAAAAATTTGATTTTATTGAATATTCATATTATATTTGAGCCGAATTTTTGCCCAGGTGGTGGAATTGGTAGACACGCTACTTTGAGGGGGTAGTACTCGCAAGGGTGTGCAAGTTCGAGTCTTGTCCTGGGCACTAAACATATAAACATCTACACTTATTATTTTGGTAATATAATCTATACAGCAATTGTGTCTTTATAATTTATTTTTAAAATAAAAAACCCTCATTAATTCTGACTGTTGCAAATCTTTGCCTTTTATTGATTAATGAGGGAATTAAAATAAGACTGATTTATAATACAAACACCCAGTTATGTTTATCTTCTATGTCTCCGTATTGAATTGCCCTGAGTTTATTATATAATTCGGTACATTTCTTCCCGGGTTCGTTATTTTTGCCGTAAGTATATATTTTATTAGTGTCTACTATTCGCTTTATAGGGCTGAGTACAGCAGCTGTACCTACCATTCCTACTTCTTCGAAAGTTTCCAGTTCTTCAATAGGAACAGGACGAACCTCAACTTTCATACCTATTTCTTCGGCAAGTGTCATTAAGCTTTTATTTGTAATTGAAGGTAATATTGAATTTGATTTTGGAGTAATATATGTATTATTTTTAATAGCAATAAAATTGGCAGGTCCACATTCATCAATATATTTTTTTTCACGTGGGTCGAGGTATAGAGCTGCGGCAAAACCATTTTTATGGGCAATATCAGCAGGAATCAAACTTGCTGCATAGTTGCCGCCAACTTTTATATTTCCTGTACCAAGAGGTGCAGCACGGTCGTATTCACGACATATCCAAACATCTACAGGTTTAAAGCCTTCTTTAAAATAAGGCCCTACAGGAGTAACAAATACAATAAATAAATATTCTTTTGATGGGCTAACTCCTACTTGAGCACCAGATCCAATAAGCAAAGGGCGAATATATAATGAAGCTCCTGATTCATAAGGCGGAATAAACCGTTCATTTAGTTTAACAGCTTGTGTCACGGCTTCAATAAATAATTCTTCGGTTATTTCGGCCATCATAACTCCTTTGGCCGATTTAATCATACGCTTTGCATTTTCATTTGGTCTGAATATTCTTATTTTTCCATCTTTGCCTCTGAAGGCCTTAAGCCCTTCAAATGTCTCTTGTCCATAGTGTAGACAAGTAGCTGCCATGTGTAAATTAATATATTCGGATGAAGAAATTTCTAATTTTCCCCATTTCCCATCTCTGTAATAACATCTGACATTATAATCAGTTTTAATGTATGAGAATGGCAAATTTTTCCAGTCTAATAGTTCCATTTTTTCAATCAAATTTTAAACACCCAAAGATAATAATGAATAAATTATTTGCTAATAAAATCCTTGATAATTTTTTAAATCGCTGCGTTCGTTTATACACATTACCGGAATAATATCACTTTCAATTACAGAATTATTTTTATCACATACATATTCTCTGAATTTTGCTGACATAACAATTATAAGGTCGGCGTCAATACTATTTGCAAAATTTATAATAGCATCTTTAAATGACTCTGTTTCGTCTGTCGATTTTATTCCATATATTATATTATTTGTATCAAGTAATTTTCGTGTAAAAAATACATTATTTTCAACTATTTGTTTGAACCCTATATCACTTGTATATGGTTTAATAAAATTTACATTACATTTATAATATTTTGCCAGAAAAATTATCCATCTAAGTAATTCTTTATACTTTTTGTCTATCTCAATCGGTACAAGTATTTCACGAATTTTTTTATTCTTCGAAAAATTACGGGTTACAATTACAGGCAAATTATCATCTTTTACAAAATTAATAATATCAATGGCTTTAATTTTAATTTCATCGGTAATATATTTAGGGCCAGTTATCAATAAATTAGCATTTTTTTCTTTAATTACATTACTTAAAACTGTTTTTATTTTGCCTGATATAATAATAAAATTGTAAGGATAATCAAATTTTTCTTTTAGCTTTTCTGTTTCGGGTTTGAGTTTTTCATATAATAATTGCTCTTTTTTTTGTATTTTTTCTTTTGAAGAGAAAAAGCCGGTATCTTCATTAAAATAAATCAGATAAATGTCATTGTTTACGACCGAAGCAATCTGTATAGCATATGTAAGGGCAATTTCCGCAGATTGTGTGAAATCAAAAGGTACTATGATGCTATGCTTCTTATCATTCATAATAAAAATTTAACAGCAATTTAATAATTAAAATTAAATTTTTTATATTTTTTACGATAATTTTAATAAATGTTTTTAAAAATTGTCAATAAACAATGATTGATGTTAATCAATTTTTTTCCCAATCAATGTTGCTGAAGTGCATGAAGTAACCTGTATCTTCACCATATCGCCAATTTTATGGTTATCCGCAGGAAATACAACAACTTTATTTTGAGATGTACGCCCAAAAACTTCGGCTTTTGATTTTTTTGAAAAACCTTCAATTAATACTTCATAAATTTTTCCTATATCTTGTTTTTTACTATTAAATGATAATTTATTTTGTAAATTAATTATCTCGTTTAATCTCCGGGTTTTAGTTTCATCATCTATATCATCCTTGTATTTAGAGGCGGCAAAAGTATCAGGTCTTTCTGAATATTTAAACATAAAGGCAAAGTCAAATCCGACTTCTTCCATCAAAGAAAGTGTTTGTTGATGATCAAACTCTGTTTCACTGCAAAATCCGGAAATAATATCAGTCGATATTGCGCAATCGGGTATTATTGATTTAATATTTTCGATAACCTTTAAATATTTGTCGCGGGTATATCCTCTTTTCATCATGTCAAGTATTCTTGAACTTCCACTTTGTACGGGCAAATGTATATGCCGGCAAATATTAGGATATCTTGCCATAGTGTTTAGTAATTCAACTGATAAATCTTTAGGATGAGAAGTTGAATATCTTATTCTTATTTCAGGAAAACTTTCGGCGACCAAAGATAATAGGTCGGGAAATGTAAATTTTTTATTGTCTATATTATATAAATATGAATTAACGTTTTGCCCCAATAAAGTAATTTCTTTATATCCACTATTTTTTAAATTGTTTATTTCATTAATAATAGTATGCGGATTGCGGCTGCGTTCAGTTCCTCTGGTATAAGGAACAACACAATAAGCACACATATTGTTACATCCACGCATAATAGATATAAATGCCGAAACTCCATTTGAGTCATATCTCAAAGGGTTAATATCGGCATACATTTCTTCTTCAGAAAGAATAACATTTGCCGATTTTTGTCCATTGCCGGCAAGTTTTATTACTTTTGGCAATTCGCGATATGCATCAGGTCCTATAATTAAATCGACAGCTTTTTCTTCTTCAAACAGGTTTGTTTTGAGCCGTTCGGCCATACATCCAATTACACCTATTATAAGGTCTTTTTTCTTATTTTTATAACTTTTGAAGAGTTTTAAACGATTTCTGATTTTTTGTTCGGCGTTTTCACGTATCGAACATGTATTAACAAGAATAATATCGGCATCAGAAATTTGTTGTGTAATATCAAAACCCTCATCTTTTAATATTGAAACAACAATTTCGCTGTCAACCACATTCATCTGACAGCCGTAAGTTTCAATATATAGTTTTTTGCTCATTTTCTGATTATTCAAATACTGAAAATAATTTTGAAATCATCATTAGCTTTTGTATTTCAGCCATTTCCAGACTTCTCTATATGTTATTTTTTTGCCGTACATTAATATGCCGGTACGGTAAATCTGTGCTGACATCCATACTGTACCGATAAAAGTGATGACAAGTAAAGCCATCGATAAGTATATTTGCCAGTAAGGAACTCCAAAAGGAATGCGCACCATCATTACTATTGGCGATGTAAAAGGTATTATCGAAAACCAAAAGGCAACAGAACTTTCGGGGTTTTGCATTGCTCCTACCATTACAAAAATGGCCAATATTAATGGTACAGTAATTGGAAGCATAAACTGCTGTGTATCAGTATCGTGATCGGAAACTGCGCCAACTATGGCAAATAAAGATCCGTATAACAAATATCCTCCTATAAAATAAAAAAGAAAGCTAAAAATTAGTACCCCAAAATTTATATACTTCAGATAAGAAAATGATTCGGTGAGTTCAGAAGTAATTTTATTACTGTCACTTGTTTCGGCAATAGGTTGGTTTAATGGTTTCGAAGTGAATAAATCCTGACTTACAATCTGATCGGATGAAGCAACTTTATGCTGAGGCATAAGTGATGTCTGGAAAATGTTTAAAAACACAAAAGTCAATAAAATCCATAAAGCAAATTGGGTTAAAGCGACCAGACCTACTCCGATTATTTTTCCCATCATCAATTGAAAAGGCTTGACGGATGAAATTATGACCTCAACAATACGATTACCTTTTTCTTCCATTACTCCGCGCATTACCTGTGATCCAAATAAAAATATAAAAAAGTAAATTAAAAAGCCACATATATAACCTACTGCCATTATTAAACCAGTATTTGTCCGTTTTTCGACACCTCCATCTTCAAGTTTTATAATAATTACCTTAATATTTGTTTTTATAGCATTTAAAATATTATCGTTTATTCCCGAAGCATATAATTTTTGTTTTTCGATTTCTTTTTCAAGTACCGATTGAATATACATTTTGATTGCCATTGTTGGTTGTTTTTTCGAATAAATATGAACCTGAGGCTGTGAAAATCCTACCATATGTGTGATATATAAAATACCATAAAATCCTGAATTATCAAAATTCTTCTTCAAAGTTTCCAAAGAGATGTTTTCAAGATAAACAAACTTTAAGTATTCAGAATTAGGTATTTTATCTTTAAAAAGTTTTGAACTGTCAATAACAGCAATTGTTTTAACATCTTTGTCTTCCATATTTGCAAAGTAGGTAGGCAAAACCATCATGGCAGCAAATAACACCGGCCCTAAAATAGTCATTATTATAAATGACTTTTTCTTTATTCTTGAAAGATATTCACGTGATATTATTAATGCTATTTTTCTCATTTTATCTATAAAATTTAATTTTTAACCACCTTAATAAAAACATCGGTCATACTTGGTACTACTTCTTCAAACGAAATGATAGAAACTTCGGGTAATAATAATGACAAAATCTGATTATTATTCAATTGTGTTTTGACATGCATTTTTATTGTTTTATGATTAAAATTTTTAATATCCATATCAATTATTTCGAAAATATCTTTAAATTTTGAATTAAAAACATTTTCATCGCCCGAAAAAGTAATTCTATAAATACCAGTTTTAAAATGATTCCTTATTTCATTTATCTCGCCCGACAAAATATTTTTAGATTTATTGATAAGAGTAATATGGCTGCATAATTCTTCAACCGAGTCCATATTATGAGTTGAAAATATAATTGTAGAACCCTTTTGTTTGAGGTTTAATATTTCATTTTTCAATAAATCGACATTAATAGGATCGAAACCGCTAAAAGGCTCGTCAAATATAATTAATTCCGGTTCGTGAATGATAGTGGTAATAAATTGAATTTTTTGCTGCATACCTTTTGAAAGCTCTTCAACTTTTTTATCCCACCAGCCAAAAATTTCAAATTTTTCAAACCAGTATTTCAGACGTTTTACTGCATCGTGTTTCGATAATCCTTTAAGCTGAGCCAGATAAATTACTTGTTCGCCAACTTTCATTTTACGGTATAATCCACGTTCTTCAGGAAGATATCCGATTTTATAAATATCATCAGGTTCAAATTTACGACCCTTAAAAAATAACTGTCCGCTATCAGGTGCAGTAATCTGATTTATAATACGTATTAAAGTAGTTTTACCAGCGCCATTAGGCCCAAGTAATCCAAAAATACTACCTTCTTTAACGCTGATACTAACATTATCCAGAGCTGTATACTTATAATATTGTTTTACAATATTTTGTGCCACAAATAATTCCATGAAATTATCATTTAAAGGCCTCAAAATTAATTTAATTAACTTAAAAATCAATTTAAAATTTTGTATGCACAAACATTATTTCAAAAATTTCTTTGATACTTAGATTTTTTTATATTTTTGCACCACAATTTTGCCCTGTGGTGTAATTGGCAACACGTCTGACTCTGGATCAGAAAAGTCCAGGTTCGAACCCTGGCAGGGCAACAAAATTAAAGTTTAGGTTATTTTTGCGTTCATTGTTTTTTAAAAAATATCTGGGTAAGAAAAATTTTTTTTAATAAAAAAATTAATATTGTTAAATAAATTTTTATTAAATATTAAGAAATATATTTATTTTTGTATATAGTAAATAGTTTACAAAATAATTAAATAAAAATGAAAAAGGTAATTATTCTAATCACACTAAGTGTTATATTTATTGGTGGTTGTAATTTTATCGACCGTACCTTTAACAAACAAAAAAGATTACGGGAAGCTGCTGAGAGAGCAAGGCTTGATAGTATTGCTAAGGCTCAGACTGATTCAATTAGGTTGGCCGAAGAAAGTGAACAAGCCAGGGTTGACTCTTTAAAAGCAGCGGAAGCTAACAAACAAACGAAATTCCATATTATTGCCGGAAGTTTTAAAATGGCTGAAAATGCTCAAAAGTATTTGAAAAAAATGGAGTGCGAAGGTTATAAACCCCAAATCATCCAAAGCAATAATGGATTTAATCTTGTTTCTATCGCTGCTTTCGACAATTTTAAAGGAGCTGATAAACAAGTAAAAAAAATCAGAGATGAAGGTAAATATCGTGTTTGGATTTATTGTTCAAATTAAATTTTAATTTAAGTTTAAAAGCTGTCTTAAATTTTCATTAAATCTGGCAAATTTTAATTTAATTTGTCAGAATTATATAATGTATTTTTTAAGACAGCTTTTTTATTTTTAATTTTTACAAAATGTACGACAAAGATAACTTAAAATCTGCATTAAGCAGGTGGGGGATATTATTATTAATAAGTTTCATAATTGCCGCAAATTATTATTTTTATGATGCCCTCTCATCAATAAAATCGATAATGCAGAAAGAGCTTGGTATAAGTAATACTGAATACGGGCTTATTGTTTCATTTTATTCATTTCCAAATACTTTTTTATTAATGGCCATACTTGGAGGAATTATTCTTGATAAATGGGGCATAAGATTTACAGGTTTTTTATTCATTTTTTTTACTGCTGTCGGAAGTTTTTTAACTGCTTATGGAGCAAGTAATTTATATCAGCACGGTTTAGGATATTCATTAATGTCGTCATTTTTAAAAGACTATTCACCTGAATTGAAAATGATGATTCTGGGTCGTTTGTTTTTTGGACTTGGAGCTGAAACCAGCATAGTTGTGCTTAATAAAATAATTGTAAAATGGTTCAAAGGTAAAGAACTTGCATTTGCTTTTGCCGTAAATCTTGCTATTGCACGAATCGGAACGGCTTTGGCTCTTATTTTATCGCCTGTATTTATTGGCAAGCAAGTCGACGGTAATTTTCCTCAATGGACTAATGCTATATGGTTAGCATCAATTTTAGTTATTAGTAGTTTTATTGCCTTTATTATTTATTCAGTTTATGATAAGAAATTTGACAAAAAGAATAAAATATCATTAATAACAGATGAAGAAAAATTTCATCTTTCTGATATTTTATCATTACTAAAAAACCGTTCATTTATATATATAACTTTACTTTGTGTCACGTTTTATGCAGCAGTATTTCCTTTTTTGGCCTATGCTCCTGATTTATTATTTAATAAATTCAATATTAATCCTAAAATAAGCGGGACAATAACCTCTATTTTACCATTCGGAACAATATTATTTACTCCATTATTTGGATGGATAGTTGATAAAAGAGGCAAAACAGCAACACTAATGATATATGGGTCATTAATATTAATATTTGTCCATTTGTTATTATCATTAACATATCTGCCTCCATATATACCAATGTTTTTGTTAGGTATAGCGTTTTCGCTTGTTCCTGCTGCTATGTGGCCGGGAGTTGCAGCTATAGTCGAAGAAAAAAAAATTGGTACTGCTTACGGGATTATGTTTTCAATTCAAAATTTAGGAATGTTTTTATTCCCCATTATTGCTGGTAAAATTTTAGATATAACTCCGAAAATTATTAATAGATATAATGGTTCTGAAGTTCTTAATTATAAATATGCTATTCTGGTATTTGCAGGATTAGGAATCTTAGGACTTATTTTTGCATTTTTATTAAAAATTGAAGACAGAAAACATAATAACAGACTCGAGAATCTTACAATAGCTGCTGCTTCATAGAATTATAAGGATATTTTTTGTAAAACATATACTGTTGGCTTCTTATTTAAATCAGGAAGTTTTATTTTTCTCCATTCGGCTATAGTCTTTGTTTGTATAAACTCATTTTTTGAACTTATTTCACTGGCTATTGAAAGCATAGTATTTGGATTACAAATATTTATTAAATCATTTAAAAGTTGATTATTTCTAAATGGGGTTTCCATAAATATCTGTGTCTGTTTTTCGGAAAATGAGATTTTCTCAAGTTGTTTTATTTTGTTGATTCTATCATTTTTCGAAATCGGCAGGTATCCGTGAAACGAAAAATTCTGACCATTTAGTCCCGATGCAATTAAAGCCATAATTATAGAGGAAGGCCCTACTAAAGGAATTACTTTTATGTTATTTTTGTGCGCAAGGCTTACAATTATTGAACCTGGATCGGCTATACAAGGCATTCCTGCCTCTGATAATAATCCAATATCAAATCCTTTATATATTGGATTAAAATAAGAATTAATATTAT
>Ga0123519_10016820_pt1 | contig 10120 bp, 9 predicted proteins | sample YelNatPaOPRAMG02_FD_87396 | JGI IMG/M metagenome (GOLD analysis project Ga0123519, IMG submission 87396) | Hot spring microbial communities from Yellowstone National Park - Yellowstone National Park OP-RAMG-02 (version 2) | ecosystem: Environmental > Aquatic > Thermal springs > Hot (42-90C) ...
CTTAAATTGGAAGAATTTATTGAGTTATTGAAAGACCTTTAGAGATAATTTGGCTAAAATCAATTACATCTTTTCCATGGAGAAAGTGTTATGTTTAAAAAGACGGTGTTTCCGTGCACGATTATGAGAGGGGGGACAAGCAAAGGGGTTTTCCTTATGGAGCAGGACCTCCCTAAAGATCCTACGTTAAGGGATCGCATTATTTTAGCCATCTTTGGAAGTCCAGATATTCGGCAGATCGATGGTCTGGGGGGAGCAGATTCTCTGACCAGCAAACTGGCTATCATTTCTAAGGCGGATGATCCAAAGATAGATGTCTATTATACCTTCGGAGCCGTGGGCATTGATAAACCCTTTGTGGACTACTCCGCCAATTGTGGGAATATCAGCTCTGCGGTTGGCCCTTTTGCTATTGACAAAGGTCTGGTTCGTGGAGAAGAGCCATTTACTCTTGTTAAAATCTTTAATACCAATACTCGAAAGATGATTCATGCCAGGGTCCCCGTCAAGAAGGGAAAAGTCGTAACGGATGGGGATTATGCTATTGATGGAGTTCCTGGGACAGGAGCAAGGATTGACCTCAGTTTTTTTGATCCCGCAGGAGTCACGACAGGGCATCTTCTTCCAACAGGAAATGTCGTGGATCAGGTGACCCTTGAAACGGGTGAGAAGATTTCCCTTACTATTGTGGATGCAGGAAATCCTACCGCTTTCATTCCTGCAGAAGATCTGGGGCTTCGGGGTACGGAACTTCCGCCGGAGTTCGATCAAAACTTAGAGATGAGGGAAAGACTCGAAGCGATTAGAAAGAAGGTGGCTGAACGGATGGGGATTCCCCTTAATCCTTCCATTCCCAAAGTGGCCTTTGTGGCTCCTTGCCAGAATTATGAAACGATCAATCGGACCGAAGTCAAGGCGGATGAGATCGATTTTGTTGCACGGGCGATGGCTATGGGAAAGATGCACAAGGTATTTCCTATTACGGGTGGAATTCCGGCAGCCATTGCCGCCGTGATTCCAGGATCGATCGTTAATGAAATAGGAGGTAAAAAAGAAGAGGGCCTTCTGAAGAAAAGATTCCGTATTGGCCATCCTTCGGGGATTCTTGATGTGGAGGTAGAGGCCGAGATAAGGGGAAAGGAGATCCAGATCATTCAATGCACCATCGGAAGGACGGCCCGCAAGATTATGGAGGGACGGGTTTATATCTCAGAAAGGGTATATCACTCAGGGTAAACCCTCCTTGACTCTTCCCATCTATCTCTTTTATGAAGAAAGAAGATCAGGAGCTGAACGAAAGATGTCCGCTTATCCAGAGAGGATGCAGGCTTCCATTCGAAAGGTGGAGGAGACCAGACTCTCTCGAGCGAAAGAAGAGTTTCCTAAACTTTCATTAAAAGAACGTCAAGAACTTCTCCAGCAATTCCATCCTGATTATCGGGAGGGTGGAAGACGGGAGTTAAAGGTTGGGGTCAACAGGGGACAAAGGGTCCCCAATGAACTCGCCGATCTCTTCGAAGGGTTAAGCCTCATTCGCCCCCAGGAGATAGATCTTCATCGAATCCAAAGGGAGGTCGATGTGTTGGTTATAGGGGGAGGAGGGGGAGGAGCCTCTGCAGCCCTCTTTGCTTCGGAGTGTGGTGCCCGAACCCTTCTGACCACCAAGCTTCGATTTGGGGATTCCAATACCCTTATGGCCGAAGGCGGGATTCAGGCAGCCGTAGGACCTTATGATTCTCCAGCCCTTCATTATCTCGATACGATGGGCGGTGGCGGATTTGAAAACCTCCCCAATCTTGTTCAGGCACTGGTGGAAGACGCCCCGTTGATTCTTGAATGGCTTGCCCGCCTTGGGGTGATGTTTGACCGAAAAGAGGATGGGGATCTTCTGGCCTCTTTTGCAGGAGGACAATGTCGAAGAAGAGTCCATTCCGCAGCCGATTATACAGGAATGGAGATAATGAGGGTGATGAGGGATGAGGTATACAGCCGTGGGATAGAAGTGATTGAATTCTGTCCTGCCGTAGAATTACTTTTAGATGAAAAGGGAAGGTGTGGAGGGGCCATCTTCATCCATCTCGATACGAAAGAACGTTTCGTCATTCGTTCAAAGACAACCATTTTAGCCACAGGAGGAATTGGACGACTCCATATTCAGGGGTTTCCTACCACGAATCACTATGGGGCGACAGCCGATGGCTTGGTCATTGCCAATCGGGCAGGGGCAAAGATCATCTTCATGGATGCGATCCAGTTTCATCCCACGGGAACGGCTTACCCGGAACAGTTAGTCGGACTTTTGGTCTCGGAGGCTTTCCGGGGGTGGAGTGCCCAACTGGTCAATTGCGAGGGAAAGCGATTTATCAATGAACTGGAGACGAGGGATGTCACTTCCTCGGCCACCATCAGAGAGGTAGTAGAGCGGAAGAAAGGAGTCTCTACTCCCACAGGGATGCAAGGAGTTTGGTTAGATACCCCACTCGTGGAACTGAACAAGGGAAAGGGAACGATTCATCGAATCTTTCCTCATCTGTTTCACCGATTTCATACCTTTGGGATCGATATTACTAAGGAACCTATCCTTGTCTATCCCACCCAGCATTATCAGAATGGAGGGCTTCTTATCGATGAGAACGGAGAGACGACGGTCCCAAATCTCTTTGCTGCTGGAGAGGTTTCAGGAGGAGTTCATGGAAGGAATCGGTTGGGTGGAAACTCTCTTCTCGATATCTTTGTTTTTGGTCGCCGGGCAGGAATTCTTGCAGCCGAGCGATCCAAGGAGACAAAGGTTGGGAAGCTTTCGTTAAACCATATCATCGAATATGAAAGAGAACTGGAGAGGGAAGGAATTTTAAAAAAAGAGATCAAATCTCCGATCCTTCTCCCGGATTATCGATATGAAAGAGCGCTTCCCCAAACCCACCAGTAAGAAGAATCTATGGAGAGAAAAGAGAGGAGATTGATTCCTATCCATATCTTTGGGAAACGGTACGAGGTTCCTGAGGGATTGACCATTCAGAAAGCCATGGAATATTCGGGTTATCAATTCATTCGTTCCTGCGGATGTCGAGGAGGAATCTGTGGGGCATGCCTTACGGAATACCGAACTCCCAAGGATTACAAAATCAAAATGGTCCTGGCCTGTCAATCCTTAGTAGAACCGGAGATGCAGATTACCCAGTCCCCTTTTATCCCGATGAACCGGGCACAATACGAGCTTGAAAAACTCCGGGCCCAACCCGATATTTTAGGGAGGATTTATCCGGAGATCTTTCGTTGTCTTCAATGCAATACCTGCACCCGGGTCTGTCCCATGGAGATTCCCGTGATGGAATATATTGCCTGTGCGATAAGGGGAGAGATTGAAAGGGTGGCTCACCTCTCCTTTCCCTGTGTGATGTGTGGAGCCTGCGCCTCGAAGTGTCCTGCCGAGATCTCTCAACCCAATGTTGCCCTTTTAGCGAGGCGAATCTATGGAAGGCACATGCTTACCCTCCCCCGGCGTCTTTATCAGAGAATGGAGGAGATCAAACAAGGAAAGTATGAATGGGTTCTTTCGAAGTTGGTCCAGCTTCCTACCTCTAAACTAATAGAACTCTACACCCAGAGGGAACAGGAGCCTCAGGAGATTAACCATTGGGTTCCGAAGGAGATCGATTTCCCGGAGAATCGTTTGAGGGAGGAGAGAGAATAATGGGAGAGAATCTATTTGATAAGATCGTCCGATCCCATCTCATCGAAGGAAAGATTCAGCCTGGAGAGATGATAGCCCTTTCTGTAGATCAAACCCTTTTTCATGATGCAACCGGAACGATGGCTGCTCTCCAGTTCGAAGCCCTCTCTATCCCTCGGGTCAAGACGAGATTATCCGTAGCCTATATCGATCACAATACCCTTCAGATTGGATTTGAGAATGCCGATGATCATCTCTTTCTTCAGAGTTTTTCTGCAAAATATGGGCTCTATTTCTCAAGGCCTGGCAATGGAATCTGCCATCAGGTTCATCTGGAGAGGTTTTCGGTTCCAGGCCAGTTTCTATTGGGGGCCGACAGCCATACCCCCACTTGTGGGGGAATGGGAATGCTTGCCATAGGGGCAGGGGGATTGGATGTCGCCTTAGCCATGGCAGGAGAACCTTTCTATTTGAAAGTGCCAAAAGTGGTTTTGGTGAAACTGATGGGGAAACTCTCTCCGTGGGTGAGTGCCAAGGATGTGATTCTTGAAATGTTAAGAAGACTCACTGTAAAAGGAGGGGTGGGAAAGATATTTGAATATGGAGGGCCGGGAGTGCGAAGCCTCACCGTCCCTGAGAGGGCTACCATCACCAATATGGGAGCAGAATTGGGAGCGACCACCTCCATTTTCCCAAGTGATGAGATGACCCTTGCCTTTCTCAAGGCACAGAGGAGAGAGAAGGATTGGGTTCCCCTAAGCCCAGATCCTGATGCCCATTACGATGAAGAGATCGAGATTGATTTAGGGGCTCTGGAACCGATGGTAGCTTGTCCCCATAGTCCTGATCGTGTGTTCCCGGTCAAAGAATTGGAAGGACTCAAAGTCGATCAGATAGCCATAGGAAGTTGTACGAACTCCTCCTATAAAGACCTGATGACGGTGGCTTCCATCCTTAAGGGAAAGACGATCCCTCTTCATGTTAGTCTGGTCATCTCTCCTGGCTCGAGGCAGGTTCTAAAGATGCTGGCTTCCAATGGCGCCCTCGGGGATTTAATCGAATCCGGGGCAAGGATTCTCGAGAGCGTATGTGGTCCTTGTATTGGGATGGGTCAGGCTCCTAAAACGAACGGGGTATCCCTTCGAACTTTTAATCGAAATTTTAAGGGACGATCAGGAACAGAAACAGCGGAGGTCTACCTTGTCAGCCCTGAGGTCGCGGCCGCTTCTGCCATCCGGGGAGTCCTGACGGACCCAAGAAGCCTCGGGGCCCCTCCGGTCATCGAACTTCCTCTGTGCTTTCCGGTGGAAGACAATATGATTCAGCCCCCTCTTCCTCCTCAGGAGGCCGAGAAGGTTCAGCTCCTTCGAGGCCCTAACATTAAACCTCTCCCCACAAAGGATCCTCTTCCTCCGACCCTTTCGGGTATCATTCTTCTTAAGACCTCAGACAATACGACTACGGATGATATTCTTCCCGGAGGAGCAAAGGTTCTTCCCTTAAGATCTAATATCCCGGCCATCGCAGAATATACCTTTGAAAGGATGGATCCTTCCTTTGTAAAGAGAGCCAAGGAATTTAAAGGAGGATTTATAGTCGGTGGAAGCAATTACGGTCAAGGTTCGAGTCGTGAACATGCCGCTCTTGCCCCCATGTTTTTAGGAGTCAAGGCCGTGATCGCCAAATCCTTTGCAAGGATTCACTTAGCCAATCTTATCAATTTTGGAATCCTCCCTCTCCTTTTCAAAAAGGAGGAGGATTACGAGACTCTCTCTCAAGGGGATGAGATTGAACTGGAGGTGGGCGATCTCACAGGCAATGAGATCTTCCTTACCAATAAGACCAGTGGGAAAAGAATCCCTCTCTCCATTCCTCTTAACGAAAGAGAAAGAAAGATTGTGAGGGTAGGAGGGACTCTTGCCTTTGTCAGGGAAAAGAGAAGACCGTGAAGGAGAAGACCATGGGCGAACTCATCGAGATTCAAGAAGATGGGACTCTCTTCGTCCCAGATCATCCTGTGATTCCTTTTATCGAAGGGGATGGGGTAGGCCCGGATATCTGGAGGGCCTCTGTCCGGGTGTTTGACGCAGCGGTAGAAAAATGCTACGGAGGACGGAGAAGGATTGATTGGGTAGAGGTTTATGCAGGGGAAAAAGCCTTTCGAATGAAAGGAGATTGGGCTCCCGAAGAGACGATCGAAGCCATCCGAACATATAAAGTGGGGATGAAAGGTCCTCTGACCACCCCTGTGGGAGAAGGGATTCGAAGTATCAATGTCCTGTTAAGGCAGCGGCTCGATCTTTATGCCTGTATCCGTCCTGTAAAGTATATTTCGGGGACTCCCAGCCCTCTAAAACATCCTGAGAAGGTGGATATGGTGGTTTTCAGAGAAAATACCGAGGATGTCTATGCAGGGATCGAGTGGCAGGCCGAAAGCCCTGAGGCCCTTCGAGTCAGGGAATTCCTTGACAAAGAGATGGGGAAGAAGATTCGAGAGGATTCAGGGATCGGGATCAAACCCATCAGTCGTTTCGGGACCAAGCGGCTCGTTCGGAAGGCCATCCAATATGCCCTCGAACAGGGCCGAAAAAGTGTCACTCTTGTCCATAAAGGAAACATCATGAAGTTCACGGAAGGGGCTTTTCAGAAATGGGGATATGAATTAGCCAGAGAGGAGTTTCAAGATCGAGTGATTTTAGAAAGGGAATTCTTGGGTCAGAAGATGAAGCGTCTTCCCGAGGGAAAGATCATTCTGAAGGATCGAATTGCCGATGCGATGTTTCAGCAGATTCTTTTAAGACCTGAGGAGTATGATGTTCTGGCCATGCCCAATCTGAACGGCGATTATATGTCCGATGCACTGGCAGCGCAGGTGGGAGGACTCGGAATGGCCCCAGGAGCCAACATCGGGGATCGAGCGGCTGTCTTTGAGGCAACCCATGGTTCGGCTCCTAAATACGCCAATCAGGATGTGATTAATCCCGGGTCCCTTCTTCTCTCCGGAGCAATGATGTTTGAGTTTATGGGATGGAAGGAGGTTGGAGAAAGGATCAAGAGGGCTTTGGAAAAGACGATCTCACAGAAGATAGTGACCTACGATTTGGCACGCCAGATGAGAGGAGCAAAGAAAGTGAAGTGTTCTGAATTTGCCTCTGCGATCATCGAAAATCTTTGACAAACCCTTTTGAGTTCATTTATAAATAGTTCAGAAATTTAAAATAAAAACGAGAGAGTTTAATGCCCTCAGAGAAGGTCGAACCCAAGAAAAAGAAAGAGGTTCCGAGGATTGATATTTTTCGGGCGTGGTGCAAGGCCTGTGGGATCTGTGTCGCCTTCTGTCCCACCGGGGTCTTAGAGAGGGATGAAGCAGGATATCCTTTTGTGAAGGAGATTGAGAAGTGTATCAATTGTGGGTGGTGTGAGATCCGTTGTCCGGATTTTGCGATTACCGTAAGGTCGGGTTTAAAGGAGAAAAAGAGGGTTGAAGTCAAACATGGAGAGGAAGAAAGGGAACCCAAGGAAGAAGAGGTTCTCCCGGAGAGAGTTGCTGCTCCAGGGAAATGAAGCCGTTGCAGAGGGGGCGCTGAGAGCCGGCTGTCGTTTCTTTGCGGGCTATCCCATTACCCCTGCCACAGAGATCTCCGAGATCCTATCGGTCAGGCTTCCTCAGGTGGATGGGACGTTTATTCAGATGGAGGACGAGATTGCGAGCCTTGGGGCAGTGATTGGGGCTTCTCTGGCCGGGGTGAAGGCCATGACGGCGACCAGTGGCCCGGGGTTCTCCTTAATGCAGGAGAACCTTGGGTTTGCGATTATTGCGGAAATCCCTTGTGTCATTGTGAATGTGATGAGAGGAGGGCCGAGTACAGGGCTTCCGACGTTTCCAGCCCAGGGGGATGTGATGCAGGCCCGATGGGGGACCCATGGGGATCATCCCATTATTGTTCTCTCTGCTTCCACGGTGCGGGAATGCTATGATATGACGATTCGAGCTTTTAATCTCTCCGAGCGGTTTCGGATTCCTGTCATTCTTTTGATTGATGAGGTGGTCGCTCATATGCGAGAGAAGGTCGTCTTTTTTGAAGACGAGAAGATAGAGATTTTTAATCGGGTCAAACCCACGATGCCTCCTGAGTGGTATATCCCCTATGAGGACACTCCCAGTGGAGTTCCACCCATGGCCAATTTTGGGGAGGGTTATCGATACCATGTCACGGGGCTTACCCATGACATTCGTGGTTTTCCGACCTCGAGACCTGATGAGATCGGCCCCTTTATAGCCAGACTTCATCGAAAGATCAGTTCCCATTTTTCTGAGATTCAGATGGCTGAGTTCTTTCTTACGGAGGACGCAGAAATGACGATCGTGGCCTATGGGTGTGTGGCTCGGTCTGCGAAGCGAGCGGTCATTGAGGCCAGAGAGAAGGGATATAAAGTAGGTCTCCTTAAGCTTCTGACCCTTTGGCCCTTTATGAGGAATGCGATCGAGAAGGTGCTTCAGACTTCTAAGGTCCTTTTGGTTCCTGAGATGAATATGGGTCAGATCTCCCGGGAGGTCAAGAGGGTCAATCAGGGGGTGGCCAAGGTCTTGACCCTCAACAAAGTGGACGGAACGATCATCACCCCTTCGGAGATTTTGAGTCGTATGGAGGAGGCCCTCTGATGCCTGAGATTACGAAACTGATCCATCATTATCTTCGTCACGACAAAAAGTTTCCTCATGTATGGTGTCCTGGTTGTGGGATCGGGATTATGTTAGGGGCTTTGATTCGGGCCATTGATCGGATTGGTTATGAGAAGGACGAGGTCGTGCTGGTTTCAGGGATTGGTTGTTCGGGGAGGCTTCCGGTCTATGTGGATTTTAATACCCTTCATACAACCCATGGGCGGGCTTTGACTTTTGCGACAGGGATTAAATTGGCCAAGCCTCAGTTGAAGGTCATTGTGATTATGGGGGATGGGGATGCGGTAGCGATAGGAGGGAATCATTTCATTCATGCTGCCCGAAGAAACATTGATGTGACCGCGATCATTCTCAACAATAGCATCTATGGGATGACGGGGGGTCAGAGTTCTCCGACGACCCCCTATGGGATGAAGTCGACCACCACGGTCTATTCCAATATCGAGCATGCCTTCAAGATCTCCGAGCTGGCTGTGACTGCGGGGGCGGTCTTTGTGGGAAGGGGAACGGTCTATCATGCCAAACTTTTAGATAGCTTGATGGAGAAGGCCTTCTTGAAACAGGGTTTTTCAGTGGTGGAGGTCATTTCCCATTGTCATACTCAGTATGGAAGGCAGAACCGTCTGGGTTCGGCTGTGGAGATGATGAAGTGGCAGAGGGATAATGCGATTCCGGTGGAGCAATCCTTGAAGATGAAGCCTGAGGAGCTGGAGGGGAAGATTCTGATCGGGGTGTTGGTTGATCGGGATTTGCCCATCTATCAGGAGGAGTATGAGAAGATTCGGGAGCGGGCGAAGGCTTCCGCAGAACGAGGATAGACGGGGAAGGGTCAAAGATGGGGTCAAGGTATGAGATTCGGTTGGGAGGATCTGGAGGACAGGGAATCATCCTGATGGGGATTATTCTGGCTGAGGCCATTGGGATTTACGATGGGAAGTGGGTGGCCCAGACCCAGAGTTATGGGCCTGAGGCAAGAGGGGGTTCCAGTAAATCCGAGGTGATCGTCAGTGATGAAGAGATAGACTATCCAAAGGCCATGAGGCCGGATCTTCTCTTGGCGATGAATCAGAAGTCCTGTGATGAGTTCTATCCTGATCTCAAGCCTGATGGGATTCTGATTGTGGACTCTACCTTTGTGACCCAGGTTCCAACCCCCCGGGCTTATCAGATCCCTTTTACTCGGATGGCTCGAGAGAGGTTTAAAAGGGAAGTGGTGGCCAATATCATTGCCTTAGGGGCCCTGTCTCAGTTGAGTCCGATTGTGAGTGCGAAGGCGATTGAGGAGGCTGTGTTGAAGCGGGTTCCTAAAGGGACGGAGAAATTGAATCGAGAGGCCTTAAGAGCCGGGATCGCTGCGGCGAGAAAAGCCATAAGAGAGATGGCCAAGATAGACATTCCTCCCGAGAATCCCAAAGAAGACCTTTTCGATTCCTATTGAAATTGAAAAGGAGTTTTTGTGCGTAAAAGTATTATTAAGTTTGACCATGTAAGTAAGGTTTTCCCCGATGGAACTAAGGCAGTAGATGATGTAAGTTTTGAGATTAATGAAGGAGAATGTATTACTTTTGTGGGACCTTCTGGATGTGGAAAGACTACGACGGTAAAATTACTCAATCGACTGGTTGAACCTACAGAAGGGACTATTTATCTTAATGGGGAGGATACATCAAAAGTTGATGTGATTTCCCTTAGACGTAATATTGGATATGTAATTCAAGAAGTAGGTCTCTTTCCTCATATGACGGTAGCTCAGAATATCTCCC
>Ga0123519_10016821_pt1 | contig 10120 bp, 5 predicted proteins | sample YelNatPaOPRAMG02_FD_87396 | JGI IMG/M metagenome (GOLD analysis project Ga0123519, IMG submission 87396) | Hot spring microbial communities from Yellowstone National Park - Yellowstone National Park OP-RAMG-02 (version 2) | ecosystem: Environmental > Aquatic > Thermal springs > Hot (42-90C) ...
GAGCGCAGGTCGGAGAGGATATGTGGAGCAGGGCGCTTACTGCGCATCTAAGCATGCGCTTGCCGGACTTACAAAAGTTCTAACACTCGAAACTCAAGCATACGGCATACGCATAAATATGCTTAGTCCAGGCGGAGTGCTGACGGAGCTTTCGCGCGAATTGCGGGCATCAAGGGGTGAGCCGGAGGACTCTTCGGAGTGGATGACTCCCGAAGAGGTTGCCGAAGCAGCCGTATACCTTTGCACTCAGACCGGGGCAGGAACGACGGACGAACTTATACTTAGAAGATATATGGCAGAGTCTTGGAGATAAATTTCGAGTTGGAAGATCAGATGACGACCTTCCAACTTCGAACAGTCGCATCTAAATAGACCAAGTCGGCACGCCGCACTCCGGACACTCCAATTCAACGAGGTCCAGCGTGGACAAAGCGGATTCTATGACGGTTTCGATGTTCTCTGAGGTGACTTCAGAGAACATTTTTAGCTCGCCATATCTGTCGGCGACAAACAGAGTCGGTTTTGTTACGGAGTAAGCACTAGCGACTTCTCCGTTTGAATCACAGAGAACTGGAAAAGGAAGATTCATGCTACTAACACAGTCTAGCAGTTCTTCCATGGAGCCGGGAGATATGGCGAGAACTTCAGTGTTGGCATTCTTGAACTCATTGTAGCGTTGCCTGAGCATGGCCAGCATCTCCCAGCTTTCGCTCTTATGCACGTCGAAGAAGTAGATTACAAGGTTCTTCTTTTGTTTGAAATCGGTTGGGTCTATAACCTGACCGTTGGGAGTAAGCAGTTTAAACTCAGGAATCAGACGGCCGATTTCAGTCTTAAACCCGGCTTCCTGTTCCAATTCTTCTGTAATGCTTTCGCGCGCATTAACCATCTTGCCGCTCTCCTTTCTCGATCTTGCGTGATCGGCATTGGTAATCAATTTGTACCCATTTCGAGCGTCCAATCAGCGGGACAAGAAGGTAATAACGCAAGAATACCTAAGCTATCTGTGTCGCTCGAAGATTCGATTAGGAGTCTCAATGACGGACGTTAAGACATCACCTGATATTCCCCCTGTTACTACGGAGAAGTCGACGCCTGAGCGAAACGTGACTCGGCGGCTGTTGGAGTTCGCCGGTCAATTTCGTGGTGTGCTGGCGTTCGTGGTCGTCTTTGTGCTGGGAATCGTATTTGCCCCAGTCTCGCTTAAGACCGGCCACTCCACATTTCTGAACTGGGCCACGCAAAACGATATTCTGTTTGAGTACGCCGAGATAGGAATTCTGGCTGCAGGAATGACGCTTGTGATCATTTCTGCTGGGATCGATCTTTCGGTCGGCTCAGTGCTCGGATTTGCTGCGACGTTCTTTTCGCTGCTGTTGATCGGCTTTGGGTGGTCGGCTCCGGCGGCAATTGCGGTAACATTGCTTGCAACTGCCGGAATGGGTGCGGTGAGCGGTATTATAATCTCGCGCTTCCGGATGCAACCGTTTGTGGCCACTTTGGGAATGATGCTGCTCGCTCGCGGGGCTGCGAAGTGGATATCCGGGGGAATTAAAGTGCAGCCGGGGGCAAAAGAGTGGTATGCAATTCAGAACAGCAGTCCTCCGATCTTTGACTGGATGAGCTCGCCGGTGGGACCGTTGGGATTAAAGCCGATAACGCTGGCATTTATCTTTTCGATTATCATTTTCTGGGTATTGATCAGGTTTACAAGTTTCGGAAGACACCTTTACGCCATCGGCGGAAACGAGGAGGCTGCACGGCTGTCGGGAATTCGAGTAGGACTCGTGAAGACCGTAGCGTACACCTTATGTGGACTGGCTGCAGGAGTTGCAGGCATAAGCAACGCAAGCCGAATGACCCTGGGAGATCCGGAAGCCGGCTTTACTTATGAACTAGACGCCATTGCGGCAGTCGTGATTGGCGGAACTAGTTTGATGGGCGGAAGGGGAGGAATGTTTTTCACGTTCCTGGGCACGCTCATCATAGCCTACATCAGCAAAATACTGAGCTTGAGGGGAGTTGAAGAAGCTCCGAGGCTGATGATAAGAGGTGCACTCATCGTTATCGCAGTCCTTATTCAGCAGAGCAAGAAGAGATAGTAGGAGGCCAATGGAATGAGACTAAAGCTTGCCGTTTTTGTTGCACTAGCAGTTGCTGTGCTGGTAGTGGCAGGATGTGGAAAAGAAAAACAAGCCGCAAAGTCTGGGAAGACATACACGATCGGAATGAGCCAGTGCAATTTGGGTGAGCCGTGGCGTGTGCAGATGAACGCCGATATCAAGGCTGCTGCGGCGAAGCATCCCGAACTCAAAGTGATCTTCAAGGACGCTCAGAACAAGACTACAGTCCAGCAGGACCAGGTGAAGGAGTTCGTAAATCTGGGGGTGGACTTGATAATAATCAGTCCCAAAGAAGCCCGTCCGCTTACGAAACCAGTTGCCGACGCAATGGATGCTGGCATCCCCGTTATAGTGCTCGACCGCAAAGTAGAAGGCGATAAGTATACGTGCTTTATCGGTGGCGACAACCGTAAGATCGGTGAAGAGGCCGGAAAGTATATGGTCAAGCTACTTGGTGGCAAGGGCAACGTTGTCGAACTCAAAGGTTTGATGACCAGCACCCCGGCGGTTGAGCGGCACGAAGGCTTTATGAAGGGCATAGCTGGTTCGCAGATCAAGATTATCTTTGCCGCCGATTGCCACTGGCTTGAACCGGATGCGCAGAAGGAAATGGCCTCGGCTCTTTCGCGTTTTCCGAATCCTGAAGACATCGATGCTGTATACGCTCATAACGATCCCAGTGCCCACGGAGCGTATATTGCTGCAAAAAACGAAGGCAAGGGGCGAGAGAAGAGAATTAAATTCATAGGCATCGATGCGCTGCCGCACGAAGGCGTGCGATATGTTAAGGAAGGTCTGTTGACTGCGACGTTCCAATATCCGACAGGCGGAGCCGAAGCAATTGAGACCGCGTTGAAGATACTCAAGGGTGAAAAGGTTCAGAAGAACATCATCCTGGGGACAAGAGTTTTCACTAAAGAGAACGTAGACAAAGGCGGCGAGGCGCTCTGATTAGGATTTCTGCGTGGAAACCGTAACTGACAACTGACGGGGGCGTAACTGTCGGTCGTCTTAGCTTTAACGTTTTGATTGGGGGTTATTGTTTTTGCTGAGATTTGTCGCTCTGTTACTCGTTTCCATCATTCTTGCGTTTGGAACCTTTGCAAGCGCAGAGCAACTGACTCGGTTCGATTTCGAAGACGGAACATTGCAAGGCTGGACGATCGTTTCTGGCGAGGCTGGAACGCTGCCTACCGGGCCGGAGACGATGCGCAAGGATCAGAACTTCGGTCAACAAGGACGTTATTTCATCGGCCTTTACGAGAATCCGGCTCGAGATGCGGCGAAAATTGTTCTGCAATCACCAGTGTTTATTATCAAGAGCAACACAATCTCGCTGTTGGTTGGCGGCGGAGATCACTACAACCAATGCTACATAGCCCTCTACAAAGCCGACGACAATACGGAGCTTAAGCGCGAAACCGGTAGAAACTCGGAGTATATGACCCGACGCTATTGGGACGTATCCAGCCTGAAGGGACAACAAGTATACTTGAAGATCGTGGACTCGCACACCGGCGGCTGGGGTCACATCAACGTCGACGATATTCGTGAGCTGACGGCCGATGAAGAGAAAGCTCGCGCCGGAGAGCTTGCCGCCCGACAACGGCGCTATGAACAATGGCTGTCAAGTATTGATGCACCGTCTAAGCGCAAAGTATATTCGGGAGATGCGTTGCGGGATGTTTATATGCCACTTGGCGGCATTGGAAGCGGCCACGTGAGTATCTCTGGGGATGGCGCAGTTAGACAGTGGTGCATTTTCAACAGAGTCAACGAAGGATGCGTAGTCCCTCACAGCTTTTTCGCTATATGGGCAAAAGCGAAGCACAAGCCGCCGGTCGCAAAGCTGCTACAGCAGACAAGCTTTGAGAATCTGCCGGCAATCGAGAAGGTAGAGTTCGTAGGCGAATATCCAATTGCCGAGCTGCGATTCATTGACAGGCAACTTCCGGTACAAGTGAAGTTGTGCGCATTCTCGCCACATATTCCAATGAACGCAAATGACTCCGCCATTCCAGTAGCCGTGTTCGAATTTACGGTCGCCAACACAGGAACCGAAGACGTGCAAATATCGCTGCTGTCTACGCTCCAAAACGCAGTGGGATACGACGGCGTATCGGCTATCCACGGAATCTGGAACAAAGACTACGGCGGGAACGAGAATTTGCCGATTTCGGGAAGCAATTTCCGAGGCGTGTTGCTTCACAATCCCAGCCTTAAGCCGGATGCCAGGCAGTTTGGAACAATGGCCTTGGTCGCGCTGGAGATATGCGCAGTTGTAACGCCGCAATGGGATAATCTGCTGGCGCTATGGCGGGAGTTCTCTGCATCGGGGGATGTGTTGAGGACCGGAAAGATCGGTTCAAGTCCTAAGGGGCGCACGTGGAACAGCGCCGTCACTGTGCCTGTAGTTCTTGCACCAGGACAGTCGGTTAAGGTGCCGTTTGTTTGGGCGTGGCACTTTCCGAACAATTTTGTGTGGTGGGATAAACGCGAAGGACAACCTAAAATCGGCCGGATGTATTCAAATTGGTTCGCGGATGCTGGTAAGGCGGCAGAGTATCTAGCCATTAACTACGATCGGCTTTTGAATGATACAGAAAGATATCGCAGGACTTTTTACAAGACAACTTTGCCCTACTGGATGCTCGATCGCATATCCGCACAGAACTCTACGCTGGTCAGCACTACCGCTATGTGGCTGGAAGACGGAACTTTCGCGGCTTTTGAGGGAGCCGGGTGTTGCCCGATGAATTGCACCCACGTGTGGAACTACGAACAACAAATGGCGCATTTGTGCCCCGAACTCGAGCGCAACATGCGCCGAACAGATTACGAGATTCAACAGGACCCCAACGGTGCAATCAGGCATCGAACACGCCTGCCGCTCACGCTTCCGCGCGAGACGGGACCATTTGTGGATGGGCATCTTGGGTGTATCCTCAAGGCCTATCGTGAGCATAGGCTAAGCGCAGATCGATCCTGGTTGGATAAGATGTGGCCACGGATCAAGCTCGCGATGGAGTTCGTGCTTAACGAATGGGACCCGAACAAAGACGGTGTGTTGGTCTGTGAGCAATGGAACACATACGATGCTGCGATGTATGGTCCCAACACATTCATTGGCACACTGTACCTTGGGGCACTCAGGGCAAGTGAAGAGATGGCGAAGGCTGTGGGCGATGCGGAGTTTGCAGCGAAGTGCCGATTGATATATGAAACCGGAGCAAAAAGGCTTGACTCGGTTCTTTGGAACGGCGAGTATTGGCGGCAGATCGAGACAAAACCCTCAGAAACCGACGTCGGAGAAAACAAGTGGCTGCTGGAAGACTGGCCCAAAGAGAATCCGGATTCGAACGTAAACAGACCTTACGGCAAGGGATGTCACGCAGATCAACTTCTTGGGCAATGGTGGGCAAGTATTCTGGATCTGGGTTATTTGCTTCCGAAGGAACGAGTTAACAAGGCCCTAGATTCGATTATGAAATACAACTGGGTTCAGAACTTTGGCGAGGTACGGCAATGGCCGCGAGCGTTTGCCGGCGAGAACGACCCGGGCCTATATATATGCACCTGGCCGTATGGCGGAAAGCCCGAAAACGAGACTCTCTACAGCTTCGAGGTGTGGACTGGGATCGAATACGAAGTTGCAGGCTTGCTTCTGCAGGAAGGCCGAGTCAAAGAAGCTCTCAGAATAGTTAAAGCCGTGAGTGATCGCTACAACGGAGTGCCCAGAGCACCGATCCAGCGCAATCCATTTGCAGAGGTTGAATGCGGTAATCACTACGCTCGCGCAATGTCCGCGTGGGGAATGCTCTTGGCTGCTCAAGGCTATCGCTACTGTGGGCCGGACAAGACGATAGAGTTCAATCCTGTTGTGCAACCGGACAACCATGCAAGCTTCTTTACGGGAGCAGAAGGCTGGGGACTATTCACACAAAAGCGAGGTTTGAGATCGCAAGAGAACATTCTAGCTGTCGAGTATGGCAAGCTTGAGATAAAAACACTGACGCTGCATTTGCCCGCCGGAACAGGCACCGCAAGCTTGAAAACATCCGTATACGGCACGAAGACGGCTTACAAAGTCAATGCTTCGGGCGAAGAGGTAGAAATCGAGTTTGCACAGCCGATAACAATAAGCGCCGGTTGTAGAGTTGGAGTTTCGTTCTTGTGGAGGTAGCCTTGTCCGAACTTGGGAAGTGCAAGCTTTGCCATGTTATCTGTCAGAGCCACATTGACATGGCATGGCTTTGGCGGTGGGAAGAAACCTTATCATTCATCAGAGACACTTTTGCTGCAGAAGTTGAGCTTTTTGAGCAACACCAGGACTACACATTCTGTCAGAGTCAACTTGCTGCCTATCAACTTGCACAAGAACGATTCCCTGATCTTTTCGAGAAAATCAAGCAACTTGTGGCCGAAGGCCGTTGGGAAGTGGTTGGTGGCGAATGGGTCGAGGCTGATCATGTGTTGCCGAGTGGTGAATCCCTCGTAAGGCAGTTCCTGTATGGACAGCTATACACACGCGATGTTTTCGGGCTCCAAACGAAGATTGGCTGGTCGCCGGACTCGTTCGGACATAGTGGGAATCTGCCCCAGATACTGACGAAAGCTGGTATCGAGAACTTCGTGTTCAAGCGGCCTTTGACTAACGAACTGGACTTGCCCATTACTCCATTTTGGTGGCAAGGCATCGACGGCACTCGGGTATTGGCTTACCGCACCACCAACAAAGGATGGGACTTCGTAAACCCTATTCCGGAGGAGCTTGTAAAGCGTCACAATTTGCACCATACTTGGGGCTATTCCGGGACGGGCGATCGCGGTGGCGTGAGGCCGTACAAGGAACTCGGAGAAGACGAGCACGGCAAGCATATCTACTCGACCCCTACCCGCTATTTCGAGGCCGTGCGCGCTGAAGCGGTAGACTTGCCTGTAGTTGAGGGTGAGCTGAATTACACGTTCGAAGGTTCATATACCACCCACGCGGATGTAAAACAGGCAAATCGAGAATGCGAAAGTTTGCTTTTCCTGACCGAGTGCCTGGCTGCTGCCGCGCACCTCGAGGGATCGCCTTATCCTCATGAGCAACTTCGGGATGCCTGGCGGAAGCTGCTGTTCAATCAGTTCCATGATATCCTTCCAGGCACGGGAATAGCCGACATCTATGAAGATGCTGCAAAAGATTACGACCTGGTTAAGAAAATCGCACATGAGATCATCGGAACATCCGCGCAGGTGTTTGTGTCTGAGTCCGACCTAGCAGGGATAGTTGTTTTCAACGCTCTTCCTTATTCGAGAAGCGCGGAAATAGAGACTCAGGTTTCAGGTTTCACAGCAGCGCGGGATGTCGAAACCGGTCGAGTCTACCCGCTTGTAGAAGGTCGGTTCTTCGCTCAGGACCTTCCTGCAGTCAGCTTCCGCACATTCGAGTTGCTTAAAGATGCGCCATCACCGATTGTGCCGGAGAACCTGACGCTCGACAACGGCGTGCTCCGCCTATCAGTAGACCCGGAAACGGGTTCAATATCGAGCGTGGTTGATCTCAGAACTGGCCGTGAAGTAATCGCTGCGCCTGGAGGAAACGTGCTGGCTCTTTACGATGAGAGCGCCTTCTTGAACCCAGGTATGCCTGAAGAAAACGCTTACTATCTACTCAAAGATGCACCGCGTGAGGTCGCCGCGATCGTGTCCAAACCTGAGCCTACGTTGTCGCAATGCGGCTTGCCGGCGATTCGATGCGTTCATCGATGGAGGAACTCGACTTTCGTATCCACGATTTCACTGCCGCCTCAAGAGGACTTTGTGGATATCCGATTGGAATGCGATTGGCAGGAAACGCTCGCTGTGCTTCGGACCGAGTTCACACTTAGCATTGGTTCGGAGGCTGAAGCCTGGCACGAAATCCCTTACGGTGCTGTGAAGCGCGAGAGAGACGGTCAGGAAACTCCATCTCAGAGATGGGTCGATCTGTCGGATTCCAGAGGCGGAGCGGCTCTGATCAACGACTCACGATACGGCCACAGCGTGTTGGACAACACCATTCGTATGACTTTATTGCGATGCGCCACAAGTCCCGATCCTGTCTCCGATCGCGGAAACTTTACGTTCCGATACCGGCTGTGCCCACATTCAGGCGATTGGCGAAAAGCCGGTCTTATGCGTAAAGCGCAAGAGTTGAACGTGCCTGTGGCCGTAATCTCAGGGAACGCAAAGCGCTCACCCCAGTTACCGCGAATCGACGGCGGAGACATCGAGATCGGAGCGTGCAAAATCTCAGAAAACGGGCAGTGGTTGGCTCTGAGGCTGTGCGAATGCCTGGGCTGTCACACAGCCGCAAGCGTAATATTGCCGCACGGTTCCGCATCTGCTTATGAGGCAAACCTGCTGGAAGAACCTTTATCGCTACTGGAAGTGCAGGACGGACGCCTTCATCTGCAGTTCGGACCTTTTGAGATTAAGACGATCCTGATCCCTCTTGTAAATTCTCCGGCTCGATATCGGTTACGGAATCACTACAATATCGTTTAAGTCCCTCGGCACGAGTTGTCTAACAGGCTGTCCTAGATCATTATTGACGCAACCTAAAACGCCCGACACGCGAAGACGTGTACCGAGCTGGAGCGTTTCTTCTAGTGGCCAGTCGCTAGGACACACAACACAAACACCGCGCACTGGCTCTTGGGTATTTGGATCCAAAGTGCCGTCGAACAGGCCACTGCCGTCGTCTATCCAGAATCGCCAAGTATCCCACCACCATTCCGGATACTTGATATGCGTGACGACACCGTAAGTCGCAACAAGCAGACCGATATTGTTCAGTCCGGTAGCGGGTCTGGGGTTCTCTGGTGCGGCAAAGTCTACCACTCCGGGTTGTATGCCGCAAGCCGACCCGCCTAGTGCTTTGTTGCCCAGGAATACGGGGCTTAGCGGTGCGTTGTATGGGTCAGTAGTAGCGGTTGCCTCCAGTACACGAATCCATGCCTCCGGCCAACCTGCCGATGTGGTACCGACGAGAGTTACTAATGTGCGACCGCTTGATGAAGTAGCCAGAGCTGGAGGCGGAGGAGGTACATCCGGCGGAGTCGGAACTTCCCACCACGAATCCACCAATATTCCGGCCGACCGATCTTGTTCTTCAACATATCGGTTGAACGGCGTTGTGAGCAACACTTTGTCATTTAGCATTACTACAGTGCCCTCATCTAATCGCTTAGCCTCGCCAATACTGACAACCTGAGGCGTTGGGATAAGGGTCTTTGTGCAACTGCCGAGCGGCAGCCCGTATGCCAATGTTTGCTCACCCGAAGTAACGCCAGCAACTCGAATCCGGATTACGTTGAAACGAAACGTGTTCCACCACGACGTGGACCCGGAAGCCATTCTGTAGACCACAAGAATATGAATAGTCTCTCTCGCAGGAATAACCGTAGAGTTCGAGAAATTCAAAACGCAAATTCCATTGTCCGAGTCATAAGTGCCGCTTGCCAACAAATCTTCGTTCGGATCCAGTTTTCCATCTTCATCATCATCGGCATAGACTTGTACACTTTGAACTTCGGTTTTGTCGTTGCCCAAGCCGTCAGCCTGAAGCTGCATGGTTCGGAGCCGAATTGCCTCATCGGGACTGGCAGTGACGGCAAGTTGGATCATTTCATCTCGTGATATGCTCGGACCGCCTTCCCACCAATAGTGATCCGAGGGAGTGTTGGCTCCAAGTTTAACGTAGGCCGCACCTGCTGATGGAGCTGAATCAAAGAAGACCGAAACATTGCTCGACAATTCGCAGCCACTCGGCCAGGAGCTGCTATCATCAGGGGTTAAACTATCGCAGTGGCGGCTTATCTTGAGAGATGAGGTTCGGTTGACAAAGATATCTTTTTGGTTTACAAGTGAGTCTTCCAGCAAATTGTATAGAGGTGATGACGGTGGCAACGGTTCCCAAAGCCCGAACATTATCGATTTGGTGGCCGATTGTCCTGGTGCCAAGTCAC
>Ga0123519_10016823_pt1 | contig 10119 bp, 8 predicted proteins | sample YelNatPaOPRAMG02_FD_87396 | JGI IMG/M metagenome (GOLD analysis project Ga0123519, IMG submission 87396) | Hot spring microbial communities from Yellowstone National Park - Yellowstone National Park OP-RAMG-02 (version 2) | ecosystem: Environmental > Aquatic > Thermal springs > Hot (42-90C) ...
CCTCCAGCGTCTCCCGTCGGAAGTAGAAAAGGTGCAGGGGCGGGATCATCCACCACACCCGCCGCCAGAGGCGCATCCGCACCCCTTCCAGGTCGTTGGGCACCTGGACGAAGAGGACGCCATCTTCCCGCAGGACCCGCCGCGCCTCTTTGAGGAGCGCCAAGGGGTCCGGCACGTGCTCCAGGAGTTCCCGCATGACCACGATGTCAAAGTGCCCCTCCGGGAACTGGGCCTCGGCCAGTTCCCCCTGGACCACCGGCAGGCCCAGGTCCCGCTGGGCCCGCTCGGCGGCAAAGGGCGAGAGTTCCACCCCCTGCACCGCCCACCCCCATTCCCGTGCCGCATCCAGGAGGAAGCCCGCACCGCACCCCACATCCAACAGGCGGGGCGGGGCCTCTCGGGGCCTCTGCGCCCGCCACACAGCCTCTATCTGGCGCAGGGTCCCGCGGTGCTCCTCTCGGGCCCGCCGGCGCAGGCGTGGGGAGGCAAGCACATCGGCATGTCCCTCCATGCCCCCCGTGTGGACGTTGCCGGGGTACGCCCCAGTGGTGAAGTAGGGCTCGTCGTAGAGCCCGGCCAGTTCCTCCCGCGCTGGAAGGGGGCTCACAAAGGCCAGCCCGCACCCCCTGCACCGCACGATGCGGTATACGGGAACGCCAGGGACCGCTTCCGGCGGCTCCGGCGTGACCCAGTTCTCCCCGTCCCGGCGGTAGAAGAGGGGCTCGTGCTCCCGCGCCCCGCACAGGATGCAGGGAGCAGGGGCCACCTCCTCAGGGGGAACCCGCTGCACGTCCTCCACCCTCCCCTATTCCTAAAGACGAGAAAGGCCCTCCGGCGATACGCATGTCCCCGCCCAAATCGGGAACTTACACCTGCACCACCTGGCGTTTGAGGCCCGATTCCACCATCTTCTGGGCCAGGAACACGGCGCGCAGGCCCTCCTTCCCGCTGACCACGAACTCCCGGCCGTGGACCACCGCGTCCACGAAAGCCTCCAGTTCGGCCCGCAGCGGCTCCTTGAGCCGGATGCCCAGCCTGACCATCTTCCCCTCGGCCACCCCCAGGATCACCGCCAGCCGTTCCCAGTGGCTGTTGGCGTAGTCGTTCTCGTAGAAGAAGAGTTCCTGGGTCAGGTAGTTCACCAGGAACATCCCCCGCTCGCCGATGAGGGAGAGTTGCCGGATCTTGGTGGGCGTCAGCCAGTTGATGTCCAGCACGCCCACCGCGCCGTTGGCAAACTTGAGCACCCCCGAGAGGAGGTCCTCGTGGACCGGGTGGACAGCCCGCTGCGTCTCGGCGTAGAGGCTCACCACGGGGGAGCCGGCCAGGAACTCCATCACGTCCAGTTCGTGGGTGGCCAGGTCAAAGACCACCCCCACGTCCTCCACGCGCGCCGGGTAGGGGCCGACGCGCCGGGCGTGGATCTGGAAGAGGCGGCCCAGGTCGCCGGCGTCCAGGCGCTCCCGCAGGGCCAGCACCGCCGGGTTGAAGCGCTCAATGTGCCCCACCCCCAGTTTGACCCCCGCCCGCTCCGCCGCCTGGATGATGGCTTCCCCCTCCCCCAGAGAGGCAGCCAGCGGCTTCTCCACGAAGACGTGCCGCCCGCTGGCGATCACATCCAGCGCCACCTGGCAGTGGAGCACCGTGGGCACGGCCACCGACACCACGTCCACCGCCTCTTTCTCCAGCATCTCTCGGTAGTCAGCGTAGGGACGGGCCTTGTAGATGCGGGCGACCTGTTCTGCCCGGGCCGGGTCGGCCACGGCCACCAGTTCCGTCTCCTCCATCTCCGCGTAGACGCGGGCGTGGTTCTTGCCCATGGAGCCCACGCCGATCACGGCAGCACGGATCATCTCTTCCCCTCCAGCAGTTCGGCAACGACGAGCGCGTCCACCTGAAACGTCTCTCCGCAGGCAGGGCACTCCAGCGCGACCCACGGCGCGTCGGACGTGGGGAACCCGGGCTCCACGCGGCGCCCGCAGCGGCAGACCAGGCCCACGAGGTGGGCTGGGTTCCCCACCACCAGGGCGTGGGCCGGCACGGAACGGGTCACCACGGACCCCGCCCCCACCATGGCCCACGGCCCCACTTCCACCCCCAGCAGGACCACCGCGCCAGCCCCCACCGAGGCCCCCTGCCCGATCCGCACCTCGCCTACCTCCCAGTCGGCATCGCCCTTCAGTTTTCCCTCGGGCGTCACGGCCCGGGGGAAGCGGTCGTTGGTCAGGCAGGCGTAGGGGCCGATGAAGGCGCCGTCCTCCACCGTGGTGCCGTGGTAGAGCGAGGCGTAGTTCTGCACCTTGACCCGGTCGCCGATGCGGACGTCGCGGTCCACGTACACCCCCTTGGCGAGGATGCACTCCGCCCCGATGACGGCTCCTTCCCGCACCTGGGCGTGGTGCCAGATGCGGGTCCCAGGCCCGATGCGGGCCTCCGGCGACACCTCCGCCGTGGGATGGATAAAGATGGAATTGGCCATCCCCTCACCGCTCCTCTTCGTGTCCTCTGTGTCCTTCGTGGTTTCAGCCTCCCCGCTCGGCAGCACCAAACTGCACCCGCAGGTAGGCGGCGATCACCTCGTGGATGCGGCACGGCGGCGGCGTGTAGGGGGTGAAGGCCCTCCCACGTGCCTCGGCGATGGCCTCGGGCAGGCGCTGGAGGTCCCGGCACCACAGGAGGTGCCCCGCCGCCTCCAGGGCCTCCAGCAGGTCCTCCTGGTGGCGGTCGTAGCGGTCCGGGTTGCTCACGCTCACCAGGGGCTTGCCCAGGTGCAGCACCTCCATCGTCGTCCCCAGGCCGCCGTGGGCCACCACCAGGTCGGCCTCGTTGTAATAGGGGATGAGCGTCGGCGCAAACCGAAAGTGCTCCGCATGGCGCGGGACGTAGGTCCCGTGCCCGATCTGCACCACCACCCGCTCTCCGTGGTCCGCTGCCCAGGCGTCCATGGCCTGCACCAAGGCGTCAAATTCCGTCGTGCCCACGGTGACGAAGACCATCACCACAGCCTCCCAGCGTAGATGGCCCTGGGGTACCGCTCCCGCAGCCCCTCCCACTGGACGAAGAAGAGGTCCGCCACGGGGTAGAGGATGCGCCCCGTCAGAGAGAGCCTCCGCACCCGGGAGGCGCTCTCCACGTGGATGACCTTCGCCCCCAGGGCCTTCCCCACCAGGGAGACCGGCACGGAAATGGCCGGCCCCGCCCCCAAGACGGCCTGGGGCCGCACCTGGCGCAGCACCTTCCAGGCCCGCCAGGCGCAGCGCACCGTGTTCCAGACGGCGCGCCAGGCGGGGTCCGTGCGGCCGTGCACCTTGGAGCGGGGCCGGGGCAGCCGGTGGACCGGCCCCGGGTGCGGCAGGTGCGCCACGGAGAGGTCATCCCCCTCCACAGCAACGTAGTGGTAGTCGTACCCCGGCCCCAGGAGTTCCACCAGGCGCACCATCTGCTTGGTATGGCCCCCCTCGCCCAGCACCACGAGAAGCCGGATCACGCCGCCCCCTCCAGAACTTTCCGGTAGACTGCGAGGAGCTGGTCCCGCACGGCAGGCCAGGCGCAGCGCTCGGCGTTGCGGCGCCCGTTCTCGCTCAGGCGGGAGGCCAGGGCAGGGTCGTCCAGCAGCCGCAGGATGGCCTGGGCCATGGCCTGCCAGTCCCCCTTCGGCACCACCAGCGCGCTGACCCCGTCCTCCACCATGTAGGGGATGCCGCCGGCGTCCGTCGTCACCACCGGCAGGCCGCACGCGCTGGCCTCTATAAGGGTGGCCGGGAAGTTATCAAAGTCGGACGTGTTGACGAAGACATCGGCTTTCTGGTACTGACGGGGCATCTCCTCAAAGGGTACGGTGCCCAGGAAGGCCAGGGGAACCCCCAGCGCCTCCCCCAGGCGGGCCACCTCCTCCTTGAGCGGCCCCTCCCCCACCACCAGCACCTCCAGGTCCGGCCGGGCCTTGCGCACCTCCGCCGCAGCGCGGACGAGCATCTCGGGGTTGTAGTCGTGCGTCAGATGCCGCGCCCAAAGGCAGACCGGCCGCAGGCGCTCCCGCCGCTGGAAGGGAAAGCGCTCCACCGGCACCAGGATGGGGACCTCCTCGTTGGGAATGCCCGCAGCGCGGAAACGCTCCCCGGCCCAGCCGGAGAGGGTGATGGTCGCCTCGGCCCGGGCGAGGGCCCAGCGGACCAGACCCCCGAAGCGCCGCAGGAACTGCTCGGCCTGGTGGCCGTGGTAGGTCACCACCAGCCGCCAGCCCAGGACCGGCTTCAAGAGCGCGGCCACCACCACGGGCATGAACCCCCAGTACGAGGCTGCCTGCACGTGCAGCACCTGGCAGCGGCGCGTCCGCCGCCAGAGCCGCCAGGCCAGGGCCAGGGGCTGCACCACCGGGAAGAGGGCGCGCCCCACGGAGCCCCAACGCCGCAGGGCGGGCAGGTCCGTGTTGACCAGCACCACCTCCACCCCCTCGCCCCGCCAGGCGGCGGCCAGGGACTGGGTCTGCACCGACACACCCCCTGGCCGCGGCGGGAGCGGCCCCACCACCGCCAACTGCTTCAGCACGTTTACTACTCCCCATCTACTCCAGAGGAACGCCGAGGGCGCAGAACCACCATCAGGACCGCCACCCCCAGCAGCGTCAGGCTGCTCACAGCCAGCCCGGCCTTCTGGTACCCGGGCACCCGGTAGCGGAAGACCACCTCATGCGCCCCAGCCGGCACGGCGGCACCCAGGAACCCCCCGTTCACCCGCAGGAGAGGGGCTTTCTCCCCATCCACCGTCACCTGCCAGTGCGGATACCAACTCTCCGCGGCCATCAGCACGAAGTCCTCGGCCGCGTCCACCTGCACGCGGATCACATCCCGCACTGGCGGCCCGCCCTCCAGGTGGGCGCGGGCCTCTCCTGCCGGCAGCAGGGAGGCGCACCCATCCTCCCCCGCGGCCACCCAGGGGCCTTCCCCTGCCGCGCCCTCCACCAGGGCATAGCCCCCTTCCAGGCACGCCGGCAGCCACTCCACCTGGAACGCCTGTTCCCCACCCTGCACCACGGCCGCCTTGCGGTAGGCCTGCAGGTAGGGCCGGGCTTCGGGGTTCTCCAGCAGGTAGACATGCTCCGTCTGGCGGAGCACCCGCCAGCCCCGCAAGGCCACCAACTGCGCCACCACATCGTCGTAGACCGGCGCATTGCGGTGCACAAGCCCCCACCGCACCCCTACGAGGGAGAGGATGCTCTGGGCCAGGGGCGGGATGCCCCCTTCCCTCCCCTCAACTTCCAAAAGCAGGGCCGGGCGCACCACCCGCAGGGCATGCCACGGCATGGTGGGCGCTTGGAAAGCCTCCTCCGAGAGGACGACCCGGCGGTTGTACTGCCACCCAGACGTGGACCGCACGTAGTGCCACCCGTACGGCTCCACCTGCAGCGGGATCCAGTACCGGTCGTCCCCACCCTGCACGTCCAGCCACCGGTGGACCTCAACCTCGTCGGGGCGGAGGTACTGGTCCACTGGGAAGTACGCCTGGCTCCCGGGCCAGAAGTCCCAAGCCACCAGGAAGGCCAACGCGCCCGCCACGCCCCAGCGGAGGGCCGGCCGGCGGAAGCGCGCCGCCAGCCAATCGCCCCCCATCCCCGCCAGGCCGGCCAGGGCCACAGAAAAGCCAATGAGGGCTCGGAAGGAGACCCGCACCAGGTCGTCCAACACGGGCAGCCGCCGCACCAGCCAGTAGACAGGGTTGTAGGGCACCCCAGGCCCCACTGCCAGGAGGAAGGCAAAGGCCCCTGCCACCGCCAGGCTCCACGCGGCGGCCCTGCGGCGCTCCGCCGCCAGCCCCACCGCCGCCAGCAGGAGCACCGACCAGCCCAGGTAGAAGGTGAAATCCGAGAACATGATGTAGCGCCCGTGGTCCAGAGGCCTCAAGTCCGGGCTGAACCGCGCCCCCAATGCCCAGGCAAGCAAGGGCAACGGCGCGGGCAGCACGGCCTCCTTCGGCCAGACCCCCGCGTACGGGCGCAAGCCCAGCAGCCGGTACTCCGCCGCGGCAGGGAGGTAGTAATGGAAGCAAAGGCCAACCGCCACGGCCGCCGCCACCGCTCCTCCCAAGGCCGCCGGCTGAGGGACCGACATCCCCCGGGCGATCAGGGCCAGGGCGCGCGCTCCCGCATAGACCGCCAACAAAACGCCCCCCAGCATGGCCATCTGGGGCGAACTCAGCGCCACCCATACCAGCCAGAGCCCCAGGACCACCCCCCAGCGCACCCCCTGCGACCGCGTCCGGGAAGCCCACAGGCCCTCGTACCCCCAGAAGGTCCAAGGCAGGCCCCCCCACCCCACAGCGTGGCAGATGGCCTCCACCGTCACAAAGACCCGCGTCGGGAAGAGCGCGTACACCAGGCCGGCCACCAGGGCCCCAGCCCGTCCAACGCCCAGCCGCCGGGCGAAGGCCATGGCCCCCCAGCCCCCCAAGGCCATCGCCAGGGCGTGGAGGACCTTGAGCCACCCCTCTGGCGGGATCCCCGTCGCCAGCGAGGCCAGCGCCATCCCCATGTAGAGCGTCCAGGCGCGGGAGGTGAGGACCGGCTGGCCCGTCAGGACGAGGTGGTTCCAGGCCGAGAGGCCCTCTCCCTGCCGGAAGCGCCCCATGAGCGCCCAGACGTGCCCCAGTTCCGGCGTGAGTTCCAGGCGCGGGCTCCCCGGGAGCGCCCCGTTCCACCAGCCTCCAAGGAAGGCGAGCACCACACCAGCCAGCGCGAGGCAGGGTCCCGCTCGGACCACGACGTCTGGCACACGGCTCCTTTCGGACACCTCTGCCTGCAACCTCCGTAAGTCGCGCTGACCTCATCTCTACCCTTTACCCCTCTTCCGTTCTCCGCTCGTGGAGAAGGAAGGGGGTTGAGGGATGGGAGAGGTTCCTGCCCCCAGTGCCTTCGCCACCTCCTCCGACGGGAGGCACGAGATGAACCAACGCCGCTTGCCGCCGCGGGTCAGGGGGATCTCCTCCACTCGCTCCACAGCGACCTCCACGCCCGGCCCCGCGTAGCGCTGCACCTCCCGGAGGATGCGCGCCTCTTCCTCCGCTGAATACCGGTCGTTGGGCACCACACGCAGGACAATCCGGTCGGGCCGCTCCTGGACGAATTGGTACTGCTTCACCTCAGCGTGCATCATGAGCATTCCGAAGAAAGGCGAAGCCAGCACCTTCCCCGCCGAGGTGATGATCACGTCGCTGAGGCGTCCCTCTATGGCCCCGAGAAGCGGCAGGCCCCGGCCGCAGGGACACCGCTCCTCCGAAAGAACGCCCACGTCCTGGATGTTGTACCGGATGAAGGGCATGGCGTAGTTCTCCAAGTTGGTCAGCACCAACTGGCCCCGCTTGCCTGGTGGCAATGGGTTCCCCTCTGCATCCACCACCTCCACCAGGATGGATTCGGCGTTGATGTGGTAGCCAGGGTGACGCCCGCACTGCGCTGCCACTTCCATAGCCTCCGCACCGTAGGCGTCGTAGACAGTGCAGGCAAAGGCGTCTTCTATGGCCTCTCGGTGGTGGGGGTACAGCGTCTCTCCCAGCGTCAGCACAGCGCGGAGGGGCAGGGTCTCGCCCCTCTCCCGAAGGTGAGTAGCCAGGTAGTACAGGCTGGAGGCGTACCCCCGCATGACCTGGGGCCGGAACCGCCGGACACGCGCCAGATACTCTCCTGCATTCTCCTCGGAGAAGTCCAAAGCGGGCAGTTCCAGCACCCGGACCAGGCGCTGCTCCAGGCGGGTGAGCCAGCCACCCTGGTGAAATGCCCCGGGCACGCTGCGCGTCAGGTTGGCGTAGGGGACCCCGGGCCGCAGCCCCGCCCAGGCCCAATACCGGAAAATGATGGCCCAGCGCCGCGCCTTCTCATCCCGCGTGAGGTAATAGCGGAAAGGCTCCCCCGTAGAGCCACTGCTGGCCGAGACGAGCAGGCTCCGCCGGTCCACCCCCGCCGCCACGGTGCCGTGGGGGAAGGCCGCCCGGAGGTCTTCCTTGGTGGAGATGGGCACTCGTGCCAAGTCCTCCCACGTCCGGATGTCGTCCGGGGTGACCCCTGCTTCGTCCATCCGGCGGCGGTAGTAGGGCACCCGGCGGTAGGCGTGGTCCAGCAGGCGCTTGAACTTGCGCCACTGGAGCGCCCGGATCTCCTCCGGCGACCACCACTGGCTTGCCTCCAACTCGCGTACGTAGCGGGCCACGGGCATCCCCACCGCCCAGCCCACTGCGGGCATGGCCACCCGCTCCAAGAATGCCGAATACGCGCTCATGCTCCTCCTTCAATCCCACGGTTTCGCCGCACGCCCTTCGCCACCTCCCAATACAGGGCGCGGTACTGCTCCGCCACGCGCGGCGGCCACCACCGTTCAAGGGCCCGCTCCCGCGCCGCCGCGCCCATCCGCTGGCGCAGGGCCTCATCCCGCAAGAGCCGCACCGTCCGCTCGGCCAGGGCCTCTGGGTCGCCCGGAGGCACCACGAAGCCTGTCACCCCCTCCTCCACCATGTCCGGCACGCCCCCCACGGCCGTGGCCACGGCTGGCCGGCCGGCGGCCATCCCCTCGCAGAGGATCCCTGGCGCCGTCTCCTGGCGCGAGGAAAGGAGCACCACGCCGCACTCCGCATAGGCCTGCACCATGCCCGCCCGGTCCAGCACCCCCAGGAAGCGCACGTTCCCTTCCAAGCCCTCCTCCCGGATGAACCCCTCAAGGCGGGTGCGGTAGGCCGGGTCGCCCGTGCCCGCAATGCGCAGTTCCACGTCCGGCACCTCCCGCCGCACCAGGGCGAGGGCCCGCAGCATGGTCAGGTAATCCTTGCGCTCGTTCAGGTTCCCCGCAGTGAAGAGGACCCTGGGGTTCCCCGTCCCCCCCACCCCGAAGAACTCCGGGCTGATGGGGACCTCAATGCGGTGGAAGGGCGCGCGGGCACGGTCCCCGTACTCCTGCACCACGTAGGGGCTGATGGCCACCATGGCCCGAGCCCGCCGTGCCGCCACCGCATCGTAGAAGATGGGCAGGACCAGGGTCCAGCGCCACCGCCACGGAAAGGCCCAGAACTCCCGCCGCACCACCCCGTGCACCGTGTAGACCGTCGGCACGCCAGCCTGCACCGCGGCATAGGCGTACTGGGCGGCGTGAGCGTTGGCCACGTCCGGCCGCAACTCCCGCAAGAAGGCGGCCATCCGCCGCACAGCCCCCTGGATGGCCAACCGCCAGGGCCGGCGCCGCACCGAGAGAAGGTGCACTGTGGCCCCGTCCCGCTCCACGGTTCGGTCCTCCTCCACCCGGGCATCGCAGTGCACCACATGGAGGTCCAAATCCGGGAACTGGCCCAGGAGCCGCGCCAGGTTGTACCCCACGGCCCACACGCCCCCGGGGATGCTATCGGGCCGCTCCGGGTGGAGCGGATAGAGGGTCAAGAGGGCCACCCGGAGCCGACGCATCATGCTTCCTCCCCCTTCAGGAGGTGCCAGGCGCCCCGCGCCGAAAGCACCAGCACCAGGGGGACCACCGGGATGACGAACCGCACGTAGGCCAGGATGGCCATGTGGAAGAGGGTGAAGGCGACGAGCACAGCCACCAAGGCCCACGCCTTCCGCACGGCCTCGGCCCGTTCCCGCCAAAGGCCCCGCGCCGCCAGGACGAGGAACAGGACGTGGGTCCCGGCCAGGGCCAGGCTTGCCGCCGAGGGCGGCTCCTCCACGTACCCCAGGTTGAACCACAGCCGCAGGAAGCGGTTGGCCGACAGGTGCAGGTAGCGCAACGGGTGCGCCCGGATGAGGTCCAGGGCCTTCTCCTGGAAGGCCTGGTCCAACTGGGCCTCGTTGAGGGGCGCGCGCTCCATCTCCAGCGCCCGGACCAGGATGAGCATGCGGCGCGTCTCCTCCGCGGTCTGGGCCGTCAGGTACTCCTCCCGGTCCAGGGTGAAGTTGCCCAGGTACAGGTTCACGCCGCCCAGGGTGGAGGTGGGCACGAAGGAGCCGAACAGGTGCCAGTTGCGCCAGGTCCACGGCAGAAGCACCACCGCGAAGGCAGCGAGGAGCATCGCCCCCTGCACAAGGGCCCGCCTCCATGGGCGCAGGAGCCAGAGGAGGGCCACGGCGAGGGCCAGAGGCACCAACATCCC
>Ga0123519_10016825_pt1 | contig 10118 bp, 7 predicted proteins | sample YelNatPaOPRAMG02_FD_87396 | JGI IMG/M metagenome (GOLD analysis project Ga0123519, IMG submission 87396) | Hot spring microbial communities from Yellowstone National Park - Yellowstone National Park OP-RAMG-02 (version 2) | ecosystem: Environmental > Aquatic > Thermal springs > Hot (42-90C) ...
ATATTATACAGAAGACGGTCGTTTTACTGCCGCTAAAAATGAAGCAGAAGCAAGAAATAAATTAAATTTAAATGGAGCGGTACCACTACGTCAAGAAGAAGATGTCTTGGATACTTGGTTTTCTTCTTGGCTTTGGCCCTTAACTACTATGCGATGGCAAATGGGTGATAATGAAAATGAAACAGTAATGAAATTTCTTCCGACAGATTTACTCGTTACTGCACCAGACATTATATTCTTTTGGGTCGCAAGAATGATTATGGCTACTTTGTATTTAGTTGATGAACTGCCTTTCAGAGAAGTTTATTTCACTTCCACAATAAGAGACGGCAAAGGAAGAAAACTTTCCAAATCTTTGGGTAATTCTCCCGACCCATTAAATATAATTGCTAAATATGGTGCTGATGCTGTTCGCTTCACTATGGTTTATCTTTCTCCATTGGGACAAGATATTAAAATGGATGTAGATGTTAAAGCACAAGATATTCCTTCTATGGAAATTGGTCGTAATTTTGCAAATAAAATTTGGAATGCCGCACGATTTTTAAAATTGAAATATGAGCAATTAGATTTCTCAAATATTAATATAAAATTTGATGCTAAAAATAAATTTTCTTTTGCTGATAAATGGATTGTCTCCAAATTACATTCTACATTAATTAAATCAAATGAAGCCCTTGATAATTATAGATTAAATGAATTTACTAAATTAATTTATGATTTTATCTGGAAAGACTTTTGCGACTGGTACCTTGAATCTGTAAAAGTAGCATTTTCTGAAACTTCTAATGAGCAAGATAAATTTATTGATATTACTTTTGCTTTATCAATTTTTGAAGATATTTTATCTTTAATACATCCTGTAATGCCTTTTATTTCAGAAGAACTTTGGCATTTATTATTCCAGAAAGAGAACGTTGAAAGTATCTCAAAACGACCTTTCCCAAAAGGATATAAGATATTAACATCAGAAATAGTAGAAAATACTTTTGAAATAATCCAATTAACAGTAGAAGAAATTCGTAGTTTGCGTTCATCAATAGAAATTCCACCATCAGTATCTTTGCCTGTTTATTTAAATATTAATAACAAAGATATTGAACAAGCTTTTCTTTCTATGCAAAAACCTATTGCAGATTTAGCAAAATGTTCTGAGGTTAATATTAATTCCACCAAAATTCCAAAGAACGTAATTACAAGTGTTATACGGGATATAGAAATTAGTTTAGTTTTAGATTCAAAGATAGATTTAGATAGTGAAATAAAGCGATTGGAAAAGGAAATATCGAGATTGAGTAATAATATCCAATCAACAGAAAAAAAATTATCTAATGATAAATTTTTAGCAAATGCAGACCCTGAAATTATTAATTACGAAAAAGAAAAATTGGCAAATATGATAAGTTCAAGGGATAAAGTTCAAAATAATTTAGAAAAAATAAAACAAATTACTAATTAGGTAAATCTTCAATAAAATATGCCGAAAGAAAAGACAAAGAAACCTGAATGGGTACCTCAAAATAATAATGAGGCATTTGCTTCTTTCCTTATTTCATCTGAAAATAAAACAGAAAAGAATATCATTCAAAAACCTCAAAAATCAAAATCCCTTTCAATAGAAGACTATGAAAAAGGAATTTTACTCAACGATAGAGTAATCCTTTCAAGAGCTATTACGTTAATTGAAAGTAATTCTGCACAACATACAGAAATTGCTCAAAATCTAATTGAGAAGATTTTGCCTTATACGGGAAAATCAATACGAATTGGCATCACTGGTTCACCAGGTGTTGGTAAAAGTACATTTATTGAAGCATTAGGTAAATATCTAACTGGACAAGGAAATAAAGTTGCTGTTTTGGCAATAGACCCATCGAGCACAAAATCCAAAGGTTCTATACTTGGAGATAAAACAAGAATGGAAGAGCTTGCCCGGGATAAAAATGCTTTTATAAGACCTTCGCCATCGTCGGGAACATTAGGCGGAGTTGCTAGAAAAACACGTGAAACTATGTTGCTTTGTGAAGCGGCAGGTTTCAATATAATAATAATAGAAACTGTGGGCGTTGGGCAAAGTGAAGTTACTGTGCGTTCAATGGTTGATTATTTTTTAGTCCTTCTTTTACCCGGCGCCGGCGATGAATTGCAAGGAATTAAAAAAGGAATCATTGAACTTGCTGATGGTATTATTGTCAACAAAGCAGAAGGTGATAATTTCCATAAAGCTCAGATAACACAAGCGGCGTACAGAAATGCTTTACATCTACTTTCACACTATGTCCCCGATTTTATACCCACTGTTTCAATTGCTTCGGCTATAAACAACTTTGGAATTGTCGAATCTTGGGCTGAAATTGAAAAATTTTTGCAAATAGTCCAACAAAATAATTTCTTCCAAAAACAAAGACAAAAACAATTGCTTGATTGGTTTAATTCTCTTTTAAATGAAGCTTTTCATCTATTATTATTTAGCAATTCGTCCATACAAAGTAAAATCAAACAAATTCAGCAAGATATATCTGAACTAAAAATAAATCCAGTTAAAGCTGTAAATTTAATTTTAAAAGATATTTTCAAAAATTAATTTCATATATTATATTTTTTTTAATAATTTTTTAAATTTTTCGTTTAAACTAAAAAATTGATTATTCAGATTTTTTTTATAATTTATAGAATTAAAAATTTGCAACTGAGAAAATTATGGCAATAATTGAAAAATACGAAGATTTTGAAAGAGCAACTTGTATTCTTTGTGGGGAAGATTTACTGAAATTAGAAAATCCAATAGAAACAAAATGCGATTATTGTGGAAAAGTTGGGACTGCATCACACCAGTGCGTCAATGGTCATTATATTTGCGATACGTGCCTTTCCATTCCCGTAAATAGTTTTATTAAAAAAGTATGCTTGGATTATACAGGCGTTGATGTAATTGATTTAGCAGTTAAAATAATGAATACACCTATAATTAGGATGCACGGTGCCGAACATCATTTTCTTACTCCTGCTGTTTTAACAACAATAGTGAATAATAGAACAAATAAATTTGGCAATTTAGAGGAAACTTTAAATAAATTAGACGAAAAAATTCAAAGAGAAGCACCTCGCCAATGTTCTTTAATTGCCGGAACTTGCGGTGGGGCAATTGGGTCAAGTATATTTCTAAAAATGTATTTAGAAGGGAAAGAATCGCCTGAAAAAATAAATGAACTTTCGGATTTTGTTAAAAATGAAAGTATCAGACAAATTGATGAAATCGGACTTTCCCGTTGTTGCAAAAGAGATACTTACATCTCGTTGCGGGTAACATCTAAATTTTTAAATGATAATTATAATCTTAATTTAATTATATCTGAGCCTAAATGCACGTTCTCTTTAAGAAACAAATCTTGTGGTAGAGAAGATTGTCCGTTTTATAATATTGGATTTTCCCTTGTATAATTTTTCATTTTAATTTAAGGAGTTTTTATGATAAAGAATGTTGGAACAATCGATAAGTTCATCAGACTCACTCTTGGATTTATCTTATTAATTGTGTCCGTGATTATGGGAGTAAATTCTACTCTTTCAGTAATCCTTTTGATTTTGGGTATTGTTCTAATCACAACATCTATTGTTGCATTTTGCCCTTTGTATTTGCCATTTAAAATAAATACAAACAAAACAAAAGGTGATACAAAATAATATTTAAAACAACCTTATTGTTTTAAATCAACCAATTTAAAAATTCCGGAATCAACAGATTCAAAAGAAAATTCTTTAATAAGCTTTTCGTATGTCCAAATTTCATATAATTTGCCATTACGAAAAGCTTGTTCTATATTATCAGGCTTTCCATAAAGAATGTAAATTTTGCCTTTATCAGATGCGGCTCCATTTCTTTCAGAAAAAGTGCTATAATTGAAATATGCAAAATCTACCCTTTTATAAAATTGAACCATTACATCGTTATATACTACTTTTGGATTAGGATTAAACTTTTCCCATACTTTTATTAAATTTTGAAAAGATTCCACATTATCCCCAGAAGTAATTTTATCCATTTCATCTTCATTAAGAAAAATGCGGGAGATTTGTTGTGCAAATTTTAAATTTTTCAAACTTAAAGGCTCATCATCCCAGACACAATTAATATTCGCAACAAGTGTGTCTTTCCAGTTATTTGTAATTTTAACTTCATATTCACCAGGCACAAAATCATTATTTGGAAAATCTAAATAAAATAAAGTGGGATTTTCATTAAAATTGCTTCCAGCAGAGACCTTTGTCTCTGTATTTTCGGCAACTTCAACAGTAATTTGATTATTTCCTTTATCAATAATTGATAAAGAATTATTTTCAGCAGGAATTAAATTGCCATCATAATTGAAATTATTTGCCCAATAATTTGATTCTTCTTTTTGAATTTTTTTGATTTGTATTTTATTTGCAGTTGTAACAAACTTCGGATTTAAAGAAAAATATATCCGTATTGGATTGGCAGAAAAATTTAAAGCATTATTTAAAATAATTGGTGAATAATTGTTATTAGCATCTTTTTCTGTAAACAAATACGAGAATTCATTAACTTTGTTTTTTGTAGTAGTTTTATTAAGATAAATTAAATTAGTTTTCTCTTGATTTTTGGTGTTATTATCAATAGCACGTACCGACAAATTGTAATTTAAGTTTGGAATATCAAACTCAAAAAAACCTTCACGGAAATTAAAGTTATATGTATTTTCTTGTGGCTTGGGTGATGAAATTGTATCTGTAATAATTTTATGCAAACGAACAACTCCATCAACATCAGCAAAAGAAACTTCTAATGTATAACTTGCAAAATAACTGCCTTTATTGCTTTGAACGAATAAGTAATTATTTAAAGGAAGTTTGTAGAAAATATAAAGTTTTAAAGAATCGTTGTCTTTGTTCTGAGAAACAAAAGTTGAATACAAACAAAGTTTATTAGAATAAAACGAATTTGACACATTCAGAAAATCTTTTGGCGAAGCCGCATTTAATCTACTTCCCAATATTAGAAAAATAGATATTAAAAATAATACTTTAAATTTCATTTAAATAACTCCTTCAACTTCTTCTAAAAATAACTTTAAAATTGTAAGAGCGGCAAATCGGTCTAATGTTTCTTTTGTCTTTCTTTTACTCTTTTTGATACCAGTTTGCACAATATTTTCCGTTGCTTTCTTTGACGAATAACTTTCATCAAATAATATAATTGGTAAATTTAATTTTTTTTCTATACTTTCTTTAAATGCAATTATTTCTTTTTGCAAATCGGATTGAATTTCTTTTTTACCAACAGGATAGCCTAATACTACAAAATCGCAATTTTCATTTATGATTATTCTTTTTAAATTTTCTAAAGTTTTTTCACCTTCGTTTTGCAAAGTAATCAATGGGTTTAAAGAAATATGGTATTTGTCAGTAGTAGCCAACCCAATCCGCCGCATTCCATAATCAATTGCTAAAATTTTTTTATCTTTTATTTGTAAATTAATTTGTTCTTTGTTAAATTGTAATTCTTCAATCATTCTTTTATGAAAAACATTAAAGACGAAATAATAAAAAAATCAATTGAACTTGGAATAAGCGATATTAAATTCACAAGCATTGAAATTGACCAAGCGGCTATAACTCATTATAAACATTGGATAGATAGCAAATTCCATTCATCAATGCACTATTTAGAGAATAATTTTGAGAAACGAACAAATGTGCAATTAATTTTGGAACAAGCAAAAACTGTAATTGTTTGTGCTTTAAACTATTATCCTGGCGATTATTCAACAAATAACAAAGATTTCGGTAAAGTTTCTCGGTATGCACAAGGGAAAGATTATCATATTGTTTTTAAAAATAAAATTACATTACTGGCAGAATTTTTACAAGAAATATCGCCTAATTCCAACTCCAAAGTTTATGTAGACACAGGTGCTATATTTGAACGATATTTTGCAGAAAAAGCAGGAATTGGTTGGCAAGGTAAAAACGGGAATATTATTTCTCCCAAAATTGGATCTTACTTCTTTATTGGAATTATCATCACAACCGCAGAATTTGAAATAGATTTACCTATTAAAAATCATTGTGGCAAATGCAATTTATGTTTGCAAAGCTGTCCAACGCAAGCAATTGTATCTCCTAAAATTATTGATTCTAACAAATGTATTGCATTTTGGACTATTGAAGCAAAACCATATCAAGAGATTCCTCCTACAATTGCCGATAAAAATCAAGATTGGCTTTTCGGTTGCGATATTTGTCAAGAAGTTTGTCCTTGGAATAAAAAATTTGCACAAGTAACACAAATTCAAGACTTTATTAATCCAAATAACTCCTTAATTAGTTTAACTGATATTATCCAAATGGAACAAGAGGAGTTTTCATTAAAATTCAAAGATTCACCTATTAAAAGAACAAAATTAGAAGGATTAAAAAGGAATGCCTCGGCTTTAATACACAGCAAAAACAGCAAAACCTAATTTCTGTAATATAATTTTCTTTTCACTTTGTATATAAGAACCTTCATTTAAGAACATAAGATTATTTACAAAGCTATAGTTTGATAAATCTATTATTTGCTTTTCTGCATAATTCCCAACAAACAAATATTTCGCATATTTATTTCGTGAAGAAAAAGATAATACATTTTCTCCTAAATCCAGAAGTTCTATGCTTTTTTTGCCTAAAAGCGATTTTCTAATTTCAACAAAATATCTAATAACATCATTTAGATTTTCTGCATTAAGCCAATTTAAGTAGCTTTCAGAAAAAAGTGCTAAATCATAAGGAGTAAATTGATTTTGTTCAGTAGAAGTAAAATCTAATCCTGTATTGACAGGTATTTGTTCAAAAAGTTCAAAGCCGTTATGGACAAAAGGAATTACAGGCATTAAAGCAATCATTGCAAAACAGAATTTCGAGAAATTACTATTATAATTTTTATTATATCCGGTGCTTCCATTGTTGCTATTGTCAGCATTGTTCTGGAATCGCTTCGTTGTGCGGGGAGTATTGTGATTTTCTGACGCACCAAAGAAAGAAATAGCAAAATCCTCGTTCTCAAAATGCTGCACAATTGCTTTCATCTTGGAATAATTATAAATATCAAAAGGTAAATATCCAACAACAGCATTAAAACCTTTTTCTTTGGATTTTTGTTCCACAGAAAAATTTTCTTCAAAGAAAAGAAAATCTTTTGATTTTTCCTTTGCTTTATTTATAATATTTCCCAAAAGTTTTTGGGGTAAAGCATGTCCCATATCTACCATAACCCCATTGATATTAAATTTATCAATATAAAAAGGTATAATCCCTTCAAGATAATCCCAAAGATGTTGTTGAACTTTCCCATTTTTAATTAACTCATTATCATACATTCTTACAGTGTTATAAGCAATGTAATTAAATTCGGGATTATTATAAAGTTTTAAGTATGTAACATCGTCCCAAATAGGCTGTTTGTCGTCAGGTGGCCAATCTGCAAACGCATTTGGAATAATTGCTGTTGTCTTATCTGAATATTGCCCAATAAATTTCCCTTTATTCAAAATTACTTTTTCAGGCACATCTTTAAATAAAGAAATATAGTCTTGATTTGGAGCTGGTAAATCGGAAAAATCTTTATCAACTTCTACTTTTGCTTTAATTTTTTGTAATGTTTCTGCTTCAAAAGTTGGGGGTAATAATTTATTTGAAGTTTGCAAAAGTTCTTGCTCATCAACCCAATAGAACCAGTCAGGATGTTCTGGAATTAAATCATTATCAATACTTGCTGTCCTAAAAACGAATTCCAATATTACTTTAATACCCATCAAATGGCAAGATTCTACTAATGCCGCAAATTCAGTTTCTGCCGATAAACCAAGAAATGGCTCTGATAAATTTTCATCTAATTGATAATGATTTTTAATGGCGTAGCATGAACCTAAATTCCCTTTTTTTCTATCTATTCCTATCTTTGTTATTGGTAGTAAGTATAAAACATTAACACCAAGCGATTTTAAATAAGGCAATATAGATATAGTTTTTAAAAATGTTCCTGTCTTTTTAAAAAGAGAGTTCTGTGGATTTGCTCTTTCTTTGTTTGATAAAAATTTAGTGTAATCAAAGGCTGTATTTAAGCGTATAAATGAGTTGTAAATTACGGCATCTTCTATTTCAAAATCTTTTTGCATAGAAGAATTTTTTATAGCAAATGTCTCAATTGTATTAATTTGGTTTAAAAAAAAATCAATTGGATTGACTTTTACTGCATTGTTCCCCATTTTGCTTAAATCAGAGGCAAAATTAAGCCATAAAGCAGGAACAAAATATACGCAGTCTTTGAATTTATCTTGCAAATTAACAAGTTTTTCTTTGACTAAATTAAGATTTTTATTTGGTTGTTGCATCAAAATGCTATTCGTTTAATTTTTAATATTTTGATTATTCATTAAATTTAGAAAATCCTTTTCTGATAAAATGGGAATATTCAATTCCAAAGCTTTTTGCAATTTTGAGCCGGGATTTTCACCAACAACCAAAAAATCTAATTTCTTTGAAATAGAAGAAAGAACTTTCCCACCATTGGCTTCCACTAAATTTGATGCTTCATTTCGTGTTAAAGAAGATAACTCACCCGTAAAAAGAAAAGTTTTACCACTTAAAAAGCTAATTTGATTACTATCTATATCATTTTCAGTATTAAATATCAAATTATACGATTTTAATCTATTAATAATTTCAATATTTAAAGGATTCGCAAAAAACTTAACGATGGAGTCGGCAATTTTATCGCCAATTTGGTTTATTTTCCGTAAATTATCTGCACTTAATTCCATAAGATTATTGATGGAGCGAACTTCTTTTGCAAGAATTTTTGCGGCAGTTTCACCCACATAACGTATTCCTAAACCAAACAAAACATTGTTGAAAGGTTTTGTTTTTGATTTCTCAATTGCATTCAACAAATTATTGATACTTTTTTCTTGCCAGCCATCTAATTTTAAAAGCGAAGTTTTATGTTTATGAAGTTCATAAATATCAGCGATGTTATTCAAGAACCCTAATGAAACAAGTTCATCAATAGATTTTTCTCCTAAAAATTCAATATTCATAGCATTTCTTGAAGCAAAATGCTCTATTCTTTTTCTAATTTGCCAAGGACATTCAGGATTTAAGCAATAATAAGCAACTTCTCCTGGATACTTTGTTAAAGGAGTTTGTTTTTCACAAGGACAAATTTTGATAAATTCAAAAGGTTTAGAGTCAGGTGAACGCTTTTCAAAGTTAACTCCGACAAGTTTAGGAATAATTTCGCCACCTTTTTCAACAGATACGTAATCTCCTATTCGGAAATCATTCTCTTTAATAAAATCTTCATTGTTCAGTGTCGCACGCTTTACAATAGTTTCAGCTAATTCTACCGGCTCAAGTTCAGCAACAGGTGAAACAATACCTGTTCTTCCAACTTGATATGTTATATCCAATAATTTCGTTTCTGCTTGTTCAGCAGAATATTTAAATGCAATTGCCCATCTTGGAAAACGTGAAATATAGCCTAATTGCTGTTGTTGCTCTATTGAATCTATCTTTATAACTAATCCATCTATATTATACGGCAATGTCTCTCGTCTTTCTCTCCATTCATCAATATATTGCTTAATTTCATCAACAGAATTGCATAGTTTGGAATATTCATTAACGGGAAAACCCATTGTTCTCAAAAGGTACGCATTACTTTGCAATGAAACTAATTGAGTATCATTAGTCAGTAAATAATAAGCAAAAAAATTCAAAGGTCTTTTAGCAACTTCATTTGAATCAAGTAATTTCAAAGTTCCAGAGGTTAAATTGCGAGGATTAGAAAAAGGTTTCAAATTTGCTTCAAGTTGTTTGTTATTCAATAAAACAAAATTATGCCGAGTCATAAAAACTTCGCCTCGTACTTCGAACTCATTGACTTGAAAATCTTTTGGTAAATGTATAAATTTTGGAATATCTTTGATTTGCAAAGCATTTAAAGTAACATCATCGCCAGTAAATCCATCGCCACGAGTTAAAGCAATTTTAAGTTTATTATTAATATATCTTAAACTTAACGAAACGCCATCAAATTTTAATTCAACAAAATA
>Ga0123519_10016832_pt1 | contig 10115 bp, 9 predicted proteins | sample YelNatPaOPRAMG02_FD_87396 | JGI IMG/M metagenome (GOLD analysis project Ga0123519, IMG submission 87396) | Hot spring microbial communities from Yellowstone National Park - Yellowstone National Park OP-RAMG-02 (version 2) | ecosystem: Environmental > Aquatic > Thermal springs > Hot (42-90C) ...
CCCCTTTGATGGGCCTTCAGGTATTGGTTCAGTCATGAACCTTATCGCTTGAACGTCGTGCTCCCTCCGGTGGCCTTCACGACAGTTGAAAGCCCTCTCCAGATTCCATATTCTATCTGCGATATCTACGATTTCAGGCAGTTTGAGACCCATGCCTGTAACGACATTTATGATGTTCATATGCTCGTTTGTGATGTCGATCAGGCCGTATATGCCCTCAGTCATTCTGCAGACACACATAGAGTCTTGTATCGTGGTGAGTCTCTGGGTCCCTATCGCATATTCAGGTTTACCTTCAAGTGTCTTTCTATCTACTTTGCCGATTCTTTCCCCTGTGGGCCTACCGTCTTGGTGGCTTCCACCCCTCGTCGATGTGATCATACCTAGAGAGTAGCCCTTCAAACCTCTCGGAGAATGTCCTGCATTCTCCAAACCTTTGATGGTCACCGCGTATTTTTCCGCTCCTCTACCGATCTTCTTCGCAGCCCTCGCAGCCCCTTCGGCCAATAGATCGCCAACACCTTCACGTTTAGCTATCTTCTCAAGTAGCTGAAGAAGTGCAGTTTCGTTTCCGAACCTGAGATCTAAACCGTCAACCTCTTCCTTTGAAAGTATTCCTTTCTCGTAACATTCCATTGCGAAAGATATCACCGCACCTGTAGATATGGTGTCCAAACCATACTCGTCTGACATTCTATCTGCCTTCGCAATCATCTCTAGAGAGGCTACGCCACAGTTTGAGCCATACGCAAATATTGTTTCATATTCTGGGCCCTCATCGAATGTGCCTGCGTAAGGTCCGGCCTTGACGTAGCTGAGTTTGGTGCAGTATATGGGGCAAGCCATGCACCCTCTGTCTCTGACGACCATTTTTGCCCGCATAGCCTCACCGCTTATCTTCTCAACCTCCTCAAACACTTCGGTCTGCCAGTTTCTTGTTCCCAATATTCCAAGTTGATTTTGTGTTGTGGTCACCCCAGGTGTCCCCAGTGAAGGGAGCGCTTTTCCAGTGCCTGGATTCGCTTTTATCCTCTCAATCTGGTCTGTGATGACTCTCTGGAATTCTTCTATGTTAGGAACCTCTACGTCTTGAGTTCCGCGAACTACAAGGGCTTTAAACTTCTTCGATCCTAGGACTGCCCCGCTCCCACCTCTCCCAGCCGCCCGAGCACCCCATATCGTGCAGGCAAACCTCACAAGCTTCTCTCCGGCTGGTCCGATGCAAGCTATCTGAGCATTCGGTTCTTTCAATTCTTTCCTCAGAATCTCCTGAGTCTCGAACGTGTTCTTTCCCCATAAGTGCGATGCATCTTTGAATTCAACCTTGTCATCGAAGACTGTTACGTACACAGGTGTCTTCGATTGGCCCTCAACTATTATTCCGTCCCATCCAGCATACTTCATCTCCGGTCCGAAGCATCCTCCTGCATAGGAGTCGAAGAAATATCCTGTCAATGGTGACTTTGTAAATACGCCTGAGCGGCCAGCTGTTGGAACCATTGTGCCCTGTATCGGGCCAGCAGCAAATACAACCTTATTCTCTGGGCCGAGAGGGTCTATGCCTGGTTTCAGTTCATCATATAATATCTTGACTCCGAAACCGTTCCCACCTAGGAACTGTCTTGCAACCTCCTTTGTTAACTGGACTGTTGAATGCTTCTTGTTTGTCAGGTCTAAACGTAGGAATTTCCCTGCGTATCCTCCGTAAATCCACATATTCACCATCCTCCTCCAACAGGTTCTAACAACGATACTGTATCTCCATCTCTTAATTTATGGTTTAAGTTTCCTTTCACACTACTTATCTCTTCTCGGCCGACCATGATGAGGAAAGGTGCTAGGCTACCGGTCAATGGGTCCCTTATCCTATCTTCAAAGTCTTTGCCGAATCTTCTAGTCAGCTTACCTATTAGGTCATTGATTGTTTCTCCTTCATCTATCTCGATATCCACTTCTTTCACTCCAGCCGCTTGCCTCAGGTGTGCGAAGAGTTTAACCTTCACCTTCCCCATCTTATGGAGCCTCTGAATACTCACTTTGTAATCTTCTCCCTCACCTTTGCTATTTGAGCTGCACCGAAGTCTCTGCGTCTCTCCGATGCTAAAGATGTTTGTCCACCTGATAGTAAAGCGTTGGTTGGACAGTATTTAACACATTGGGGGTCTCCATCACATACATCGCATACCAAAGGTATCTTCTTTGTGGGATGCCAATCTATTGCGGCGAACGGGCATGCCTCTATACATCTTCCACATTGAATACATATGTCCTCACGGATCTTCATTCCGCCTCCAGCCTTTTCGTCTCTGTAGATAGCTTTAGGTGTAGTTGGACATGCTTCACTGCATGGTGGTTTGCCACATGATCTGCATGCATTAGGATAATAGAGTTCAGGCATGCCTTGGAAATCGATCCATATCCTTGACTTCGATGGATTAAACGCCTTCTCATGAACCATTGAGCAGGTGAGTTCACATATTCGGCACCCTACGCATCTCTCTGAGATTATTGACAGTATAGCCATAGTGACACAACCTTTCCAATTCTACTTATGTTCTCAACATTATTTTAAGATTAGCCTCCAGATTTCTTAAGAATCTTCTCGAGTAGCTCCTCAGCCCTCAATGGGTTGAAGACTCCGCATACACATGGTTTCGCCAATTCACGCGCAGCCTCCTCTATTGAGATTTTGTCTCTCTTAATGTCGCTTATCATCTTCTTCACAAGCAATGGTGATACGCAGTGATGTCCGCACATGGTCGTTATGTCCAATATATCCTGCTCAGGCAGTAGTTCTTTCTTGCCGAATACCCCTAGAGAGATATTCAGTGAGTGAGGTTTCAAACCTATATTTTTCAATGTGGGCCAAACTTCAGAGAAAAGGCCTGAGACTACTACTGAGAGCCCTAAGTCTGCCTCTTTCAATTCTTTCAAACATTCCTCGAGATCCTTCTTGTTCGTGAATACCCCGTGAACTATCGAGTTTTCCTTTGTACTGTTTAATATGGGCTTCAAACCTTTTCTGAAATAGTTTCCTGTCCTCATATCACCAAAGTTTACCGGGTTGTGTTTCAAAATTATTTCTAGAGCTTTCCTAAATTTTGGAGCTGAGTCTTTACTGTTTATCCCTTGGGCTGCTATTACGAGTATCGGATAGTCTATGGAGAGGGATTCAACTGTTCCCGACCTATGTAATGTATGGGTCATTCATATTCACCTCTAGAACTTCGCCGCAGGTTTACCTATTCCGATGTTGGTCTTCCCATTAGGCCGGTAGTATATATTATGTTCGTCGAGGTACTTCATTATTGGAACTGAGCCGTCGGGGTTTACTTTGACACATATTCCGAGGCTGAAGACAGAGTTTATCTCCTTCGAAACCCTCTGCAGAACCTCCAGGACTTCTGGGAACTTCTCTTCTCTGATCTTAAATTCAGGAATGCATGAGTGAACTCTTTCAGATAGGACATCATCCCTAAGTTTACCTGTCTTCTTATCGGACATTAAGAAGGTCAAGGGATTCAGTGGTTCAAATTCTACACCAACCTTCGCTAAAGCCATAGTTAGTTTCTCCACATCCTTCAGATCGACTCCTACACCTGGCCTACCCATATCTACTGAGAAACCTACCTCCCCAGGTCTGAACCGCCCTGTCACATCATTTGTCTTCATCTCTTCTGTACCTCTCCCAGGCACGTTCGTCTGCTTATGCTCCTTGTAGACAGTTGCGAAGACCTCCCTCACTGATCGGGGCCACTCGAGCTCCTCTAGCTGTATTGCATTGACTGGACAGTTTGCATTATTGTAGCATACTGAACACTCTACGCATTTGTTTCTGTCTATATGCGCTTTCTTGTCCTTTCCAATGGATATAGCCCCAGAGGGACAGTATGGAACGCATCTAGTACAGCCCACACAGAGATCGGTAATCAACATTCCATATAACACCATCACGTTTTTGACTCGAATGAATACCTAACTCGATATAAGTTTAACTAATATGTTATTGACTGTAAACCCAACAGAGGTTTCCATATCGAATCACTGAGCTGACTCATTCTAAACCTACATAATCCTACATAATATGTCACCACTGATAAGAAGCACGAATCATAAAATCAAAATATCCTATAGGTGCTTATATTTGGGTGGAGGTAACTCCCCCTCATAAGAGAGTGGCATTTTACTAGCCTATCAAATACTCATGATGTGAAGGTGATGTTTAGACCTAAGTCAAAAAGGTAGGGAGCGTTGGCATCACTAATAAAACGGAGGAAGGAAATTATTCAGAATCCGAGAAATCAACAGAACAGAATTGCAAGGGAGGTTGTCGTCTCAGCGTTAGAGGTAGCTATTGAATCTGCTAATCCTTACAAGTTGGTGATGGAACATGTCCGCCTCGAGGATTCGAACCTGATCATTGATGGAGAAGAATTCTCCTTAAATAAATATAAAAACGTGCTAGTTGTGGGAGGGGGGAAAGCTGTTGGTGCTATGGCTGAAGCCTTAGAGGATATTCTGGGAGACAGGATTAAGGAAGGCCTAGTCAACATATTGACTGGCACAGCTGGCAGATACCGGACGAGAAAGATAAAATTGAATGAGGCTGGCCACCCTATCCCCGACCTCTCAGGCATGGCAGGAGCAAAATGTATGCTTGAAATGGTTGAAAAGTCAAAGAAGGAAGACTTGATAATATGCCTGATATCGGGTGGAGGTTCGGCGATGATGACGCTGCCTGCAAGAGGAATAAGTATTGAGGATAAGCAGAAGCTCACAAAGCTTTTACTGTTGAGTGGCGCAAATATCAATGAGATCAATACTGTTAGAAAACACCTTTCGATGTTTAAAGGTGGGCAGCTTTCAAAAGCGGCTTCTCCAGCGACCATTGTCAGCCTGATACTCTCGGATGTTGTAGGCGACCCGATAGACTCCATCGCCTCAGGACCTACAGCTCCCGACCCAACCACCTATAGAGACGCAATAGAAATTCTGCGCAAATATGATCTGTGGGATAAGGCGCCTGAGACCATCAAGAATGTTCTTGAGAATGGTTTAGCTGGAATCTTACCGGAAACCCCGAAGCCTGATGATCCTATCTTTGAGAATGTAAGGAATATCGTAGTTGGAAATAATCTGATGGCTTGTAAAGCAGCAAGGGATAGATTGAAAAACCTCGGATTTAAGACACTCATATTAACCACAAGAATGCAAGGTGAATCAAGGGAAGTAGGCATGTTCCTCGGCTCTATTGCAAAAGAGATATCCAGTTCCGGAAACCCTCACCCACCACCGGCGGCGATTGTGATCGGTGGAGAGACTACTGTAACTGTTAGAGGAAGAGGTTTAGGAGGCCGCAATCAAGAATTGGTTCTCAGCGCGGCTAAATGTATCGCTGACAGGAATGGTATATGCATAGGCTCCATAGGCACTGATGGAATAGACGGTCCAACCGATGCTGCCGGCGCACTAGTCGACGGGGAGACCTTGAGAAGAGCTGACGAGCTTGGGCTTGACTATGGAAAAGCTCTCATGGAGAATGATTCATACAACTTCTTCCGCATGCTCGGTGATCTTTTGATAACAGGACCCACAGGATCTAATGTGAACGATATTGCAGTTTTATGCGTCTATGCATGAAAGAATTCTCATATTCGACGGTCCTTCTTCACCATGTACTTTAGCAGGTCAACCAACCTACATGAAAAGGCCCATTCATTATCATACCATCCGAATATCTTGACGAGATTCTCTCCGATGACCATGGTGCTCTGGCCGTCTATTACTGCTGAGTGCGGGTTTCCAACAACGTCTATTGACACTATAGGCTCTTCAGTATACTCCATAATGCCCTTCAACGTTGTTTGAGCAGCGGTCTTCATAGCGGCGTTGACCTTTTCAACTGTAACTGGTTTTATCGTTTGAGCAACAAAGTCAACTATTGAACCGTTAGGTACAGGTACCCTCAGGGCGACTCCGTCGAGTCTGCCTTTAAGTTCGGGTATCACTTCAGTTACAGCTCTGGCTGCACCTGTGGTTGTAGGTATGATCGATAGGCATGCTGCCCTCGCTCTTCTCAAGTCCCTATGGGGAAGGTCTAGTAGTCTCTGATCGTTTGTATAGGCATGGCAAGTAGACATGAGCCCATAATTTATTCCAAAGTTATCGTTTAGGACCTTTACTATGGGTGCTATACAATTTGTTGTGCATGAAGCCATTGAAATTATACTGTGTTTTCTTGGATCATATGAGTGCTCGTTCACCCCCAACACTATTGTAACATCAGGATCCCTTGCAGGGGCTGTGACGACGACTTTTTTGGCTCCCGCGCTTACATGCTTCGAAGCATCCTCACGATTCGTGAATAGTCCTGTGGACTCTACAACATAGTCGATCTCCATGTCCCTCCATGGCAGATTCGAAGGATCTTTATGTGTCAGCACCTTTACTTTCCTCCCGTCGACTTCGAAACCGTCGTCAACAACCTTCACACCAACATTCAACCTACCTAGGACTGAGTCGTACTTCAACAGGTGCGCAAGGGTTTTGGCGTCGGTTACATCATTTACCACACTGACTTCAAGTAAACTCTTAAACTCTTGATCTGAAAGTGTGGCTCTGTAGAAGTTGCGTCCAATTCTCCCGAATCCATTGATAGCTACACGATAGACCATTCTATACTATTCAACCCCTATCTTCATTCGACAATTACTCTATTTGCTGAACTTGTTTTTCAGTTTATCTAAAACTTCTTTCAAGGTCGTATACTCCATCTCTGCAGACCCTACCCTATGTGGAATGAATGGGCCGTTACGTCTAATATACTCCGCTATCTCGTTGGCTTTGGCTCTTGTATATTCGAAGGCTGGGTCGTCGAAGAGGTCTGCCGGCCCTATCAACTTCCCGTTACATAATTGGAATCCAAGTGCAACTACACGTGGGGGGCCATCGAACCTGGTGCATTTATTCTGGCTGTCATTGACACTTACAGGCATCAATGGGCCGTGGTGCGATCCCCTCATCCAACCTGGCACAAGATGTGGGAAGCTGAAGGCTTCGAGGATCTCTCCAATAGCTGGCAGACCATGCTGAGCCCTCAATATACATGCAGGATCATCTTTGCCAACATACCTTCCGGCGATTATTGAGAGTTTGGTAGTGGTGCTCGCAGCTGCAGGTAGACCATCGTAACGATAGACTTTTCTAATAATATAGCGGTTAGGATCTCCGATGAGGGCTAAGAGATCATATAATTCTTCAGGACACTTGAGCTTCACAGAGGCGTCCTCATGAAGGTCGTAAACCTCGAATATGAATCCTCCGTGAAGGCTTGGATCGAAGACTAACCCGGATGTATTGAACGGATCTGCAAATATCTTATATAACGGCAGGTTCCAGGCGCCTGGCGATGTCTTGTCTGCTAACAATATTATTAGAGGATCGCTCGTTCTCTCTTCAAACTCCAGTTCAGCGGCTCCAGGGCCCATCCCCTTCACGTTTCCTGAGAATGAGTCTACCAGTAAGTCTTGACCCGCCGCGTAGAGTTTGAGTGGTTTCGATACCTTTTCAGTAACTTCCTTGAAGGTTTCCCAAGCTAATCTGTGAATCTCAGCATTGTTCTCACCCATTCTATGTGTCATTATGAGGTCGAGATCATCTCCACAATGTGTTACATGAAAGTCGACTATCAATCCCCGTTTTCGCGCATTCTCTAATTGTTGAGTTGCAACTTCAAGCTCTTTGGGATGGGTGATGTGATGACCCACGAGGGAGCCTACATCTGCTTTCAAAACAGATACTGTCAATAACCTCTTCCCTTCCATACGCCTCAACTCCCTAGCTTAAAGTAATATGTTGTAATACTTTTAACCTTTAAGTGTATTACGTTTTAAATCCGAAGAATATCAAAACGTAATCCAGAAAAGTATTCCTTAAATGATTCTATCTGTTGAAATGAAGTTCAAAGAACAGATGCGGAGATGAGCCTTGAGCAAAAACATACACTACCCACTCATCTTAGTCAACTTGAAGACATACTTGGAGGCTGTCGGAAAGAAGGCCGAGGATCTGGCTAAGGTTTCGGAGAAAGTTTCAAATGAGACAGGGACCTGCATAGGATTAGCACCTAATTTCACGGACATGAGCAGAATCTCAACTTTCAACATACCAGTTTTCTCGCAACATATAGATCCCATAGAGCCTGGTCCTTTCACAGGCCATATCTTGGCTGAATCAGTAGTAGAGGCTGGTGCTACAGGCACAATAATTAACCATTCTGAGAAGAGACTCAAACTGTCAGATATAGAGTTGGCGATTGAAAGGGCGAAGCAGGTGGGTTTGGTAACAGTTGTCTGTGCGAATACAACCAGAGTAGGTATAGCAGTAGCGGCTTTTGCACCCAGTATGGTTGCAATAGAGCCCCCAGAACTTATAGGTACTGGAGTAGCGGTATCCAAGGCTAAACCGGAGGTAGTCTCAAACTCCGTCAGGGAAATCAAGAAGATAAATCCAGATATCGAAGTACTTTGTGGTGCAGGAATAGTGTCTGGAAGAGATGTATACGCCGCAATAAAACTCGGCAGTAGCGGAATACTCGTGGCAAGCGGAGTTATAAAGGCGCCAAATTGGGAAAATATCCTTATGGAATTTGCCAAGGCAGCAGCCGATGCATCCGGAGATTTGTGATGTCTTGAAGGTCAAATTTGAATGCCCATGCTGCCTCTTGAATAGGGCATATGTGGAGACCGAGATGGCGACAGAGAATTCAGAAATAAGATTACAAACACTCATAGAAGTCATGAGAGTACTTGCAGACAATTTCACAATTAAAACTACACCAGCATATATGGGAACCCTCAGAGATCGCCAAATCAAAATAAGCACTAAAAATCCAGACCCATTCAAAAAAGTGAAGATTGCAAGCAACAGAGAGGCTCTGGAGATTCTTCCTAAAGCAATTGATTACGTCGCCCAGTCGGGATCGGCTTCAGAGAGGTTCAGGAGGGCCTGTCTGATATCAATAATTGGAAACGCATTTGAATTTGGAATAAAAGACTATAGATTCAGCTTTGATGAACTCCCAAAACTAATTGAGAAGGCGGAGGATGATCTGCAGGTAGATCAAATATTAGAGATCGAGTCAGCCGCAAGACACACTGATAATGTCCTCTTATTGACAGATAATGCAGGCGAGATAGTCTTTGACAAGATCCTTGTTGAAGAACTAAAGAGAATGGGTCTTTACGTTACAGTAGCCGTAAAAGACTCTCCTGTGAGCAACGACGCCACATTGGAAGATGCCTCGATTGCTCACATGGACCAGTCTGCAGACAAAATCATAACTACGGGATCCGACTCACTTGGCTTGATGATTTCCGACTGCAACAAAGAGTTTTTAGAAATATACTCCAAGGCTGGACTAGTGATCGCTAAGGGAATGGCACATTACGAGACCCTCACAGAGTATTCCCTGAAGCAACCACATGAAAAATTGCTCAAGGCAAAATGTAGGCCGATAGCTAACGATCTAAATGTTAAGATAAGTGGAAACATTGCAAAATTGCTTTAGAACTCGTCCAAAGAAATATTCCAGATTGATGTATTAGTATCTAAGAGGAGAGATTTTGCTATCGAAGCATCATAAGTATAAAAGAGGAGAAGTAATACTTGCAGGGGGCTCAAGTTTAAGGTTTGGCAAGAACAAGGCTCTGATAATGCTTGATGGTAAACCATTGATACGGCATGTCATTGATAACAGTATCGAGACTGTAGAACAGATCATAGTCACTATTGGACGGAAAGAGGATCCCAGACCTTTCTTGGAGGTTTTGCCACAGAACGTTAAAGTAGCAAAAGACTTGAGAGGGTACAAGAATCCATTAAACGGAATATTGTCGGGCATCATGTTTTTGAATGCTGAGTATTGCCTAGTCCTACCTTGTGACACACCTTACATTAAGCGTGAGGTGTTAGAGATTCTCTTCAGGGAGGCTGATGGATATGATTCAGCGATACCAATTTGGCCGAATGGTTACATCGAACCTTTGATTGCTGTCTACAGAGTTGCACCTACGGTTGAGGCCCTCAGGCTGATTGGTGTAGATAAGAATTCGAAA
>Ga0123519_10016836_pt1 | contig 10114 bp, 7 predicted proteins | sample YelNatPaOPRAMG02_FD_87396 | JGI IMG/M metagenome (GOLD analysis project Ga0123519, IMG submission 87396) | Hot spring microbial communities from Yellowstone National Park - Yellowstone National Park OP-RAMG-02 (version 2) | ecosystem: Environmental > Aquatic > Thermal springs > Hot (42-90C) ...
ACTATATTTCAAAGAAAATAATAAGGAAGTTTTTGTACGGGAAAATAAGGCCTTCCATAATGGCCGTTATAGTTCAAAAAGAAGTAGCAAAGCAATACGTTTCTGATGTTCCTAAAAATTCGTTTTTATCAGAGTCTGCAAGAGTTGTTGCCAAAGTAAAATATATACAAACGGTTTTAAAAAAAGCATTTTACCCTATTCCGCCTGTAGATGGTGCTATTTTAAGATTTGAAATTTTTCCCAAGACTCTATTAAATGAGGGTGATCTTCCTAAGTATATGAGATTTTTGAGGGTGGGGTTTTCCGCTCCGCGGAAAACCCTACTAAACAACCTAAAATCCCTTCGTTATAAGAGAGATTTTCTCATTAAAATATTTAAGAAACTCAAAATAGATTGCCATGTAAGACCTCAAAATGTTAGTACTGAACAGTGGATAAATATTTGGAAAGAATTTGAAAAATATAAGTGATATTTAAAAGTTCAAAACTGCCTTTAATGCTTCGAGATTCCTTTCATATTCATATGGGGTGTTTTTGACCTCTACTGTAACAGAGGGGATTCCTAATTTTTCAGCCGCCCAACTTGTCATGCTTCCTGTTACTAAGTATTCATCATCTCCCCATACACTATCTTCATATCCTGTTTTTTGCTGGATGATTTTTACAAGTTCGTTTGATCGGGGTGAGTCATCACCTGCAAATACACCACTTATACAACAGTGATAGTCTATTAGCGTATCTACACCATACTTGATAATGAGGTTTTTTAGAGCCTGCGTTTCTGGTTCTGAAAAAGGAGATAATCCTCCACCATGCGGATAGTATGTACTTCTCACCCATGTGTCTGTTCTCCAATCGTTTGTTCCCCAGTTTCTGTTTAGATCTGTTCCATTAGCATTCATCCTTGTTTTAGAAAGGTAACCATCAGGATTTGCTACAACAACAATAATCGCTCTTGTTCCCTTAGGTAAAACATCAGGGTGATTTTCTAAATAAGCAACCCATTTTTCAAGTACTTTTATTGATTGTGTTTCATTGCCGTGCAAACCCGAAGTATATAAAACTGTTTTGTCCCCTGATCCAAAAATATAAGCATATATTGGCTTACCCTTAATAGACTTACCAATGTATACAGTCTGTTTATTCGTAGTTGTAAAAGACCACTTTGTAGGTGATGTATTCGGAAGTCCATATATACTATTTATATCCTTATCAATTGTGATAGTATAAGTAGTTTGCGGTGTAAGACTTTGTGGTTTATATACAAGCGTATTTCCCTCCCACGAAAAAACACCTTTTGCGTTTGGATATATTTTGAAAGATTTTTGTGCAGAAGTGTGGTCCACTTCTTGATCGAAAGTAATTTTAATTTTTGTGTTTAGTGAAACTTTTTTTGAATAGTTTTTGGGTGTTACCTCTAATATTTTAATGTGTCCGATTGTCGTGAATGATATTTTTTTGTTGTCTGCTAACCGAGATCCATCTATACCTATGATATCTTTTGTTATGGTGACATTATATACTTTCTCATATTCCCATTTCCCTTGCGGTAATATTTTTATTGTTGCAGGATCTGTTTTTTCTATTGAAATTTGTGCGCTTTCCTCTTGTGTTCCAACTTTTATTGCGTCTCCTATATTTTCCGAAACAATTTCCTTGTTAAACCTTAAAATAATTGAAGTATCTACGTGAATATTGCTCTCACCATCTCTAGGTTGTGTCTCTAATAATTCCAAAGAAGATGGTGAAAAAAATTCTCCTTCTGCTACTATCCTTTTTTTATTTTTTAAGAGTGGTGGGTTTGATACCAGTTCAAAAAAGGAAGCTTCTGTTTTTTGGTAATTACTGAGCGCTTGTACCTCACTTTCTGTTATTGCTACTTCTTCCCATTGGATTACTTTATATTTGTAATTAGTTTTTTGAGAAAAACCATTTTTAGCGGTGACAACTATTTTTGCATCTTCCTTTTTGTATTCAAGGTCTAGTGGTGGTTCGGTTAATAGTTCTACCTTTGTGTTTTCTGATATGTTTTGGAATTCAAACCAGTCATGAACGTGCGGGTTTTTACTTATGAATGGAATTGATGTTAAGGTGATGTCTTGTATAGGAAATGGGATTTGCTCTATTTTTAGCGTCATTGGTTTGAAAAATGTGTAGATACCATTTACTGTAAAATTATATTTTGTTCCTGGTACAAATGGGGCTTTTGACGAGAGGGTGAGTTTTTTTGCTATGCAAAAAAACTCACCCCGAACCTTTATTTTCAGTCCTTTACACTCCAATTCTAAAGGGTACGACGGCTCTGCAAGATATGTGCTTCTCCAAATCATTACGTAGTGATTGAAGGATAGTTCTATTTTGCTTTTATCTTTTATATAGTGGCGATATTGTGTATTTTCCCCATAATGGTAAAGCCCATAAACTGAGAGTAAAACTATAAAGATTATTACACTAAGGAAACTGTATAATTTTAAAAACTTTTTTACCCACTCTTTTCTTAAAAAGTTCTTTATTGTTTTTTTAACGGCCGCCATTGCTTAAAAGAAGGTCTATTGATTTTATTACTTTTCCCGGAGTTTTTCAAAAATATAGCCGTGATATACAGTATCGATTTGGAATTTTAGGCACTATTAACTGGTTTGATAACAACCCTTCTTGCTTCTCCTTCTCCTGTGCTCTCTGTCTTGACGTCCTTATCTTCTGAGAGAGTTATGTGTATTATTCTTCTTTCTGCTGGTGGAAGTGGAGGAAGTTCATAAGGTTTTCCTGTTTTTTTAACCTGTTCTGCTATCCTGTATGCAAGATTTTTTAAAGAAAGTTCCCTTTTTTCTCTGTAACCATTTACATCTAGCGCTACAGTAACACTTTCTTCACAGTTTTTAACTAAGAGGATCTGTATGATCAGCTGTAAAGCTTCAAGATTTTTACCGTGAAACCCAATGAGTCTGCCAAGGTTATTTTCGCCTGTTGCATCTATTTTAACTATTTTTCTACCTTTATCTTCTGTGATTTCTACCTTTACTTCAGCTTCTACCCCCAGATATCCAAATATAGTAGATACTATCTCTTTAGTTTTTTCTATTATCTTTGCGTTTGTCACTTATTTTTTCTTCTATTTTTAAATTCGGTCTTACTCCTTTTGTTTGTCGGATTTTTTTAAATATGGAGAAGATGTGCCCACTGTAATTTACCAACAGCGTTAAAATTATACCAATAATGGACTGTGCAATCCAGTAAATACCGAGTGCGGCAGGTGTCATTAATGCAAATGATACTGTTATTAGAGGGAAAAAAACTTGTGTCTGTGATGATAAAGCTTTGTTTATATCTTGTGAATCCCCCTTTTTTTTGACCTCTTTTTGCACTTTTGGTGTAAAAGAAGATAAAATTTTGCCACTTAGCCATTGAGTAAATCCTACCAGGAAACACATTAGTATATAAGGGATTATCTCATTTGTATAAAACCCTATTGTGGAAGGGGTTTTTGCAAGATCTAAACCTAAGAAGTGTGTATTTAGCATATACCCTTCAGGAAAATTCAGTAAGTTTGAGTACATTATTTCCTTTAATGATGAAAATGAAATAGCTATTTGACGGATTGCTTGATATATCGCTATTAAGAATGGCAATTGAATCATAGTTGGTAAACAACCACCCGCACATCCTATTCCCATGTCTTTTAAAATGGAGGCTTCTTCCATTGTCATATCCTTCGGAGATTTTGTCTGAAATTGTCTTAGTTTTGGCTGAAGTTTTTGAATTTTCTTCATACTTTTTGTTTGGAGGATTGTTAGTGGTAATAGTATTAGCCTTAAGATTAATACAATGACAATTATAGAGATTCCGAGATTTTCTCCAAAATTTTTGTAGATGAAAAATATTAAATTAACTATTGGGCGGTAAAAAAGAGTATTCCACATAACATCGATGATTATATACTAGTTTAGTGAATAAAAGAAGAGAACTTCGTGGAAAGATTAAGGATTAAATCTGTCTGTTCCCGGATTTGATACTGAAATTGGAGATCTTCTTTATTTGAAAAACCGTTATACTACTTAATGCGCTACATCTATAAAACTGTTTCTCGAACATATCTGATGGATATATTTAGTGCAGTACTATATAATTTATCACCAATATTTCCGTTTGGATAAAGCTTTTTATTCCTATCTCTATCTGTGTAGTGAGGCCTATTTGGATTTGTAAATTTGTGTTTTACTGTGGGTTTTACTATTACTATATCCTTGGTAATTAATCATTTAACTGCTTTAGAGCATTATTAAGTGATCATCAAAAGAAGAAGGGTAATGAATGTGGTAGACAAGAAGGGGATCTTGACAAAAAAATCTTTGAGTAATATTGTTGTAATATTTGGATAAGAATAAAAATAAAATGACGACTGAAAAGCTAGGTGGTAAAATTTCTCTTCAAGAAATGCAGCAACAAATACTTCAAAACCCTCCGAGATCTTTATGGAGGAAAGATCTGCTGCGGCCGTTTCCACTAGAGCTTGAGGGTGACATTGAAATGTCCCCAGAAAAAGTTGAAAGCCTCATGAGGGGTATGAACGCACTTGAATTATTAGCTAGAGATCTCGGAATAAAGAATCTCTCTGCTCAACTTAAGAGAGACCCTAATTCCCCACTTGCCAGGGCAATAAGAAGCATTGTTTCGAAAACAATAGGGGAGATGGGATTCTTAGGTCTTTCTCACTTTGATGAAATTTTAAAAGAAAATTTTCCAGACGGTGTTAGTGAGGAAGAAGCAATGCTTTTGGCAGGGGCATATGGTATTGGTCTCCTGGCAGGGCTACCACAAGATATACCTATATATGAGTATGAGCTGTATTTTGCAGAAAGAATTTTAGGCATGGCAGTCCGAGTGATAGCGCCTACAAAAGGAAAACTGCCTAAGGATAAAGCACTTAGAAGAGAGGTCTTGCAAAAGATGTCATTATATTTTGAGAATGTGCGTGAGTTCAGATATAATCTTCTAAAGAAATATGGTGTTGGAAGTAGGATTAGGATTATTGACGAGGATAGTATATCAATGTGGGATGTGGAAAAACTTGATAGGCTTTCTGAGGAAGCTGATGCACTGTGTAGTTCTTATGAAATCGACCCGGAACGCGAACTTGCGGAACTGACGTTTCAACTGGCGCCAGCTGTTATTAGTGAAGGATTGGATGCGACACAAGTCCTTTGGCTTAGAGCTGCTCTCAGAAAACTTCAGTCTTTTTCCTCATACAATCTTGAAGCAGAATGGAACGAAGAGAGGATAGCCTCTGCTATCTCTGCTGGTCTTAGAGCAGGAACTTCTTACCTTTCAAGAGCAGACAACTATCGGTTCACCGAATATGGCCCCTCAGTCCATTACAGATACAAGGGTGAAGAATACTTCGGATGTTGTTGGTGGGCTTTTAATACAATGGAATCGAAGTGGTCAGAGGTAATTAATAATGACAAGGAGCTAGTATTGTACGCTGCAGCATTTACTTTGGGTTTAATGGCATCACATATGTCTTATAAAAAAGATCGTAACTACCATATAAGTGACGCATGCATTGCTAAGATGCCTTTTCTTTTAGCTACTGCTAGAAAGGCAGGATTGGACAAAGTCGATCACAAAGTTGATAAAGAAGTTTTTGATCTGCTATACCCCTTTTATGAATACTTACAAGAGCTAGAAAAATTTTACTTTCCAAGATGGTATAGGGGTGACTCACCATATATGCGTGATATAAAGGATGCATATGAGTGTGTGAAAGAGATGGTAAGAGAGAGCAGGTGAGAAGACTACTAAGGACGTTTTCCTAAAAGGTCTACTTGTTATTGTGGAGTGTTATGTAGTACATTGGCCAGTAGCGTCTTTGAGTTCTCCCAGAGATCGTTTATAGAAACAATCCTTAATGTGGTATATGGCAAAAATATAATACCCCTGATTTACTGGTGCTTTTCAAAATTTACTGTCAGTTTCGGCTTTAAGCTACTTTGTAAGCTTCTTACCGCAGTTTGGGCAAAACTTGGCAGTGTCATCAACTACTCTTCCACATTCAGGACAGTTTTTTGTTGACTTTTGTGAAGATACAATCTCCTTTGCCATTGTCATTCCCATTCCAATTCCGATTCCGGCGCCAATACCTGCGGCTGCGTTTCCACCTTCCCCTCCTTGTTTAAGTCCTTGTGCCATACCCAGTTTAACAGCTGTTTCTGCTAGTCCTGGTTGTGATGCATAGGCTTTGTCTCTCATTAAGTTCTTTAGCATTTCTTCGTCCTCTTCTTTTAGAGATATTGTAAAGTTACCGAACTTTCCTATTTCAATTCCGTAATCTTTTAGATGTTCAGTTGCCCCTTCTATAGCAAGCTTTTCGAGTTCTTCTGTTTGTGCGGCGATTCCCAAGATTGGTATTTCTCCGTTGGTGATTTTTTCTGTTACTGTGTCTCTGAAGTCTTTAAGAATTTGTTCTCTTACCCAATCTGTAATTTGCTCATTAGTTTCTAGGTTTTGAGTTCCGACAAGCTTTACTACTAATGCTGATGGGTCGGTTACTTTCATAGAGTATGTTCCGTATACCCTTAGTCCAACTGCAAGTTTGGTTTGTGGGTCCTGTACGTTGTCTATACTTCCGCCAAACGGCAAGTCTGTAAACTCTCGAGTACTTACAAAATAAAGTTCAGAAATCATAAAATTTCCACCTGTCGCAGCATCTATAATGAGGTTTAAAAATGGAATAGCACTACCATCTATCCTATATTTCCCTGGTTCTAGTGTCCCTACAACCTTACCATCTTTAAAGAAGAGTGCTTTTTCATCCGCTTCTACAACTACCTGCGTGAACTTTCTTATGTTTTTATCTGGCCATTTATAGACTATTTGATTTTTTGTCTCTTCTGGTCTGGAGATGAATTCTCGCTTGATTTCGCCAAGGATTCCCATTTCTTTATCGATTAATTAATTTTGTTTATCTTAGCAGGAAACAGGATGGTTGTAAAGTGTTGGAAGTTAAACAGTTTTACACTTAAATTAGTGGTAACAATTATTTTTACGGGATGTAGGCGGTTTAGATTTCTAGTTTTTAGTCCAAAAACGTTTTTTGTTTTTTTAATAGGTGAAAAGGGGTTGGGTTTTCTTTCCACGTTGACTTCCACGTTAACAGATGCACCTCTCCCTCAGCAATCTCACTGCTTCTGCTGGTATAACAGTGCCAAGTGCGTTAGTGACACTAGACGGCATTTCTTTAACAGGCAAAGTAGTAAGAACAGCTATTGGAGTTGCCAAATTTCCATTTTTTCCCTTAGATATCTCAAATAAGATATATAGTCCACTTCCATTTTGATTTCGTGCCTCTACAAAAAATAGTGGTCTTCCTTGTACTGTTATAGCGTACCTACTTCCGCAAGTCCCTAAATCATTTTCATTTAAAGGCAGATAGTATACTTGACCCGCTACTGTGCTTAAATCTACTTTATAAAGTTTATAAAGTAATGGATCCACTCTACGCCATAAAGTCCCAACTTTTTCAGGTGATGGTGTTACTATTGTAGATGTAAAATCTTCTCCCCAAAAGGTTAAATGACCTACATTACCTTTACCTAATAAAAAAAAGGCTCCCCCTTTTAGGTTTATCAGCCCTTTGTTTTCTCTTCTAATCACTAAGATGTGGCCTCTTCTACAACCAACAATCCCTCTAAGATTATTTGATCCTACCTCGACAACGCTGCCTGCTGCCACTACGTTCTCTTCAAGAGCTTGTGCATCCTCTTCAGCTCCAACACTACACCAACCACAATTTTCCACGATAGAGCATCTGGCGAAGCCACCAACTCTAATCTGGAGATTATTTTTTCTCACCCTTACTCTTGTGCGGGCTGTTGCTCGTAGATCTCCATTGTTAATTTCCACAGTCACGGCACTGTTGCCCCCACAGTGGGCTCTTACACCAAATTTTATCTCTGGTATTCCTAATTTAGCGTTTCCAGAGATAGTAACTTCGTTTCCCGAGTAAATATTTATACGTGTTGTACCGCCCTCGGGAGTTTGGATACCACTGTCTGCTCCTGTATATCTTTCACTCATTTCTAAACCCTTTTATATAATTTTTTTTTATTTACTTTAAAAGTATATACCACGAAATGATTTTTGTCAATATAAATGATATATTACAAGCGGTGGAATTTTTATGAGGTATTTATGTGTGTTTAAAAGGTGTGAAAGTATTTTTTTATTATGATATCTTGTAGAAAACTAAAAAAAGATTACAAATAGAGGGGCTGATAAGATTGGTTGAAAATATTATATTGAACAAGGGGTTTATTATGCAAAACAGCTAGCGAAGATTTTAAAGGTGGGTATTTAAAATAGTTAAATTTGCATTATTTGGTTTTTAGCAGGGTGCATAACTGTTTAAAAGAATAAAGATAGTTTAATCGTTTTAAGCTGATTTAAAATGAAAGTAGCGCCTTTTTGTTTTCTCCATTGACAATTTGACTTGTTAGTGTATAATACACTTTAGTCTCATGAGCATGCAGAAAAGAACCATTAAAAAAGGTTTCCTCTTTTCCCGATTACTCGGGATCTGCATTGCGTAATCATGGGACTGTTATGTACTGTTTCCCATTATTTTTAAAGAAAGCAGATTAAATTTATTTTTTAGAAAAAAGATGAAAACAAATAAAAATTTTATACATCTTACTCCTGACGGCAAAAAAAGAATACAGAATGAATTGAAACAAAGATTGAAGTTAAGAAAGGAAATAGCAAAAAAGATAGAACAGACTGCTAGTTTTGGTGATAGGAGTGAAAATGCCTCATATTCATCTGCGCTTGAGGAGCGGGATCTAAATGAGGCAAGAATCGCAGAACTTGAGAATATACTGGAGAATTGCATAGTTGTTAGAGAAGATAAAGGTAACAAGGATAGGGTCGTTTCTGTTGGGGATAGGATTGTCCTTTCTATAAATGGCCGTAAAGCAGAGTATAAAATTTCAGGTACTGGGACAGCAGACCCGACAAAGAATGAGCTTTCTATTGATTCTCCTATTGGGAGAGCCATACATGGAAAAAGAGTCGGAGACACTGTTTCTGTTGAGGCTCCACTTGGAAAGATTAAAGTTAAAATAGAAAAGATTTTTTAACGTTCAAAAAGCTCCTCCAATTTTTCGAAAGGAATTCTGTAGGTTGTTGGTCTTCCATGAGGGCAAGAAAATGGATTGTTACACTTAGGCAAATCTACCAATATTTTTGTTATATCTGATTGTGTTAGTTTCTCACCAAACCTTATAGAATGATGACATGCCATTAATTTTGCAATGTTTTCTATTTGAGTCGGTACAGAGAAAATTAAACCCTGTCTTATAAGTTCTAATATTATTGTGCTTATTTCTTCTAACCTTATTCCAGCCGGACAAGCTCTAACTCTTAGAGTTCTCTCTCCAAATTGTTCTGCTTCAATTCCAATTCTTTTTAGATTTTTGATCAACCTTGTTATTTGTCCCTGATATATTGGCGATATCTCTACATCTATAGGGATAGAAAGTGTTTGACTTTGTATTCTTTTACTTTTAAATTGATCAAGTAACTTTTCATACAGTATTCTTTCTGCTGCTGCATGTTGATCTATAATTACTATAGAAACTGCATCATGCGTTACTATATATCTATTTGCTATTTGTATTGCAGCATAAGTTGAATATGGGGTTGGTGTTTTTTCTTCCTTTTCTTCAGCAATATCTCGTGTTTCACTTATGAGCGTTTGTGTAAAAATAAGCGCTTCTTTAACATCTTCTTTTCTTGCTTTGTATTTTATTGGTTTTTCTCTCAGTGTGCCGAATGGCTCCTTCCACCTATTCTTTTCCATATTCTGAAGTGCCTTTTTCACGGAGGAAAAAAGTGCTTTAAAAACTAGATCATTTTGTCTGAATCTCACTTCCTGTTTTCTTGGGTGAACATTTACATCAACTTCTGTATATGGTAGATATAAAAATATAACACATCCTGGTATCCCTCTTTTGGTTACACTCTCATAAGGAGAAGATAAAGCTTGCTTGAGGAGTTTACTTACAATGGGTCTTCTGTTTACAAAAAAATATTGCTGTGTATAAAAACTATTTACATA
>Ga0123519_10016843_pt1 | contig 10112 bp, 12 predicted proteins | sample YelNatPaOPRAMG02_FD_87396 | JGI IMG/M metagenome (GOLD analysis project Ga0123519, IMG submission 87396) | Hot spring microbial communities from Yellowstone National Park - Yellowstone National Park OP-RAMG-02 (version 2) | ecosystem: Environmental > Aquatic > Thermal springs > Hot (42-90C) ...
ATTTAAGAAGCAGATTAACAAGTATAAAGAAAAAGGAAATGATGTTAAAGACATTTGTTTATAATCTATGCATATTAGTGAATAAAAAAATGTATTTTCTTATTAGAGGTTTTCTACAAAGCCTCCTAAACAAAACTTTTATATATGGTTTTATTTGTTTTATATGTTGTCATCTGATTTTGATGAATTTGATTAGGAATGCAGTAAACGCTATTAAAGAGATGAAAGCAGCGAAGACAAATGTATATGCAGAATTCATGCTCCACAACAGACCTGCTATCACAGATGCAGGCAGATACGCCATTCCTGTTATGAAGTTGTACAATCCGATCGCAGTTCCCTTCTTCTCTTTTTCTAAATCAGTTATGAAAGCCTTGGTCTGGCCTTCATCTATTGCATAGAACACTCCGTATAGAATAAATAATCCAATAATCAGAATCTTGGAATTTGCAACAATAAATCCGATGCACATAACAGCATATATCAAGTAGCTCATCAAAATGATTTTTTCTCTTCCTATTCTATCGCCAAGCTTTCCAATAGGGATTGACACTAAAACGAACGAGATGTTGAAAAGAGAATAGAGAAGGATAACTTCATTCAATCCGAATCCTACGTCATATGCCTTTAGCAGGAGGAATCCAAAACTGAAGTACGAAATTGAAAACAAAGCCGCAATCATAATATAGTTCTTATAGTTCCTGCTCAGAGTTTTATACGCTTCAAATATGCTTTCTCTTCTTGTTGTTTTCGTCTTCTTTTCTTTAACTAAAAACAGGAGAAGGACTGCAAGAATTGCAGGTATAAGCATAAATGCAAAGAAGGTTATGAACATGTCCAATGTTTGAGGATATATGGTGAAGAATAGATATGCAATTAATGGGCCGAGAATTGCACCTGCCTTGTCAAGAGTTTTGTGGAATCCGAACGAATATCCCTTTGTCTTTTCATCTGACAAAGAAGAGATGAGCGAATCTCTGGGCGGACCGCGTATAGATTTGCCAAGTCTTTCTACCACCCTGAATATTGCTGCAATCGGGACCGTAGTTGCGAATACCAGCAAAGATTTAGCAGCAGTAGACAACCCGTATCCTAATATCGTCAGATTCTTCTTTTTTCCTGTCCTATCTGAAATCGCTCCAGAAAAATAATCAAGAGAAGAGGCAGAGAAATCAGCCAACCCCTCTACAATTCCAAGAAGTGCAGTAGTGCCTCCCAGCACCGCTGTGAAAAATATAGAAAAGACAGAGAATATTGCCTCTGAACTAACATCTGTAAGAAAGCTAACAATTCCGAGCAACGCTATGTTTATGTCCACTCCGAATATCTTGTTATTTTTATCTGATTTTCTATATCTTTTGTTATCATTCTCATTTTTATTTACTTTTGCATTTCTTTTGTTTCCATTACTATTTGATTTTCTGTCCATTTTTTCACTCCTTATATAAATGAAATTATTCAATGCAAAATTAATGCAAGAGGATCGTGTCGCAGCCTTCGGGCTCTCCATAATATTGTGGACCGCTTATAAGCAGCTTTATGTATCCTAGAACCGGAATCCTGAAAATCACCTTGCCTTTCAAATCCTCTTCTCTGACTATATCGAAGTATGAGATATCCATATAATTATTGTTGTCTCCTTTTGTCAGTATATAGTACTCTTCCTTGTTTGAACTTGCACTGGTGTTGTCTTCTTTAACTTTTAATTTCAAGAATGCTCTATGTACAATGTCAATTCCAGTATACTTTCCGTTGATATGAGATGCATAAACAATTACGTCATTCGAAAGGTTTTCATATATCGTGCGATTTCCAAATATGCTGTTTATGGTTATGGATCTCACGCATTCTGGTGAGTATCCTACCATCTGTTTAGTGCTTGAGGATATCCTTGGACAGTTTGCTTGACAGTTGTAGGATATTACTCCTTTTGTTCCATTTCCGCAACCTATTTTTTCTTGTGTTATAATCTGAAACTCTTCTTTACTTATCTCGACTGTAGGTGCATTAATTTCTGTAGCTTTCACTCCTTTAACCACTACAAAATCTCCTCTTTCATAAGATGGTAGCAATGAACAAGATACTACTCCACTTATTGGCACAGGACTTCCAAGCAAGAGAGTAAGAGCGCCAAATATGATAAGGGCAGCGGCTGCAGCCTTTCCAAGTTCAATCAATTCCTTTTTCCATCCTTCCTTTAAGACAGAAATATAAATATCAAGTATGAACCATGAGATAAGGGAAGCACCAGCTATGAACGCGATTAGGACAGACTTGGTAAGCAGGTAAAGAACAAAAGAAACAGCGAATATTATCACTATCAGGTTGTTTTCCTGTATCTTTTCAAGCTTTTTTATTGTGTTTTCATCTTTCAAAGTAACACCTTGCAACATCTTGCATAAATCAAATTTCATTTCATAAATCAGACTGGAGCATCTGCTGATTTAATCGTTATAAATGTAATTTGCATAAGAATGTTTAAAAACATAATCAATGGACACTGTAAAAATTATAAAAATAAAAAAGCAGAAATAATGAGAAATAATAATAGATAGAATAAACAATTAAATAAAAGAGAAAATAGAGAATAAAAATAATTAAAAACAATTAAAAAATAAAAATTCAGGCGATTGTAATGATAGATTAAGAATTTATGTTTGGTTGTTTACCAAACAACTTCCTCTATCATTTCGTATGCCTGTGGTACCTTGTGTTTCTCAGTGTCAAGGTTTCCTAGCAATGATGTGGATGTAACTCCAGTCATGATTGCAGTCACTACTACCTTGTCACCAAGTTCTGGCATCAACCTTGCTCCCCAGATGACGTTTGCATTGCTGTCGAACGCATTGGTGATTCCCTCACCTATCTTTGTTGCCTCACCAAGGGTTAGGTTTGGTCCACCAGAGATGTGTATTAATGCACCCTTTGCACCCTCATAACTGACATCAAGTAGTGGGTGTTCGAGTGTTGACTTTATTGCATCTTCCACCTTGTTTGTTCCCTTTCCTTCTCCTACAGAGAGCATTGCAACTCCACCGTTGCCCATGATTGCTTTTATGTCTGCGAAGTCTATGTTGATCAAGGAAGGTGTCATTATGGTGTCAGATATTCCTCTTATTGCTCTTGCGAGTATTTCATCTGCGACATTAAATGCCTCGTTCATTGGAAGGTTTGGAACGTATTGAACCAATCTGTTGTTGTCTATAACAACCACTGTATCACATGTCTTTCTCAATTCCTCAAGACCCCATCTTGCCTTTTCTGTTCTTGCTCTTTCCAAGGAGAATGGATAGGTAACCATACCAACTACTATTGCACCCTCTTTCTTTGCAACCTCTGCTACCACAGGTGCCGCACCAGTACCTGTACCTCCTCCCATACCTGCGGTGAGGAATACAAGGTCTGCTCCGCTGAGAGCCTCTGCAAGCTTATCCTTTGATGCCTCGGCTGCCTTTCTTGCAATCTCTGGATATCCTCCTGCACCAAGGCCCCTTGTTATTGACTGACCAATTAAGAGCCTCTTGTGTGCCTCTGTTATCTTCAGGTGGTTCATATCTGTGTTAATTGCAATTGTATCAGCTGTCTTGATCCCAGATTTCATTATTCTGGTTATGCTGTTACAACCTCCACCACCTACTCCCACGACGCAGATTCTTATCTTGTCAGATCCAAGGTAATCTTTCTCAGCAGCCTTGTCTGCCTTAACTGTGGTTCCGGAAGTAAACGAACTAAGGAAACTTTCCATTTTAACACCTGCCCCATATATTAAATTTCAACTGACTAGAAATTTGCATATCTCTGCATTGCATTTTTCTAGTCAGTTGATTAAAATTAAAAAATTAACTAATTCTTGATTGTTTATCCGATTATTTCTATGTCACCATATACTGGTGCGCTGCTCTTTTCTTCCTCAAGTGGGACTCCTACAATACTTGCTCCCTTGACACCAGTCACGATAGCAACTATTTCTATCTTTCCATCGTATCCTGGTATCAATCTTGCACCCCACTTGACGCTTGCGGTTGCATCCATTCTTTCTGTGATTATTTCTCCTGCCTTGATTGCATCTCCCAGTGTTAGGTCGTTTCCACCAGAGATGTGTATTAATGCACCCTTTGCACCCTCAAAGTCGACATCGAGCAGTCTGTTCTTGAGAACACCTTCTGCTGCTGCCTGCACCTTGTTTGTACCTCTTCCCTCACCTACTGCTATGAAACCAACATCACCCTGTGACATGATTGCTCTTACATCTGCAAAGTCGATGTTGATCAGGGATGGTTGTGTGATTGTCCAGACAAGACCTCCGATTGCTCTTGCGAGTATTTCATCTGCGACTCCGAAAGCCTCGTTCATTGGTAGGTTAGGTACCAATTGGACTAGCCTGTTGTTGTCGATTATGATTACGCTGTCAGCATATTTTCTCAACTGTTGTATACCTTCATCTGCCTTTGTTCTTCTTGCTTTTTCAAGTGCGAATGGGTAGGTTACCATTGCGACTACTATTGCACCTTGGTCCTTTGCGATCTGTGCCACCACAGGTGCTGAACCAGTACCGGTACCTCCTCCCATACCGGCACATATGAATACAAGTTGTGCATCCTTCAATGCTCTTTCTATCAGAGGCTTATCTATTTCAGCAGCCTTTCTTCCTACATCAACATATCCTCCTGCACCAAGGCCCCTTGTTATGGATTTACCAATTAGGATCTTCTGGATTCTCTCATCAAGTGTAAGCAAGTGCTGATTGTCAGTGTTTACTGCAATCAAGTCTGCACCCTTTACACCATATTTGAGAAGCCTCTGTAGGGTGTTATTTCCTCCACCACCGCAGCCCACGACTGCGATCTTAATTCTTTCCACTGGACCGAGATTGCTCTCGTTCTCAGATTGTCCGGTAACAGATTTAATCAGACTTTCCATTACAATCGCCTCAAAACATTATTAATATATAATATTTAAATATGTTTCTTTTTTCAAATTTTCTTCGACGTGAAATTTTCTTATTTTTTTAATTTTTTTCACATCGAAATGAACATTTTTTGATTTTCTGTTGCTTTTCTGGCACAAAATGAATTATTGAACTGTAAAGTTTTAATGAATTATAATTCAAATTATTAATATGATAAATTTAAAAATTTAATGAATTATAATTCAAATATATTGCAGTTTTGTGCCTGCACAAAATAAAGTGATAATATGGCCAAGACAAAGAAATATAGAAAGATAAGTCATATTCCAAATTCATTTCTTTTTAAGCCATTTGGAGGAAAGATAAAGCACATAGATGAACTAGTGTTGAGCATAGATGAATTTGAAGCCTTGAGGTTAGGAGATGTTTACAATCTGAAGCAAAAAGAAGCTGCGAAGCGAATGTGGATTTCCCAACCCACATTTCATCGACTTCTATCTTCTGCAAGAAAGAAAATCGCAAATGCGATAGTGAATGGAAAAACAATAAGGATTGAAGGTAAGAGATGAGAAAAAGAATGAGAAGATGAGAAGAAAAAGAAAAATTTGTCTGTAACGGTCATTTGTCTTATCCGATTTTTATCTTATACATTCAATTGTTTTCTGTACCGTTTTTTAGTTGCATCATTCATTTTCATCTATATCGTCTCTATATCGTTTCATCTGATGCCCTTTTTATTCTGTCCATCACCGCGCTTCCGATTCCATCTTCAAACAATCCTTCAATTACAATTGATTCATATTTCTTTCTGTCAGCTTTTCTGAATAGTTTGAATATCTCATGAGCCATTTGCCTTATACTTCTGAAAACCACCAATTTTCCTAAAGGGGAAATTGTTTCTTCAATTTGTTTTTTCATTTTATCAGGTATCTCTTTGCTTAATACTACCATTGTCTTTTTTTCACTCTCAATAAGTTTTTCAGTTTTTTCCAACACTACGCTTATGGTTTTCATTCTGCTGTCTCTTGGCTTTGCAAGATAGACTGTTGCTTTAGGTGAGTAGTGTTTATATTTCATTCCCGGAGATAGTGCAATGTCACATTCTTTGCATACCTCTATTCTTTTTCTAAGAATATCTTCGATCTGCTTTTTAGTTACTACGCCTTCTCTTAAGATCGTTATTGGATTAGAAGTAAGATTTAGTACAGTGGATTCTATTCCTATTCTGCACTGTCCAGCGTCGAGAATTAAAGGTACGATTGAGTTTAATTCTTCATATGCATCTTTTCCATTTGTAATACTAGGTTTACCAGACAAATTTGCAGACGGCGCAGCAATCGGAAGGCTTGCTGTCTTTATGATGTCCAAAGCAATTTTGTTGTCAGGCATCCTTATCGCTATTGTATCTAATCCTCCAGTAGTAATGTCAGGCACAATCGCAGATTTTGGAAGTATCAATGTCAATGGTCCAGGCCAGAATCTTTTTGCAAGTTTTTCAGCATCCTCGTTGAATTCAGTAACCATTGTTTTTGCCATGTCTATGGAAGAGACATGAACAATCAGTGGGTTGTCGCTCGGTCTGTTTTTAATGAGATATATTTTTCTTACAGCATTCGGATCATATGCGTTTGCACCAAGTCCATAAACTGTTTCTGTTGGAAAAACAATTACTTCGCCTTCCTGTATTAGTTTTGCAGCCTTTTGTATTGCAAAGCTATAGCTGAAGCCCTGAAGCTTCTTCATGTTTAGAATTTCAGTCTCATGTTTTGTGGCTTCTATCTTTTCAGTTGCCTTCATTATGCCTTCTATTTTTTCACTTGTATTTTTGGTTTCTGCTCTATTTTTTTCGAATTCATTATTCAAAATTTTCTTATGAAGATTGTCATTTCCTTTTTTATTATCTTTTCTTTTTTGTTTCATTTTCCTCTTCCTCTTTTACAAAACAAAATGCATCTCCAGTACTCGCCTTTATCCTTCTCTCGCAGTATATAGTTTCATCATAGAGTGCACATCTATAAAATATTTCGTGTGTTATTCCTTTGTTTGTCGCACACGGAGTTTTAACAAACAATTTGCCCCTATAAGAACACTGTGAAGGATACTTCGAGTTTACATATGTCATTTTTTCACCTTTTTAAATAATAATTTATTAGTATAACAGTTAATATTCACTCTTTTCTGGTTTTTAATACTTTCGAAATAAGTAAATAAGATGAGTAAGATAATACAAAAATAAATATTAGGTATTTAATCAAAACAGAATAAGCAACAGAATACAGCAGCTAAATTGTTCAAAATCAAAAGAAAAAATGAAAAAGAAAGAGAATGTTCAAATTGTTTTTTACTCTAATTTTATTCTCCCGACTATTCTGCTCTTTGCCTCTGGCCTTAGAAGAAGGCATTCCTGCCCAGGGAGGTATGCTATCTCTTTTTCAGATTTCAGGGTTATCTTATCCTCAGAGAGAGCGGTTATATCGACTTGTCTATACTGCAATCCGGCCGCAATGAATATCTTACTGTTGACTTCAAGCTTGTCTTGGTAGTACTTGTTCTTTGTGAATTTTCCAGTGATCTCTTTCCCTGATTTCGCTCCTTCCTTCGCAAGGATGTGGCCTCTGTCCACTTCTTCCACGCTTGCTCCCTTTATCGCAAGCCCCACTCTCTCTCCGTTTTCCGCACTTTTTACATCTGTGTCGTGAACTTGTATTGATCTCACAGTTATCTTCTTGTTTCCGGGATAAACATTAAACTCATCGTGTACATTGACGCTTCCCCTGACAACTCCTAAGGCCACAGTGCCTACACTCTTGACATCAAAAGCAGCGTCGATTATCACATGCTGTACTTCGTTTTTCGAAGGCTCCATGTTCGCTATTCTAGGATATATTTCTGCAGGAGATTTGTCAACTATAACGAATGATTCGATTACTGTGTTTTTGACCAAGTTTACAAATGTCTCTTTCTCTACGTAATCATCGAATATTATAAGACCTTTCCTGATTCCGAGAAGATCTAGCGAAAGTATGAACTCTCCGAGTTCACGGTCAAGCTTTTTTACTACAAGTATTGCAGCGTCTGCCATTGCAAGACAATGTGTAAGTGACTGAATCTTCTCAGGATAGCTTGTAGGCACTAGGAAGGATGCAGTCAATTCCCCCCCTTTCATGTCGCTTCCCTTATAATTGTAAATGGTGAAATCAGACGAAGTTCCCTTTTTTCCAAGCTCCTTAGCAAACTCATTGTCTCCAAGCACTACTACATTTATGTTCTTCATATTCTCACTTGTAAAATTTTGATTAAATTCATATGTTAATATTTCTTTCGGTTTTTATTTAATCATATTTGCGTTTTCAATTATATTTAACTTCTTTTATAGGATTCTTATCTAACCTAACATTTTCTTATTATAATACAATTATTATAAAATTCTTATAATAATTAACTCTTATTAACTCTTATAATAATTAATAATTAACAATAAAGTATTATATTATTTACTACACAATATACTCCATGGCAGATTTAGTAAAATGCAAAAAGATAGTTTTTAACTCTGTTACGGAATTGTGGTCAGATGCGAGAGCATGGAGGCATTTAGTAAAGCCGTTTTCTAATTTGAATCCTGTTTTCAATGTCAAGAACATGGAGAATGGGGTCATGTTCCTTTATTCGTTCGACATAGAGAATGCATCAAGAGGTATGATTGCATTCCAGGAACAGAGAGACGTGATCATGAGTGATCTAATTTCATCTTCAAAAAAGAGCATGTCACTTGCAAATCAAGCTGTTGCTGAGATAAATTCAGTGAATTTTGCTTCATTATCAAACGAATCAGTCTTTAAGGTTTATTCTCTTTTTATGGATATAAGGACTGATCTGATGAAAAATATAGCGGTTTCAGAACTTTCAAGGATTTTGAATTCAAGCATTCATTCTGACTTCGATTCTCATCTTTCAAGTGAAGGGATCTCAATTAATGATATGAATTCGATGTCATCGAAAATATTCGACAATAGGCTGCTTTCAGAAATCGGACGCAGAATCTACAAAAGAAAAGAAGAAGTTTTACTCATGACACCAGAGGAGATTCATGTTTCTCTTTACAATGGGGTATTTGATGAATCAGAGATTGAGGAAAGAAAGACGCATTTCATTCTTGTCTATGATCTAGAGAAGGATGCTCCGCACATCTACAGCGGGGAGAAATCAAGAGTAATGGAAGCTTCGTTAAAGATCAAGATTTGAAAAATAGAGGATGAGATTATGATGTCTGAGATACCAATTAAATTGGAAAAGTTGGGTAAGAAGGAAAGAGATGCAGAGATATTAAGAGTAGGAATTATTGCGGAGTTGGATGCAATAAATCTGTATGAATAAATGGCAGCCTTTGCAGAGGACAAAAACATAAAGAAAATGCTTCTTGACATTGCAAAGGAAGAGAAGACGCACGTCGGAGAATTTCAGAGGCTTCTATTGAACAGGGACAAACAGCAAGTAGAAGAACTTGAAAAAGGAAAAGAAGAAGTTAGAAAAGAAGTCGGTGAATAATGATAGTATACATAAAAACGCTAGAGAATAATGTTTAGTTTATCCTATTTTTTTCTTTATCTCTTTTATCAGATCTGTGTGTATTGAAGTTTTCGGTATCACTCTTACTTCCATATATTTTGCACATAGCTCTCTTCTATTTCCATAGGCATTCCTGTAGCAGTCACTACTATGGCTGGTTTTTGAGCTTCATCTTATTAAATTTAGCAAGCACCTCTCTTCCGCTCATTGTCGGCACCATTATGTCAAGCAGTATCAGATCGTATTTATTTACCTCTTTAATTGCTTGTTTAGGATTTAGGTAATACTCTGCCTCGTATCCATTACTCTCAAGAAGAAGTTTAAGCGTCTCTGCAACATCAGGTTCGTCCTCTATTATCATTATCCTCCTTTTCATATGTATCGCCTTCTCATAAAATATACTAATTTAGAATACACCAATCAATATTTACTGATTAAGTCTATTTAGTGTTTTATCTTTTGTTTTTCTGTTCGCCTTCTCGGCAGTGTCAATATAAATTCACTTCCATTTCCATATTCGTTTTTTAACATCTATTCTGCCATTATGTTTTTCAATTATCTGTTTCACAATGCTTAATTCTATCCCAATTCCTGGCGCAGTCGGATCTGCCTTGAAGAATTTTTCAAAAAGATA
>Ga0123519_10016849_pt1 | contig 10110 bp, 3 predicted proteins | sample YelNatPaOPRAMG02_FD_87396 | JGI IMG/M metagenome (GOLD analysis project Ga0123519, IMG submission 87396) | Hot spring microbial communities from Yellowstone National Park - Yellowstone National Park OP-RAMG-02 (version 2) | ecosystem: Environmental > Aquatic > Thermal springs > Hot (42-90C) ...
GGCCGTCCAGGCCCACTTCTATCTCGTCGTCGTGCCAGGGGTCGGTGCTGTCGGTCACCACGCGGTCGTCGGTGACGCGGATGGCCAGGTAGAGGGTGTTCGGGTCCCACCCGGCCTGGAGCACGGCGCTGGCGTCGTTCGGCGTAGGCACGATGCGGTCGGCCACGTAGGCCGCGGTGTAGCGGTTGAGGACCACCTCTCCCCCCTCCGGCCAGTCGGAGAGGTCCCCATCAATGGCCGGGGGCGAGGCCAGGGCCCGCGCTTCTACCAGGCGGGTCGGGAGCCCGCTGAAGCGCAGGTGCCCGTACTGGACGGAACTGTCGGCCGTGCTCTGGCCCCTCCAGACCAGGTACGCGTTGGAGGCGGGATCGCCATCGCGATCCCGCAGGCCGAAGTTGATGCCGATGACGGAGCCGCTGGGCGGCGTGGCGGCGAAGAGGACGCTGTGGGGGATGCGCACCTCTATCGTGTAGCCGTCCTGGCGCACGGCCGTGGCCACCGAGACGCCCGCCGGGGCCGCGCCTCCCCGGTTGAAGATGCGGCCCCCGGCGGTGATGACGAACTGGAAGTCATCGTCGCGGTACCCGATGTGGTCGTGGCGGGCGTCCAGGCCGATCTCCACGGCGTCGTCCTGCGCCGGGTCGCCCGTGGAGGCCAGGGGGTGGTCGTCGGTCACGTCAAAGGCCAGGTAGAGGGCCTGGGCGTCCCAGCCAGCGTAGACCTGCGCCGAGACGTCGCTGGAGGGGGGCCGGGGCGAGGCGTCCACATAACGGGCCGTGTCGCCGTTGAGGGTGAGGCCCGGCGGGACGGTCCACTCGGCCAGGTTCCCGTCCACGGTGGGGGCCACCGGGAGGCCGTGGGCGGCGAGGGCGCGCAACGCAGCGTGGTGCAGGTGGGCCGAGACTTTGCCGTTGGGCACGAAGTGGTCCGCCCGCCAGAGGGCCAGGAAGTCCTCGTGCAGGGGGTTGTGGACGACGAAAGGCTGGGCCTCGCGCGGGCCGCCCTGGGTGAGAAGGAAGGCGTCGCTGGCCGGGTATCCCTGCCCGCTGAGGGCCTGGGCGTAGATGTCGCCGTCCTGCCAGAGGAGGAGGAACTGGTCCTCCCCGGGCGAGTAAGCGAGGGCCAGGTCCCTGGCCTTGCTGTAGAGGAGGCGGGTTTCCTCTGCCGCGGGCGTGCCATCCGAGGAGAGGAGGCGGCCGTAGGCCTGGGGGTCTCCCCCGGCCCTCTGGTCCTCCCAGGCGACGAAGAACCGCCCCGAAGCGGCTGGGGCCACGGCCGGGTTCGCCTGGAGCCCGGAGGCGTTGCACACGGTGGCCTGCGTCCCCACCGGGAGGCCGTCGCTCCCCACTGCCCGCGCGACGATGTCCCCTCCGGAGGCCCAGGCGACCAGGAACCGGCCTCCCGAGGCCGCCACTTCAGGGGTCTGCCCGTACCCCAGGAGCACCGGTTCCCTCACTGGGGCGCCCGAGGCATCCAGAGGGACGGCCCACACCGCCCCATCGCCCCAGGTGGACCAGGCGGCCAGGCTCACCCCCAGGTCTGGGGCGTGGGCCAGGGCTGGAGGGCCGGGCTGAACCCCCTCTGGCGAGAGGGGGACCGGCGTCCCCAAGGGGGCACCCGTTCCATCTAGGAGCGAGGCCAGGACGCGTTGCGCCCCGTCGGGGGACGCCTCCAGCCAGGCGAGGAGGTACCGGTCCCCTTGAGGCAGGTGGACCAGGCGGGGCCAGGCCTGGCTTGCCTGGCCGCTCCCGAAGAGGGGGGTGGCAGGGCCGGCCACCGTGCCGTCGGCGGCGATGCGGGCCCGCCACAGGCGGTATCCCCACGGCGTGCCGATGGAGGGACCATCCTGCTGGCTCCAGACGGCCAGGTGCTCGTTGCGGGCAGCGTTGTAGGCCGCGGCGGGGAAGGCCGCGTTCCCCGTGTTGGGGGAAAGGCCCACGGTGGGGTCCGGCAAGGCTGGGTTGGTGGCCGAGGACAGGGTGGGCCTGGTGAAGGGCGGGGCCCCTGCCGTGCTCCCCTGGGGCCGCAGGAGGACCATGTGGAACTGGTCGTCGTCGTCCCCGGGGCCGCCGCTGAAGAGGCGGAGGTCGTTCCCCCCGGGCAGCCGGTTGCCGAAGTAGGCGTCGGGGAGGGGGATGGTGGCCGTGAGCCAGGTCTCGGTGCCCCACTTGGGCACGGGCGGGGCCGCCTTGCCCGCGGCGTCTGCCGCATCGTACTCCAGCCACCAGCGCGCGCCGGGGGATGTGCCGTCGTAGTAGATGACCAGGGCCTCTTTGGGCGCGGGCGTGGCCCGCTGGTAGCGGTCGTCCACGTTCAGGTAGAAGTAGTGTTGCCCGCGGGCCCGGTCCGTGGAGAGGGTGAAGAACCCCTCCGGCCGCAGGCTCCCTGGCGGGAGGTTGCCGGACCGCACCGGCTGCCCGTCGGGCTGGCTGAGGTCGTGGTACAGGTAGAACTCGTAACTGGTGGAATCGGGGCAGAGGGGCCACCCCGGCGCGTTGAGGGAAGTGCGGAAGGCCACCCACACCCCCGGAGTGCCGGCGATGTTGCCCCCGGCGAAGGGGGCATACTCGTTGACGAAGCGGGTCACGTCCACAAGTTCGGTGGGGGTGACCACGTCGGTCAGGCCGTGCATGAGGGAGTAGCCCTTGTCCAGGCCGTTGAGGTAGGCCCAGTAGGTATCCCAGTAGTAGTACCACCAGGAGAACTCCGCGGCGAAGGTGGCCGTGTGGCTGTACCAGAGGGGGACCACCCAGTCGGCCCCGTAGATGCTTCCTGGGGGGTTGCACACGCCGCCCGCGCCGCCGCCGGTCTCGTCCCCCCGCTTTAGGCCCGTGAACTTCAGGCCGCACCTCTTGGAGATGGCGTAGGGGATGAGAGTTTCCTTCTCGTACTGGGCGTTGAGGTAATAGCCGGAGAACATGTAGAAGACGGGCGTCCGCCGGAAGGCCTGGGTGTAGGTGTCAATCAGGAACTTGACGTAGGCGATCCAGGCTTCTTGGGTGACCTTGGTCTGGTAGGCCAGCCAGACCGGGTGGGGGGAGCCGTCGGGGAGGCGGCGCAGCCACACGCCGGGCTCGCCTTCCGCGCCCACGTCAATCTCAATGAAACTGATGTCCGGGTGGCCATCGTACTTCGCTGCCAGGGCCTGGACCATCTCGGCGATGGCGGCCTGGACCTGGGGGTTGGCGTAGTTGAGGTAGGGCTGGCCCTCGCACCAGACCGGGTCGTAGGCGTCCGTCAGGGCCCAGGCGGGGGTGGTGGAGCCCAGGAGCGCGCTCAGGACGATGCCGAAGACGACCTTCTTGCCGTTGGGCTGGGAGGGGTCGGAGGTCTTGCGGGTCTCCCGGGCGATCCAGGCATCTATTTCGTCCCAGACGAAGGTGCCGCGCTCGGGCTCCACGGACCTCCAGGTGAAGCGCATGTGGCCCCCGCGGATGTGGGGGTAGGCCGTGCCGTCGGCCAGGCCGGCGGCTCCAGCACGGTCGTACCCGGCGTAGACGCCTGGGACGTAGGGGAGCGGCGGAGCGGCTTCCGCCCCCTGGGCGAAGGAGGCGAGGAGCAGGACCAGCCCCAAGAGGAGGGCCGCGATCAGCACGGTCCAGAGCCAGGGGCCGCGGCTCGGGCCAGGGAGCACCCGTTCCCGATCTGGTCGTGTCCGACGTGGCGTGGGTGTGTCCAAGGCGGGCCTTCCTGCGAGAAGGATGGGGGGCGCGCCAGGCCCTCACCCGCGGCGAAAGGCGCGGGCCGCCCCTGGGTTTCACTGAAGCAAGATGCGTGCCACCGTGCCGAGACGCACTGCATTGTATCAAAAGTTGCGCGTGGGGGCAATAGCGCCTGAGTACCAGGCGTGCCCGAGGGCCCGCGTCCCGCAGCCTCGGCAGCAATTGACATCCGGCTGGAGTTCTTTTACAATGTCGGTTGGCCCCTCGGCAGTGCCTCTCTTATACGACGGGCCGACCCCCTCCTGGTTTCGCGCCCTCCCGGGGCGACCAGGGGAGATCTTGGAAAGGCACGGTTCAGGACGGTCTGAGGAGGGTTGGATGGCGCAGCAGTACGCGTTGGAACGGATCCGCAACATCGCCCTGCTGGGGCATCTGAGCGCCGGCAAGACCTCGCTGGCGGAGGCGATGCTCTACGATAGTGGGGCGACCACGCGCCTGGGGCGTGTGGAGGACGGCAACACCGTCACCGACTACGACGCCGAGGAGATCCGCCGCAAGATCTCCGTCAGCATGGCCATGGCCCCCTGCGAGTGGAAGGGGGGCAAGATCAACGTCATTGACACGCCCGGCTACGTGGATTTCATCGGCGAGGTGAAGAGCGCGGTGTGGGCCGCCGATGCGGCCGTCATCGTGCTGGATGCAGTCTCGGGCGTGGAGGTGGGGACCGAGCAGGTCTGGTCGGTGGCCGACGAACGCCGCCTGCCTCGGATGGCTTTTATCAACAAGATGGACCGCGAGAATGCCAACCCTGAGGCAGTGCTGGGGCAACTGCAGGAAGTCTTCGGGGTGCGCCTCGCCCGGGTCCAGATCCCCGTGGGCAAGGAGGCCGCCTTCCGCGGGGTGGTGGACCTCCTGACCATGAAGGCGTACCTGGGGCCCGAGGGGAAGCCGCAGGACATCCCCTCTGAGTTGCAGGCCGAGGCGGAAGAGGCCCGCTTCGCCCTGGTGGAACTGGCGGCCGAAGGCGAAGACGCCCTGCTGGAGAAGTACCTGGAAGAGGGGGCTCTCACGGAAGAGGAGATCGCCCGGGGCCTGCGCGCCGCCATCCTCCGGGGTGGGATCCTGCCGGTTGTCTACGGCGCGGCTACCGCCAACCTGGGCATCCAGGCCTTCATGGATGCCGTCTTCGCCCTCCTCCCCCACCCTGGCGAGGTGCCGGTGCGGGCCAAGGACCTGGGGACGGGCGAGGAAGTGGACCTGCGCTCCGAGGCAGACGGGCCCCTGGCCGCCATGGTCTTCAAGACCATGGCCGACCCCTACGTGGGCAAACTCTCCTACCTGCGCATCTTCTCCGGCGTCCTGGAGTCAGACTCCCGCGTCTTCAATCCGCGGACCGGCCAGGAGGAGCGGATCGGGCAACTCGCCATGATGCGGGGCAAGGAGCAGATCCCCGTGCCGGCCCTGCGGGCTGGCGACATCGGGGCGGTGACCAAACTGTCGGAGACGGCCACGGGCGACACCTTGTGCGACCGGGGGCGGCCCCTGGAACTCCCCCGGCCGACCTTCCCCTACCGGCCTTTCTGGGTGGCGGTGAAGCCGGAGACGAAGGCGGACGCGGCCAAGATCACCACCGCCCTCACCCGCCTGTGCGAGGAAGACCCGAGCCTGGAGTGGCACCAGGAACCCAGCACCAAGGAGATGATCCTGGCGGGCATGGGGGACGTGCACATTGACGTGGCAGCGCGCCGGCTGAAGGAGAGGCTGGGGGTGGGCATCGTCCTGGCGGTGCCGAAGGTGCCCTACCGCGAGACCATCACCAAGACGGTCAGCACCCAGTACCGCCACAAGAAGCAGACCGGCGGCGCGGGCCAGTTCGCCGAGGTGCACCTGCGGGTGGAACCCCTGGAGCGGGGGGCCGGGTACGAGTTCGTCTGGGAGGTGTTCGGCGGGCACATCTCCAGTTCCTTCCAGCCTTCCATTGAGAAGGGGATCAAGCAGGTGATGGAGCAGGGCGTCATCGCCGGGTACCCGGTGGTGGACGTCAAGTGCGCCGTCTACGACGGCAAGGAGCACCCGGTGGACTCCAAGGACATCGCCTTCCAGATCGCCGGGCGGGAGGTCTTCAAGAAGGCGGTGCTGGAGGCGTCGCCCGTCCTCCTGGAGCCCATCATGAACCTCACCGTCACCGTGCCCGAGCAGTTCATGGGCGATGTCATCAGCGACCTGACCAGCGTGCGCCGGGGCCGCGTGCAGGATACCCAGTTGGAGCACGGCAAGGCCATCATCCGGGGGCAGGCCCCCCTGGCCGAACTCCTGCGCTACGGGCCGGACCTGCGCTCCATGACCCAGGGGCGGGGCTACTACACCATTGAACTCTCCCACTACGAGGTGGTCCCGCCGCACGTGGCAGAGCCGGTCATCGCGGCAGCCCGGCGAGAGCGAGAGGAAAAAGAGAGCTGACCCCACATCCCAGGGGAGGGCAAGGCAACCGCCTTGCTCTTCTTTGCTTCACGGGCCCGAAGCGCGCCGTGGGGTGGGAGCCCCGTGGCGCAGGGGCACGCGCAGGGTGACGCACGTGCCCCGGTCCGGCCCGCAGGTCTTGGACTCAATGGCCAGGGTCCCGTCAATCAGGGCGCTGCGCTCCTTCATGTTGAGCAGGCCGAAGGAGCGCCGCTTGTCGTAGTCCTTCTCCACGGCGGCGACGTTGAACCCCACGCCGTCGTCCCGCACCGTGACCACCAGTTCCTCGCCCTGGGCTTCCAGGCGCAGGGAGACGTGCTGCGCCTTGGCGTGGCGCTTGATATTGTTCACCGCCTCCTGGATGATGGAGAAGACGGTCCCCTCCACCTGCACCGGCAGCCGCTCGTGGAAGTTGACCACCTCCAGGGAGACCTGGAACTCCTCGCTCCCCTGCAACTGCTCCACATAGGACTGCAACGCGGCCACGAGGCCCTGGGTCTCCAGGATGACCGGGCGCAGTTCAAAGAGGAGGAGCCGGGTTTCCTTGGTGGCCTGGCGCACCAGGCGGCGCAGGGCGTCCAGTTCGGCGTAGACGGCGTCGGGCTTCACCTCCAGGAGCCGCTCCACGTGGTCCAGGCCCATGCCGATGGCCGCCAGCAACTGGACCGTGCCGTCGTGGAGGTTGCGGGCCAGTTCGCGGCGCACGTCTTCCTGGGCCTTGATGATCTTATCCCGCTCCTCGCGCAGGGACTGGTAGAGGCGGGCGTTGTCAATGGCGATGGCGGCCTGGGCGGCGATGCTCTGGAGCATGCTCAGGTCCTCCGTGTCAAAGCCGGAGGCATCCAGTTTGTTGAGCACTTCCAGCACGCCGATGGTGCGGCCCCGGATTTCCAGGGGCACGGCGGCGATGGACCGGGTGGTGAAGCCGGATTGCTTGTCCACCCGGTCCAGGAAGCGGGGGTCCTTCTGCACGTCGTTGACGATGACCGGCTGGCCGTGGGTGGCCACCCAGCCGGCGATCCCCTCGTTCAGACCGATGCGGATCTTGCGCACCTCGGCGCTCTTCTCGCCGATGGCGTACTCAAAGACCAGTTCGTTGGTCTCGGTGTCAATGAGCATGAGGGAGGCGGCCGCAGCGTTGACGATGGTGGTGGCGATCTCGGTGGTCTCGTCCAGGAGTTGCCCCAGGTCAAAGGTGGAGACCATGCTCTGGCCCACCTGGAGGAAGAGTTCCATCTGGGTCAGGCGGTGCTCCGTCATGCGCAGGCGCCAGAGGAGGGCCGCCCACTCCCCCAAGAAGGCCAGAAGGGCCCGCAGGTCGGCTTCCCGGTCCTCGGGGATGCCTACGCCGGGGGGGGCCTGCACCGAGAGGGAGCCCATCAGGACGCCGTTGCCCAGGATGGGCGCGCTGAGGAGGAGGGGCAGCCCATCGCCCAGGGAGTGGCGGGCGATGGCCAGGCGGGGCACGGGCAGCTGCTTGCCGCGGGCGTTTTCCAGGCGGGCCTGGACCCCCTTCTCCCAGCGCTCCACCTGTTCGGCGGCCTTGGGGTGGAAGGTGCCGTACTGGACGCGGAGAGGGGGCGTGCCCACGAAGAGGAGGGAGCCCGCCGGGGCATCGGCCACGCGGCAGGCGGCGCGAAGCGAGGCCTCCAGGAACGAAGGCAGATCCTTGCTCTCGGTCAAGTGCAGCAGCGTGTCCACCGATAGGCTCATGGCTGGCTCAACTCGGGTTCACAGGGTGATGTCCAGAAGCCCCTCGCCGATCTTGCGCAACGTCTCTGCAGAAAGCTGGCTCAGGAGCATGGCCACCCGGATGTAGAGCACGTTGGACGGCTGGGCGATGAACTCTCGGACGTCGTCCGGCATCTGGGCCACGCTCGGGAGGGCCGTTTCCGCCTGGCCCCCTGGGGGCAGGAGTTCCGGGTCCACCAAGTGGGCCAGGGGCAGGCCGATGGCCTCGGCCAAGCGTTCCAGGTCCGAGAGGGGGACGTCCTCCTCGCCGAACTCCACGGCGGCCAGGCGCTCTGGGGCGTAGCCGATGGCCTCGGCGCACTCCCTGAGGGTCTTCCCCCGCGAGAGCCTGGCCTGGCGCAGGAGGACGCCGATCATCTTGCGGCGGATGGCCAGGTATTCCTGGACGTCGGCGGGGAGGGGTGCCTGCGGGATGGCCCTGTCGTCCAGGAGGCTGGCGACGGGCACGCTGTAGATGCGGCTCAGGAGTTCCAGGTGCGGCAGGGGGAGGGAGGCCTCGCCCCGTTCGCAGCGGGCGAGGAGGGAGGGGGAGAGGCCGGCGCGCGCGGCCGCTTCTTTTCGGGAAAGGTTGGCGGCCAGCCGGGCCCTCCGCAGGAGCCGGCCCAGGAGTTCGCGGCGGGTTGGGGGAACGCAGGTATCTGCCATGGCGGCCCTCCCTCTGTGCGTCCCGACTTCGGAACACTTGTGCACTTTCATTTTATCTGCTTTTACGGGCCGTGTCAAGGCTCCCGTTCGCAACGGGCCGGAGGCCACCTTCGGCCTGGAGGAGGGCCGTCAACGAATGAGGAACGAATACACGAATGGGCCCAACGCCGGCGCAAGCCATTCGTTTATTCGTTCCTCTTCATTCGTTGATGGCGCCAGCAAGGCGGAGCGAGAACGCCTTGTGCCCACGGCCTTCGCAACGGAGCAAACCGGGCCCGACGCACAGGGGGGAAGTCCACGGCGCCCCTCCCTGCGGATGGTCCCGGCCTTGGGCAGGGGCCTGCCGCAACGCCCGGTTGACAAAAGGCGCGTTCCAGGATACGATGGGGGCGTGGGGCCTCTTGCCGCGGGTTGCGGCTTGCGCGAGCCTTGGGCTTGCCCCTTGGGAGGGGTGCCATGAGACGTCTAACCGCCCCTGCTTTCTTCTTCCTGCTCGCCTTGGGTGGAACCTTGCTGCTCCTTTCTCCCCGCGCGGCCACGCCGGCCTTGAGCGCGCAGGACGTGCTGGCGTCCTTCGGCGCGGCTGTGGCCGTGACGGAGGCGGAGGACATGGAACTGGAGACGCCCATGGCCATAGCGACGGCAAATGACGCCTCCGCTTGCAAATACATCTTCAGTTCCGGGCGAGAGGCGGGGACAGCGCGCTTCCAGTTCAACGTATCGCAGCCCGGCACCTATTACATTTTTGCCCGGGGCTGGGGAGCCGACTGGCAGCACAACTCCTTCCACTGGGTGCTGGACGAAGGCGAAGACCACTATTGGGAGATAGAGCCGCCGGGAGAGTGGGTGTGGGGGAAGTTTGAAGTCTCGGGACTGGGGGCAGGGCAGCACACGCTCCTGTTCCGCGGGCGCGAGCCCGACGCGCGGCTGGACCGCGTGGAGATTGCCTCTGACCCCGCGCACACGCCCACTGTGGTGCTGTGCGGGAGCGTGACCCCCTCGGCCACGCCCACGCCAACAGGGACGCCCACCACCACCCCCACACCCACCTGGACCCCCACCGCCACCCAGACTCCTACCCCCACGGCCACGCCCACCGCGACCGCCACGCCCTCCGTCACCCCGACCCCCACCGTGACGGCGACGCCCACCGCCACGCCCTGCACCGACCCCTACGAGCCGGACGACTTCTGGTACCAGGCCAAGACCATCCTCGTGGGGGAAACCTGGCAGGACCACCTGCACCAGGCCCCGGGGGATGTGGACTACGTCAAGTTCACCGCCGCCGCGGGCCGCACCTACGTCATCCGCACCGGCTTCCTGGGCGACGGCCCTCAGAACAACACCACCCTCACCCTCTACGGAACCGATGGCCTCACGCCCCTGGCCTACAACGACCAGGACCCAGAGAACCCGCCCGCCTCCCGTATAGACTGGACCTGTCCTGCCGACGGGACCTACTACGTGAGGGTCGCCCAGTTCAACCCCGAGGTGGGGGGCTGCGACTTCTCCTATGGGCTGAACGTCTCCCTCTCGCCCGCCACGCCGACGCCCACCCCGACACCGACGGCCACCCCCACCCCCACCGCCA
>Ga0123519_10016852_pt1 | contig 10108 bp, 9 predicted proteins | sample YelNatPaOPRAMG02_FD_87396 | JGI IMG/M metagenome (GOLD analysis project Ga0123519, IMG submission 87396) | Hot spring microbial communities from Yellowstone National Park - Yellowstone National Park OP-RAMG-02 (version 2) | ecosystem: Environmental > Aquatic > Thermal springs > Hot (42-90C) ...
AGAAGTCGGCCATTTCCTTGCCGAAACCGAACGTGCCGGAGGCAACAGTGACAGGGTTTTTCATTTCGATCTTGCCTATTTTTACGGCGAGGTTCATTCCCATACCACTTTCTCCGCCTCGAACACAGGACCGTCGGTGCAGACCCGCTCGTAGTGAAAACCATTTTCCGAACCATTACTGTGGTCGCCGTCTCTGACCTTCTGGACACAGCCCATACACACGCCGACACCGCAAGCCATCACATTCTCCAACGAAACCTGGCAACTCGATACTCCGTATTTGCGTGATATACGGGCGACTTCTTTGAGCATCTCATGCGGTCCGCAGGAGTAGACTCTTATTGGCGGATTATTTCCAGATCGCAACGATAGTGAACAGCGTTCGGCCAGATAAGCTTCCAGAAGATCAGTAACATATCCGTGGTAGCCGTAGCTGCCATCGTCAGTAGATATGCGCACGTCAACGTCATAGCTTTTGAACTCCGCTTCGCACAATACGGCATCTTTGCTCTGAGCGCCAGCGAGAACCGTTACTTGCTTGCGATCCCACTTTCGGCACAAAGCATCACAAAGAAAATGAAGCGGCGCAGCTCCGCAACCGCCGGCAACTACTATATGTTCCGCTTCGGGTGAGTCGCCAAGATCAAACGGCTTGCCTAACGGGCCGACCACGCTAACGCTATCTCCGAGTCCTGCCTTGTGCAGCAACGCAGTACCTTTGCCTCTCAAGACATATAAGAGAGAATATACACCTTCGTCCGGATACGTGGCATGCACGGAAAACGGGCGGCGCAGGAGCGGGTCCGTGGTCGGCGCTACCCTCACGTTGACAAACTGACCCGGCTGAGCCTGTCGTGCAATCTCAGGACCCTTGAGAAGAGTGCGCACCACATTGGGACCGATCTTGCTTTGCGCGAGTATTTCGCACTCGTAAACGCCTTTCATTCGGACCTCACATACTTCCTGTGTTTTGGAATCATTCCCCAAAACTAGCTCATTCCCCTACGTGCAATGCTTTCCATACTAGGTTGTTGCGATAAAAAGCACATATTGTTGCGTTTCGTGCTTGGCGGAGAAAAGCCATCGAGCAGCAGAATCGTCTATCACTTTTATCACTTTGCCAGTTCCTTCGCCATCCACGCCATTTCGGCTAATGTGACGAACTCGAATTTGTTCGGATCGAGCCTATCGACGAGTTGCTTATACCGAGCACAGCAACCGGCTGTGAGACCTCCATAGAGCGGTATTAAAAACGGCGGCTTGTGCTCAGCAACGATCGCATTGATTGCCTCGATGCGCGATTCGACGTTGGAGCCTTTGTAGTGTACTTTTTCGTGCGGAATAATTACGGGAACGCCGCAAGGCAGCAATCTGACGCCAGACTCTCCGCGCGGAAGAAGCGTGAACAATCTGACACCTGCCTCGCGCGCGAATGTCTCATACAGCTCCGGATGGAACTCGAACTCGTCCCATGCGTCCACTATGTCTATATTTGCCGCCTCGAACCTAGGCTTCGCATAGCGAGCAAAAGCGCCGATATCGGGAAGCTGATCTATGAATGAATAGCCAGGACCTGAAACTCCCGCGTAGAAATAGTCGTTTTTGGTCGCAGTCGAATAATAGTATTCGGCGATGGCGGGAAAGTCGTTAATTAGAGTAGGACTGATTCCCCAGTTTATGGGCAAACTGCCGCGCTCATGGTCCTTCCAAGCTCCGAAAAAGAACGTCGTGAAAACGCGCGGAGTGTCACCCTCGTTGGTCATAAAAGCAAGGTAGTATTTATCTGCGATTTTGCGAGGCTTCGGGTTGGTCTCGGCAGCCTGCCTAAAAGTGGTCAGCTCCGCTGGGACATGCTGGTGGAATGAAAGATTTGCTCCCTTGCCACACATAAGCATGTGGCCATGCTTTGATATGCGACTGGTAAACTTCCACTCCGGTTCGTTCCAGCCGTAGACCTTCGCAGGAGCCTTATATGTGGCAAAAATAGCCTCCATAAGGCTTACATCCTCGGGATGCCCCTTTACATGTTCCTTTTCGTAGTCGTAGGTAGCCGGTTCGGGACAGGGTGACAGGTTGAAAACGAAACCGCGATGTGCAATAGCATAGTCAAGCGCGAGGATAATTCCGTTGTCGTGACCCAAGTTCACGTCATCGTGCGACTGACCTGCGCTGTAACAAATCGTATCCGAACACCTCGGCCTCAAATCTTTGATTGCCCATTCGTAAGCCTCGACGCCGCTTGCAAATTGACCTCGGAGATCGTGCTTGACGGGCAAATTCGCGATCTCGCCTTTCATTTGTGCCACCGATACGGCTAGCAGATTTTCGAGTCCGGCAATTGTAAGCGCTACATAGCGGGAAGCATCAAGCGTAGAATCATAAACCACAAGACCGTTAATATGGTCGGAGAACGCACGAATCAGATCGTCTGTTGACTCTATGGGCTCGAAATCGTATCCTTTTCGATCGTGCCAGATGCGCATCCATCGCCTATCGGAAAGTCCCCAATCGCTGCGACCTTCGGTGTCGTAGAAAAGGCGTGGGGCATCGCGATTAACAATACCTTGAAGGTTCAGAAGCAGGATCACGTCCTCATCGGACATATTCTTGATACTGAAAGTCTTAGCCATCATCGAACTGGTGTGTCAGCCTCCGGTTGCCCGCAGGCGAGAACTGATATTTCCTCCATCTTCAGAATTCAAGCTTTGCTTCCGCCAGATCGCCAATGCGCGTGATCGTGACGAGGTGATTTTCTGCATCGTATTTGAATTCCGCAGGTTCGCCTCCGATTGTAAGCGACTTCGGTCGCGCTGGCGCGCTGACAAAAGCCTGCTCTGCAAATGTGAATCTCAGCACGTTGTCTTTGTAGTCACCGCCGGATACGGATGCGGCATAGTTTAGAGTACCGTCTGTATAGAGCACAACCGGTTGCCCATAGGGTTTTACTACCCAGAGCCTGGCTTCACCAGGGGCGATCTTCTCGGGAAGTCTCAGCAATCCATTGGACGTGCGACCGGTAAAAACCTTCCGCGAGCTCACGTCAAAAACTGCAGCTTCATTATGTGAGCACGGAATTATGACTTCTTCTGATTCCGTTCCGCCGATTGTAAGTGCGCAGTTCCGACCCAAGTAGACCCTGAATCTCGATGGATCGGGTAATGCGATTCCGCTCTCATTTTGCACAATTTCTCTTAACAATGAAAAGCTCGTTTCCCAAAGTCCGGGGACGTTAATGAACACCCACTTGCCGGTACTGCCTATCTTCCGGACAATAAGAAACGGATAGCTTGCGCCGGAGGAATCGGTCACCTTGCCTGCTTCTGGTCCCTTGTCCGGCGGTAAAATACGGGGCTGTGAACGGAAACGTCCTTTTAGATCCCGCATAAGTGACGACAGTCTCGCCTGTGCCGAACTCACGTCGTTGCAGCTTTAGATATTCCCACCAAAGCTTGGATTGGTCGCGCCCGTGGAGAGTTGGACCGCTTGCCGTGCGCCATGCGTCGATAAACACTATGCCTCCGTTCAAGGCGTAATCGAAGAGTCGCTGGAGAATCTTGGTTGAAATGCTCGGCGAAGTGCTTAGATAGATCACGACCTTATACCGGCTAAGATTTACCAAATCGGGATACAGAGCCAGCGTTGCCTCCGAAATGCAGTAGGCGTCACGAATAAAATCAAGGTCCTTCTTTTGCCGATCGCTAGGTATTATCCAGAGAACGGGAGACCTCTCAACACGCAGCTCGCCAGCAAACGGTGCCAGTTCGGGGATGATCTGGAATGCCGAATCGAAGCGCTCGATTTTGGAATGTGGAGTGTTCGGAGGCAACGGAGCCACGCGATTGCCTTCCTCATCGAAGCCGATCTCGGCGTCGGGCGAAGCAGAGGAACCACCGTCCTCAATCAAAGGGGCTGTTCGTTTGGCAACCAAGCCCTTGTAGTCAAAGCAAGTCCCTTCCGTATAGGGCAGCAGCTTGAGTGCTATTTGTCTCGAAGCAGCCACATTACCCGCCACAAGAGGCACTGGACACGCAAATACGCGCTTATCGAACGCGGCTGCAATACAATCGGCAAGCACTACATCCTCGACAGAAGCGACAAATAAGCTCGTGATCTGTTTCTTACACGCAATCAGGCTAAAGTCGGATTTCCCGACGCCTGGGCCAACGAATCCATCTTTTGTTAGTGGCTTAACGCAGCCGGATATATTGTCTACAAAGCATGCATAGGTATCGGAAAGCCAGAGGTCCATAAGGCGCCGTTTCGAGCTGTTGGAAAGCTCCGCTGAAGTAAACAAACCGACTTCATTCCAGTTTTTATGGTTAGTGCTGAATGCAGAGTTAAACGTAACAGCATCACCGTTAGTATCGCGAGCAGGGGAATCATCCGCAAAGAAACGTTTCAAGAAACTTTGCCAGCTTGCAAGAGCGTCTTTGTCGTAAGAACCGTTACCCAAGTCTACGTTAGCCGTTATCCTGCAGCCACTTGGACCGTCTAATTGCATCATCATGGTCTGCGCGATTTTCAGGATATGCTCCACTGTTACCGGCGAGAAGAAGTTGCCTACTCGGGGATTCACGGCAAAATACGCTCTGGCGCCGTCTTCCAACACGGCGCGATCGTCTATCTCCAACACTCCAGGCAGGAAGCCGTAGATACGCTCGCACTCGGCAACGCACGCGGGCAAGTCCCAAATGCACTCAACCTTATTTTTGCGCCACGCTTCTTGCACGCGAATCCAGTTGGGCCAGTTGCGATCCATTCCGTGCATATTGAGGAAAACACAACTGACGCCGCGCTGAGCAAGAACCGGCGCTTCGTAGTCGCTTTGAGCGGGACTCCAGTTGGCGAACTCTGCCGCGATGCCCCAATATCCTGCGAGACATGGCACTGCCAAGAGAAGCAATAATACGGTGCAGACCAGCTTCATATCCCGAGTGCATTCTATCGCGGGAGGAAGCTGTTGACAAGAACGGAATCGAGCTACTCGCGGGCGCTCGAAATTTCTAAGCGCATCAGTTCTGTAGCAGCTACCTACAGCTTCGAAAGTCGCTCGCGGGCTTCAAGGTTGTCGGGGTCTATCTCGAGTGCTCTTCTGTAGAAGTCGGCTGCGTCCTCAGGCATTCCCATCATTGCGCAAGCAATGCCTGCGTTGATAAGAGCCCCCACATATATCGGGTTGATCTCAAGAGCCTTTTGAAATTCCTGAAACGCTCGACTGTGTTCCCCGCAGGCCATCAGTGCAAGGCCGAGCCAATTGCGAATGTCGGCATAGTTAGCCTGCAAGCTCAAAGCTTGTTCGAATGCCTCTACCGCTCCCGCATAATCACCAGACCGATAGAGCTTCTTCCCAACGTTGAAATGGAACGATATATCATCAACATCGGTTAGCGCGAGCTCGCGGAACTTTTCAAGCGCAAAGGTGTGGTCGCCTTTTTCGTGCGCAATTAGGGCTTCTCGGTAAAGCGGCGTCAAATAGCGCGGCTCTACCTCGACTGCGCGTGCGATGTGCCTGATCCCTGCCTCGTGTTCGCCAGCCTCGTAGGCCATTACGCCCAGCATTAACAAAGCCTTGGCAAAGTCCGGATTAATTTCCAAAGCTGTTTCGAGTTCCGCCATAGCCTCGTGAACATCACCGTTTTCCGCAATGAGCAAGGCAAGTTGATAGTGAAGGTCGGCATATCTGGGGTTGCGCTGTATAGCTTGCCTCAAATGGTATTCGGCGCGTTCTCGTGCTCCTCGCTGAAGGTTTTCCTCAGCGAGCCTCATATGTGTTTCCCCAATATAGAACTTTGCCAGTTTTGACTCTGGACTGTCTGGGCTTGCTTCCTTGAGGACCGCTTCGAACGCTGTTAACGCATCAATAAGCAGCCCCTGGTCATAAAATTCCAGACCCTTCTGGTAGTTACTGTACAGTTCCCGAACTCCTGTCATAGCCGCATTTGCTCCGATGTGATAATTATAGCTACATAAGCTATTATCGGTTATGCGGCCGGTTACTTCAGCAAAAATGGCGAGCCTGTATGGTCTCGCCATTTTTGTAAACCTGACCGAATCGGCTAGGGGCGATTAGGCCTTGCCGATCTTGAACATCTTAGTGCCGCAGACAGGGCACACGCCTTGAGTCGCGGGCTTGCCGTTCTTCATAGTGACGGCTTTTGCGTCCTTCATTTCTCTCTTAGCCTTGCACTTAACGCAGTAGGCTTCCATGGACCGTTCACCTTCCTTCCTTCGTCGGCGTTAGGGGGCTCAGCCCCTACCAAGCGAGCACCCTCTGCGCAATGTTATACGATTCGCGCAATAACTCCTCCTTTATTGAGCGTGTTCGCGAGAAAAACATTGCCTAATTTGCCGAATTTCACACTTGACCAGCGTGACAAACCTGATTTTTCGCGGATGAGAGACCTCGATAACTAGGATGCGCATCCTCCGGCAGACCCAATTACCGATTGATAGAGGTTCTCGAAATCCGAAACCATCCGTTCTATAGAGAAACAGCTCGCATTTGCGCGGGCAGACGCTCCCATCTCTGCTCGCTTTTCAGGATGCGACAATAGAAACTCAATTCGGTCTGCAAAGCAATGTGGATCGTTGGGTGTGAGAAAACCGTCCATGTCCGGCCGTATATTCTCCGGTATTCCGCCAGCATCCACAGCAACCACGGGAAGGCCCGCACTCATAGCCTCGCAGATTGCGATGCCTTGCGTTTCGGTTGTTGACGGAAACACAAAGACATCCGCAGCGCTGTAGATAGGATCAATCTGCTCCCGGTCGAGCATACCAGCGAACTCTAGCGCATTCGATATGCCGAGCCGCCGTGCCTGTTCCTTCGTTTCATTGAGAGCCGGCCCGCCTCCAACCAGCACTAAACGAGTATTTGGAAAGCGCTCCAACACTTCTGCGAACGCTTTGAGGAGCATTGTTAAGTTCTTCTCGCGTGCGATTCGACCCACATAAAGTAGCAGAAAGCCGTCTTCAGATACTCCAAAGCGTCTGCGTAGCTCGGCGCGTGAACCGGGGTCTAACTGCTTGGAAGGGACCACACCTGTCTTGATCACACTGATTGGCGTTTTTATGCCGTAAGAGACCAGTATCTTTCTCACCGGTTCAGACGGAACAACCACAGCGTCGCAGCGAGAATAATACCACCGCATCAGCAATATAAGTGCACTTTTGGTTACAGCCTTCGGTATAATCGGCACGTAGTGTGCATATTCGGTATAAAGGGTATGGTTGGTCGAGACCACCGGTATGCCGCACTGCCTGGCCCATTTTCTGCCTATGATGCCCAACAAGAATGGCGTTTGTGTGTGAACAATATCCGGTTGAAGCGATTCGAACTTACGGAACAATTTCGGAGCACAGGGAATGGGAAACGGGTAGTCGGGCATTAGGACCGTGTGCCGCGACGGGAACCTGAAAACGTCGCCTCGCTCGTCAGCGAACCCTTTGTATGCTGGGGCGAAGACGAACACTTTATGGCCTTTCTTGCTGAGCTCGTCACGAAGCGTGGCGACGCAAACGCTCACCCCGTTTACAATGGGTTCGTAGCTTTCCGAAAATATGGCAATGCGCATAAAGAAGTCCGACTGCGAGCTTATGCGTCAATCCGGACGTCTGGTGTCTCGGCAGAGTCGCTGTTCGCTGATGCCGTTTTGTTTCCTCTTCGCGCCTGAGATTCCATAAAGTTCAACACATCAGACAGCCTGAATCGGCGTTGATTACCTGCAGTGCGAAGACACGGCAGCATTCCTCGATTTGTATACCGTCTTACGGTAGTTGGACAAACGTTCAGAATGCGAGCCGCTTCCTCGAGAGAGATAATCGGATCCAGAAGCCGTTCGATTAGCTGAGCGCGTGTCTCTTTAAACGACTTATATGAATGCTGAGCAACTTCCTCGACATTCTCTGCAAACAGAGTCTGCAAGTGGCGCGGAAGTCGTCCCCACTTTTCCTCGAAGCTTGTCTTATCGTCGGTCGCTGAGGCTGGTTTGACGGCTTGCGCAACTCGAACAGGTGCAGGTTTTTTCGCAAGCTGCTCCGTCGTCTCACAAATTTGAGGCTTAGCAGCAGAAACTTGCGGACGCGGCTCTTCGATTTCCGGCGCCGGAGATTCTTTTCGCTTTGGCTCTTCGATGAGAGGTCGCGGTTCGCCGGTGCCTTCCGTAAAGTTCAGTATGCCCTGGTCCTCTGGAACTCGAAACGGCTCATTCTCCAACTGGTCCGCTACTGCTTCGCGTTCGCTCGATTTGTTGAGGAAGGCAAAGAAGTCGTCTACCGAAGGAACATCACTATCTTCAAACAAGGCAGGTGTCGGATCGCGCCTGGGCGAAACAGGTCGAGCGTCGCCGGTAGATTCCAGAGCCTCGGTCGTTGCAGTATCGGCTACAACCTCACCAGCCCTTGTTGCTGTAACTACGGCCGGTTCCGCCGCTTCCTTTGCGGGCGATTCGATCTCGGCAGTCTGTGGTCTTGCTTCAAAAGACGGAACTGATTCATCCGGTGTCGAGGAACCAGCAGTCTTCCTCCGCGCCAATTCCGCGGCACGCTTCTCTACTTGTTTAAACCATTCGCTAAGTTTGTTCTCGTAGCTCATCTCTTCTCTCCCCCTCAACATACCATCATTGCGTCGCCAAAGCTAAGAAATCGATATCTTTCCCGCACGGCTTCTTCATACGCTCGTCGAACCAACTCGTGTCCCGCAAACGCGCTCAACATAATCAGCAACGTCGATTTTGGCATATGAAAGTTGGTTACCAAGCTCTCGACTATCTTAAAGTCATACGGCGGCTTAATAAACAGTCTGGTTTCCCCGCTGGTCGCTGCAACACGCCGCTTTGCGACAGCGGCACTCTCCAAAGCTCTGGCCGTAGTAGTGCCCACGCATACGATACGGCCTTTCGCCGAGTTAATCAAATCCGCGTTTTCAGGGCTGATCTCGAAGTACTCGGAATGCATTTCGTGATCTTCGACATTTTGAACACGCACCGGCCTGAAAGTAGCAATTCCTACGTGCAGAGTGACAAAAGCTATACGAATGCCCCTACCCTTAATTGCTTCCAGGAGTTCCGGCGTAAAGTGCAAGCCAGCAGTCGGCGCAGCTACCGAACCCTCTGTCTCCGCATAAACAGTCTGGTAACGTCCAGGATCTTCCAACCGCCGATGAATATAAGGCGGAAGCGGCACTTCGCCCACCGACGAGAGCAACTCATCAGGATTCGAATCGGCTTTGAACTTGAGTATCCTACTGCCGGCTTCTGTCCTATCCGCCACCTCTGCAGCGAGACCACGATCAAAGACCAGCCGAGTGCCGACCTGCACTCTTCTGCCCGGCTTGACCATAGCCTCCCAAACAGTAGGCGCGAGTCGCCTGAGAAGCAGAACCTCGACCCTCCCTCCAGTCTCCTTACGGCCCGCGAGCCTTGCTGCGATGACTTTGGTGTTGTTCATTACCAATATGTCATCGTCTCTAAGGTAGTTCTGAATCTCGAAGAACAATCGGTGCTCGATGGTCTGCTTCGCACGATCTACAACGAGCAACCGTGATTTATCACGCTCCGGCAGGGGCTCCTGAGCAATCAGCTCCTCGGGAAGCGAGTAATCGAATTCACTCAAACGCATGCAGCCAGTTAAAACGCGCCGCGCATGTTGGAAAGGCATTATGTACAACTTCTCTCGCCAAAACCTGAACGCGCGGGCGCACTTCCGGCTATGATTCTATAAGCCAGAAGCGCTAATGTCAAGGTAGAAGACAAAGAATTTATCGTCAAATTGCTCACATCAATTACGACAGTACAGGTGTCCCGTTTCTTTGTTAGCGTTCGGAATTACTATTTATCACTCGCGCTTGGGCTTAATTGTTTCACAATTGTAGCGTGATAGACTTCTGTGGCGCGGTCGATCGGCTCGACTGTGTTTGATCGTATTGCAAATTGGGACAGAACGCACTCCGGCGCTGCTCTAAAATGCTTGGATTGTCGTAGACCAAAAGACAATTGGTCATGCCGCGACTGGGATTTCTGATCAGCTTCCCTTTGTAGTAGAGCCCTGTAGAGCTCCCTCCGTCCAGTCCCGCAGCCTCGATACACTTAAGTGCCTTCATTGCACGAGC
>Ga0123519_10016853_pt1 | contig 10108 bp, 10 predicted proteins | sample YelNatPaOPRAMG02_FD_87396 | JGI IMG/M metagenome (GOLD analysis project Ga0123519, IMG submission 87396) | Hot spring microbial communities from Yellowstone National Park - Yellowstone National Park OP-RAMG-02 (version 2) | ecosystem: Environmental > Aquatic > Thermal springs > Hot (42-90C) ...
GTAGTTCTTTTTTGCGCAATTATGACGAAGGGGAAAGGAGGACAGCGCCTGCTTTTTGGCCGCACCTTAACTTAGAACATCATGAGGGGGAGGACTGGAATTGGCTTACGATGCTACCAAAATGGCGGATTACGAGATAGCCGAGGCAGCGGAAAAGAACATGCCGACTCCCGACGAGTGGCGGGAGCGCCTGGGCCTGCACAAGGACGAGGTCATCACTTACGGTCGCATTGCCAAGCTGGACTTCATGAAGATCATTGACCGCTTGAGGGACAAACCCGACGGCAAGTACATCGACGTCACCGCTATCACCCCCACCCCGCTGGGCGAAGGCAAGACCACCACCACCATGGGCCTGGTGGAAGGCCTGGGCAAACGCGGCATGAACGTGGGAGCCTGCATCCGCCAGCCTTCCGGCGGACCGACCATGAACATCAAGGGCACGGCGGCCGGCGGCGGGAACGCCCTGGCCATCCCCATGACCGAACTTTCCCTCGGCCTGACCGGCGACATCAACGCTATTCAAAACGCCCACAACCTGGCCATGGTGGCCCTGAACGCCCGCATGCAGCACGAGCGCAACTACGACGACGCCGAGTTGGCCAAAAGGAAACTGCGCCGGCTGAACATCGATCCCACCCGGGTGGAGATGGGCTGGGTCATCGACTTCTGCGCCCAGGGCCTGCGTAACATAGTCATGGGTCTCGGCGGCAAGATGGACGGCTACATGATGCAGTCCAAGTTCGGCATCGCCGTCAGTTCGGAAATCATGGCCATCCTGGCCGTGGCCAGGGATCTGAAGGACCTGCGGGAACGCATCGGCAAGATCGTCGTGGCCTACGACAGGAAGGGCAACCCGGTCACCACTTCCGACCTGGAAGTCGCCGGCGCCATGACCGCCTACATGCGCGACACCGTCAATCCGACCCTGATGTCGACGATCGAGTACCAGCCGGTGCTGGTGCACGCCGGTCCCTTCGCCAACATCGCCGTCGGGCAGAACTCCATCATCGAGGACCGCATCGCCCTCAAGATGTTCGATTACACCGTCACCGAGAGCGGTTTCGGCGCCGACATCGGCTTCGAGAAATTCTGGAACGTCAAGTGCCGGTTCTCCGGCCTGGTACCCAACGTGGCCGTGGTCACCGCTACCATCCGCGCCCTCAAGATGCACGGCGGCGGGCCGAAAGTGGTGGCCGGCCGGCCCCTGCCGGATGAGTACACCAGGGAGGATGTCGGCCTGGTGGAAAAGGGCTGCTGCAACCTGGTCCACCACATCCAGACCGTGCGCAAGGCCGGCATCAACCCGGTGGTCTGCATCAACGCCTTCCACACCGACACCAAGGACGAGATCCTGGCCGTCCGCCGGATCGCCGAGGCGGCCGGCGCCCGGGTGGCCCTGTCCGAGCACTGGGCCAAGGGCGGCGACGGTGCGCTGGAACTGGCCGACGCGGTCATCGACGCCTGCAAGGAGAAGGGGGACTTCAAGTTCCTCTATCCGCTGGACATGCCGCTGCGTCAGCGCGTCGAGGTCATCGCCAAGGAGGTCTATGGTGCGGACGGCGTGTCCTGGACGCCCGAGGCCGAGGCCAAGGCCAAGGCTTTCGAGGCCAACCCGGCCTACCGGGATTTTGCCACCATGATGGTCAAAACCCACCTCTCCCTGACCCACGACCCGGCGCTCAAGGGCGAGCCCAAGGGGTGGGTGCTGCCCGTGCGGGACGTTCTGGTCTACGCGGGTGCCAAGTTCCTGTGCCCCATGACCGGAACCATCAGCCTGATGCCGGGTACCAGCTCCGACCCGGCCTTCCGGCGGATCGACGTGGACGTGGAGACCGGCAAGGTGACCGGGCTCTTTTAGAGGGTACGGCAAGCTCCGGGGAAAGCCCTGCGTTCGGCGGGGCTTTCCCTTTCCCGGGAACAAAAAAGGGGGGTGACCGAATGAGCGGCCCGGAGGAATTTCTCAGCAGTCCCGGGGCGGCGTACCGGTTCATGCAGGATCTGAGCAAGCGGTGGCTGGCTCACGACGGGCTGTGGTTCCAGGCCGTGGAGGGAGAGTTCGGCATGGCGGCCGCCATTGAGATGGACGCCGCCGCCTGGGACCGGTTCACGGTCCTGGAGGCGGGAAGGATCAGGAGGTTTTTCGGCCTGCCGGAAAACGGCGGGCTTTCGGCCCTGCGGGACGCGCTCCAGTTGCGGCTGTACCGGTTCATCAACGAGCAGGAGATCATCCCCGGCCCGGACCGGTTGCTCTTTCGGATGCGCGACTGCCGGGTGCAGTCGGCCCGTACGAGAAAGGGGCTGCCCGACTTTCCCTGCAAGCCGGTGGGTCTGGTGGAGTACGCGGGCTTCGCCAGGGCCGTGGATCCCCGGATCACGACCCGTTGTGTGGCCTGTCCGCCCGACGACCATCCCGCGGACTACTTCTGCGCCTGGGAGTTCAACCTGCCGGGAGCTGGGGAAACCGGCGCGCCGGCCGGGGATCCTTTGACGCCGGTGTTGGAAGCACCCGAAAGGGCCCTGGCCTTTGTGGAAGATCTGGCCAAGCGGTGGATGGCCCATGACGGGCTCTGGTTCCGGGCCATCGAAGGGAAGTACGGTCTGGAGATGGCGCTGGCCCTGGACGCGGCGGTGTGGCAAAAGTTCACCGTTTTGGAGGCCGCCCGGGTCCGGAACCTGCTGCAACTGCCGCCGGACGGGGGGCTCTTCGCACTGCAAAAGGCGCTGCCTTTGCGTCTGGATTATCTGGCCAACCGGTCGATGGTCGAGGCCGGGGACGGCCGGCTGGTTTTGCGCACTCCGGCTTGCCGCGTGCAGACGGCGCGGCGCCTCCAGAACCTGCCGCCGCTGCCCTGCCAGACGGTGGGCTTGATCCAGCATGAGGGCTTCGCCCGGGCCGTCGATTCCCGTATCAGCACGCGCCGCCTGGCCGGTCCGCCCCGGGAGCCCCATGGTTGCGTCTGGGAGTTTTCGATCCCGGTTTTGCGGGAAAACTTAACTGTCACGCGCTGAATTAGATGGAATTGCACCGCCCCGGGGTCATCCTTTCATTTTGGCCCCGGGGGGGAAAAAGGGGACAAAAGGCCGCAACCAGGGCCAAGCCGCGGGAGGCGGGAAGGTAGGAAATGTCTTTTGGCGACGCGTTGAACGTATTGTGGATTGTCTTGTTTTTGACGGCCTTTTTGCCCCTTTTGCGGCAGCGGCAGGTGGAAATCCTGCGGGTGCGCCTCATCCGGCGCCTGGAGTTGAACAGGGGCAGCCGTCTGATTACCCTGATCCACCGCCAGGAATCGATTAGTTTTTTAGGTATACCGCTGTCCCGTTACATCAACATCGAGGATTCGGAGCAGGTCCTGCGGGCCATCCGCCTCACTCCCCCCGACATGCCCATCGATCTGCTCCTGCACACACCGGGGGGGCTGGTCCTGGCCGCGGAGCAGATCGCCGCGGCCCTGAAGCGGCACCCGGCCCGGGTCACCGTGTTCGTGCCCCATTACGCCATGTCCGGCGGGACCATGATCGCGTGCGCGGCCGATGAAATCGTCATGGATGAAAATGCCGTCCTGGGGCCGGTGGACCCGCAGTTGGGCGATTATCCGGCCGCTTCGATCGTGGCGGCGGTCCGTGAGAAGGGCGTGCACGCGGTGGCCGACCGGACCCTCATTTTGGCTGACTTGTCGACCAAAGCCCTCGAACAGGTGCGCAAGTTCGTCCAATTTCTCCTGGAGAATAAAATGGGACGGGAGGAGGCCGCCGATCTGGCGGCCAATCTGACCAGCGGGCTTTGGACGCATGATTACCCCATCGGCGTGGATCAACTGCGTTTGATGGGGTTGCCGGTAACCGAGGGCCTGCCCAAGGAAATCTACGATCTGATGGATCTGTACCCGCAACCGGCGGGGCGGCGCCCTTCGGTCCAGTTCATTCCCCTCCCGTACGGCCGGGAACGGGACGGCAGGGGCTAGGAACGGTTGGGAGGCTGGGGCATCGGGATGGAACGGATGGAACGTGTCAACCGGATCCTCTCGGATGGGGAGTACCAGGCCTTTCTTCAGGAAAACGGGCGCCGCGAACAAGACCGCCTTTTCTGCCGGCACGACCTGGAACACATGCTGGATGTGGCCCGCCTGACCTACATCCTGCTGCTGGAGGCCGGCCAACTGGCGCAGGCTTGTCCCGGGGCGGGCCGGGAACTCGCTTACGCCGCCGGCCTTTTGCACGATATCGGCCGGTGGCGCCAGTACGACGGGCACGGCGACCACGCGGCGGACGGCGCCCGGCTCGCCGGTCCCATCCTGGAGCGCGCCGGCTTCTCCCCGCAGGAGGCCGCCGTGATCCGCCGCGCCATTGGCGAGCACCGGTCGGCGGACGCCGGGAGCAGTTGTCTGGGGGCGGCTCTTGCGCGGGCCGACGACCTTTCGCGGCCCTGTTTCCGGTGCCGGGCGCGGGAGCACTGCTACAAAGCCGCCCGCATGGAAACGGCGGCCGGACTGATGAGGTAGGGGGTTTACGATGACCATCGAGATACATAGTCTGACCTGTGCCGATCTGGCCGCGGCCAGGCGGGAGCTGGCGGCGGTGGGGGCGAGCCCCCCCGGGCTGAAGCTGATGGCGCCCAAGGCGGTCCATCGTCTGATCAAGCTGTCTGGCCTGGACCCGCGGCAGGCCACCATCATCAAACAGGAGATGCTGGCGGCGGGAGGGGACGCCGCCACCCACCGAGGCGTGGTGGACGGCTCGGCGCCGGCCAGCGATTGCGTGCTCATGGGCACCTTCCGCCAATACGAGCTGTTTTGCGCCAAGCTCCGGATGCAGCCCTTCGGTCTGGCCGCTCTGGCCGACCGCATACGCCGTACCCTGGACCACCTGGAGGGGGGGGCCGTCTTCCGGCTGGACTGCCGGGGCGGCGAACTGGTGCTGGGGGAGCGAACCCTGGTCATGGGCATTCTGAACGTAACGCCGGATTCATTCTCCGACGGAGGGCGTTACCTGGATCCCGGCCGGGCGCTGGAGCACGCCCAAGCGATGGTGGAGGACGGAGCCGACATCATTGACCTGGGCGGGGAATCAACCCGGCCGGGGTACCACCCGGTGGAAGCGGATGAACAGATCCGCCGCATCATGCCGGTCTTAAAGCAACTGGTGAACCGGCTCACCGTGCCAGTTTCAGTGGATACTTCCAGCGCGGCCGTGGCCCGCGCGGCCTTGGAGGCCGGGGCCCATATCGTCAACGACCAATGGGCTCTGACCGCTGATGCGGAAATGGCGGGCGTGGTCGCCCGTTACGGGGCCCCGGTGGTTCTGATGCACAACCGCACCGAAACAACCTACCGCGATTTGATGGGGGAAATCGTCTCCTTTTTGCGCCACAGCATCGAACTGGGGGAGCGGGCCGGCATCAGACGGGAGCAGATGGTGGTCGACCCCGGTTTCGGGTTCGGCAAGACGCCGGCGCAGAACCTGGCGGTGCTGGCCAGGCTGCGGGATCTGGCCTGTCTTGGCCGGCCGGTCCTGGTGGGGACCTCGCGCAAGTCCATGATTGGAAAGGTCTTGGACCTGCCGCCCGGGGACCGCGTGGAGGGAACGGCCGCCACGGTGGCCCTGGCCGTCGCCGGGGGGGCGGCCGTGGTAAGGGTGCACGACGTGCGGGAGATGGCCCGGGTGGCCAAAATGGCCGACGCCGTGTGCCGCGGGCCGGGCGGGGGGCCGCCGGCATGAGTGACCGCCTCTTCCTGACCGGCATGACCTTTTTTGCCCGGCACGGGGTCCTGGAAGAAGAACAGCGTCTCGGACAGCGGTTTGTGGTCGACCTGGAGGTGGGGATCGACGGCCGGGCCGCGGCGGCGACGGACGATCCGGCCCGGTGCGTGGACTACGCGGTTCTTTACGGGGTGGTGGAAGAAACGGTGCGGGGCGGTCCGCACCGTCTGATCGAAACCGTGGCCGAGCGGGTGGCCGAGGCCGTCTTGTCGCGTTTCCCGGTGGCTTATGCCCGGGTGCGGGTGGCCAAGCCGCAGGCTCCCCTCCCGGGCGTTTTCCGGGAGGCGGCGGTGGAAATCGAGCGGTGGGCCCGGTGAGCGGCACTCGTCAAGTCCTGGCGTACATCGGGCTGGGTACCAATTTGGGGGACGGTCCGGCCAACCTGCGCCTGGCCATGGAGTTGCTGCAGGCCGCGGCGGGGGTGAGCCTGGGCCGGGTCGCCTCCATGTATCGCACCGCTCCCCAGGGTTACACGGAGCAGGACTGGTTTTTCAATACCGTGGCCGAGGCGCGGACCCGGCTGGCCCCCCTGGAGCTTTTGGACGTCCTCCAGTCGGTCGAGACAGCCATGGGGCGGGTGCGCACGATCCGCTGGGGTCCCCGCATCATCGACTTGGATCTCCTCTTGTACGGCACCGGGCGCGTGGAATCGGAGCGCCTCACCGTACCCCACCCGCGGCTGACCCAGCGTGCCTTTGTTTTACTGCCCCTGGCCGAACTGATACCGGACCGGGAGTTGTCGTGCGGTCTGCGCGTGAGCGAGATGGCCGCACGCCTGGCCCGGGAGCAGCCCTGTGAGCTGGTCGGCCCCGTTGGTCCGTAAATGGGAAAGGAGTGGTTGTTAAGATGGCAGAGTTGCAACCCGGGATCATAGGCGAACAGCGGGTGCTGGTGACGGAGGACAACACCGCCGGTGCCCATGGCAGCGGCGCCGTGCCGGTGTTCTCCACCCCGGCCCTGGTCGCGCTCATGGAGAAGACGGCGCGCCTATCGGTGCAACCGTTTCTGGAACCGGGTCAGACCACGGTCGGAACCAGGGTGGACATACGTCATCTGGCGGCTACGCCCGTCGGCACCACCGTGACCGCCCGCTCGGAACTGACGGCTGTGGAGGGTAAAAAGCTGGTGTTCAAGGTCGAGGCCTGGGACGGGGTGGAAACGGTCGGCGCCGGCACCCACGAGCGCTACATCGTGTGGGAGGCGTCCTTCGTGCGAAAAGCGGCGGCAAAGAAAAGGGACTGACCGGTTCCGGGGCGGCCGCGGGCCGCCTTTTCCCTATTTATGCTGGGGCAGCTTGGTGGCCGCCTCGGAAAAGAAAGGGGCATCCTCGGGCAGGGTGAAGGTCTTCAAGTCCTGCAGGCTGATGTTGCGCACATGCCTGGTGTGGCTCCAGACCTTATGGTTGCGCAGCAGAAAACCGGTGAGGGAAACCGGGATCCAGGTCAGGGCGAACAGCGGATAATAAAGGAACCACAGGAAAACCTCGGGGCGTACCCTTTCCAGGATCAAACCCAGGGCGAAGTAGCCGAACTGGAGCACGAACAGGACGGCGATCCACCCGGGATCGGCGAAGGTTCTCTGGAAGTTTACCAGGGACAGGATCATGGAAAAGCCGATGAGGATGTTGTACATGGGTTGAAACAGGTACAGGGCGCCGTCGATCATGGCCAGGTTTTTCTGGCGTATGCCTTCCGCCAGAAGTTGCCCCATGTAGCGGACGGCCACGTTGCAATGTCCCTGCATCCACCGCTGGCGCTGACGCCAGGACAGCTTTAAGGACAGCGGTTTCTCGTCGTAAACCCTGGCCTCGTGGGCCCAAGTCACCTTGATGTTGTTGAAGAGGGCCTTGGTTTGGAATTCGAGGTCTTCGGTCAGGGAGGTCATACCCCACCCGTACTTTTTCAGCACCTCGGTGGCCAGGCACATGCCCGTACCCCCCAGGGCGCAGGTGAGCCCCAGGTTGTACTTGCCCAGCTGCCAAAAGCGGTTGGTCAACAGGTATCCCACGTGGATCGACCGGGTGATCCACGTGTCGCCGGGGTTTTTGGTGTCAAGGTAGCCCTGGATGATGGTCTCTCCCCGCAAAAGCCGCGAATTCATGACCCGCAGGAAATTGGAGGAAACCAGATTGTCGGCGTCGAACACCACCACCGCGTCATAATCCCGTCCGGAACCGAGGATGCGGTTGAAGGCGTATTCCAAAGCGTAGCCCTTGCCCTGATGGGTTTTACTCTCCCGCTCCATGACCGTGACGCCTGGAAACGCCCGGCACACCGCCGCCGTGCCGTCGGTGCAGTTGTCGGCGACTATGTAGATGTCGAACAGATGGCGGGGATAATCCAGGGCGAAGAGGGAAGCCAGGAGTTCGCCGATCACGGTTTCTTCGTTGTGGGCCGCGGTGACCAGCGCGAAGCGTTTGACGGGAGGCTCTCCGTAGTCTTCTTTTTGATGCTTGAACCCGGCCAGCGAGATTAAGAAATAGTAACCGGAGAAAAGGGTTACCAGAGCCTCAAATAAATAGAACAATATGGTACCAGGTCCTATGTAATCCATATACTTCTCCCGTAAAGAAGCCACCGCGAGAGTGGCAAAATTTAGGATCGATCAGACTCCCTTTTGGGTCCACCGGTATGGACGACGGGATGCACACCTTGCATAGAATATCATACCGTACCAATGATTGTCAACAAAACCGTGCGCGCCATAATCGGGCGCGAGGGTGGTTTTCCGCCCGTGTACATCGGTGGCTTTCGTCTCGTGCCACCGCGCACTAGCTAGGGCATCCGGGCATGCCCGGATGCCCGCCGCCGTTGTTTAGCATGTCCAAAGATGCCGGGCGGATAACCGGCGCCGGCACGGTCAGACAATTACGGCCCGCACGCGTCCAAGGGAGCCCGCATCCGCCAGCGGGTTCCCCTCCACCGCGGCAAACACCCACGGACGGCCGGGCGCGCCGTACGGGCCGAGCAGGCTCTCGGCGGCGGCCGCCCGGACCAGGGCACCGGCGGGCACTCCGGCCGCCGCCAAGAGGAGCAACTCCCGCCGGTAGGATGCGCCATGCCTCACGCCCGGAGCTCCGGCGTCGGTGCCCACGGCCAGGGTCACTCCCAACTCGTGGCCCCGGCGGACGGCGTCCATTTGACGGGCCAGCACCGCGTCGGCCGCCCGGCGCAACCGGGGCGGTCCGGTCTCGCCTAGGGCGGCCATGGGAACCAGCGTGGGGATCCAGGTGGTGCCGCGTTCGGCCAAAAGGGCCAGGGTGGCGTCGTCCATGCCGTAGCCGTGTTCGATGGAGTCGACGCCGGCTTCCAGGGCCAGGCGCACCCCAACAACACCGTTGACGTGGGCCATGACTTTCAGTCCCCGCCGGTGGGCCGCACCGGTCAGAAGCGCCAGGGCCCCGGCCGTGAAATGCGGGCGGTCGGCCATGTCCGGCGACTCCAGGTTGACCGGCCCGGTGACCAGGAGCTTGACGTGGTCCGCGCCGGAGCGGGCCAGGACGTCAATGCACCCGGCGATTTCATCGGGGTCCGAGCCCGGGCCGAGAAAAGAGCCGTAGCTGCCGGGAGGGTGAAGAGCGGGGCCGCACGCGGCCAGGTAAGGCAGACCACCCCGTTTTTTCAAGGCCAGGGTGTGGCCCAGGCGGTCGCCGCCGTCCCGCACGGCCACCAGACCGTGTTCGGCAAACCGGTCCAGACGGCCGGCCATCACCGCCGCGGGGTCTTCGCCCAGCCGCGGCGGGGGCAGGGCCAGGTGAACGTGGGCGTCCACCATGCCGGGAACGATGGTGAAAGGGCCCAGATCCAGCACGTCTGCTCCCGGCGTGGGCGGGGTAATCAATCGGCCGTCGGCTGGATCCACAAGCACGTCCTCAAAAGTTTCACCCCGCGGGTCGATGTAGCGGCCGGCCCTGAGCGGCCTGCCCTTGGAAGGGATGATTTCAACCATGGCATGGTCTTCTCCTCGCTAAAGAAGTGCGGGCCGGAATCTCATATGGCAGAGTTTTTCCCGGCGGGGCCTTTTTCCTGCCGCGGCCGTTGCCAGCGTGGATACCCGGCGGTATAATTTGGCCAAAGGCGCGGACGGCAAAAAAGTGGAACATTCACATTTCGCCCAATGGCGTGCCCGTGAGCCGGGGGAAAGGGGGATCACATGGATCTCGTCGGACTGTTGGAGCTAAACGGGGAGACGTATGCGGCCAAAGACGCCCTCCGCTACCGGGGAGGGGGGGTGTCCTTCGCCGCTTTGCGGCAGGCGGCGGAGAGCGCGGCGGGGCAACTCCAGTCCTGGGGCGTGGGCAAGGGGGACCGGGTGGCGGTGATGGGCTACAACTCCCCTTCTTTTGTTA
>Ga0123519_10016854_pt1 | contig 10108 bp, 7 predicted proteins | sample YelNatPaOPRAMG02_FD_87396 | JGI IMG/M metagenome (GOLD analysis project Ga0123519, IMG submission 87396) | Hot spring microbial communities from Yellowstone National Park - Yellowstone National Park OP-RAMG-02 (version 2) | ecosystem: Environmental > Aquatic > Thermal springs > Hot (42-90C) ...
AGTAATTTCTTATTCTTTTTACAAAATATCTTTAACAAATTAAATATACGCAACAAATTATTTACTACCATCCAAAAGAAAAAATATTTATAAAAATTATGAAAAATAATAAGAAATATTCCCTCACCCAAAATAATTAAAAATTAAAACAATTTGAAAGATTAAAATAAAATACAAAAAGCAAATTGAGGCTTTACTTAACAAAAGAAAAAATTAGTTTATATCATTATTCAATTTATCACTTGTCAATTTATAAATAATATTATTTACATTATAATAAATATTTTTATAAGATATTTTACTAATTATTAAATACATATTTTTATCTACTATCTTTCTTTTTCTTTTTTGCCAATTTAATTTTTTTACTTATTCTTACTCCGGCCAAAGGTTTTTCTTTTATTCTGCTTTTTGATTTAATTTTAGATATCCTTTTTTCTTTTTTTAAAGATTCTTGCCTGTTGAGACTACTTTCTTCTTTTTTATCTTCTCCATTTTCTATTGATATTGTTTCATCGGCTTCCTGTTGTGATATTTCTTCTTCTATCTCCTGTATTCTTTTGGATATTTTTTCGTTATCGGGGTCTTTTGCAAGAAGCCTGCGATACATTTGTAAAGCAAGTTTAGGTTGCCCCTGCTGATAATAAATATCGGCAAGCGTTGGTGTAAGAACGTGATCTGGAATAGAATAAACCTGCGTTTGAGCCTCATCAAAATCTTCTTGCCCTTCTATTAAGTTCTCTTCATTATCTGGTTTCTCAAGTTTAGGCTGAGGAATTTCGTTTAAAACATCCAGAGTCTCTTCTTCGTCTGCAGCTTTGGCTACCGATTCTTCTGGTTTAGAAACTGTTTCTGCTTTTGTATCAATAAAAGGATCTTCTATTTTAGAAAACGATGTTTTTTGATCTAAAGAAATAGTATCGCTACCCTCTTCATCTAAAAAAACAGTTTTTTCCTGTGGCTCTCTTTCTATCGCTTTGTTGTCAAAATATTCTTCCTTTTCGCTTATCTCTGTTGCACTCTCCTGATCAAGCAAGGTAAGCATTTCTTCTGAGCTTTTATTTTCTGTTATATCTTCACCCGACATCGTATAAAATCCTTTTCCAACATTTTCTTCTTCCTCCTCTGGTATCATATCGGGTGACTGTTCACTTTGGGGCAAAAGGCTATCGCTAAAAAGCTCGTTTAACCTGCCAACAACATCTTCTCCACTCATTACAGGTGAAGATTCTTCTGCTTCTGCTTCATCTATTATAGAAATTTGGTCCTCGTCTTTTGAAATATTTTCATTCACTAAAACTTCTTTGGGTTCTTCTTTTTTATTTGATACAATAGTTTCTGATAAAGGTTTGGAATATTCTTCCTGTTCTGATATAAATATCTCATTATTAGATTCTTCCTTTATATAAGATTTTGGTTGCTCTTCTTCGGCTTTTGATTCAATCTCGCTTAAAGGAACAACATCTGTGCCTGCTTCTACTTCTTCTTTCTTATCTTCTAAAATTGTTTCTAGTCTTAAAGCAACATCATCTCCAGAAATTGTAGCATCATCAAAATCTTCCTGAGGTAAACCTTCTCCTAAATCGGATATTTTTATTTCTTCTGTGGCATCTGTTTTTATCTCTTTGGATTTTTCAAAAGATGTGGCTGGTTGTAAATCTAAACCGTCTTCTTTTAAAAACGTTTCGGTTTTTTCTAAAGAAATAGGTTCAACAGTTTCTTCTCCAAACATTTCATTAAGTCTTGATGCTATATCTTCTCCGGCAATTTCTGCTGTTTGTGGAAGTTTTAACTCATCCTGTGATATAGGTGCAGATTCTTGCTCTTGTTCCTTTAATAAAGTTTCTTCTGCAGAAATCTCACTTTCTTTGGAAGGAGAGGTAATTTCGGTTTGAATATTCGTTTCCCTTGTTGCCTTTTCTTCTTCTCCAAATAGCATTTCTATTCTGGAGCTAATATCGCTTCCTGTTACAACTTCCTGTGAAGCATCTTGTGCAAAAACAGAAGTTTTTTCTATATAATCTGGTGTTTCTTCTCTTTCAACGCTCTGTTGCTTAATTTCCTCTGGTTCTGGTTTTGGTTCTTCTGTTTTTTCTTCTTCTCCAAACAATATCTCCATTCTTGCGGTTACATCACTGCCAGTAATCGTGTCTGCTACCGCTTGATTAATTTCTATATTTTCATCTGTTGCTGCAGAAACTGGCTCTGCATTTGCTTTTGGAATTTCTGTTTGCTCAAACTCTCTCGTTTTAACAAAATTTTCACCTATCTCGTTAGATACAATTGATTCTTCTTGGATATTCGTCTTATCCATCTGAATTGTTTTGTCTAAATCAGATATAAAATCTTGAGTAGTGTCTGGTATTTGATTTTGATGTATTGCTTCTGTTATTCCTATTATTTTTTTTAAGTCTCTTTCACCTATTCCTTTATATGTACTGCTTAATTTTGCGATGTTTATATTGTCGGGATCCATTCCTAAAACCAAAGAATACAAATCTCCTGCTTTTTCTTTTAATCCCTGACGAGCATAAATGTCTCCAAGCATTTTTATTGCAACCATATTCCTTCTATCTAAACTAATCGCTTTCACAAATTCATCAAATGCTTCTTTAAGTTTTTCCTGCTCTAAATAACATCTACCCAAAATTATTCTTCCTGTTATGTATTCAGGATGATTATTAATTCCTTCTAAACAAATATTAATTGCTTCCTGAATTCTTCCGCTTTTTCTGTAAAAATCGGCAACACGTGTAAAAACGAGAGATTTTGGATTATCTTTTAATTTTTCTTCAAGATATTTTATTGATGATTCGGATGAAGACATTAATTATTACTCCTTAAAAGGATTATTAATTTATAAAATATATTTTACATAACAAACTTGAAATTGTAAAGTGGTTTTAAAGATGTTAAGCCAATTATTCTTCTTTTTAAATATATATAATTTTTTTTAAAAATTCTTAATTATAAAACATGAAATGTTATATAAAAATCTATAAATTATGAGAATTTATTTGTTGTTAATTTCTTTTTTAATAATAATTTTTGTTAAACCTTTATTTGTAGAATTTTTAGGATACGACATTCCAAAAAACGAAATAGCATACTTTGGTCAAACAATTTATTTTTTTGTGTAATACCATCTGATTCATTACCTTGGTTTAATGATAATATCATGAATCTTTCTTATTTTTATATGTGGCAAGTATTCAATAAAAATAATCATGATATTTTAGATAAAAAAGCATTTAAATTTTTTTATATACCATTTATATATCTTTTAAAATTACTTCCTGCTTTAAATTTTACAGCATTTCTTTCTGGTAATATCTTAACTATTCCATTTTTGGGATTTTTAAATCTTTTTGATTTTCTTTTTGTTATTACAAAACTTCCAAAGCCGGCAATTTTAACACCTTTTTTTGTATTTTTAACAATTGTATTAAAGATTAAATCTACTGCTTTTTTTGCCTCTTTTTTTTTAATGCCAATTTTTTTTGTCACTATTTCTATTAACTGATTCTTGTTAATTTTATTTTTGCTTTTCATATTTTAAGCAATAAACTGTTTAAAGTTAATACCCTTGATAATCTAAATGTTTTTGTGCTTGATCTGGTTTTGCCTGTGCCCAAAATTCATAAGCGGTTATATGTGCCTTTTTTGCCTGAGGCTCCATATCTTTAAGAGGCTTTGCGGCATTATATTGGGAAAATTTAAAATTGCCCGATTTTTCTATGTTTAGAAATTTTTCTTTAGATATTGGTTCTATTGTTGTAAGAACTCTTGTGAGTCCCCCCGATGGCGAGCCCCCTTTTCCTGGTGTTGGTGCTGTTACTCTTGAAGCAGAAACATTTTGACAGATAAAATATACTTTTTGAGCCCTAAAATTTAATTTAACCAGAGCCGTATTATCAATTCTTGCCATTAAATAATGAGAACCTGTGTCTACCTCAATAAATGTTATTGTATTATTGTTATTTACACCTTTAAATATACCATCTATGTAAAAGATACTCATCTTTTCTGTATTATATTCTACCTGACTTTTAGGTTCGGCACGAATTATAACAACAAGTGCCTTATCATTTAATGGTTTTATTTCTGGAATGGGAGTGGAATATTTAATAATTGGACTGCATGAAATAAAAATTCCAATAAAAACGCATAAATAAAAATAAAAATTTTTTATAGTTTTCATATCTTCCCCTTAATAATTAGATTAATTATATATTTTAAAAAAAATTATAAATTAATTTCAAATCTATTTCCAACGCAAAAACATTTTATTCTGCAATTGTTTTTTTTAATTATTTTTTTTGATTTTTCTACTATAGAATCTACTTCTTTATCTGTTCTTTCTCTGTTTAAATGAAAAAGCCCTAATGCCTTTACTTTCGCTTTAATTCCCAGTTTTATAACCTCTGTATATTTTGAATGCCCAAAAGTTCTGTTATTATTATAATCTGATGGTGAAAATTCTGCATCATGTATTAAAAGGTCTGCGCCTTTAGAAAACTCTGCATATTCATCTAACGTTAAGCCACCTGGATGAATATATTCAAGTTCATTATCCGTAAGAAAAACAAATGTTGATTTACCTTCGGTAATTTTATATCCAAGACCACCATTTGGATGAGAAAGATAAATAGGATTTATAATAAGGCTGCCAATATTAAAAGGTTGAGAACCAATCTGATTAAATCTTAATATACAAGGAATTGCTTCTAAGTCAACAGGGAAATAAGGTGAAGACATTATGCCCTTTAATATTTCTCTATAAGAAGGAAATTGAAAAGGACATCCATAAATTAATATTTCTGTGTTTTTATTATAAATTGGATAAAAAAATGGAAATCCCATAATATGATCAAGGTGTGCATGAGTAAAAAGCATATTAATCTTTTTTTCTTTTAATTTAGAAAGTTTTATTCCAAGGCCTAATATTCCTGTTCCTGCATCAATTACTACAATATCTCCTTTTTTGGATCTTACTTCTATACAAGTAGTATCACCACCATAGCGCATAAATTGTTTACCGCTTACTGGCAGAGAACCTCTTGACCCCCAACATCTTATATACATACAAACTCCATTTTGTTTTTGATATTTTTTAACTGAATATCTCAAACATTAAAATAAAAAAATCAGAGTAATTATTATAACAATATTTTTTAATTAAATCGACAAAAAAATATTTTATGTAAAATAATTAAAAATTATAATAATATTTTTATTTATTTTAACAAGTTTATTTATATAATTGCAATTAAAAAATAAAACTTCTTAAAATAATATTTATTTAAGAGGTAACTTTATAAAAATCTTTATAAAAAATATACAATTATTTATCTCAAATTATTCATTATAAAACATTTTTTATTCAAGAGTTATGATAGGAGGTATATTTATTAAATTGTTTTTTATTGGAGGGAGGTCTCATTCTTAATTTTTTTTCATCTTTAGCTTGATATATTATTTTGGAGATAAGATATCCATCTTAACTAACGGCAGATCATAAAAAGTTCATTGTAATATAAAAACATAATAATCGGTCAATTATTTATTAAGCTTTGAAGTTAAATATTAGACAAAATATTATTAAAATATTTCTTTTGTTAGGGGGAGCCCCCTCCTAAGCTTTGTTGCCGCGAAGGCATCCCGCTTTTGCGTTTTATCTATAATTTTAAAATAAATTTTAAAATAACAATATCATATTTTTAACTATCTTTTATATAGCTATTCTTCTATGCTAATTTGAGATAATTATTTATTACTGGCAACAACTAAATATGAAATGAACTATACTAAATATTACAAATTTCCCAAATCAACTTTATTCTCAAAGATATTAAACTAAGTATTTTTTAATCCAAATAAAACTGATTTAAATTATCTTCTATTTTTGCAGAGCTTTTATAATATAAATACCAATCGTAATAACTTCTTTCTAATCTTTCTTCTATCATTCTTTTATGAATATTAAGAACCTCTTGTGTTGCCCATGGAATTGGTTTTTGTACTTTTTTCTGCCAAAGAGGCTTTACCACAAAATACGAACCCGAAGCTTCTATTATTGGCGATACTTTTCCCAAAGGTAATTCAAAGGCAACAGAAACTGCCTTGTTATTGTATCCAACATTGGGGATATATCTTGTTTTTTCTACTGTATCTGTAACACCAGAAACAATTAATGAATCGTATTTTGAAAATGATGCAACAGAATTTTTATCTGGTACTTTGGAAATAAATTCTTTAAAATAACCATAAGCAATATCTTTTCTTAACGAATCAGAAATAGCTTCTATAATTTTACCTTTAACAACTTCTAATGGAAGAATGCCTTTTTTAATTTTCTTTTTTATCTGTAAAATATAATATCCTTCTTCGTTTTCTAATATTTCTGATACTTCATTTTCACCATGGTTAAAAGCAAAAGAACCTGCCCCCGACAAATAGCCAATTTTAGGAATCATTTCACCTCTTTTAAAGAACCCGGTTGAATCAACTATGATATTTGTATTTAATTTTGAAATATCAACTTTTTTTATCCCTTCTTCGGCAATTGTTTCGTGAAGACTGTCTACTAGTGCACTAAGACGATCTAATGTTTCGGCAGAAGGCATAATTTTTCTAAAAATATGTCGCACTAATGCCTGTTCTTTTCCATCTTTTTTCTCCCTTTTTTCAACAAGAATTAAATGATAACCAAATTTAGTTTTCACAGGCATAGAAATTTCGTTAACTTTAACAGTAAAAACAGCAGAATCAAACTGCGGATCTGTTGTTCCTCTTACAATCCAACCCAAATAACCTCCATTTGATGCAGTAGCTTCGTCATCTGATTCGTTTTTAGCTTCTAAAATAAAAGAAGAATCAAGAGGATTAAGCTTTAAACGCAAATTAACGAGTTCATCATAAATGGCTTTTTCATCTGCTTCTGTTGAAATCTTAGGTATTTTAATAAAAGACAAATTTACCATTTCATCTGTAGAAAATGAATCCTGATGAGCCTTATAATAAGCCATAATTTTTTCTTCTGAAGGAATAGGCGCATTAAATTTTTGAGGATTTATTTCTGCATATTCAAAAACTGCCTTTTCTGTTTCTTCTTTATATTGATATTCTACTTCCGATTTAAATGGAAACTCCTGCATAGAAAGAAGAATTCTTAAAGTTTGCATAGGAACACTAAATTGTTCTGTATGCTTTTCTAATGCCAGCATACCTTCGTTTTCGTAAACAGCCGGATTATTCAGAAAAGCTATAAACTTGCTTGTATCAAAGACACTATCTGTTTTAAACTGAGGAACAGAGTAAACTTCTGGTGGTGGATTTCTTTTAATATAATCAAATATTTCATCGGAAGAAGCACCAATTTTCATCTTATTAAATAAATCTCTCAAAAGAATTCTGCTCACTTCCATTTCCCATACCTGACGACGGATACTTCTAATCTTTTCATCTTTTAGTTCTTTGCCTGCATATTTCTCACTTTCTAAATTAACCATGCGTTCAAAATTTCTTAAAGATATTTCTTTGCCGTTTACTTTTCCTACGGTATCTTTTACTCTATTTCTGCTTGTTATATCCATCCCCCATGCAAATACAATTGTAGCAACAAATGCAATAATAACAATCCACATTATTAGAGCAGCATTATTACGTAAAGTTTGAATCATTTTATAAAACTCCTGTTTTTCAAAAAAATTTAGTTACTTAGTTTTTGGTAAAAGAAGCCTCTGATAAGTATTTGTATCTGATATAATATTTAAAGCCGATTTAAACTGTTCGTCATTGTTTAGCTTTTCTTTATATACAAGTTCGTGATCATTACCAAGCATGCGACTTAAAAGAGCCTGTTTAATATAATTTTTTATTTCTTCTTCACATTTTGCTATTTCCCTTTTTTTCTCATTTTCTAAAATTTTTTGCAATTGCGTTGTTGTGCTTTTAAGTATTTCCAGCTCATCTTTATTCCACTGTGGCTTTTGTAAAATTTTATCTATAAAATTTGATGCTTTGGTTTTTGAAGTGTCTAACGTATCAACAAGCCCGGCCTGGTTTTTAAATTCATCAAAAGCCATTTGGACAATACTTTGAAATTTAAAATTGGTTGAATCTAAAAAAGAATAAAAATCTTTCATAATAGCATTATCAATAACCAAGTTCTCATTTACTTTTATTTTTTTTGCGAGAAGTTTTGGATATTCAATATTTGCAAACGAGAAAAAAGCATCTTTTAAAAACAAACTTCTTATTACCAAATCGGGTATTTTCTGCTTAACAACAGTATCTGGAATTATTCCTCCGCCACCATAAACTGTTCGTTTATTTTTCGTTAAATATTTTGTTGTATCTTTTGCTGTTTGTGAAGAGTCGGCTTTTTTCCCCTCTTGTTCTTGCTGTTCTTCATCTGATTGATCTTCATCTTCTGATTTATTTTTTTTGCCTCTAATAGAATTTTCGGGTTTATTGATACATCTTCCAGATGGAGTATAATAATAGGCTGTGGTTAACTTTAGATGATTCACATCATCAATCTGAAGAATAGACTGCACAGAGCCTTTTCCAAATGTTGTATCACCTAATATTATTCCTCTGTCCCAATCTTGAATAGCACCAGCAACAATTTCTGAAGCACTGGCACTTGCATTATTAACAAGAATCACAAGCGGCATAGAAGAAGGAAGAACCGGGTCAAATTTTGCATAATATTCTGCATTCTGAGAAACCAAACGCCCACGGGTATACACTATCAAAGAATTACGAGCAAGAAATTTTTCTGCTATTTCTATTGCCTGTGGAAGTAAACCGCCCGGATTATACCTTAAATCAAAGACCAATCCTTTAATATTTTGCTTTAATAATTCTTTAATTGCCTTCTCAACCTCTGCACCTGCATCCTGAGAAAATGATTTTAACACTATATAACCAATATTATTACGAAAAACACCATAAAATGGTACTGCCTTAATTTGAATTATAGCACGAACAATTTTATATTCTAAATCTTTTGGTTCTCCTCTTCTTCTTATAGTAAGAGTAACTTCTGTATTAGGTTCTCCACGAAGTTTTTTAACAGCTTCTTCTACGGTAATTCCCTGCGTGGATATTCCATTTATTTTTATAATCTGATCGCCCGACTGAATTCCCGCACGTTCTGCAGGAGTTCCTGGAATTGGAGTCATTACCGTGAGAACCTTGTCTCTAATAGAAATCTGAATACCCAAACCACCAAATTTACCTTCTGTTTGAATCAATAACTCTTCATATTGTTTTTTTTCAAAATAAGCGCTATGCGGATCTAATATTTTAAGCATGCCATCTATGGCATTATCTATAAGCTTTTTAGAACCAATTTCTTCAACATATTTTTGATGAACATTTAAAAACACCTGATCAAACCGCTGGGTTTCTTTATAAAAATTGTCACTGTCTGCACGAGAAATATCAAATGCAAGTCCTGTTATTACTGCAATTAAAATTATTATTACCAAAAAAGGAATATTCTTATTTATTTTTTTTTCTTCTCTAAACTCATTTTTCATCTCAAACTCCTTTAAACTTTATTAAGAAAAAGTATGATTAAAAATATATTATTATCAGACCCGTTTTTAATTTTTATGATAAAATTTCTAGAGGAATAAAATTATGCAAATTATCTGGTACGGCCAATCTTGTTTTAAAATCAAGACAAAAGAGACAATTCTTCTTTTAGACCCCCACGCTCCGGAAAAAATTGGACTGCGGGGACCAAACCTTATTGGCGAAATTATTATCTTTAGCTCCCCTCCTCCAGAAGCGATGAAAAAAAAGCTTTTCCTACCTACCGAAGATCAGACCAAAAAATTCTTTTTGATTGAAGGTCCTGGCGAATATGAGGTTAAGGGAGTGTTTATTTATGGGATTCCTCAGGAAAACCAGACCATTTTTCGCTTGGAAATCGAGGGGTTAAAAATAGGTTTTTTGGGCGATTTAGAGAAACCCCTCAAAGATGAAGAGAAAGAAAAAATCGGTAAAATTGAACTACTTTTTGTTCCGATTGGGGAAAATCGGGGTATTTCTTTTAAAGAAGCCATAAAAATAGTGAGGGACCTTGAACCAA
>Ga0123519_10016863_pt1 | contig 10102 bp, 7 predicted proteins | sample YelNatPaOPRAMG02_FD_87396 | JGI IMG/M metagenome (GOLD analysis project Ga0123519, IMG submission 87396) | Hot spring microbial communities from Yellowstone National Park - Yellowstone National Park OP-RAMG-02 (version 2) | ecosystem: Environmental > Aquatic > Thermal springs > Hot (42-90C) ...
CCGTATCGCCACGACGCAGTTCCCTCTGGAATCCGATGGTAATTCGGTTCTTCTCCACCGTCTGATGGTCTATAACAAGAAGGCTCTCTGGGATAAGGTGGAAGCATGGTTTAAGGGAGGTGCACCAGCCGACGGCACCGTAGATTTAGCAGGAGCTACCATGCAGAATTTTCAAAAGGGAGTCAGGTCAAGCTGGAGTTTGTATGGCGACCATATCCCCAAGGATAAACGCGCCTTGCTGAATATAACTTCTTATATGGATGCTATGGTAACTGATTTAGCTACATTAAGGGTTAAATGGGGAGGAGAACTTGTCACAGTGAGAAAGACCATGGAATGCTCTGTTGTATCTCTTCCTGAATATTATAAACTGGTTAAAACCGATAATGACACTATTGGAAAGTGGATTGCCGTTGCACCTAAAGAGGTACCGGCAGAAACCGGATTGCAGAAAGTTACTTTTAACAATACAGTTCCAAGGACTCCTGTGGCTTATGTAACACCAGAAGATAAAGGGAGTTGCTGGAAAACCCCCGGCCCGGCAGCAGGACCGTGTAAGGTAAAACTGGGAGATGGCAGTACGTTGACCTACTATTGGTACCGATTTGCTGACCAGCCAGCATTGCTTAATGCAGATATGACCAAGGAAGAGCGTGAAGAGATGCAAAGGCGGGTGGAATTGCTGCACCGGAACTGGACAAGGGACCGGGAATATCTTCCACCACCAATGACTGGAAAACTGGCTGATATTGATCCTGCTCTGATAGTCACACCGCCAAAAGGCATGGAGGTAGGATATGTTCCTATCGTTACACAGCAGGGATTGGAGTAATTGCACCTTTTTATTGAAAACAAATACTTCCTCATGCCGCGGCAATGCTCTTTTGCTTGTCCCGGTAACGTTTCAATAATTTCAGGGGAGGGCTCAGGTTACTTTGCTTCACTATTGTTATCTCTAAACAGAGATATTCTGATATTTCAATGCTCTGAAGAATGCATCAATATTCTCAATATGCACTCCGGGAGGAATATCGCATCCTGATGAAATTATGAAGTTCTTATAGCCTTCAGCTTGCTCTATCAACTTAATTGTTGCAGTCTCAACTTCCTCAGGGGTAGATATCTTAAATAATCCCACAGGATCCAAATTACCAAGGACAAGAATATCTGAAGGAATCTCTTTCAAAGCCTGTAGAATATTAATTTTATTCCCTAAGTGAATACCTTTTGCTCCGGTATTCACCATTGATTGTGTGACATGTCCTGTATTGCCACAGTTATGAAGGATAAATAAAAAGTTATCATCCTGTACTTTATCAACTATTTCTTTTACATAAACAGATGAGAATATATTACACATTTCAGAATTAAGAAGACCTGCTGCCGGTTCCGCCATTAAAATCCCATTAGCACCAACCTCTTTAAATGCCATAATGTAATTTATCAAAAAATCAGTGATTTTGCGCAGAAGTTTTTCAATAATCTCCGGATTTGTACACATTGCTGTCATTATCTCGGTCATACCGAACAACCTTCCTGCAAGAGAGAATGGACCGATACATCCCGCAAAAACGGGTTTGGCCCTCAGATTAAGTGCGGCGAGATGGGTCGCTTCTATGTATTTTTGCAATCTGCCTTTTGTTAATGAAGGAATCTTCAGGTTGTCAATTGATTCTTCATCTTTAACAAGCCGCCCGCTAATTACCGGCACTTCATTATCATAAAAATTTACATTGCTCCCGAATGCTTCTGCTTCTACAGTTAAATCCATTATCATTGTAGATGCGCCTGTCGGATAAGTATCATAAATCGCTTTAATAGCCTGGTAATGCGAATATCCGCTGTTCACTGCATTTATTACCTTTTCCCCTGTCAGTTCAATTCCTGTGTGAGTCATTATTGGTATTGCTATCCTTGTTTCAGATTTTAATATTGTGTCAACCCATTCTCTCATATTTCCGGTCATAATATTCTTTAATTTTATCTTTGTTTATACTGTATATCTATTAAATTATATTATTGAATATCAATACATTAACGATTAAATAATTTTACAAAATCGCATAAAATCCCCTTACAGTTGGTTTTTAAACCAATTCTTAATCTTGCTGTTTAAGGTAAAAAAAGAAGATGTGGGTGATTGCTTTTAAGAGGCGATCTTATTCAGATAATCAATTGCTTTCTGTGGGTCGGGTCCGTAAAAATCAGCACCAATCTTTCTGCAGAAATCGTCATTAACCGGTGCACCGCCAATAATTATTTTTCTTTCAGGCATTTGTTCTTTTAGCTTTCTAACAATATCGCCCATATTTACCATAGTAGTAGTTAAAAGCGCAGAAAGTCCGACAACTGCACCCGGATTGTTTTTCATCGCTTCAATAAACCTGTCTGAATCAACATCCACTCCTAAATCAACGACCGACCAACCCGAACCTTCAACCATCATTGCTACGAGATTTTTACCGATGTCGTGCAGGTCACCCTTTACGGTTCCAATAATGAAAGTACCTTTGGTTTTAATTTCCCCGGAAGCAAAATAGGGTTTCAACTGGAGCATTGAAGCACTCATTGCTTTTGCCGACATTAGCATTTGAGGGACAAATATTTTATTTTCTGAGAATTTTTTTCCAACCCGTTCCATTGCAGGAATCAGAGCATTGTCCAGTATTTGTTTTGGCTTCACGCCATTTTCAAGAGCACTTATTGTAAGCTCGAGTGCACCATCCTGCCCTTTCATTTGAGGAGGAAACGGTGATTTTTTATCTACTTTACCAAATTCCACCGCTTCGAGTAATTTTTCAAGTATTTCGTCCATTTTTTGTGATATTAAATGTTAATATTTAAAACAAAAATAGGGTCTGTTAAACAAACTATCTACAACAATTTTTACTACTTTTGATGCTATATTAACATTTTATCATTATTTGGTTTAAAATATATCTTTTTGTCAGTAATGTTAAAGAAAATAATTGTTAAGGAAGATGAATTGTTTTCTATCGGGGTTTTTCAGGATAATCTTGAAAAAAGCTCATGGCATTACCACAACAATTATGAGATAAGTTTCATAACTGAAGGTTCAGGAAAACGTATTGTTGGAGATTCTATTGAAGAATTTCAACCCGGGGACCTGGTATTTATTGGTTGCAATCTTCCACATGTCTGGATTGCAAATAAAGAATCAAGTACTCCATCCAACAGAACGCTTGAAATGGTTTTTCTTCAGTTTACATCAGATTTTTTATCTTCCGGATTGATGTCTCTTCCTGAATTCAGGAATATAAAAAGAGCACTGGATTTATCGGAAAGAGGTATTCAAATAGTTGGGAATACACTTAATGAAGTAAGTGAACTTATGCTCCAGCTTCCATATTTAGAAAGTTTTGATAGAATGTTGCATTTTTTCAGAATGATGGACATTATAGGCAGAAGCAAAACAAATATTCAGTTAGCGAGTAAAGAATATCTGAAACTACGCTTCAACACAGGGAATAAGCGAATAGCTATCATTCACGAATATCTGATGAAAAATTACCGTGAGGATGTGAATCTTAAGAAGCTGGCCGATCTGGTTAATATGGCAGAAGGTTCACTTTGCAGGTTCTTCAAAATGAATATGGGTATTACTCTCTTTGAATATCTGAATAAGATAAAAACTGATTTTGCCTGTAAATTATTGATGGATCAGGATATGAGTATTATGGATGTTTGTTTTGACAGTGGCTTTAACAACGTAAGTCATTTCAACAAACAATTTAAAAAGATTACCGGTGTTACTCCCTCAGAATACCGAAAACGGTTTATAGGGTTGCGATAATTGAAATTACTGGTTAAAATATTATTTTTAATCATCTTCTCGTGCGGGTAAATCTGAAGGGAATGGACATATGATTATTCCGTTTAAACAGGGAAGAGAATATTCATGCGGAGGCTTCCCGGTTTAATATCTGTTGCTAATATGAATTGAATTTATTCAAAGCTGTAAAAATAGCTGCAATATTTTCTACCGGGACATTAGCTTGTATATTGTGAACTGTATTAAAAACAAAACCTCCGTTTTTTGAAAAAATTTCGCAGGTTTCCAGAACATGTTTTTCTACATCTGAAGGTTTTCCAAAAGGCAGTACTTTTTGTGTATCGACTCCACCGCCCCAGAAAACGAGTCTGTCTCCATATTTTTTCTTAAGATGTAAAGGATCCATTCCGGCAGCATTGATTTGCACAGGGTTGATAATATCAAATCCTGCCTTGATGAAATGTTCCATAAAAGGCTCAACAGCGCCACATGAATGCTTGAAAGTTTTCCATGTAGTGTGCTCATGTATCCAGTTATTCATTTTCTGATAATAAGGTAAATATAGTTCATCAAATGTATCAAGGGAGCAAAATGATGAATTCTGCGTTCCGAAATCTGTTCCGCATAGAAAAACAACATCTATATTATTTCCAACAATATCAAATAACATCCTGAAATTTTCAAGTGCAATATCGGTCTGCTTTTCAAAGATATATTTAATATAATCAGGTCTTGAAACAGTTGAGATATACCATTCAGTAATATCTCGGATTCCCTTTGGATGCTTAAGAAATGGCGCAGGGACCAATGCAATATCTCCGATAGCGGTTCCGCCAAAATTTGCCACCACACCTTTTTCCGAATTAACTACATTGCTGATCTGGTTTTTCCAGTATTGCAGGTCAAGGTCTGACAGAAGTTTAAACTCCTCCAGATTGTCTTCCGGGTTTAATGATTCTTCAATAATCGGCTCCTGACGTATTATGGTATCGAAGAAATAACCTGTTTTTGGCATTTTCCCACTAGGCGGGGCAGATATATCACCTTCCGGGAACATCAGATAATCACCATTTTCGTCTTTGATTACATTAAAATTGCCAGGAACAAGTAATAATTGTCCCCAGTGAGTTCTGAACTCCTTCCATGAATCATTTGGAAATCCGAACATGCCATTACGGGGATATAAGCCAACAGTATCAAGATGCAAAATCTCTGCGAGATCATTGTCGATTTCACCAAGCATTTGATATGGTTCTATTAGTTTGACCGGTCGTTTTTCCAGTCCGTAATAGTTTCTGAGCCGTTCAATGGCAAGCACATGGATGCCTGTAACTGAAGTTGAACCCAAATCAACAGGAACCCTGTCAGGTTGAGTGTGGTTCAGTGCAGCTTTTATACGTTCTTTCTTTGTCATGTTTGTTAATTTTATTAAAAATCTTATTCAGAATGTTTTTTCCATAATTTCTCGATCTGTTCCAGAGTATTACCCTTTGTTTCAGGTACCATTTTCCAGACAAAAAGTATGGCTAAAAAGCAAATAACAGCATATAGCCAGTAAGCAAATCCGTGATTGAACTTTTCAACAAGCCATGGATTATCATCAAGCACAGGAAATGACCAGGAGATGATCAGGTCGCCTATCCAGACCGTTGCTGTTGCTATTGACATAGCTCCCCTGATGGAATTCGGAAATATCTCTGATAATACAACCCACACCACAGGGCCCCAACTCATTGCGAAACCTGCAATAAATAATAAAATGAAAATCAAGGTCATTATTCCCATACTTTCAGAGTAAAAAGCAAATCCGATAGCAATCATCGCGAGTCCCATTATCAATCCGCCAATGATAAGGAGAGGCTTTCTTCCCATCCTGTCGACCAAAAAAATGGCCATGACTGTGAATATAAGATTTACAGCACCTACAAGAATTGTCTGTAAAAGTGAAATATCAAGACGTGTACCAGTATTCTGGAATATCTTTGGGGCATAATAAAGCACTACATTTATCCCGATAAGCTGCTGAAATGCTGCCAACAGAATACTTATTATGATTACAAGTCCACCAAATGAAAGCCATGGAGCAGACTTTTCGACAAGTGTTTCACTTATATTTTTCAGACTTATTTCTGCTTCCTGACTGCCAACAGTTCTTCTGAGTACATCCAGTGCCTTTTTATGTTTATTCTTTAAAACCAGGTACCTTGGCGTTTCTGGTATAAATAACAGCAGAATGATAAATAAAAGGGAAGGAATAATCCCTGAAAAAAACATCCATCTCCATCCGGTGGTTATATTCCACTGGTAATCACCTTGCCTGGCAATAATCCAATTAACGAAATAAACAACAAGCATTCCAAGAATTATCGCAAACTGGTTCCATGAAACAAGCTTACCACGAATATTAGCAGGAGCAATTTCAGCAATATACATTGGTGAAAGCATTGAAACAACTCCGATTCCTATACCGCCAACAATCCTGTAAAATATAAACGAGATCACGGACTGCATACTCAAAATGTTCATTTTTTCAGGGAATGCAGCTCCAACACCTGATATGATAAACAATAAAGCAGCCAATATCAGCCCTTTTTTTCTGCCTATTGATATACTAATAAAGCCGGCAACAGAACCCCCGATAATACAACCAATTAAAGCGCTGGAAACCGTGAATCCGGTAATAGCATTGACAATATTTTCTGAAATAGCCACAGGTGAGTGAAATTGCCATAACAGAAAGAGGGAAGCCATAATGTATAAAACAAAACTTGAAAATAGCCCTTTCCTTTTGCCAAACAGCTTGATTAACATGCCACTTACAGCCAGCCCTATAATAAAGACCACAAAACAAACAGTAATCCTGTATTCAGTTATCACTTCTTTAGCCTGATAACTGTTTAAGTTCAAAGGAACTATAAAAAACTCATGGATAGCTTTAACTGCCCCTGATACTACAGCTGTATCATAACCAAACAGTAAGCCGCCAAGTGTTGCTACGAACGTGAGTTTGTATACATAGAAAAAAGAAGAGTTTCTGTCTGTTAACATATAAAAGTTTTTGGCAATTAATGGTTTTTAAGTATTACATGATTGTTGGATTAAACAATCCTCTTTTGGTAAATTTTGATAGTGTAAAAATAGTTTTTTTTTAAACCGGAAAAATATTTTCGTTAAAAATTTATGTCTTCAATCCAACAGCTATCGGATAGTCTGGAATTGGTTAAGGAATCTCTTTTTGTTAATGATAATTTTTTCTCTATCATTTTATTTTTTGCGGCTAAACCCACGGAATCTTATTCACTGATTAAAAATTCCTTATTTTTGAAGAGACTTAAGTTATATTTAAAAATGTTCATCAAAAAACATATCAAATGAAAAAATCAGTTCCTGTTACTATTTTGACATGTTTTGCCTGTATGTTAATGTTACAGGGTTATGGAAACAATCTGTCATCATTTGAAAGGGCAAAATTACATCCTATCGTTTTCAACAGGCCGGTCATCAATTTTTTCGACGGGGCACTTCTGGGTAACGGCGGACTGGGAGTAGTTGTAACTACCCGGCCCGACGGAATTTTGATTCACTTTGGACATAACAATGTCTGGGATATCCGTATTGCTGAAAACAACAGGAAAGAAATTGGCACCTTTCAGGAAGTCTTCGAAAAAGTGAAGGCTATTCCCGACACTTTAAAAATGCTGACAGATGATGAATGGTACCGTAAATACAGTATTATGTCACGGGAAAACTACAGTAAACCATATCCCCGGCCATTTCCCTGTGGATCACTATTGCTGGGTTTTGACCGGAGGAAAGCTGAACTACTAGGGCATAAACTTGATGTTTCCAATGGTCTGTGTGAGGTTTACCTGTTAACTAACGACAAAGAAAAGGTGACACTTCAGGTATTTACCGATATGTTTGAAGATAAGTTATGGATAAGGCTGGTTGGCGGTGACGGCCGTTTATGTAAGAATATTTTCAACAGGGCCAGACTGATTCCGGATCCTAATACTCCTGCAGAATTTCCCAAATTTAAGGTGGAGGAGAACATGGGGAAAGGTACAATATCTTTCAGGCAAATTCTTCCTTACCAGGAACCTGACAAATATGATATTGAGAAAGGAGACCCGAAAGACAAGGCATTTCGTTTATCGGTCACATTCAGTTTGCCACTTGAAAAAACCAAAAGGATAAACTGGAACGGATTGGAGCAGGAGATGGAGCCTCTCGAAGGGAGCTTCGCCTCCAGTGAATATCTGGTTGGATTCGTTTCTCTTTCCGAAGGTTTGAATGCCAAATTACCCGTGGAGAATATTGTAAATGCAACACCGGGGCCGGATGACTGGCAGAAGGCATTTGTGAACAGTGAAACCATATGGAAAAATTTCTGGAATAAATCAGGGGTTTTTTTAGATGACGAATTCCTGGAGCAGATATGGTACCACAATCTCTATTTTTTTAACTGTGCCGTAAAGAATGGGGTTACTACTCCCGGAATATTTGCAAACTGGAGTTTCCGGAATATAGGTTCTTCCTGGCATGGTGATTATCATATGAATTATAATACCCAGCAACCATTCTGGCTTTCATTCTCGAGCAATCATCTCGAAAAAAACCTGTCATATGTGTCGTTAATCGAATTTTTAATGAAAGTAAGCACCATTTGGGCGAAAGAGTATTACAAACTGCCCGGAGCCTATTTTCCTCACAGTGCCTTTCCGGTGGATATGACAATGAATCCTTACCCCGTGCCTACATGGGGCTGGGAGGTTTGTGAGACGCCCTGGGCTGTGCAGGGATTATGGTGGCATTACCTCTATTCTGCCGATACCTCATTTCTTCGCAAAAGGGCCTATGGACCCATTAAGGCATCGGTTGAGTTTCTGGCAGCTTATATGAAACGTCCTGAGGCAAGGGGTCCGCAGTGGGGCGATGATAAATTTCACATATTCCCGACTGTTCCACCCGAATTGTACGGGTTGAGGCCAGGGTTTAAATATAATTATGACTGCAATGCCGATCTATCATTGACCAAATTTATTTTTAAAGCGTTTATTAAAGCTGCAGACATTCTGGGGAAAACAACAGAAGAAAAAAAACTTATTGATGATATACTTGAGATTCTGGCCAATTTTCCCGATTATCCCACAGCCGTTTCTAAGGAATACGGTAAGGTACTTGTTTCGGTACCTGGTGAACATGCAGGAGTTGTTTACAATGCTCCGCTTGCACTTTTTACAGTTTTTCCTGGCGAAGACCATGGACTACATTCAGATGCCGAAACGTTTAAGTTACTGCAGAATACTTTTCTTAATCAGCAGAATGAAGGGGGCAATGATCTCGTTTTTATAAATCTGCAGGCCGCAAGGATTGGGATGCTCGATTTGGAGAGGTTTAAGAGGCATGTAAGATATAGTTTAATGCCTAACGGAACTTCATCTGACAGGGTAATGCAGGTACATGGACGGTACAACGATCTGACCGACTATGGATTTATGGACAAAATGGGAGTGTGGTTTGAGAATTTTTCCATTCCGGCAGTTATCAATGAGTGCCTGATGCAAAGCTACAGTGGCACCATACGACTCTTTCCCAATTGGCCGGCCAATAAAAATGCCGAATTCAGGAACCTTCGTGCTGCAGGGGCTTTTCTCGTAAGCGCGTCCTTAAAGGATGGGAAATTTTCAGGGATTGAAATTTACAGTGAGGCAGGTATGCCTTTGAAAATTTTAATGCCATGGAAGGGTAAAACTGTAGTGATCAACAATGAAGGAACACGTCAATTTGAAGATGAACTCATCGAAATCAAAACGAAAAAGGGCGAACGGATAATTTTTAAACCAAAAGAGAAAGAATATTGAAAATCTTTTTGACAGCAGAAGTAAATTCTGAACTGTAATCTTCAATCCGGAAGCATCCAGATGGACTCTTTTTATAAAGAATGTCTTTTTGTTAATAAAAAATTTTCTTTCTGCCACTTCATTTATCGCGATTAGATTAAGCCCACGGAATCTTATTCACTGATTAAAAAATTCGTTATTTTTGAGGAAACTTCAGGTAAATTATAAAATTGATGAAAAAAATTACTTCAGGTGGAGTTTTAAAAAAAAATATAATTTTGAAAAATTAATAATAATCTTTTTTAACCCTAAAACCATTTGCCTATGGAACACTATCCTTAATCATTTAACAAAAGAAAGCAGGGAAGTGATTGCTTCATTAACCTGCAAAAGGTCAAGTTACAATAAAATCAATAACCTAATTTAAACAATCAAAAATTTATGGAAAAAATTAAGTTTAATTTAA
>Ga0123519_10016870_pt1 | contig 10100 bp, 6 predicted proteins | sample YelNatPaOPRAMG02_FD_87396 | JGI IMG/M metagenome (GOLD analysis project Ga0123519, IMG submission 87396) | Hot spring microbial communities from Yellowstone National Park - Yellowstone National Park OP-RAMG-02 (version 2) | ecosystem: Environmental > Aquatic > Thermal springs > Hot (42-90C) ...
CAGCGCCAGGCGACCAAAGATGCGGGCACCATCGCCGGACTCAATGTTTTACGAATCATCAATGAGCCGACCGCCTCCTCTTTGGCTTATGGATATGGCAAGGGCTTGAGCCAGAAGATTGCGGTTTATGATTTGGGCGGAGGCACTTTTGATATTTCTGTTTTAGAGATTGGGGAGGATGTTTTTGAGGTGATTAGCACCGCAGGAGATTCTTATTTAGGTGGAGATGATTTTGATGACCGGCTGATTGATTATTTTGCCGAGCGGTTTATGCGCGACTTTGATATGGACATCCGAACCGACCGCAAAGCGCTCCAGAAACTAAAAAATGCCTCGGAGCAGGCAAAGATAGAATTAAGCGAGAAGCTGGAGACCAGAATTTTTATTCCCAAAATTATGGAGACAATGGAGGGTCCAAAAGATTTGGATTACACCATCAATCGCAATTATTTTGGACAAATGGTGATAGATTTGATTCAGCGGACTTTTAAGGTCTGTGATGAGGCGCTCCAGAATGCGCATCTGACCATAGAAGATATAAATGCCTTGATTCTGGTGGGCGGACCCACTAAAAGCCCGATTGTTCAGGAAGCGGTGAAGAATTATTTTTTCAAAGACCCTCAGGCGAATATTGACCCGGAGCTGGTGGTAGCGATAGGCGCTTCAATTCAAGCGGCCGCGCTTACCGAGCGCAGGCCCGGAGCCTTGCTTTTAGATGTCACGCCCTTGAGTTTAGGAATAGCAACTGCCGGGGGATTGATGGATGTGCTGATTGAAAGAAACACGCCGATTCCCACTGAATCCAGCAGAATCTTCACCACCACCCATGACAATCAGACTGCGGTGCGGATAAAAATTTATCAGGGCGAGTCAAAATTTTATGAAGAGAACGAGCTTTTGGGTGAATTCCGACTTGCGGAGATACCGCCAATGCCCAAAGGCGAGCCAAAGATAGAGGTGACCTTTGAAATAGACGCTAATGGAATTGTCAATGTGACTGCTCGGGACAAAGACACTGGCAGGGCGCAATCGGTTCAGCTCACAGTTTCCGGAGGCTTGAGCCAAGAAGAAATAGAGCGGTTCAAAAAGGAGCATGCCGGGGCAGGAAAAGAGGAGGTTAGAGCATATAAACCCAAAGCGGAATTACCGGATAGATGAAGAGGAGTTTAAGAGATGCTGGATGAGGAGTTCAAAAGGCAAATTCTAACTCTGTCCAAAATTATAGACGAGCTGGACTATTATCAGATATTGAAGGTTGACCAGATGGCGTTTGATGAGGACATTAAAACCGCCTATTTTGAGGAATCCAGGTTATATCACCCAGATAAATTTTATACTGAACCAGCAGAGATTCAGGAAATGGTAACCAAAATTTTTAAACGGGTATGCGAAGCCTATAAGGTGCTTTCCAATCAGGAAAAACGAGCGCTTTACACTAAACTAATCAATGGTCCCGAGCGCAAAAAATACTTAAAATTTGACCTCCGCCTCCTTAAAGAAGAAGAGGAGAAAAAAGAGGATGAGGGTTCTACGCCTTTGGCTAAAAAGTATTATAAAATGGCAAAAACCGCGTTCCAGAACAAGGATTATAAAGCCGCAAAGGTTAACCTTCAATTAGCGCTCAAGTTAGAGCCAAACAACCAGACCTTTCAAGATAAGCTCAAAGAGGTAGAAGATATTTTAGCCAGAAGAAAAGGGCTTTAATTTTAGGCTAAATTTTAGCATCTCTTTCCTCATTTTTCCCCTAAACCGCCTTATCTTTTTTCCGATTAAATCATAAGGAAATTTTAAAAAATCGCTGAAAACGCGTCCCGCGTCTAAAACATTGGAGGCAGTAATGAGATGGAGTAAAAAGTGGTTCTGGGTTATAAAAATGATAATCTTTTTTGGGCTGATAGTTATATTAAAAAAAGAGGGTCTGGGACAGGAATTATTTGACTCTGGATGGTATTTAACTCCTCAAAATAATTATTCAAGAATGGGGAGGAGCCTGGGGATTTGCTATCAGAGAGAGCTTATTGATTTAGCTAACCGAGTCCAGCAGGAGCTTCAATCCCAGCGATTTGAGTTATTAAATATAAATCAATCGCCAATGGCAGGGGTCGGCTTCTGGATAAATCCCAGCATTTTTGTTCCAGAGACCAGGTTTATTGGGATATGCGCCAGAGTGAATATCAGGCTGGATTATTTCCCGGATAATGAATGGGGTAGATTAAGCTCTGCCTTAGACGCATTCGGCAAAGACCTGATAAAAATTCTGGGACAAGAGCTGGAAAATATCCCAGAGCCCTCGGTAAAAGGAGCGGTCTTAATTTTGATTTACTCCAAAGCCAAGCTCAAAGACCCAAATTACTATAACCAGGCAGAAGCAGTCGCAATTTATATTCCCCGAGACACCTTAAAAAAATTTAACTCCTTCGTAATCACCTATAACACGCTTTTCTCTCAATCTGAGTATTATTATTTCCGGGGACTTTACCAGATACAGATTTTGCTCAATCACTTCTTAAGAGGATAATTATCCAGATAAAAACCTCTCCGGGTTTGACCCGCTTCACCTCCGGCACTAAAATTTTATTGTGAAATTAAAGCCACAAAAAAGCTATCAGCCCAGAGTTAGCCAAGCTGAAGCAAAAGAGTTGCTCACTCTGCGAGGAAAAATTTTTCGCTCAAGGAAAAATGTGCCTTATCAGCTGGAGTTAATTTATCTGCCTTATTATTTCTTTAAAATTCTGGTCAAAAACAAAAAAGGAGAAACTAAAGAGTTTTTGAGCGCGGTAGATGCTATCGTAGGAAATTTTTCTATCTTAGAGCCAGCTTTACTTGAGCCAGCCGAGATTAATGAGCCTGAATTTAAGCCTCGGCTTAATTTAGAAGAAGCAAAATCAGCTCTTTTAAAACAAGCCAGATGGTTTTTATATCAGAGGTCTTTGTCCGCTTGGGAGCGCTACCAACTGGTGGAGGTGGGGGATGGGGAGATGGTGTTTTATCCTTTCTGGGTAGGTTATTATCAGAACAAAGCACGCGCCTTAGAATTTTTAGCCCTGGACGCAATCAACCAGGTTCTTCAAGGAGGAGAAGGGAGGAAGGTTTTTATTTTTGCTTTTGCGGAATCCCGTTTTTACCCAGAAAAAATCTAAAAGTAATTAACCATAGCTCAGCTGAATATATTTGCGGTTATTGAGTCAAGCCCAGGGCTTCAGCCATCAGCATAAATACCTGGGTATTATCTATAATTTTAGTCCCAGGATACCAGGCGCCTTCATATTTTCGGAACAAATCCAGCCCCCTGCCTTTGGCATAAAAGGTCACTAATTGATTGGTATGGCTCCCGCTAAGATAAATTAGTTCACCATCCGGATAACTTGAACCATTCTGCGCAGGCAAGTCCCCCTTACCCAAAACCAAATCATCATTAAGCCTTAATCCGCCAGTGGAATGGTCCGCAGTAATAATAATAAGCGTGTTGGTCCAGTCTATATCATCATTTGGCATTTCTACGAAATTTATCGCCCTTATCACTGCTTCCTCCAATGCCCAGACCGTGCCCACCATCTGAGAAAAATTATTAGCGTGATTTGCCCAATCAATATCTCCACTTTCCACCATCAAAAAAAATCCATCCTCATCCCGACTCAAAACTATCAAAGCGGATTCAGTCGCTTCTGCCAAAGAGGGATTCTCGCTCTCTATTACAAACCCCGGATACCCCGGATTATCTCTTGGAACCGGCGGTTCAAAATTACACCCGGTTCCGCCAAATAGTCCAAATAATTTTTTATCTAACGGAAGGCTCTGCGCAGTGTAAAGTAAATTCACCCCTCCATCTTCTCCAGAAACCCTCTCCACTAAAACATATTCAGTTGAATTCCTTAATCCATCAAGCTGGTCTGCGCTTATATAGGTATTACCGCACCAATTCGGATGACCTCCCCCTATCACTACCTCCGGCTTGGTCTGGCTAATAATCTCTTCTGCTATCTGGATATAATTGCCACGGGATTTGTTATGGCTAACAAAACCAGCTGGGGTAGCATGACTGAAAGGAACCGTGCTTACCACCCCTATTGCCCCTCCCTTTTGCGCCCTGAGCAATTCTGCAATCGTGGTTAAAGCTCCATCATCCGGGTCTCCTCTTAGCCAGGAGATATTTCCAGAATCAGTTTTAAATCCAGTAGCAAACGCGGTCGCACTGGAGGCAGAATCAGTCGCAGTGCCAGTTAGGTATGGAATATCACCGGTTCGGTCAACCGGATACGGAGCAATTCCTCCCCAGCTCGGGTCATAGCCAACCAATGGGTCAAAACTGACTTCATCATAAGGCGGGACCTCAAAATAATTAGCATAAACATTATAACTGCTAACATCCCAAGTGCTCATATAAGTCTGATAAGGAAAATTATGCCAAATCAGCCCATAATCATCCCCATAAAGGTATCTGCTCGTGGCTATCTCGTCCTCTAACTCCATACCATCGCCAATAAATAATATAATATGCTTTACACTACCACTGCTATCATCCTTACCCGGCTCTGGCATACAGCCAATAAAAATTACTTCCATCAATAAAATCACTATGCCCAAAAACCCTAAAAAATTTTTCCTCAAAAAATCTCCCTTTGTCTTTTCCATAAAAGTCTCCTCGTTTAAATTTAATATAACATTTTTGTCTCCCATCTGCCAAACCCTTCCACTCCCAAATACACCTATCCCCCTAAAACCAAGTTTGTATGAGGAAACTATTTGAAATCTAAAACCCAAGCGATTTTATTTTAAGAATTTTATGAGTAGCAGAAACTTTTTTGCTTTTTAAAAGTCTTTATGTTATATAGCTTTCAAAGGAGGTGTTTGATGAAAAGCAGAGGCATAATCCAGAAGGTTATGGGATTGGGGATGGTTTTGGGGATTGGGTGTCTAATTTATGCAGAGGAAAAGCCCTTGACTTTGCCTTTATCTGAGATTAGCCCAGATTTAAAGCAACAATTCGGAAGATATTATGAGCCGATTAAATTCCAGGTTCAGCCCCAGGTTCCGAGTTATCAACTTCCACTCAAGCCCTCTCAAATTCAAAATTATTCTCAAGTAAGCTTTTATCTTAATCAAGGCTCTGCCAAGGATTTACTTTTAAAAAACGGCTTTGTGACCGTGAACTTTGGGAATGAAGAGGATGTGGTTAATGCCTATAAAAAAATTAAACAAAGCGACACCCCGATTTTTATCACCAGCGATTCTTTACTTCATCTCTATCATATTCAATTTGATGAGACCTTGAAGCGGATAGAGGAAAAAGAATTTTATTCAGAGCTAATTAAAATCAGCCAGGCTTATCAGAAGGAATTTCAGGAAAGATATAAAACCAGCTTTGGTATTAGCAAAGAGGCGGACCGAAGAGGAATAGCATTTTTTACAGTGGCTTTAAAATTGCTTGACCCTAAAGCCAGTGTGCCTAAGGAAGTTAAGTCTTTGGTTGACTGGGAGCTTAAGCAGATAGAGGCGCATAAAGGTTTTCCCGGGGACTTGGAGGCAGAACAAAATTCTATTTTTAAATATAAAGAGGATTATTCCCAATATGTTCCTCGGGGGCATTACACCCAGAGCGAGAATTTAAAGAGATATTTTAAGGCAATGATGTGGTTCGGTAGAATGACGATGTTGATTAAAGGCAATAAAATCTATGGTCCTGATAAACCCGCCTTGGTCAGTCCCGAGGAGGCGAAGATTCAGACCATTTTAGCCAGCACCATAGCAGGATTAGCAGGGGAGTTAAAGCTGGAGGGAGAGCCATTAATAGAAAAATGGAATCGGATTTATGGCGTGTCCGCTTATTATGTAGGGTTTGCGGATGACCTGACTGTTTATGAGTATCAATCCGCTTTGCGCACGGTTTTTGGAGATAAGTTTAAGCCTAATGAGCTTGCACTTGAGCAGAACTTTTCAAAATTTAAGGCTCAAATTGCTTCTCTGAGAAAGCCAGCAATCTATTCTGGCACCGGAGAATGTGAGATAAAGCCCGGAGAAGGAATTGATGGGCTTTTGGATAAAACCCAGGGGTTAAGATTTATGGGACAGCGCTATGTTCCAGATTCCTATATTCTCGGAAGATTAGTCACCCAGCCTCTTACTGGTGAACATTGTTTCACAACCGTATGCACGCAATATGGTTGTATTCGGGGATTCCCCAGGGGACTGGATGTGATGGCGGTATTTGGTTCCAAGCGAGCACTTGAGATACTTGATAGCCAAGGCGATTCTAATGCTTATAGTGCGAAGGGCAATAGTTATCAGGAGGCTTTTGAGAAGTTAAGGAAGGAATTTGCTTCAGTTTCAGAAAAGGATTGGAACCAAAATCTTTACTGGTCTTGGTTATATGTTTTAAAGAGCTTGACCGCGGAGGGGAATTTAGCGGGCTATCCCACTTTTATGCAAACTAAAGCTTGGAAAGATAAGCAGTTAAATAGCGCCTTGGGGAGTTGGGCAAGCCTAAGGCACGATACTATTCTTTATGTCAAACAAAGTTATACGCCCACGGTAAAAGCATCTATCCCAATGGAATTTCCAGTCGTGGGCTATGTGGAGCCGGTGCCGGAATTTTATGCTCGGCTCATAACCCTGACCCGAATGACCATTAAAGGCTTGGAGGAGCTTAAGGTGCTGGATGAGGAGAGCAAGGGTCGGCTTGAATCTTTAGAGGGCATTTTGAATAGATTATTAGAGATTTCTATCAAGGAGCTGGAGAATAAGAAGCTTACTGGCCAGGATTATGATTTCATCAATGATTTTGCGAAGCATATTAGTGTGGTGGTAACTGGAGCGAGTGAAGCGACCCAGAAGACTACTTTGATTGCGGATGTTCATACTGACCAAAATTCCGGGCAGGTGTTAGAAGAGGGGAGCGGGTATTTGAGATTGGTGCTGGTCGCTTATAAATTACCAGAAGGTCATATCTTGATTGGCGCAGGACCGGTTTATTCTTACTATGAATTTAAGCATCCAATGAGCGATAGACTCACGGATGAAAAATGGCGGGAGATGCTTAATAGCGGGAAAGCGCCTTCTCTTCCAGATTGGACTAAAAGCTTTGCCAGCTTTTAACCGGGGATTAACCATTTTTTATTATGTAGCTAAAACTGGTTGCACTCGGGAAAATTATTCCTTATAGTGATGCCAAATGGGGAGGAGGATTTTTATTTTAGCTTTGGCATTAGCCGTTTTATCCTGTGGGAAGAAAATTGAGCTAAAGGAGCCGGGGGAGGAATGGGTATGCGGTCCAGAAAACCTGAGAGAGCAATATCAAGCTCTGGCTCGGGCTCCGGTTTCCGCACAGTTTTTAGCGGTCTCTAATCAGGGAAATTTTCAGGGGCAAATCTATTTAAATCCAGCGCCAGAGCCGAGCGCGTTAATTTATGCGTATTCTAGCTTGGGGCAAAGCCTATTTCAGACCGAGTTTTCCGGTCGCTCATTTTTATATCTAAACTTCCCACAGAGGAGCGCTTATTCCAACCAAAAAAATTGGCTAACAAATTATCAAGCGATAGAGATTGCGGACCCGCAAACTCAGGTGATTATATTTTTGCAAGAGGTGTTAATAGCTCTTGCTGGGAATCTCAGGGAGAAAAATAATAAATTGACTTTAATAAGAGCTAATCAGTATGGACTTTCAGCAGAATTAAATGACACCGTCTTCTCTAATACTAAAATCAATTATTATTTCTCCTGCCCGGAGCTTAAACTTCAAGAAATAGAAATCCTTACCAATTATCTAAACATCTTTTTTGATTTTAAATATGAAAACCGATACTGGTTTCCTAAAACCATCAACATAAAAACTGAAAATTTCTGGATGCAAATCAATCTTAAAAAGATAACCTGCCCGGAAATAAATCCACCCCAATTATCTTTAACTATTCCTCCGGGCTTTGCTCAACTTCTAATTCAAATTCCATAAAGCCAAAGCAGATAAAACCTCTCCCTCTCCCAAGAGAATAATCAAAAATAGGATTAAATAAATGAATTAGATGAAGTCAATTTTGAATAGCTCCCAAAAGCTCATCTGCCCAAAAGCCCGGATAATTGTTTTTCCAGCTGTTTCCTTTCTGGCAAATCCGCACTCATCAAGCTTAAACTCCTCCTCAATGCCTCTATCGCCTCCTGCCTCTTCCCAGCTTTTGCCAAAGCCTGCCCATAGAAAAAATAAATCAATCCATTATCCGGCTCTAATTTTAATGCCTGATTAAATTTGAGAAACGCTTTCTCGTATTCACCCAGCTCAACTAAAATTTTTGCGCTCTCCACTATCGCTTCAACATAATCCGGCTCAATCAATAAGGCTTGCTCATAATATAACAACGCCTCTTCAATTTTATTTTGCGCCTTTTTCGCCTCTGCCATATTAAATAAAAGAACCGCCTTCAGGTCAAGCGGGCTTTGTTCAACTAAAATTTTCACAACCGGCGATTTTTGATACCACTCTAACTGAGACCAGTTATTGAACGCATTCTGAAAAGAATTAAACGCGGTTTCAGGCTTTCCTAAACCCAATTCCGCCCTTCCCCGATTAAGCCAAGCCAACGGGTCATTAGAATTTTTCTCTAACCCCCATTCAGCCCATTTTAGCGCATTTTCATAATTTTTTTCCTCAAAAAAATAATAGCTCACTACATCCGGAATCGCCGAACCCTCTGGCTTTATCTCCCAGGCTTTGCTCAAATGCTCCACTGCCTCTTTAGATTCGCCCTGCTTGAGAAAATTTTCTCCACGGGTATAGTGAAAAATTTGTATCCGCTCGGTTATCCAAGGCTCCTCCGGGTCTATTTGATAAGCCTGATACAATTTCTGAATCGCCAGCTGTGGAGAATCTCCTCCCACTAGCAGAATCAGCGCCTCCATCATCAATCTCCTGCAATTAAAAAATGACCCTATCCTAACTAAAATCTCAACCTGATTTTGTTCTTCAAAAACCATATATTTCTTAGGAGAAACCCAATGACCATTAAATACCTTGAGAATCGGCAAAACATTCCTCTCATAGCTCATCAGATAAACTACTCTCGGAACCCGGAACTCCAATTGTCTCCGGTCATCAAGATGAAAGCCACCTTCACCCGAAAACCTGCTCAGCTCCTCAGGACCCATCATAAATCTACTTATTATCTTTTCCGCACTTCCTAAATTCACCCGCTTCAAATCAGAAGCTATCTTCCAATCCTCTAATTTGCTCTTGACCCGAGAATAATTTATTTCTATGTTGTTATTGAACCCAATCAAAATATAATCCGAGCCCGGAATTGATTCCCATAAACTGGCATTGGGGAAAACCTCCAAAAAGCTCCGAACTATCATCCGAACTGAGTCCAAATCCAAATCATATACCCCTATCCAGATCAGCATAATCCCGTCTGGCTCAAGCCGAGCCTTAGCTTGCTCAAAAAATTCCTTAGTAAAAAGTAATCCCATCCCTCCTATCCAGGGATTGCTCGGCTCAGAAATGATAACATCATACCTCTCTTTAGTATGCGCTAAGTGAAATCTGGCATCATTCACAATTAAATTGGTTCTTGGGTCCTCTAATGGTCTTCCGCTCACCCCATCAAAAAACTTGCTCGCCTCCACTACCTCCGGCGAAATCTCCAAACAATCCACCTTCTCAATTGGATGGGTCAGAAGCGAGCCAAGTGTAATCCCGCTGGCAAGACCGATTACCATTGCCTTCTTTGGAGATTGGTGTAAAAGAGCTGGCAGGTGCCCAGTAAATATCTGGGTGGTCATATCTGAGGAAGTGGAGGCATCGGTCTTGCCATTTATCCGAAGCGCCAGAGTCTTCTGCGATGCGACTTTAAATACTGAAACCGTGGCTTCAACCCCTTCTTTATGATAAAGAGTCTTTAATTCACTCTTTAAATAATTTTTCAGTTCCTGCACGCTTTTGATATTCGTATAACCTTTATAATATATATAAGGTCCACTGCTTATCACCTCAGGCTCCCAGCCGGGACGAAACCAGATAAAACCTAAAACCAATACCAACACACCCCCCAGACCCGAAACCCGATATATCAAATTCACCCGCTCCCCTAAGATAAATACCCCCCCAATTAACAAAC
>Ga0123519_10016871_pt1 | contig 10100 bp, 3 predicted proteins | sample YelNatPaOPRAMG02_FD_87396 | JGI IMG/M metagenome (GOLD analysis project Ga0123519, IMG submission 87396) | Hot spring microbial communities from Yellowstone National Park - Yellowstone National Park OP-RAMG-02 (version 2) | ecosystem: Environmental > Aquatic > Thermal springs > Hot (42-90C) ...
ATGAGCAAGGATATTGCGTTTGAGTTCACGGCGCGACACTCCTGTGTTTCAGCGTTCCACGGGAGATCCATTCCGGCTTGACGAGCCTCCGGACTCCCCGCCAGGGTTCGTTCGTTATGACCTGGATGGCCTTTCGAGCCATGTCCAGGTGACTCACAACAAAGTGGTCAGCACACGGTGGCTTGGGTTGATCGTCATGCCATACGCCTGCGATTCCGAGCATGTCCGGAACGGCAGTTCCCGATTCTTGCGCCAGGTGGAGAAGGATTTCAGCGGCGCCGCTGCTGCAACACATGAGAGCGGTCGGTCTTGTGATGGTTCGCAGGAATCGGCGCATTGAATCCCAGCCTTCCGGCTGATCAGCGACAAGCACAGGCAGGACAAAATTTTCGTCCGGCGTTATGTGCGGCGCAATTTCGCGGAGCGCATCCAGTCCGCCGCGCACTAGAAGTTTTTCATATGGCGCTCCGCCCATGGAGACGAATCGAATATCCTCGTACCCGGCCATCACCAATCGGCAGATGGCCGAGTATCCGGCATGGCCATAGTCCGGCAGGATGTAGCTTTGGCCGGGAAGTTCCTCCGAATAGGGTTCGATGTGGACCACGCGGGTCCCCAGACCCGCGATTTCTTCAAGCAAATCATCGTTCCGCGGTTCCTTCGGCGAGCAGAAGGCAACGAGCCCCTTGCGCCGCTCATCCCTGACAGCCTCGAGGAATCGGCGCTCTCTGTGAGTGTCCCAGTACCAGTCCATCTGTGAGTATGCGCAGAGAAGGTGACCCGCCTCATTGACCATCGCCTGAATGGCCACCAGACTTTTTGTGTCGAAAGGATACATCACGGAAATGGTCTTTGAACTCGCGGGATTGCGGGTGGTGGTGGATGAACTGTTCACGAAAGAGCCTACCCCCCTCTTCACGGAGACGAGGCCTTCTTCCCTGAGCTGGGCAATGGCTCTGCGGACGGTCGGCCTCGTGACGCCGAACCTGCGGCAGAGCTCGATTTCAGACGGCAGGCGGCAGTGCGCCGGGAACACTCCGTTTTCGATGTCTTTGCGCAGTTCCAACGCCACTTGGCCTGACCTGTAACCGAGCCTGCTCTGGGGGATGTCTATCATTGTCGGGTATTTGGCAGAAAAGGCCGATGTTGTCAATCCTAGATTACAGGAAAATGACATGAAAGTTACTTTATGCTTGCAACCGCGGTCAGGAATGCTAGTGTACGAGCATTGAACCGGCATTTTTTGGGTCAAAGAAATCACAGGTCTGTATAAAATATTCGAGTTCATTGGAGGACACAGGATGAAAAACCATTGGCTGGGCCTCGTGATCTTCTCGTTTGCAACACTCATCATCAATGTTCTCTTGTGCCAGGGGCAGCAGAGTTCGCAGCGGCTGGTTTTCGATCAGGCAGAAACCGCCGGTATCAGCGGTCTGCGGCCATTCTGGGACAGACCGGTTGTTCTTGCTGAGGATGGCGCAAAAGCGGCCATGGACCGGGGCAATATCCTCAAAGGCAATGCCGCGATCTGGGCCAGGGAACTTGAATGGCACCGCGGCTATTCGCACTGGATGGACGTGATTGATCCCAAGTATCAACCGAAACCGGCGGATCCGGCTCCGGGCGCAATCGCGTTCGATGCCGTGCATCGCTCTCTTCTGGTGAGATTCCCGGGAGGCGCCGAGGGGGTCGCAGAGGCTCTGAAGAAGGGCGGCAGAATCGCCAGGGCCGAACTTGTTCTGCCATTCAGAGAGACCGAGAGACTTACAGCCGGGTACGAGGAGCCGTCATCCTTCATTGGCAACATGTGGGACAGGCTGGAACCCCGATGGCACGCCGTGGCATGGCGGCTGCGGCGGGCCTGGAAGGCGGACCCTGCAACCGGCCCGACTTTCAACGACGCGGTCAAGGGCCGGATAAGTTGGACCAGGTACGGAGCGCAGGACGATGAACACGACAGATTTCCCGCCCAATTCGGTCCTGCCGAGGTTTCGAAGGAGAAAGTCGAATCTCTGGACGTCACCGCTGCTTTCCTCGACCAGGCATACGGCAGAACGCTCGGCGAACGTCTGCGGGGAGTCGAGGAGTGCGGATTCATTGTCAGGAAACTTGAATACTATGACATGCATTTTGAAACACCGGGTTACGAATGGGCAGCCATGACCGGCGGGCGCGGGATCATCATAGGCCGGCCGCAACTCGTCCTGACGATCGAGCCGGCGCAGGGCAGTGCGGAGCAGGTGGACCTCCCGCCTGCCGCGGATCCGCTTTCCCGGAAGGGCGAGTGGAAACCCACGGCCGTGCTGCCGGACGAAAAGGCGTTTGAGGCGCTGCGCGAAAAGTACGCGTTCCGCAAGCCGGCGTGGATGCCGGATTGGCAGTGGCAAAGAGCGCAGGAACTGTACAGACTCGACGGCCAGGCAAACGCCTTCCCTGCCGAACGGAGGGAGTACGTGAAGTGGATTGACGAGATCCTCAGGATGCCTCCGCGCGCATGGCACGGCTTCCAGGCCGCAGACCAGTTGACCCTGGTGTATGATTTCGCGGACGCATTTCCGCCTCCTGTGCTCGACCATTTGCGTCTTTACTGGACAGCCTGGCTCATGCCCCATCGCGACACATGGGACATGGTGCACAACCAGTATCACCAGATCTACACGCCATGGCGCGAACTCGGAGGCGATTATGTGGACAGGACCGGCGACTGGCGCGGCAACAAGTCGTTCTACAGGGAAAGCTACTGCCGGTTCATGAGCACGATGAATTTCAACCACACCGCCGCTGTAGGCGCGCTTCTCGGCGGTCACTTCATCGGCAGTGACAAGGCTGTGGCGGACGGCCGCTACGGCCTGGAGATGTTCCCGCTCAGGCTGTGGTCGTGGTTCGACGGCACGCTTCAGGAGGCCATAGACCATTACTACCTTTCCATCACCCTGACCGACCAGAAGACGTTTGCCGACTACGGACCGCGGGAATTCGACAGGCTCATGGGCCGCAGCCTTCTGTGGAAATCCATGGAGGAACTCTCGACCTGTTACCATCCCATGCTCAGGCGGTACGTGAGCGCAGGGGGGCGGACCACGCCGTTCTACGCCACACAGGTGCAGGACGGCGTTCAGCACATAGCTCATGTCTTGTGCCCGAAAGGCGCATTGACGGACACCGACAAGGTGGAATCGCGCCAGGAGGAAATCCGCCGCAAAGCGGTTAACAGGCCGCCAATCATCGGCCACGATCTTTCCCCGCGTCGCGTCGCCATGCAGAGCGTGAAGAGCCCGTGGGCGCCGGAATGGGTTTCGGCTGTGTTCGAGGACAAGCCGCTGCCGTTCGAAGTCACGGCTGCGTTCAGGCAATGGGGCGCGCACATTAAGGAGCCCAAGTTCAAGCGCAGCTACATGGGCCGCCTCTACGGTCTTGCGAGCTTCGACTATGCGGCATCGCCGACACTCAACCTGCAGGCGCTGTGGAATCGAAAGGAGACTCCCCCTGAGACCGCCGAGGACATAGGCCAGCTTCTTGTGAGGTTCGGCTACAACCGTGTCAACTTCATAGACACGATGAAAGGCGGCACGCTCGGCAACATGGGCGGATCAATGGCCGTGCTGCAGCATCGGAACGTGATGCTGATCCTCTCGAGTCCGAACGCTGGATTGAAAGGAAGCCATTTCAGTCCGGACAAGGACGAGATCCGGAGCATCCAGACCGCCGCCTGCCTGTTTGCCCTGCGGGAGCAGCCGGGTTGGACCATATCGGTGGACGGCAAGGAGATTTCCTCCCTGCCTTTCGCGTGCAAGGCCGGATCGAGGATTGCCATCCAGGATGGCGCGGTCTTTGTTGGAATCATTCCGCTGGAGACGACCGACCTGGGCCGCGATGTGGAAGTGATGTTGAAGGAGGGCGGGGAGCCGGTCATGGTGCAGAGCGGGGAATGGATGCGCGAGTCGCTGCTGATCGAGAACTACTTCTACCGCAGCGACGAACGCTTCGACCTCGGCCGGGACCCGGACAGGCTCGACGCAGCCTGCGGCGGATTCGTGGTGGTCATGGGCGACAGGACCGAATTCGCCGGACTGCCGGCGTTTCAGAAGCATCTCGACGGAATCAGGATTCGACGCAGCCACGACCCTGCCGCCAACCTTGTGGAACTGACCTGCGAGGTCGGGGGCGACAGGCTGGAAATGGGCTTCAGACCAAGGGGCGCGGACAGCGATGATCACCAGATCGTTTCCGAGGGCATTCCGTATCGCCGTGTGAACGGAAAGTGGCCGTATCTGCCGGAAGGTGTGGAACGCGAGAGCAACCTCTCGATTCTCGGCCGCCGGAGTCCATTGGAGAAGAATGGAGCGCGGCTTTTCCTTGAACCCAATCAGATGGGCTACGTGCTGACAGAGCCCAAAACCGGCGTCTTCCTGGGCGCGAATCCTCTGCCCGACCTTTCCTGGTTCCGGTTCGAGACGCCCGGAGGAATATCGCTCGAGGCCGACGGCCGGATAGGACTGGGGTTCTTCTGCGTTCAGCCTTCAGCCGGAAAGATTGATGTTGAGTACGCGCTCCATCCGGATCTGCCGGCCGACGGCGCGGCGAGGTGCCTGATAATCGCCGGCATGGAGAAGCAACCGCAGGTCGCCATCAATGGCGCTGCGCCGGCAAAGCCGCCTGTGCGCATCAGGGGCCTCGCGCCCGCTGCATGGGCAGTGCCTCTGGTGCCGGGCGCGGATCCTTCGGCTCTCGACGCGGCGGCTGTCGCCGCTGCCCGCGAAGAGGCGGGAAAGGCGTTTGCGGCCGGCCCCTCCAATGTGGCTGTGATGGTTTACGAGAGGGGAGAGCATTATCTTCTCACCAGACCCGGCGTTGGCGCATGGTCGTTCCAGCGTTTGTGGCCCATGGGATCGGCATTCAGGGTCGAAACACCCGAAGGCATCGCAGTGACGGCGGACGGACGTCTGGCTTTTCTCCAACTCGTGGTTGATGCGCACAGGAATCGGATCGAGCTGGCCGCTCCACGCTATCTCAATGAGCCGACAAGCGACAGCCAGAAGTTCGACGAAAAGGCCAAAGCGCTCGTGATTTTCGGCCCCAAGGCTCCGCCGGAGGTGGTCGTAAACGGCAAGCCGGCCGGCGCGGAACCGGTGCCGGCCGAGGTGGGAGGCAGGCAGGCTTTCGTGGTGCCGCTGTACGACGCTGCAGCCGGTTCGGTGCTGGAAGGACTGTCAGAGCGATATGCCTCGGCCCAGGCCAAACTTCCGACTTCGCGGCCATGACCCGGCTCCTCTGGTATTGGTGAGAAAACTCCGGACGGCTAGCGTATGTGAGCGATCCGGACTAATCCTGAAGCGAGATCGCCTTTACCGGGCATGCTTCCGCGCTTTCCCTGCAGCAGGTCTCCTGTTCCCTGGGAACAGGATCGGCCTTCACAACTGCAACGCCGTTTTCCAGCTTGAATACTTCAGGACAGGTGTCGCAGCAAAGACCGCATCCCACGCATTCATTCTTGTCAACAGTGGCTTTCATTTTGCCCTCCATCTTTGCCATCGCCTCTGCCAATCCTCTCATGCCTGTCGCAGGCAGCGTGCCAGATTCCATCAGGCATCATGGAACCCGCTGGCGGTGAGAGTGTTGTGTCCGTAACCGGACGCGTCGAGTCGTCTCAAATCCAAGTGTCTAGTGTCTTGCAACGTGTCCGGGAGACATGGGCCCGGATCTTGGGCTTGAGAAACGGCTGTCGCCAGACGCATCGCGACAGGGCGGTTGACTTTCATGCCTAATTTTCGCAGAGTTGGTCTTAAGGTGCTGGTATTATCTGGTGCGAGGTGGTTGATGAAACGGTTCATGATCATTCTGGCATGTGTCGGGATATTCTTCGGCGTTTCGTTGCGGGCCGTTGCGGATCAGCAGTCTGCGCCGGCTTTTTCCGAGGCTGATCTGGACGAAGCAATCTGTGCGGCTTTTCTCGACGGGAAGCAGACAGGCCGCCCCACCAGGGAGCAACTTCTGGGCGCGCTGGGATTGGGTCCGTGCGATGATGGCAATGCGTGGACCTCCGGCCCGGAGATGGGGAAGCGGCGCGATTTTCTGGTGGTGTTCCGCCATCCAGTGGAAATAGGAACGGTTCTGGCTCCTTCTTTTCAGGGTCCCGACGAGCGGCTTCTGGGCACGCCTCACGGCAGGTTCGTTTCAATCCTGAAGCCGGAGGTGAACGGAAAACCCGACGCAGCCGATGAAACTATCTGGCGGGTGTTGCCGCCAGGTGCGGTCAAGTGCCTGGACAAACCTGTGAAGACGCGTGCCATGCGGTTCACCTGCATAGGGACCGAAGCGCGAGGCCCGGAGCAGGGAAATCCGGACGCCCGGATGAGGCCGGCGCTGGTTTTTCGTGAGCGCATGTTTGATCCGCTGGCGCTGGGATCCCAGACCGCCTACGGAAACGCCAAGGAGAACAGGCCGGAGTACTGGATTCAGTCATGGGCCCAGCCCCGTCTTCCTGCTGCGCTGGCTGTCTGGTATTCTTCCACGGCCGAGTTGGCCGTGAGGGCGCTTTCCGAGTCGGCGTCCAGGTCGCCTGCCCTGGCGTCGGATGATGAATGGCTGCCGGCCGGCGGAGGCTCGCTCCGGCCTGGCGCACAGATTGTGCCTCTGGCGCTGAAGGCGCCTGCGCTTGCTCTGAAAATATCAGGTCCGGAAATGTGGCGAATCGAGAACGGCGGCGCTCTCATTCCTCTATGCATCCTCAGGGAAGGCGAAAGCGTTCCCTCGTCAGAACCGCCCCCGCCTCCCTTCAGACTCAATTACGACATGCCTTACGACGGTTTCAGCGCGGTGCACATTTACGACAAAAACTCCGGAAAGCTTGTCAGAAGGCTGTATGCCGAAATTGCGAAGGCAGCAGGGCCTGTATCGGATGGATGGGATCTGAAGGATGACGCAGGCCGCTATGTCGGCCCTGGCGAATATATGTGGAAGGCTTTCGTCCGCCCGCCGTTCAAGCTGACTTACGAGTTGACAGTGTACAACGCCGGCCAGCCGCCGTGGTGGGCGCCCCCGCCTGGCAAGGGAGGCGGGGGGTGGCTTGGGGATCACGGCACTCCGAACTGCGCCACGGCGAACGGCGACATGATGTGGTTCGGCACTATGTGCGCTGAGAACGGACATGTCGCGATAGCGAAGGATCTGGAGGGCAACAAACTGTGGGGCACGCACTCGGTGGGATACGGTTTTCGCGGTCCCATGTACATCGCCGCCGATGACAGGGCGGCTTATTTGATGCTGCAGGAGCAGATCACGCGCGTTGTTCCGTCCCGGGATTTTCAGATGAGGGTGGTCTTCAGGTGCGAGCCTTCCGAGGATTATCCCTGGATGCCTCAGGGCTACGATGTGACAAAAGGGGGTGCGGCCGCCCGCGGCGGGAAAGTGTACTGGGCAATCAACGCTCCGCCGGAGAACTGGTTCAAGTCGTCATTTTCAGCGGATGCGATCGATCCGGCGATGTGTCTGCCTGGCGTGGGACTTTTCAAGGGCAAGGGACGCCGCGCGGACAAGGACAAGAATTACGGCGAATTCGAGTACGATGAACTGATGAAACTTTACGCTGCTTTTCTCACGGGCAGGACGCCGGCCAAAACGCCGACATTGCCGGACACGCCGCTGCCGAGTTCGGTCCAGGCGAGTTTCGGGGATGCGCCCAGTTCCGGGGAGTTCGCAGGCTCGGTTGTCGTGGTTTTCAAGGAGCCGGTGGCGGTTGGCTCCGTGCTTGTGCCGGACGCCGGCATCAAGGTGTACGCGCTTCGCGAGGACATGGATCCGAAGGACGCGCTCAAGGCAAGAAGCGACGTGGGGATCGAAGAGCCTGCCGGGGACGGCGGGCTGAGCGAGGCTATATCAGACGTTGTGGAGGATATGGACGAGGGAAAGACCGCGGACGAAAAATGGGTGCGTCTGTCGTGCGGAGAAAAGCCCGGCGCTCCCGGAGTGGCTTGGGCAAGGAAGGGTGGTTTAAGGACAAGAGCCCTGAAGTACAGGGTCAGACGTCTGGCCTATTCGCAGGTCGTCAGACGGCGTTTCGAAAACGTGGCGCCGGCCGCCGCGAGGGTGTTCGGGGAGGGGAGCGGAAATTCGGCTGGCGGCTGGAAGGTGAAACGGGAAAGCGGACGGGTTCTTTGCGCGTCTGCGCCTGCCTTGGCTGCTCTGGTGTGGCCGGAACCAACTGCAATTCGCGGGTTGTCATTCAGTTTCCCGGTCTTCGGCGAAATACGGGTGGATCTTTGGAAGGGGGAAGGAGAGCCTGGCAGGTCGCTTGGCAACGACTCCGCATGGGAGGAGGCCGCCGTTCTTCTTCCGGAGCCTCCGTTCAGGGGGTACGCGGAACAGACTGCATCGTGTCGGCATGTGGATTTCGGCCGGGTTGTGACCAACAGGGCCGTGAGAATCCGCCTGCTTGCAGGACCGGAGGACGGCGCCGGCTTTGAAGGCGTTGTGGCGTGGAGGCCGCTCGGAGATGACGCGCCTGATCTGCCGCTCTGCATGAATGAGCGCATCGCGGTCATAGAGATGCCGCCGCCGGACGACGATGCGGCCGAAGGGAAAGTCATCGCGAACATACCGGTTCCAAAACCCGGCGGAGTGGCGTTCGACTCGAAAGGCGAACTTTTCTGTGTTTCGGACGGCCGCATAGTGAAGGTGCCGCCCGATGGCAAAGGACGATTGCAGGTCGTGGTGGATCGCGGGTATCTGGAAAAACCCGTGGGTTTGGCGATTGACGCGCAGGGTCTCTTCTATGTGTCTGACATGGCGACGTGCACCATAAAGGTCTTCGATCCTGCGACTGGCAGGCAATGCAGAACGATCGGGACCGGCCGCCAGAAATCCGGCAAGTGGGATCCTTCGCGGCTCGACATGCCGACCCAGGTGGCGGTTGACAGGCATGGAAGGGTCTGGGTCGCGGATGCCTCGTACCAGCCGAAACGGGTGCAGAGGTTTGCGCCCGACGGCAGGCCCGACAGAGCTTTCCTCGGTCCCACGCAATACGGCGGGGGCGGCTGGCTGGACCAGAAGGACATCACGAGGATCTACTACAATGGGATGAGATTCAGGATAGACTGGAAAAACCGGGAATGGCAGCTGGACAGCCTAATTTACCGTCCCGAAGAGATGACCGCTCTGGCCGGCAATGTAATGCCGGAGCGCCCCGTCTATTTCGGAGGCCGGCGGTACCTTGTCGGACCGGCAAGGAGCGGGGACGGTTACGGCCGGCGCGACTCCATCTCGATCATCTGCGAGGAGAGGGGCGATGTCGCCGTGCCGGTTGCGGCGGCGGGCCGGCTCTGCGACTGGGATGACATTGATCGGCGGCCGGATCTCAGCGCAAGGTTCGGCGCCCTGGATCGCAAGGGCCATCTGTTTGCATGGTCTGACATGAACGGGGACGGACAACCGCAGGCCGGTGAGGTGACAGTGAGCCGCGCTCCGGCCGGGCATATCCGGGGCGGATGGTTCGTTGGAGAGGACCTTTCGTTCATCAGTCCGGGCTACAGATTGAAGCCTGTATCGCCGATCGGCAGGGGCGCGCCGGTGTACGACATTGCGAGCCTGGAGCCATTCACGACCTTTACCCACGGCCCGGGGGCGAGGACCGAGAACGTGTGGGGCACAGAGGACGGCAGAATTTTCATGATCGGAACGCGGCTCATAGCGGCCGACGGCAGGACCATGCTCTGGGAGTATTACAACGAGTTCGCCTGCCACGAGGGCTATTATTTGAGCAGGTTCGGCTACGATCGTCCGGCCGGCGTTCTGAACCAGGAACACAAGCCCATCGGACATTTTCGGGTAAAAGGTGAGGAATATTTCGTCAGCAACACAGACCAGGGCGATTGGTACTGCTATACGGCGGACGGGTTTCTGGCGGGGTGCATATTCGGGGGTCCTGCGGGTTACGGGCTGAGGCGGTGGACAATGCCGGAATGGGAGCCGGGGAAGGTGGACCTTTCCGATGTGAGGCTGCCGCAGGAGCATTATCAGGGATGCGTTGTGGCTGCTGACGACGGCTCCGTTTACGCTGTGGCGGGCCATAATTTCATGGGTATCGTGCGCGTTGAGGGCTTTGA
>Ga0123519_10016873_pt1 | contig 10100 bp, 6 predicted proteins | sample YelNatPaOPRAMG02_FD_87396 | JGI IMG/M metagenome (GOLD analysis project Ga0123519, IMG submission 87396) | Hot spring microbial communities from Yellowstone National Park - Yellowstone National Park OP-RAMG-02 (version 2) | ecosystem: Environmental > Aquatic > Thermal springs > Hot (42-90C) ...
GGGGGGAATGGACCATCGAGAACGTTGCGGTGAAAGGGATCAAATTTCAAACGGACGATCTTCCCTCCGGTCGGGAGATGGCGATTCTGCTTCCGCGAATTCACCCTTATGAGATCATCACCTTGCCTCTCATACACGGAGAGGGGAATTCATCACGAAAGACGGAAAGAGGCGACGAGAGCTTCGTCATACGTGGAGTGTTAACTTTAAGCCATACCGCTGGAACAGGTGGTTTTTTTAATACGGTGAGTCTTGGGAACTCATCACTGGGGAGCTTTGGGACTCTGGTGCATGAGACGGGAGTTGCAAACCAATGGGTCGCTCCCTCCTCCGTGAGTCATATAACGGAATTCAGCGGACCGGTTCGCGTCGTGCTTATAATGACTGCGGATCATAATAGTGCGTTGGAGGGCTCCGATGGGGATTACCAAGTCACCTTTCGCATGGATGTCTATCCGCAGGAGAGTTGGTTCGGTGCGCGAATGCTTCGATTGAAGAACACGGATACATTTCCATGGCGGTGCGAATCCTATTTCATGTATCCCGTATCGGATATTCTCGCGGACGCCTCCGGGGATACGCCGCATTCCATGGATGACGTCCAGGTGTGGAACAACCTCAAGGCGGGATTATCCTACGGGGCGCTCTTCGATATCAGCCACTTTTCGGGCTTTTTCTGGAAGGATACTCCGACCGGGAAGAGCGAGCACGCGGATATCTATCGGAATTTGAATATAACCCTCGTCCCTGGTCAAGAGATAAAAGCCACGTCGGCGGACACAGAGGTCTATGTATTCGGCGCGGCTGCGACGGCGCAAAACCTTGGCGGGGCGGTTTTGCCCCGCTTGCGCGCATGGGTGAAAATCAAGGCGTGGGCGTTGCCATAAAAAAACTCAGGGGGCACCGCTCGCGCCGCCCCATCACCATGGGCAGGTTTGGTATTCCGACCATACGCGGTGATACACACTGCGCGTTATCCGGGCGATTCGATCCCAATTATAATAATCCCTTACCACTCTTCCCGCGTTCATCGCCATCCATTTCGCATGCTCCGGATCCTTCAAAACCCGAGTGATTCCCCATGCAAGGCTATCGGGATTGTTCAGCCAAGTGATGGTTCCAGTCACATCATGCTCCACAACCTCCCGCAAACCTCCGGCATCGGAAACCACCACCGGCGCCCCCGCCGCCATCGCCTCCAGCGCGACGATCCCGAATGGTTCATACAGGCTAGGATATGCGGCGACGTCAATTACCTTGTAGAGTCGCAGCAACTCATCGTCAGGCATGAATCCGGTGAGAAAGATGTTCCAACTGAGTCCCATGCGGTTTGCAAGATCATAGAGATGATCCCTATACCCTCCGCCCACGATGATAAGCTTGACATCATGGTATTGCTCGCGTATTTTCGGCAGAGCTTCAATCAGGAGATGCGCCCCTTTCTCGCGCACCATGCGTCCCACAAAGAATATGATTTTCTCGTTAGGAGCGGCGAAACGTTGGCGGAATTTTGCCGCCTCTTCTGGAGGAAATGGAAAGTCGAACTTCTCCGCATGAACGCCGTTGGGGATGATATCGATCTTATCCGAAGGAGTCTGTAAAGCGAATTCCACCTCGCCTTTCATGAACCCCGAACATACAATCACTCGCCAGCTTTCGTAGGTGAGTTGCCACTCCACGGAGTGGATGTAATGGGAGGTATCATTGTGGATGCCATTGTTTCTGCCGAACTCCGTGGCGTGTATGGTGGAGACGAGGGGAAGGTGATACGCGTGTTTGAGCGCGGCGGCGCTGAAGTGCGCCAGCCAGTCATGTGCGTGGATGATGATGCCATCCTCCGCCGGAATCCGTTTCAAGTTTGCGCTTGAGGTCCATTCACGAAGAAGGGCGTCCGCTCTCTCTCGCATCGCGGCGTTGAGCTGCTGCACCCAATGGATGAAGTTATCCGCCTGGGCATAGGGGGTGACGCGATGGATATGAACGTCGTTGTATGTCTCCTCCATTGGGGCGCCGGGGAAATCGCATGTCACCACATGAACCTCGTCCCCACATTTCGCTAATGCCCAGGATATCTCCTCCACGTGGCGCGCGATTCCCCCGACGATTTTCGGGGGATACTCCCAAGACAACATTAGTATTTTCATTATTTCCTCTCCGGATTTAGGGGGTGTGCGGCATTCAAAGGGCTATTCTTTAATTGCTTACCCGCTATTATACCATCCGCAATATCGTCTAGTTCAGAGTGGCTGTACCTATCCGGTTCTTCCCCCCGCCATCCATTGAATCTACTCCTTCGGAATTTTGTCGAACTTCAAGCCGACAGACGCGAGGAACGCCTTGGCGAGCGCCATGTGCCCGATGTGGTTTGGATGCACCCTGTCCCAGGCGATCGCGTTTGCGTTGTAATGATTCAGGATTCCGTTCATCTCTTCCTGAGTGTCCACGAAAAGCGTTTGATGTCTGGTGGCGATATCCCGAACAATCGCTCCGTATTGATCCATCCGTTTTCGCATGGCGTCCTCGCGATTGGGTTCCAGATAATAAGGAGTCATCATCACGATCCCTTTGACGATCGGTTTTGTTTGAACGATGATTTCCTCGAGAGTGGCTGAATACTCTTCCGGATACACATGTATCTCCTTTTGACGGGGGCAGTCGAATTGTCTCCATACATCATTGATCCCAATCATGATGGAAACCCAATCCGGTTTTTGCTCGATCACGTCTCTTTGCCATCGCATCTTCAAATCTCGTACGGTATTGCCGCTTAGCCCCATATTCACAACGCGTATCGAGCGTTCCGGATAAAGAACGGTGAGGATGGAATCAACGAGTGACACATATCCATTTCCAAGTGCGTTGAACAACCCCTCTCCGATGGGTTGCGCACGTCCGCAATCCGTGACGGAATCCCCTATCATTACCAGTTTATCGTTTGGCTGTAAGATCATTCGTTTTCCTCCTATGATTTCAATGGATCGTTAAAGAGCATATTCTTCAATCCAATGCGCTTTCCGGGTTTGGCGGAATGTAATCCGGATTGGGTTTTGGGATTTGCGCCTCCACTTTCTCACGCCAAGCCACGAGTTCGCGGTGCATCTCCGTGGTTAGAGCGGGCAGTTCCTCCGCGAGATTGCGCTTTTCGCTAAGATCACTGGCCAAATGATATAGCTCCAGCCTGTTATCCTCGAAAAATTCAATCAGCTTGTAATCCCCCTTGCGAATTGCCGAGGCTGGGGTTCCGCCTTGATTACCATAGTGAGGATAGTGCCAGAACAGCGGTCCTCTTTTATGAGAGTTGTCCCCCTCCAAAAGGGGGCGAATGCTCACCCCGTCGGTGTGTTGCTCCGGTATAAGGGGAATTCCAGCAATATCCAGAAAGGTGGGATAAAGGTCCGGACTGGTGATTGGTTCCTGGCAGACGGATCCAGGAGTGATTCTCCCTTTCCATTTGATGATGAAGGGCACGCGGGTTCCTCCTTCGTACATCCATCCTTTGCCCTCGGACAGTGGAAAATTACATGTGGGCGAACCTTCAGCAGTGGATAATCCCCCATTATCCGAAGTGAAAAGGATGATGGTGTTTTCAGCCTCTCCTGCCTCTTCAATGGCGTCAAGCAGCCGACCTACGTTCCAATCCAAGTTACGGATGAGGGCTGCGTATACGGGATCGGATTGGAACCGACGACGCACAACTCGCTCCTTGCGCTTATGATCGCAAGGGAAATGCTCCCCTTCCTCGAAAGGAGATCGGTCGTTTAGCCCCATTGAGAAAGCCTTTTTGGTGAAGTAGTTGATATCCTCGCCGGGCGCCGATAATGGGATATGAACAGCGTAATGACATAAGTTGAGATAAAACGGACGAGAATCCCTGTTTTTGATGAGCTTTATCGCCTCATCGGTGAGTCTGTCATTCAGGAACTCTCCATCGGGTCCCTCCTCCATTCTTGGGTTGCGATAGGGAGCGAAGTAGCTGTATTGATGCCCCCAGCTGCACCCGCCGACATTCACCTCGAATCCGTGGTTTTCGGGATAGTAGGGTTCGTCTCCGAGGTGCCATTTTCCGATATGCCAAGTGGCGTATCCCTCTCTGCGAAGAACAGAGGGAAGGGTTAGTTCCGTGAACGGAAGGTAGTGGATGTATGGAACCTCCAAGAGTCTGCCACGCTCGTGACCGCCTATGAAATTGGTGAGACCCAAGGTGGCGGGGTATTTGCCCGTCATGATGCTGGCTCTGGTGGGGGAGCAAACAGGACAGGAGGCGTAGGCGTTGGTGAATTTCATCCCCTCCGACATCATGCGGTCAATCCTCGGAGTCTCATAGAACGAACTCCCGAAGCACTTCAGATCGGTCCATCCCATGTCATCGATTAATATGGACACGATATTGGGCGATTTCATCCCTTTCCTCCTATTTTTTTCTCGTGGCTTCCTTCATCTCCAAACCCGTGTTGTAGTCCAGTTGACGGGGCTCGTACTCCTCGTTCTCTCTTTGACGGGTCATTCCGGTGTAATCCCATGTCTCCGGTCCGGCGTCCTCCCTCCATGGGCGCCGTTCCCAATAGTATCCTCTAAACGGATCGCGTGACCGGTTCATCCACTCCAACAGTTCATCGTGCAAGCGATTGCGGATGACGCGATGCCTCTCCGAGGCGATCAGATTACGCATCTCCCACGGATCCTGGTCGAGATCGTACAGTTCATCGGTCGTAAGCAGATTAATCGCCAATTTATATCTACCATCGAAGACGCAGCGTATGGGTTGAAAACCGCCGAATCCATCATGATCCACTTCATATCTCCCAAATTCGATGAAGATACTTCGGTTGGAAGATGCTCCGGGATTCAGAAGGGATGGAAGGATACTCTCTCCGTCTCTCCATTGCGGCGGTTCCAGTCCCGCCGCGTCCATGAGTGTCGGAGTTATATCGATATGCGACACGGGAAATGGATGAACCGTATCGGGTTCAATAACTCCGCTCCAGCGCATCAGGAACGGGATATGGGTTATCTCCTCGTACATCGCTGGGCCTTTGTTCCAGATGGAGTGTGAAGCCAACATGTCGCCATGGTCGGATGTATACAGCACCAGGGCGTCCGGGACGAGGCGGTCAATGGTGTCCAGAACGCGTCCGATCTCCCAGTCAACAAAGGAGTTGCACGCGAAATAGTCCGGCGAAGATATTCGCAATGCGTCCTTATCCTGGTTCAACGCTTTTTCCGCCCAAATGCGATGGTGAGCGGGCTTGTCCTCCAAGGAGTCCCAAACATTGGGGGATTTTGGGAATTGATAATCGCGGTACATGGATGAAAAAGGCTCCGGACAGAGGCAGGGACCGTGCGGTTCGTCGAAGGAGAGGGTGAGGAAAAAAGCCTCGGTGTGATGTTTTTCCAAAAATCGTATGGCTCTATCCGCACAACGGTGACCGAAGGTGAAATCGGCTGTGAGCGAAGGATCGCGATTTGTCTCCGTGCGACGAGATCGCAGTCGGTCCTCGGGGGTGAGTTCCTCCAGATAGCAACGCATGTCATACCAATATTCCGGATCCCATCCATCCGGACATCGACCCAATCCGAAATAGTCGCCGCCATCCAGATGCCATTTTCCGATATGCGCCGTATGGAATCCGTGGTCCTGCAATCGTTTCGCCAGAGTGGGAACGTTATCCCCAAGAGGCGCGCAATTCGCCCATACTCCATTCGTATGCGGATAGAGTCCAGTGAAGATTGCGGAACGGGCTGGGGCGCATACCGGCTGGCAGGTATAGGCTTTGTCGAACCTGACGCCGCCTCTTGCGATGCGGTCGAGATTTGGGGTGTGCATTGAGGGGTGTCCGTAGCATCCGAGCATGTCTTTGCGCTGGGTATCGGTCATGATCAGGATGATTTTACGCGCTTGGGGCATTGTATCCTCCCACGAATTGACATTGCAAATCATGAATATATATTACCCGTCAATTGATTGGTGATGGCGGAGATAACGGAACGCGGCACGTTTCAATAAAAATGATACAGTGCGGTCAATCTATTTTTCCGGCGTTAGCCTATCATCCTTGTTATCCGTAGGTCTGTTCATCCAGACGCACTGTGGAAGGATGAGCGGCTTGGGCGGACCATTGACATGCCTCACCGGATGGCTCATGTAGGCCCGCTCAAGTGTTTTGCGCGTCGTCGCTGAACCTCCCCGATACGATTGTAATGAACCTCCCATGTTATCATATTGCATGGCTCCCTTCAAGTTGTGTGTGGCTTGATAAACGGAGCCTGTAGGCGGGGAATTTAGTATTCTGCGCCTCTTTTCACGAATTGTACATTTTCAAACCGTCATTTTCCGTTCATTTTGACACAGCTATTGACACTCCATGAAACGATCCAAATGTCAGGCTCAACCTTTTATCATTGTCCTTCTTTTCCTTGCGCTTTCCGCTCTTGGCAGGCGGGATTGTCACTATGGAATCCTCCCCGGCGTGCGGATGAGAAACGGGGCGGGAACCGAAGTTAATCACTCTCTACTCCTATCGCCCTGGAATTTCCGTAGGTGTTGATATTTTCCGAGAATTCAGGCTTAATCACATTTTGGGGATTAAGCCTTGTATTCCTTAAATCCATCCAGCAACTGCCGAAATGATGTGGGATTGTATCTCTCAAAGCCATCCTCATCCACATATGCAAAATCATAAGTTATATCCGTCTGCAACCTGTTGATATCCTCGCACCATAACGCCAGCCTTTCCATCTTGAGAGGTACATCCATATCTTCCTGACCTTTGGTTTCGACGATAACAATCCGTCTGTCATTGAGCTTCACTATAAAATCGGGGTAGAAGTCATGCACCTCCCCGTCGGAGTTCACGTAATCCAATTTAAAGTGCACCGCCAGATAGTTCTTGGCGTAGGAAACCACATCGCTGCAATCTTCGAGAAAACGCGCAAAACGCAGTTCGAATTGGCTGTCGCCGATGATCTTGTTGAAGACGCTTTTTTTCGAGACAATGTAGCTCTGATCCTTGGCCACGAAGGGACGGGTTTGCCGCAGCTTGATCGTATCACGTATTTCGGCGTCGCCCTTTTCCCGGACGGTTAACGCATTGATCGCTTTCTTTATCGTCTCGAGCAATGTTTTTGTGGCGTCAATTTCCGAAAGGTTGCGCAGCGTGTTAGGATCTTCAAGCTCCACTCTTTGATCAAACAACTCATCACGCACGAACGTTTTGACTTTGCCGTAAAGCGTCTCATAACCGCTGACCAGACGCAAGTCCTTCATGATCGTGCGTGTGAAATAACCGATCACACTGCGATAATCAGCGATGTTCCCTGTGTCGAGAATGGTCGTATGCGACACTTCGCCGGACGTGATATCTTTGAATACGATTTCCCGCTGCTCCTCCGGACTGTAATGCCGATAGGGGATGCGTTCATAAGGCGTTAAGCTTATGTTCATATCGTTAAGGTTCTTGTATTCCCGATAGATGCGTGGAGTCAATACGGGGATTTCGATATCCAGCGCGTCGATGTCTTTCTTCTCGTTCTCCTTATCCACCTCCACAACAAGCGGGGAGATTGGATGTGCGCCTTCGCCCATCGGTTTGCGTTCCAGTACCACGCCTTCCGCCTGAATGGATTCCACAAAATCCATGAAGGCGTTCGTACCGACCACGCTGACGTATTCTTCAATGCCTCCGGGGTACATCTTGCGAAGACCGCGCCCCAGGGTTTGTTCGGGCAAAATGTTGCTTTGGGCGGAATAGGCTCGCAACCCGACGATAGTGGTTACATTGCGTACATCCCAACCCTCCTTCAGCACCATAACCGATATGATGGCTTTGTAGGGGTTGCCGCCGCTATCAATTTCATTGGCCAGTTTGCGCAGTTGATCCATTTCCTCCTTGCTTTTTCCGGATGTGGATTCGGATATTTCGCCAGTTTTATTGGTGTGAATCACCAGCACTGCATCCTTCAGATCGGGATAGTGACCTTCCAGGTATTCTGCCACGTCATCGCAGTTGCGGGTATCATCCGTCATCACGAACAGGATGGCTTTCTTGCCCAGCTTCTCATGTTCCGCATACGCCTTGCGCCATTCGATAACTCCAAGGTGGATATAATCGGCGTATTTTTCCGTGAATTTTGCGGTCTGACGCTCCGCGAGCTTGGCGCGACTGGGAGCGTCCGGCAGTACTGGATGTTTGACCACATTCTGAGAGATGGCCTCCACCAACGGGTAATCGGCTACTGTCTGAACGAATATTGCGCCGTTGTTATGTTTGGGGGTTGCAGTTACATCCACCTGGAGAGAAAGCTTCGACCCTTTTTGCTTCAAGCGATTGTGGATATCCTCGATGGACTTGAACCAGGCCATACGCGGGTCGTGGATATGATGCGCCTCATCATTCAGCACCGCCAATTCATCAATATCCCGCACAATCATCCCCAAGTCCACTTTTGAATCGGTGGTTGCACCCGTCGGACGCTTACCCAGAAAATAATCCATCGTGTTCTCGTCGTCGGGAGATGAGGGGATATCGTTTCCGGTGTATACGCGATGAATGTTCGTAAGGAAGATGTTCCCGGTAGGGTGAGTGATGCGCACATCGTCCTGCAGGTGCAAAGTGAGCTGAAAATCATCACGCCAGTTACGCCCGTCATGTCCATTTTCCGGGATTACAGGATCCTCAAAGAAAATACGCAATCCCTGAAAATCCTTGTAGATTCGATCCAGCACGATAATGTTGGGCGTGATGACAAGAAAATTGCGCGCCAACTGGGAATCCGGTTCGTACAGTTTGTGATAAAAGCTCCAGGCAAGCGTCAGACTCAAAACCTTGGTTTTTCCCGCGCCGGTGGCCATTTTCACCACAAAACGCCGCCAGGTCTCATCAAACATACTGGCGGAGACCGCTCCAGAACCATCAAAACGCATGAGGTCGTATTTATCCTCCACCCCCACCACATCGTACAGATAGATGATGGTCTCCAGCGCCTCTCGCTGAGAGAAGTAATACTGGAACTCGGCCATCGTCCCGTCGGCCTGAGGCAGAAGGTGCGGCGTGTTGAACCACCAGTTCAGCAGACTTCGGCTGGTATCCGATGCACCGACGTAGCCGCCGTCCCGGAACTCCTTCACCTTGCGGCGTAGTTGCGGCACCAGCGGGGGCAGGAGTTTATCCATGCTGGTCTCCCGCAGGGCTTCATCCGCCGGAAACCAGCGGATGGATGGGTCGAGAATGGCGTACGGCGATTCGGGGAAATCTTTATGCAGAGCCATTATTCCTTCCCTCCCACATTGACTTCAATAATCTTCATCGTGTCATTCCCGAAGATGTCCACCACCTTGACGGCGATCTTGCGCCGACCGGGAACGCACTCGTGGAAGACACTGGTCAATTCCAGCGTTCTGTCCTTCTTAGTGCGGAAGGATTGCCACTCATTTTCAAAGATGTAATCCCCGGTCCACCGCTCTTCCCACTCGCCGCTCTCTTCATTCTTCACGCGGACGATCTCGCGCTTGCTCTCGAAGTTGAAGTCCACCGCCCAGTAATCAATCCAGTCTGTCCAGTTCTTGGTCAGCACTTCGCGCGTGACGATGCCGTCCTTATCCTTGCTCACCTTGACGATTCGTCCCAACTCCACCACGATCTTGTTGGCTTTGTCCTTGAGCGTCGTCTCGGCGGCGGCGATCGAATCTTGCGAGTAGAAGACGGAGAAGTCGGTCAGTTCAATGGCGATGGCGGGCAAAACGCCGGCGCTCCCGGAGCGAAAATGAGGTCTGACCTCGATCGCCGCCACATCATGGAATACCACCTGGTTCCTTTCCACGGCCCGCTTATCGAAAACATCGGCGGGGATGTACTTCGGAGCGATGTCAATGCCCTTGGCGCGGGCTTCGTCCAGCACGTTGGGGAAGAGACCCATCTCGAACTCAAAGCCCAGGATGTCCACGCGGGTGATGTGCTTCTGGCGGCATTCCAGGATGACCTCCTCCACGAACAGGCGCGTCACCGGCAGGTTGACCGGCCCCACCGCCACCAGCCGCCCCGCCCTCTTGCCGTGGAAGCAGGCGAAGCCCTCCGTCTTTTCGGCGCGGTAGGCCCGAAGGATCA
>Ga0123519_10016875_pt1 | contig 10099 bp, 14 predicted proteins | sample YelNatPaOPRAMG02_FD_87396 | JGI IMG/M metagenome (GOLD analysis project Ga0123519, IMG submission 87396) | Hot spring microbial communities from Yellowstone National Park - Yellowstone National Park OP-RAMG-02 (version 2) | ecosystem: Environmental > Aquatic > Thermal springs > Hot (42-90C) ...
ATCTGTTTTGCAACCTCTTCTACTTTTTTGTAGTCTTGAAGGGGTGTCATATCAAGATATGCTTCGTCTATACTTGCAATTTCCAATTTGTCGGTCTTTTTTTTAAGTACTTCCATTATTCTCTTTGACATTTCCAAATAATATTCATAATCAACAGGCAGGAATATGCATTCTGGGCATTTTTTGTATGCAATTGATATGGGCATGCCTGAATGTACTCCATATTTTCTTGCTTCATATGATGCAGTGCTAACAACTCCCCTCCCCTTTCCTCCTTTAGGATCTGCTCCGACCACTATCGGTTTGCCTTTCAACTCAGGTTTTCTTAGGACTTCACAGGATGTAAAAAAGCTATCCATGTCAACATGCATTATTATTCTCATCACATCACTGTTGCATTAAACACCACTGTCGCCTTACGCAATTCGAAGTACATTTTTATACTTTCTTTTTTCTATTTACTTTCATTGCAGTTAAGATCTCTGAAATGCCTTTTGTATCCTTTGCAATGCAGATATGTTTGCAAGAATAGCTAAAACCACTATCATGTATTCAAACAATAAGATGTTGAATTCAGCTATGATAAGTGATATTGCAAGAAGCCCGACCCTTTCAGCTCTCTCTAGTATTCCTCCTTTTATCTCTGATTTTACACCTTTTTCAGCTGCTGCAGACTTTGCATAAGTAGTCATCATTCCTCCGAATAAAAGAAATGTAATCCATATATAAAACGGCATAAAGATTGGTTGAAGATTCAAGAATAATAATGGAAGGATATATATAAATTCATTATATCTATCTATTACAGTATCAAGATACGCGCCCTTTATGGTCATCTGTTTTTTCTTTCTCGCAACTGCTCCGTCTATTAGATCTATGACTCCAGATACAATTATGAACAGTGCAGAAATCAGATATTTCTGCTGGAAAAGGAAGAATGCAGCAGTGAGTGAAAAAACCAGCGATAGAATAGTCCATTGGTTAGGACTAAGCTCCATTTTTGAAAAAATTTTTCCTATTCTCTTCCTAATTTCGATAATAAACCTGTTTTTGTTTGACTTTTCAAACAGCATTTAACCATCTCATAACATATAATTTTACTGGAAATTTACTAAGTAAAAAATTATAAAGCATTACTTCCAAGTATATGTGGTGATGATACGAGGTATTGCCGAGCTTATTCAATAAGCAATGATGACAAGAGGATACTCTGAAATCTTGTAATATCAAAATCTTCATTCAGTGATAAAATGGAAAAATTTTCATTGGAAGAATTAAAGTTTGCTGCTAGATTTCCATTCACCAAAACAGCTAAAAAGATCCTTTCTTCTACATCATTCCAGGTGACGTATGAGAAAATGCAGTTCGCTAAAAAGCGGGTGTTGGAGGATCTTTTTTCTAGCAATGTCTCTGTTTTAATTACAGGAGACCAGCAATTGTACGAGAAGTATCTAGTTTCCTATCCTCTTTCGAGAATGATAATTTCTTTTTTCGATTCTCAGGTAAGGAGCAAATTTGTATTTGCAGAAACAAAGAAAGCAATCGTGAATATTACTGCAGACAATCCTAACTTCATAGATGAAGCAAAAAGAATCGCTTCTGATTTAGGAATTGTTTACGACGGGTTGAATGTTTCTGTCGAAACCTATCTCGAAAACATACCAAAAACACCAGAAGGCAGGTTAGGAGTCCAGAACATAAAGAACGGAAAAGTGTTGCTTAATGAAAATGGTTTTCTTTCTATGGTTGGCGAAGCTATCAAGAACAACATAGAAGCAGGCCTTCCTATTCACCAGGACTCCATTCCAAAAGATGTCCTTCCAGAGATACAAAACATTGTAAAGGAGATTGAGACTGAAATAAATCTCAGAAAGGAACAAAAGGAGAAAAGTGCGATTTACTTTGCAAAGACAACTGGAGAAATAGCTCCATGCATGGCAAAGATTCTTGAAAGGGCGAGGAATGGAGAAAATCTCTCTCATTTTGCAAGGGTTGCTATTGCGTCTTACTTGTTGAAAAGAGGCAAGCCAATAGAAGATGTGATAGAGGTTTTTTCTGCAACCCCAAACTACAACGAGAAGATAGCAAGGTACCAGGTTGAATTCATTGCGAAAAAAGGTTACAACCCTCCATCATGCCAGGCGATGGAGTCTTATGGTTTATGCATTCAGGAATGCCGTTTGGCAAATCCAAAACTCAAGAATCCATTGGGTTACGGTTCCAGTTTTGTAGCTAAAAAGAGGAGGAGCAGAAGAATTTAGGGTTAGAGTTCAAACTCTCAGCATTTGTATTATAGGTGAAAAGATGGATCAAGAAGTGAAAATAACAGAAGAGGCATTCATAACTGAAAGATTTAGGAAATATTATTCTTCTCACTGGACAAAAGGGCCCTCTCAAATCCATACCAGGGAGTTTGGGTTTGGGGGGTGGGAAAAAAAGATCGAATCAAGGCATTATTCATTTGCCAATGAGAAAGAACTTAATGCTTTTCTTGCAAGGAACACACCTCTTTTCATATCCTATTCAGAGGCACATTACAACTATCCTGCAGCAAGACCAATAGAAAAAAAAGAATGGATAAGCGGTGATTTGGTTTTCGATATAGACGCAAACGAATTGGGAATGCCATGCACTGAAAAACATGGTAAGAATTGGGTATGCGAAAAGTGCATGGACAGAGCGAAGGAGTGTGCGTTGCGCGTAATAGATGATTTTCTAGTTAACGATTTCGGAGTGCCTAAAGAGGAGATAGAGGTCAATTTTTCAGGAAATAGAGGTTATCACATTCATGTAAAGACAAGGTTCACTTCACTGAAGACCTATGCTAGGAAGGAAATTGCAGATTATGTGAATGCAAACGGCTTAGATTACGATCTTTTCTTTGTTCAGGATCCAATGAGAAAAAGAACATTCGGGCCAAAAATAACTGATGGAGGCTGGAAAGGGAGGATAACTCAATTCCTAGTTAAGCATATAAAAGAAAGAACATTAGAAAACATAGGGTTTACCAAGAAGATTGCACAGAAGTTCTACTTAAGATTTGATGCAGCTGAACAAATCGCAGCAGGCAACTGGGAAGCTGTTTATGTTTCAGACAGGAGGAAATTCTTTTCACAGCTGGTCGATGCAATCAAAAAAGAGCAGTCTGGATTTGTGGACGAGGGAGTGACGTTTGATACAAGTAAGCTGATAAGAATGCCAGATAGTCTACATGGTGAAACAGGGTTGCTTGCTCAGAGGATTGACATAAAACGGCTAGATAAGTACGACTGGACTAAAGAGCCGATAGTGTTTTCAGAGTCTCCAGTAAAGATTTACGTAAAGAAAGCAAACAGTTTCTTGCTGAATGGAACATCATTTGGCCCGTATGAAGACAAAACAATTGAATTACCAGAGTATGCTGCGATATATTTATTGTGCAAGAAGGTAGCTGTCTTGGCAGAGAATAAAGATTCCTTGCTCGAAACAAAAGAATAGATTCTAAGCTCAATCTTTTTAAATCGAATTTTTATCAACATTACAAATTTATCAACAGTAACCAAAAACATTAACATTAATCGTAAGGTTTATTTATCCTAATTGAGCTAATTTTATATGTCATTTGAAACTGATTCATTAAATCCCGGCTTTGATAGAAATGGCAAAGGCAAGAAGGATGAGGAAAATAATAAGCAGAATCTCAAAGCCAATGCTCAAAAGAACAGTGCGCCTTTAAAACTACCAACGCCGAAGGATGAAAATAAATATACAGACTCCTTGTCAAGATATATTTCAGATCCAAATATTAAACAATCGCAGATACAATTAGTGCGGGAACTATTAAAGTGCAGAAATCCTGAAAAGGCAAGTCATGTAATGCAGACCACGGCTATGAAACTGATTAAGGATTCAAATATAGGAGTAAGAAGAATAATTGCATGGAGTTTAAGGTATTCAAAAGATAAAATCAGTAGCATTAGGCTTCTTTTAAATTCGATAAAGGAAGAAAAAACTGGATAGTGTTGGAGGAGATGATTCTTTCTTTGGCACACACATCGTCTTCATTGTCAGAAGAAGAAAAAAAGGTGTATGGCAAAATAAGTGATGAAGTAATTCAAACAATGGTTTCAAATCTTTCTCACAATCGACATCCAGTTAGATTGCTGCAATTAAAGGATGCACTATTCTTAAAATCAAGGAAGCAAAATGCAAATTAGAGGAAATGTCTGTTGTTGATCCAGTAGTATATGTGAGGGAAAAGGCAAAAAGAGCACTTGAGCAGTTGGAAAAATAATAAAAGAATATAAGAATAAAATGAAAGCTTAAAACACTAGTTCTAAAAGCAACAATTGTTAAACAATTATTAGTTGAATATACCTACATAAAGATTTAATATTCTATTTGCACAAATAGTATTATGGAAGAATTAACTTATGACGAATTAATGAGAATACATGCAAGAGAAAAAGGACCAACAATAAGTGCAATACATCCTAATTTTTATGAATTAGCAGGAAAATTGCTTTCAACCTACGACAAGTCAGATCCTGCAGGAATGAGAGAATATAATAATGCACTGAAGATGATAAAATATATCTATCAAAGGAGAATAGAAAAAACTCTTAATCTTGCTCTCAGTTTCAACAAAGGAATAGAGCCACCACCAGAGATGCTTCAAAATGAAAGAGAGATTTATGAGAAAGTAGTTGATATTCTGAAGAAAAATGAAATTGAAACAGATAAAAAATTGATATGCCAAGGTGATCATGTTTGCAATATTGAAAATATTGAACCTATAGTATCTAAAAAAGACACCAAAATTGCAGTAAGAATAACGAAGGATTTAGATGAATTTCTTAGTTTCAATGGTTCCTTAATCGGTCCATTAAAGCAGAATACAGTGGTAGAATTAGAGAAAGAAGATGCAGATATGCTAATAGAATTAGGTTCTGCAGAAAAAGTAGAGAGCTAAGGTTACAAGTCACTAATAGCTAATCTTTTTATATTTATTTCTTCTATTATAATAAGAAAAGTCAAAAATAACTAGCTAAATATTCTTTTGTCTCTAGTTATTTTAAGTAATGTTATATAGTTGTATATTATTTGGAGCTGATATTATGAAGATGGTTGATACGATCAGGACATATTGTCCAAACTGTAATAAACATACTGAACAGAAGGTTAAACTTTATAAGAAAGGAAAGCAATCACCATTTGCCCTTGGTCAGGCAAGGTATGATAGAAAACTTAAGGGTTATGTAGGTAAAGTCAAGGGTAAGAAATCAGTCAAGAAATTGGGCAAGCATCAAAAGATTATTCTTGAATGCACTGAATGCAAGAAGAAACAGGAAAGGGTAGTCGGAACAAGAACAAGGAAAGTGCTTGAGATAAAAAAGAAGGAGTAAGCAATATTTAATAATTTAATATAATTTAAAGGATCTGTTTCTACTCCTAAGGACTGATTAGAGGTGATATTATGAAGACCACTCCAAATACTAAATTCTTACTTGTAAAGCATGAATGTGGTAATGAACAATATGTTTATAATACAGCTAAAAGGGTTGTCTTATGTAATCTTTGCAAAAAACCAATTGCAAAACCAACTGGAGGATATGCAAGAATACTTGGAAAAATAACAAAAGTGATTTAAGACCAATTAATTTTACTTAGAATTTTCTTAGAATTTCACAAGGTATTTAAATGGAAAAGAAAAAGAAAATGCCCGAGTTGGATGAGCTTGTGGTTGCGACAGTGACCAAGGTCTTTCCTTACGGGGCATTTTGTAATATAGAGGATTACAATATAGATGCATTTTTGCACGTTTCAGAAGTGTCATCAGGATGGGTAAAGAACATAAGGAATTTTCTCAAGGAAGGTCAAAAATTGGTTGTGAGAGTCCATAGAATAATACCGGAAAAAAACATGGTAGACATCTCACTTAAGAGAGTAACCGAAGCTGAACAGCAGAGAAAACTTGAGGAAATTAAAAGGGATAAAAGAGTTACCAAGCTTTTAGAGGTCGCAAAGTCAAAAATAAAGGAAACGAAATTAGATATTAATGAGGTCAAATCTATTCTTAATTCAAACTTCGATGATGCGTTCTCTGCTTTTGAAGAAATAGTTAAAGGCAATGAGGATGTCCTTAAAAAGACAAAGCTGCCAAAGGAATGGATAGATGCAATAATAGAAACTGCAAAAGAAAATATAAAGAAACAAGTCAAAATAGTAAAAGGCATAATTACACTGAGATGCACCAAAGAAGATGGAATAGAGATATTGAAAGAACTTTTAAAAGTAAAACCTAATTCAGGGATAACCATCCACTATCTTGGAGCACCAAGCTATCAGATAACAGTAGAAGGAGACGATTATAAATCATGTGAAAAGAAACTAAAATCATTTATTGAAAACATCGAAAAACAGGCTCCAAAACTAGAGTGCGAGTTTAGCTTCGAAAAGCAGGAGGAATAATCAAATTCTAGACATTGTACGGTTTTATAAGGTATATTTTTATCGGGATGTTTTTATGAAGAAATTGATGAAGTGTGTTGTTTGTGGGAAGTATACTTTATCAAATATACATTGTAATAAACCAACTATTTCACCGCATCCAGTTGCAAGCGGAGTAGAAAAAAATATAAGAGAAAGATTGAAGATGAGATTGCAGAATCTAGAGAAAAAGGAGCTTGAGGAGTTTCATCAAAACTCTTATTTCTGATCTAAGTAGGATGTGTATAAATAATACGGGTAATGGAGTATAGTTATTTATTATTTGGTGATTTTATGGCAAGATTATTAATGTCTAAGAAAACAATGAGTAAAATAAAAAGCAAAATAAAGATAGAAAATAGTTCACTGTCCAAGGCATTAGTCAATCCAAGGAATGGAGTTAAAACAAATATCGTCATTCATGAAAAGGTTTCGAATCTTGTAAATCCTATACTGATTGAAGGACTTCCAGGGATTGGTTTCGTTGGCAAACTTGCAGCAGAGCATCTTGTATCAGAACTAAAAGCAAAGAAGATAGCTACTCTTTATTCGCATCATTTTCCTCACCAAGTCATGATAAACAAGGACGGCACAATAAAGATGATTACGAATGAATTCTACCTATACAAGGATCCAAAGAAAAAGAACGACCTGATTATATTGATCGGAGATGTCCAGCCAGTGAGTTCAAGAGCGCAGTTCGAGGTCATGAACATAATCCTAGAGTTCTTCGCGTCTCTTGGTGGCAGCAGGATAATAACCCTAGGTGGATATGGAGTTGGAAAGCTTGTGGACAAGCCAAGGGTTTTTGGTGCAGTTACAGACAAGGACGAAGTAGATTACTATAAGAAATTTGGTGTTTCTTTCGGAGAGGTGGAAGGCTCCATCATAGGTGCAGCAGGAATTCTTCTTGGTCTAGGTCAGCTCAAAGGAATGAAGGGATTATGTCTTATGGGAGAGACACATGGAAGCTATATAGACCACAAATCAGCGCAAAGTGTGGTGGAGATTCTTTCAAAGATTGTAGGAATAAAAGTTAATGTTGAAAAGCTTACAGAGAAAGCAATGGAGAATGAGGTAATAATAAAGAAGTTGGAGGAAGAACTGACTAAGGGACAGGGTCCAATGGAAATGCCAAAGAAGCCAAGCGACATCTCCTACATCCGTTGACCGTATAGGTTTTGTGATTGGATGAAAAAGAATATAGAGAAGATGAAGCAGCAAGATAAAAACCTAATCTCGCAATTTTCATGCACCAATTGCGGCAAATGCTGCACCAACATAGACAATCTCGCGCTTTTTGAATGGGAGAAAGATAAACTTTTATCTCTGAATCCAAATATAAAAATCTCTCCAGGACATAAAATCAAATACAAAGGAACAGATATCATTTTGTACTGGGGGTTGAATTCTGTTCAAACCGAGTTTTCAAAATACTCCTGTCCATTTTTACAGATTCAGAAATTAGATTCTGGATATTTATCAAAATGCAGTATATACCAAGAAAGGCCAATGGTATGTAGGTCTTTTCCATTGTTTCATTCAGGTCTGAATTCTCAGGATGAAGTCATTTCATTGAACTGCCCTATTTCAGTTATTCCTTTTCACGAGAATGAAAAGATTACAAAGAAGGAGTTTCTCTCTAGATTAAAAGCAGCTTATGGAGAAATATTTTATGATGCAGTAGTGCTTGATTTAACAAGGACCTGGGTCAAAGAATTAGCAGAATATGTTATTTCATATCTAGATGAGAACAACATCAGTATATCTGAGAATGAGATTGGATTATTCGAGCTTGCGATAAATCAGGGAATAATTACAAAGAAAGAAATGGAAGAGGAGATACAAAACATAAAGAAGATGGCAAGAGAAACAGTCGAAAATTTATAAAAATTAAAAGATTATGAATGAGCATGAAAAGTGACGAATATGGAAAAAGGAGAACCGACAAGAGATCAAATACTTAAGATGGGTAAGGCAGAATTAAGAGTTCACAGAAAAGGAATGTTTCAAAGGATAATCTTTACAGTCAAAATCATAACTGAGCCGTATGGAAAGTATCCTGTTTTGTTCACTGACAGGGTCATTGATTTATCTGAGGCAGTTAGATTAGCAGAAGAACTTCAAATACCAGTAGAAATTCCAACCGGAAAAGTATTTCCAAAAGGAAAATCTGGAAAGGATTTTGTAGGGTTGGTTGATTAATTTTCATTAGCTATTTTTAGTTTAGTTTAACTGTTTAACTATAGATTTAAAAATATAAAACTAAATAATAAATTATGGACGAAGAACAAAAATGGCCAAATAAATTGTATCTTGTTAGGCATGGAGAATCTATTTTAAATTTTCAAAAAGAATGGTATGAAAAATTTAATACAGATAAGTTGAGAGTTGACATTAATAAGAGAGATATTGATATTGAATTAACCGAAGAAGGAAAGAGGCAAGCTGCCACTGTCGGAAAGGAATTAAACCGAAGAAAAGAAAAGATAGATGTAGTTTTCATTTCTCCTGCTGTGAGATGTAGACAGACTGCTGAATCTATTTTAGATGAATTGCATTATAAGCCAAAAATAATTGTGGATGAAAGATTAAGAGAAAAAGAATGGGGAGCAATACATGGTCTTACTAAAAAAGGGATTCAGACCTTATTTCCAGAAGAATTTAGAAGAATGGAATTAGAGGGTAACTACTATTACAGGCCAATTGGAGGAGAGAGTTATCCAGATGTAGGTCTTCGTGTTCACAGCTTTCTTGGAGCGCTTGTAAGAAGCTATCCTAAATCGAACGTTTTGGTTGTTTCACACTCGGTTGTTATAAAGATGTTCAGAAAAGTGCTAGAAAAGTTAGAAGAAAAGGACATTTTACTCTTTGAAAAAGCAGATCGCTTAAAGAATGCTTCGCTTTCTAGCTTTGTTTATAATCCCCAAATTAAAAAATTGAAATTAACTGAGTGGAACAAAACATTTTATTAGATTTTGATAAACAAACAGCCTATCTTATTAAGCCTATCTTTTCGCTTTTTTCCAAAGAGATAAAAAGAATTCTTTCATTTTTGTTGCAAATTTTTCGTTTTCAATCTTTATGGCAATTGGTTCAGTAGTCGGAAGAAGAATTATTGTGGAATCCCTAAATACAGTTATTCCTTGAGGCAACTCAAATTCACTATATCTTATCTCAAGTTTTGTATGTTTCTCTCTTTTATAATACTTTATACTCTTCAGAAGTTTTACTTTCAATCCCTTCTCCTTTCTTCTACTGGCAAGATTTGAAAAGAAAAGCCTACTTCGTTCATTCCTCTCTTCTTCACCTATTGCAAAAGTAAAATATTCCTCTCCTCTTTTTGCATCCTTAATCAAGTCTGTAAAAAGTGAAGAAATCGATTTATAGCCTTCATATACTTGGATGTGTTGTATTCTTTTTCTTTCTAATTTTGCTAGTTCTGTTATCATTTCCGTCAGTCTCTTCTTTTTCTCCTCTATCTGTTCAATTAATACATTCGGATCTGTTGCTTGATAGTATTTTATTTTATCCTTCATGACATATGCTATGAGTCCCTTTTCAATTAATCTGTTTAGTATTTCATATATCTTGGAAGAGGGTATTGAAGTAGCCTTGCAGATTTCACCTG
>Ga0123519_10016879_pt1 | contig 10096 bp, 11 predicted proteins | sample YelNatPaOPRAMG02_FD_87396 | JGI IMG/M metagenome (GOLD analysis project Ga0123519, IMG submission 87396) | Hot spring microbial communities from Yellowstone National Park - Yellowstone National Park OP-RAMG-02 (version 2) | ecosystem: Environmental > Aquatic > Thermal springs > Hot (42-90C) ...
ATTTTCAAGACATGGGATGATATAAATGAGGGAAGAACAAAAACACAGAGAAGCATTCGAACACTACTTCACACTACGACAAACAGGACACAACATAACCGAAGCAGTACAACAAGTAGCAAACAAGTTTGGCTATAATGAAACTACAATTTGGAAGTGGAAAAAAAGGTTTCGGTGGGATGAAAAGGAGAGTATCAGAGCCGCTGAAGTGGACAGGAAAGTTTCAGAGCGTATGAATGAAAAACTTGTTGATTTCAAGGTTAATTATCTTGTTTTATTAAATGATCTTGTCAGTGATGTTATCCAGCGTCGACAAGAAAAAGGGAAGTATTCCTTCACTATACGGACAATATCAGATCTTGAACGTGTCATAAAATTATCACTGCTTCTCCATGGAGAGGCCACGGATAAGGTTGAAGAGGACGTCCGACATGAATATGATCCAGAGCTCATCCGAAAAATTGGTAGAAAACTTATACAGGAACGAAAAAAGAGACAAAATCTTCGCAAGTGAACTACTCGAATACTACATCTTCCACTACCTCAACCTTGACGTCCCAAAACATCAAATGTCCTGGATACGCCACCTGGAGGGGGAGGATGATCTACTCGTCCTCGCACCCCGCGATCATGGGAAGACCACAGTATTCTGCCGAGCCTACCCAGAACACCTAACACTACACTACCCTAACCTGAGAGTACTGATACTCTCAAAGACGCATCGTCAGGCTGAGAAAACATTAGATCTGATTGAAACTGACCTAACCCAAAACCCAAAAATACGTCGCGACTACGGGCCAGAATTACAAGATTATCGGCGGAAGGACAACATGTTATTTTTCAATCGTACGATAGCTCAACGTGACGCCACCATCGAAGCCGCAGGCTTGCTTGGAAGCGTCACAGGCTCACACTTCGACGTCATAATCGCGGATGACCTCATAGACGATGAATCCACAAGGACAAAACAGAGGATGGAGAATGTGCATCAATGGTTTCAGGGGACTGTTGAACCCCTCCTCGAACCGGATGGTCGGATGATCATCGTCGGAACAAGAAAACACTACAACGACCTCTACGGCCGACTCATCGACTCCAACGCATACACCGTGATCCACGACAAGGCCATACAAGATGATGGCACACCACTCTGGCCTGAACGCTGGCCCCTCCCCAAACTCGAGGAAAAAAAGAGGAAAATGGGGACGGTGATGTTCAACCGTGAATACCAGAACGACCCCACAGGACTCAGAGGACAACTCCTCAAAGAGGAATGGATCAGATACTATGAGGAAGCCCCTGACAACCTCAAGGTCTACCAGGGCTGGGACCTCGCCATCAGCCAGAAGGAAACAGCCGACTACACAGTCTGCACCACCATCGGTGTCACTGATGATGAGGATGTCTATGTCCTGGACTGGTACCGTGCACGGATCGACTTCCCCACCCAGGTCCGGATGGTCCAGGAGTTAGCGGCGAAGTGGGATCCAATCATGATAGGTGTGGAGGACGTGGCATATCAGCGTGCCCTCCCCCAGGAAGTCCTTAGGAGGAGGCGGCTACCCCTGAAGGCTGTGAGGCCGGATAAGGATAAGACGAGGAGGATCATCTCAGAGTTCGTCGCATTCGAAAATGGGAAGGTCTATCTCCCCAATCATCATCGTCACCTTAACAATTTCCTCGATGAGTACCTCCAATTCGACAGAGGAGAACATGATGACATGCTGGATAGCCTATGCATCGCCCTACAAGTTTCTTCACAAAAGATCGCAAAAATATACATCCCAAGAAGGGGGATCAGATGAAAAAAATAAAAATTTCATCACGAAACAAACTTGAACAATTTGTGCGGGAGTACCTCAAGGAACGTGGTAGTGCAACATCCCAAGAAATCGCAGAATACATCTACAAAAACAACCTCACAACCACAAGTTATATGCCAACAAAGATGGAGGTCGCATATAAACTGAAACGGGTAGGAGAAGAGGCAGGAGAAAAATGTGAGGACATTCCAAACCTCTGGCGAAGGAAACATGTAGTCTACAAATATCCAAAATCCGATGTGACACCATGATAAACTACCACCTCTCAATAAAATCATTAGAAAAATACCATGTAATCAAAACAGATGACATATCCCAAGCACAACAAGAACCAACCATAAGCTACGGTGAATACGTCGAACCCAAGATACACCCACTCATCCTACTCAGCCTACTTCAGGTAAACCCATACCATGCAAGCGCCTGCAGCATAAAAGCAAACGACATACTACGCACAGGCTACACAATCGAAAACGACAACGGCCGCGTTGACGAATTTATCCAGGCCTGTAAACCATCCTTTGAATTCATATTGCTACGAGCCCTCGAAGACCTCCAAGTTTTCAACTATTGCGCCCTAGAGGTTGTGCGCGACAGTACCGGTGAACCAGTACGACTTGAGTACATCCCAGCTCACACAATCCGCGTGCACAAGAACCTGACAAGGTACATGCACACATGGGACAACGTGAACATCACATACTTCAAAGACTATCGATATGATGGAGAAATAGACCCAGAAACAGGTGAAGACACCGAAGCCATCGGAGCCAACGAGATCATATTCATACACCTGCCAAATCCAATGTGCAGCTACTATGGTGTTCCACGGTATATCTCAGCGGCCCCAGCCATACTCTCAATGCAAAAAATTGACGAGTACAATTATGCCTTTTTCGATAATTTTACCATCCCATCATATGTGATCACGGTCACGGGAGAATTTGAGGATGAGGAAATTCTTGACAGCGAAGGAAATCCCACTGGAAAGACGGTTTTACAGGAATTGATCGAGGAAAACTTCAGCTACCTTCGTGAGAATCCACACACCCCACTCGTCCTCTCAGTCCCAGGGGGAGATTCAGTTGAAGTGAAATTCACCCCACTAAATACCACTCAGCAGGATGCGAGCTTCCAAAACTACCTTGATAGCAAGAAGTTGGATATCGCCGCGGCACACATGATAGACCCTTACAGGTTGGGAATATTTGAGACAGGGCCTCTCGGCGGAAACTTTGCCGAAGTAACAAGAAAAACATACCATGAAAGCGTGATAAGACCGCAACAAAACATTATCCAATCGATTTTAACCGATTTCTTCCAGGAAAAATTTGGCGCTGACATCATATTCAATTTCAAAGATGAAGTGCTGCTTGAATCCGAGGTCGTGCTAAACTATGTGAGACTGGTGGAGGCTGGTGTGATCACACCAGCTGAAGCGCGAAAACAACTATTCGGATGGGATGGTGGCCTGGACAGCTTCTACTTACCAGGACAATACATGCCATACTCCTCATCAAAAGAGATGAGCATGAAAACCAGGCCAACCAACCAAAATGATTACAAAAAGCTCCTGCAAAACGAATACAACTCCATGAGAAACCAAATCAAGAAAGTGATTAACTCTGATCTTCAAACAGATGAGAAAAAAAAGCAAATTGACATGATACTCACAGAATTCAAGAATATTGGTGAAATGAAGATACGTGAGGCATTGCCAAGTGCATATGAAACTGGCAGGCTAAAGAGTGGTATGCCAACTCTCATAGCATCATCACCTGCACAGGACAGGTATATTGAAATGCAGCTTACAGGTTTGAACGATTTTATCGAGAAAATACGATACTACCTCTACAAGGTTATTTTGAGTCAGGGGAGCTAGATATGGTGGATATTTCTAATCAACAATATAAAATTTCCCTAAAAGATTTCAAAGACATGATAGAACGTGTGAATAAATTCATTTTAAAAAAGAAAAGAGAACCAGCAATAGTATACGTCAATCCAAACAACTCAACCTTTTATGTAAACTATCAACGCTTCAATGATATGTTACAACGCTATAAAAAATTCATACGAGAAAATAATAGAGAACCAAACTATATCTCAGTACTCCCCCCAACAACCTCAACCTCAAAAAATCTGGGATTCTGGATTCGGGGATCAGACACAAAAAATATTGATTTATCAAAACTGAAATCTGTGGCATGCACTGACATTTTCCTTGGCGAAACTGCATTCAACTCAAATCTCATCGGAAATGTGATTCAGAAGGCGAAAAAACAAGGAATAAGAGTGCACGGCTGGATCATCTGTCTCAAGAAAAATGGTGATTGGTATTCACCAACTGACACATCAAATTTTAATCGTGTTAATAATTTGGCGTCGAAGATGGTTAATCTTGGTTGTAGTGGGATTCATCTCGATTATATCAGATATCCTGGCACCGCATACAAATACAAAGACGCCTCAACACTCATTGAAAATTTCATTATCGACATACACAAAAACGTTAAAACCATTCATGGGGATGTGATCTTGTCTGCAGCTGTCATGCCAGAGATGGAAGCAAACGCATACTACTACGGACAAGATTACACCAAAATGGGAAAATGGCTTGATATAATAATCCCAATGGCATACAAAGGCAACTACCGTGAAAACACCCAATGGGTCGGCAAAGTCGTGAAATATATCATAGAAAAAAGTGGAAAGCCTGTGTGGGCCGGACTACAAACCTACAGATCAGATGATGATCCCACACCAATCCCAGAATCAGAACTAAGAGAAGACATGCAAATGGTATATTCCAATGGCGGTTCTGGTTGCGTGCTATTCAGATACGGCCTAACAGACCCCAAACTTCAGGTGAAGGATAATGGATCTTGACATGGACAAACTTGACCGCATCTACGATGACATGCTCGACGAACTACAAATGATGGACCTCCTGCAAAAAAAGAAGATAGACTATGAAATCTTCGCAGAAGACTACTACAACCTCCCCAAAAAAGATTTCATGATCAAATATAATCTCACAGAAAAAGAATACCAAAAAATACAAGACGTGCTCGAATCAGAAGAAGAACCAGACTGGACTCCCGAAAACACCGAAAAGAAAATGGATTTGTTCTGGTTATGGATGACAGCGGGAATGGCCTTCATCTTCACACAACTTGAAAGGGAATCCGAAAAAACAGTATATGGAGAAAACGGTATAAAATATTTGAATTGGCGGACGATGGGTGATGATAGGGTCTGTGAAATATGCCTCGAATACGAAGCACAGAGCCCATTCCCCATTGACGAATTCCCAGATCCTCCACATGTTGGTTGTAGGTGCTGGCCTGAACCAGCAGATGAAGAAGGCAACACGATCACAAACCTCACAGAAGAGGAATATTGGCAAATGCGTGAAATAGAATCACTATTCGAATAAAATTTCTTTTTGATCATATTTTTTTTGTTAATACCCCCCCAATTTGGGGGAGGATTTTTTTTGGAGGTGAAAAAAAGATGGCAATACAATTAAATCAGAAAGCCTACCAGCATGCCAGAGAACTCATAGAAAACGGCCAAATCACAGAAGACACATGGGAAGCGCCAACACTTCAAGATTTCAACGACAACATAGAAGAATACGCATTGTATCATCTTGGCAAAGACCCGAATGGAGACCCGGCGAATGCAGGAACATACAGCTACCCCTACGGAAAAAATGGGAAAGTCTATGTCAGGGCCTTGAGAGCGATTAGAGCAGCTGCTGCAGGGGCCAGAGGAGCCACACCAAACAAGGAGATCTATGATGCGGCAGGGAGGCTGATGGAAATGCTACCAGAATCTACTAGTAAGAGTATAAAGCAGGATAATATGATACTCAAAGTTGACAAGTTCAAGCGTATCGTAACAGCACCAGCACTCGTCCCCTACGAGAAGGATGCTGATGGTGACATCGTCACACCAGAACAGATAGAAGCAGTCTCATACAAATTCCTCACAGACTACAAGAACATAGATATTATGCACACGTTCCGCAAAGTAGCAGAACCAGTCGAATCCTGGATCCTGAGAGAACCGATGACAATCAAAGAAAAAGGAGTGGAACTGCCAGCGGGAACATGGATGCTATCAGCAAAAATCAAAGACGATAGTGTGTGGGATGGCATCCTGAAAGGAGAATATACAGGATTCAGCATCGCAGCTGTGCCGGTCGCGACAAAATCATCCAAGCGAACAACATTGAGAGATCTCGGATGGCCATGGGACGTTGTCACGGTAAGCATCGTAGACAGGCCAGCCGTTCCAAAGGCCAAATTTGTCGCAATTAAACGAGAGGAGGATGATGAATCTATCCTATACAAAATATTCAAAATTTTAGAAAAGAAATTCAAAGGTGATAAAATGGTAAAATCTAATGGGGCTACAGAGCCTCAAACAACAAAACAAGACCAACAAAACCAACAAGACCAACAAGACCAACAAGATCAGTCAATCACAGAAGCTATTCAAGCACTACAAAATGAAATAGAAGCAATAAAAGAGGAAATAGAAGCAATAAAAACCGAAATAGAAAACCTCAAAAGTGAAAAAGAAACACCACCTGAACCAAAAACACAGAAAGCCCAAGCGATCAAAGGACAAGTCGGAACAACACAAAAATCAAATAATGATCTCTACAAAGAAATCGGGGTCGACAGATTCGGCAGACCCCTCAACAACTAATACTTCTTTTTTGGAGGTGTATACCATGAAAGACCTATATGAACTTCAAAATTACCCCTTCACCATCGTACCGAAGGGGATAGACGTACCCGACCTTGGAAAAGGCGTGCTATCAGTCCAAAGATTCGGACAATTCGTCCGAGAAGTCCGCGAAGCTTCAACAATCATCGCCGAAGCCAGAAACCTAAACGCACTACAATCCTACGAAGTCGACATCTCAAGAATCGGTATGAGCGTCGAACTCGAACCTGGCCGCGACGCAAGCGGAAAAAAAGTTGCCCCAACCGACGACACAGTAGACGTCAAAACAAACACACTAGAAATGAAAGAACTGATCACAAAAATCGGTATAGAGGATGAGACACTCGAAGACAACATTGAAAGAAACCAATTCGAACAAACCATCACATCCCTACTCGGTCAAGGCGTAAGCTACGACCTCGAATGCTACTTCCTACACAGTGACACAAGCCTCACCAGCGGCAGAGACCTCTACAAAATCAACGACGGCTGGATGAAACTCGCAGCCAAAAAAATCACAGAAGCAGAAGCAGATCCAAAGGCAGAGGATTGGCCGCTCAACCTCTTCGACGCGATGATAGACGCCATACCCAACCGATACAAACAAAAACTCCCACAAATGAAATTCTACGTCTCATACAATATCCTCAAAGACTACAGAGACTATCTGAAGACTCGCGAAACCGGTCTGGGTGACCAAGCCATCACACAAGGCCAAAACATCACATATGAAGGCCTACCAGTACAGTACGTTCCTGCCCTGGATGCCCTGGCTGATGGAAAGCTCAGAGCACTCTTCACAGTCCCCACAAACCTCGTCTACGGGTTCTGGAGGAACATCCGCGTTGAGCCCAAACGGGACCCTGAAATGCGCCGCACAGATTACATAGTCAGCCTCAGAGCAGACTGCCACTATGAGGATGAAGAAGGTGCCGTCTCTGCTGTCATTGCAACAAGCTAATTGGGAGATGTTATCATGGTCTCTAACCTAAGAGATGTGCTAAGGAGTAGGAGGGGTCGGTGGAGAGCTCTCCTCGACTACATCTCCACACAAGGTGGTGGTGGGGGTGAACTCAGTGATGGTTCGGTCACTACAGCGAAGATTGCAGACGGCGCCGTAACAACCGACAAAATAGCAGATGGTGCAGTGACTGCTGATAAGATCGAGAATGGTACAATAACATACGACAAAATAAAGATTGATAGATTTGCTATCACATTAATAAACAATGAAACGACAGGATCAGTCATCCTCCCCCCTTATTATGAACCTCCTCTCGAGCCCGTCGTCATCTCATGCATTCCTCTTGAGGGGAACACTGGGTACGTTAAGAACTATGGCTTAGATCTAATAATGGACGATGGAAAAGAGACATGGAAAGTTGATATTGAGGTTTCGCAAGCACCTGGCCAAAATCAAACGGCAGTTTATCAGGTCGTCCTCATGTTCTTCATTGACGAAAATTTATGAGGAATTGGAAGACATACAAATAGAACTACAACGAGAGCTCACAGACCAAGAAAAACTACTCGTACAAAAAAATCAATGAATACACAGCCAGAGCAGAAAAGATAAACCCAACCGCATCCACGAAACATTTTTGCCCTTTTTTTGGAAGGTGATAAGAAATGGACAGAGAACTCCGAAAATAACTAAAAACTGAACCATAATAATTAGGAGGTGAAGAAAATGAGAGTACAAATACCTAACACCTACAACGATCAACTAATAACCGCAATACAAGATGATATAGATGAAGAGGCTACAATTAAAAAAAGGAACTATCTATATGCTATCAAAAATGCCACAAGCTTTGAAATCGATATTAGTGGAACCACCCCACTATTACTTATTAAAAGCGAAGCCACTGGAGAACTCACCTACCCGTTTGTAGGAAAAGGAAAAGATGCCATTCAAAGCATACTCAATAATATAATGGAAGAGGGGAAGGATTAAACATGTCTGAATTCTCAAACTACTACGAAAATAAGATAATAGATCATATGCTAAGAGGACAAAGCTTCACACCACCAACCACAATCTACCTCGCACTATTCATAAGCCCAGTGACAGATAGCGAACTTGAACAAGGAACCCTAACCCACGAGGTCAGCGGTAATGGATACGCACGACAACCCATCACATTAACCACAGCATCAAATGGACAAGCAGAGAATGCTGAGAATATCGAATTTCCAGCCGCTACAGGGGATTGGGGTACTGTAACACATGTAGCAATAATGGACGCCCAAACAGGGGGTAACGTGTTAATGTACAGCGCCATAGACACCCCAAAAACAGTAGGAACAAATGACATATTTCGAGTTAACGCTGGAGATCTCAAAGTAACAGTAGATTAAACAATATGGGGAGAATCCATTGGTAAACTACCAATATGAGAGAACCATAGGCCCATTCAATTATAATCCGGCTACTGCTCTCTCATTTTATCCCACAGACAGTCATCCAACTTGGTTACTAATAGGGCAAGGTGCAGATTTTCCGGGTAACTATTACGTGTATGATGTAAGTAACGGGTCACAAGTACGAACAATATACTACAACAATCGTCAGAGAGGGGCAAATTGGAGTCCAGATGGGCAATATCTTGTCATTGGTGCACAGAATAGGATATATCTAGTTCGTACTAGTGACTGGTCTGTCATCACATCATGGACCACTTCATATGATGCCTTCCCTATATTCCACCCTAAGTATAATTTCATCATCTCAAGCCATTACAATGGTGTGCTAAAAGCTTACAATTTCAGCGGGAGCCAAGTGAAGGATTTTGGGATATCTGATGGTAATATAGGGTGGCCTCCATATCCCAGCGTCTCTCAGAATGGAAAATACTTGTCATTTGCAACAAGTTCGAAAATATATGTTTGGAACATCGACAATTCAGACCCCAATGCTTGGAGTCTTGTCCAAGAAACATCAAATCCTGCCGGCGCTGCCCCGGTAGCGGCGAGTCGCTTTGGATATTGTTTGAATGATCGATATTATCTCCTCCCAGTTAGTAACAAACTATATGTGTTCACAGTTGGATCTGATGGTAGCATCACATATCAAAGCACAAAAACATATTCAGTGAATTGCGTAAGAATCACATCTCACCCTATATCTGATCTGGTTTCTGCAACCTTTAAAAACAGTACCGCGAGAATTTACGATCAGAATCTTAATGAGGTGCAAACCATCACACAATCTGGTGAGGGTTCGTGTAGTGATTTTTCTTATGCGAACAGCACATATTTCGCAGTGTCATTCGACAACAAATATGTTTACATCTATAAAAAAACAGATCTGCTCGGATCAGCTACTATTTCAGGAAAAGGTTCATTATCATCTAGCGTGGGATTGTTGTATTCTCTCATGGGTGAGTTACGTGGAGAAGGTTCACTATCATCTAGCGTGGGATTGTTGTATTCTCTCATGGGTGAGTTACGTGGAGAAGGTTCACTATCATCATTATGCACATGTCTACATTTCAGGATACTAACTCTTAGATCCAAATTTTTAAGAG